>Ga0307508_10001113_pt1 | contig 31110 bp, 50 predicted proteins | sample 9_EM_MG_FD_203089 | JGI IMG/M metagenome (GOLD analysis project Ga0307508, IMG submission 203089) | Populus trichocarpa ectomycorrhiza microbial communities from riparian zone in the Pacific Northwest, United States - 9_EM | ecosystem: Host-associated > Plants > Roots > Unclassified | place...
CCGCCCCCCGCCCCCCGCGCCCGGCGCCCCCCCCCCCCCCCGCCCCCGCCCCCCCCCCCCCCCCCCCCCCCCCCCCCCCCCCCCCCCCCCCCCCCCCCCCCCCCCCCCCCCCCCCCCCCCCCAGTCGATTATTTGTTTTGGACATGGGACGGGAGGATACATATGTGATCTGGATGGAGGATGGAGGGTTGTACAATTAGTAGAGAGCAATGTTTAGAAGAGTCTCGATTGCTTCTAGAGTACCTGCCCAGTGCGGTAACCATCACGAAGTGACCTCAGACACCTCCTGTGGGGCTGGTTGTGCTTACGTATCGGCGTGGTTTGATCATCTCGCGATGGGTATGTACGCGCCCGCGACGACCGACTGGAGCGACCGTTAACTACATCCCTCCATGCGTTGATGGCTCCGGAGGTTGTGTGTGTGTAACAGTTTCATAGCTCCCATAGATATCTATCTATATGGTGGATCGGCGCGCACTATAGATTGTGGCCTTTCCTTACGACCGACCGAATAGATACGCACTCTATTTTCTCCATGTTCAGCTTACCTTGCGTGCCTTGCCACAGCATAGCATGCCTCGCCCCACGCGTGCCACACCGTACGTGCCATGATACGCGTCGACTCGACGGCTCGCACGAGAGCCGAGAACAAGCGTTGAGAACGAGAGTTGGCCCGTCTCTCCTCCGCGGCAAACGGCTTCCCATCCCCCCCCCCCCCACTCCGGTTTCCTCTTCTCCCGCCTGCGGCTCGGAGCCGTCCCCAGCGGAGTCCGCAGCGTGCATGTAGAGATGCACATAGGGCAGCGGACGGGCGGGCTGTGCAACGCGCGTCCGGAGATTGCGGGCTCTCCACAGTCGCGTCCTGCGCCTCCTCCTCCTCCTCTTCCTCTTCCTCCCCGAAACCCGACGCGCTCTCGCCGTCACGTGTGTTGCACGCAGCGTGCATATATAGGCATCTATGTATGTACCTATCGTAGATATAGATATTCATAGTCTAGAGTAGTCTACTCTATCTAGAGTATCTTGGGCTGGTGCGTGTGGGGTGCATATGTGCATACATACATACATACATTTCTAATATCTAGATAGATAGATACACGTACGCACGCATGCATGCATACGTTTCAGCTCTCCGCTTACACTTTACTCGCTGCGCGTGTGTGCTCGTATCTCGTATACACAGATATGCAGGGCCGCCGCAGCTACATAGTTAGTCTCCATATGTGCCTGCGGACTGGACGGCGGGCGCGACATCGGGGGCTTGGCTGGCGGGCGCGATGGGGCTCTGCTCTGCTCTGCGCGAGTGGAGTGGCTGTGCTGTGATACTAGTGTCCGGGTAGTGCTGACGCCGCCCGCAGCGTGATCCGCAGTGAGCGCGGTCCGGCGAAATCCCGGGCCGGGGGCGGATGACGTCTACTATAGGCGGGTGCGGAGTATGTATGAGCCGGGGCCCGACGGGAGAGAAATCGCCGGCACGGGAGACGCGCACGCGCGCACGCGGCTCGGGCGCGAGTGATGAGACGTGATACCGGGCGGAGCCGCGGTCGACACGGCGGGCGCTCGTTCACGGGACTTACAGACGGTATAGGAGGATGCACGGAGCGCGGGCCGGCAAACGTGCGGTATGTGCGAGCCGTGGCCGGTCCCCGGGTGTCCTCGGATTCGAAGACGAGCGGGAGGGGGCGGTGCGTTTCTCGGCGGCCGGGCCAGCCGGTCAGCCAGCTGGCTTTCTGGGGCGCTAGGACTGTGTTCTCGCCAACTTGCGGGGGTGGGTGGGGTCGGTGTTGTCGGGACTTGGGCAGCGTATCTCGCGCGGGGCTCAGTCACAACCCTATTTATTTTGTTTCCGATTTCGGATAACGGGCGGGGGCGGTAGTTCAGTGGTGTAAAAAAAAAAAAGTGGCAACGAAAGAGAAAAAAAAAAAAAAAGATAGCAACACCTCGTTTCGATCGAGGGACCTCCGGGTTATGAGCCCGGCGCGCTTCCGCTGCGCCATGTTGCTGTGGGTTAGGTTTGAGTCGGCAATTGAGCATGTGAGTCCCGACAGCTGCAAGGATCGTAACACATCCCATCAGCGCGGGATGGGTTCGCCCCACTGGTGTTGGCTACCCGCCGCACTGGGCGGTCCGTGGGGCAGCATCCGTGCGGATGGCGGAAAGGGCGGCAGAGTGCGCGCTCAACACCGGGCGGAAAACCGCCCGTCTGCTCCGCTGCTCTGCGGCGACGTCCTGCGGCTGCTACGGGTATGTATGCATGCATGTATGTACTGGTCCGTTGGCACCCGAACTTGCCGTCGGGTGGCTGAGGGGTAATCGCGGTTATACCGTAGTCGGCGATGAAAGCCACCAATACCTGCTGCTGCTGGACTGCTAACTTGTATTGTGGCGCACTCTGGCGGAGATAATCGCAACTTCGGGTCCGAAAGGGCTGGTGCGTAGGCACGGTCCCGGCTTGCGGGCGCGGAAACGGATGGGCCGGCCGGCCGCTCATATCTAGAGATCGGGCGGAAGCCGGGAGCGGATTCCACACATTGCGTCCATTTCGGATTCGAGCCATCGGTCGAGAGTGAGATATGTTTTATGCGGCGTCGAGGAGTCTCGCTCCGCGCCAATGGCGACCCGAAATTCGAAACGAAACATTAGCCAAGACTGACTGCTGGCGTGGGCAGGACACGACCTGACGGTGCACCTACATTCTTCGGCGACGGATCGCTAGCTAGCATGCCGAAGCCAACGCTGTCGGCAAAGGGAGTGCGACGGGTAGTGAAAGTGATGGATGAGCGGACCTGACAAACCCGCAGTACATAGTCTTTTGGGTTCGATGCTCCTTTGCGGGACTGGAGGTTGCGTACACCCCAGATTTCGAGCCTCCATCGAGTGATCTACTATGAGTCGGACACGCACCATCCGTCCATTCGCGATTGCTCCCGTCGACGGACTGGCGCATTTATCCACTGCGCAAGCCAACCAACGGGTGGACCTTCGCGGCAACGGATGGGCTTGTTGCTGCTGTTGACGGCGGCAGCGGACTGCAAACTGGCGTTGGCTCATTCTTGTGTGGGTTATGTACCGTCCGGCTGCTCTACCGATATGCCTTATGAATGGATATTTAAAGTAAAGAATTGCGGCGACACGAGCTCTCAATTGCGTCAGCCCACCGCTGACCTATATAAACAACCCAGCGCTTCCTCCTCCCTCCAGCCGCAAAGTGTAATCTACCACCCGATTGCGGCAAAAAAATAAAAAAAAAGCACAAAAGTTAGCGCCCCAAACTCCACAGGAAATTCTCCATTATCAACGGGTTGAATCAAACACAATCTCTAGAGCGCCGCCGAGACGCTAGATGCAGCAGGCCCGACGGAGAGCGCGCCGACTGCGCCCGCGATGTTGAACGCCTTCCGGTTCGTGGTGACGACGTCCACAGGATACTTCCACGTCATGAATCTAGTCCAGGCTGAAGCGGGAGAGCAAGTCAGTCTCAAGTGTAGAAGCGAGGGGAACTGCGAGAGGGCAGGGGCGGGTACCCCAATATGCACAACGACGCCCCACCCACTTGCCAAAGAAGGGGATCACGACGAGCGAGAAGAGGAGCTCGAGCTGCTGCAAACTCTCCTGCCACTCGGCCTCCGCATCGCCGTCGGTCGAGAGCGAAGAGTCGGACGGCTCCGAGCGCGGCGACGATGGCGGCGTTGGCGACGGTGGGTCCGAGACGAACGAGGCTGACTGGCTGAAGGATAGCGAGTCGACAGAGCCCGCCACGGATGAGCCGGCGGGGGTGTAGATGGAGGACTCGGGGGTGGACATCGGCGTGGAATCGGCAGACATTTCTGTAATTCGGCGAACGGCGGAGTCGTGGGAAAGACGGAGATGACAATGGGTGGGAGGAGCGGTAGCGGTAGGATCCGAGTCAACGGAGGAGTGGTTGGGAGAGCCGAGTTTGAGTCACGTGATGGGCTTTTTTTTGTGGGCGAGGGGGGGGGGGTTAGCAAGGTTTTGCCAAAGTCACCCTCTCAAAAGAAATCCCGACACCCAAAACCATCACCCACTACCACCATCACCCACCACACCTAAAGAATCTCCATCTCGAGTACGGAGCCCCATCGAATCAGTACTGCTAAGGACCATCGAAGACATAGTTACGAGTTAGGCGATCGCAATCATGTCGGACACAGAGGTGTGTGAGCTCGCTTGGATCTATCTTCCCCGCCCGTTGTTGCAAGCCGACCAGCAACGGAATCCTGCCATCGGTTGGGGGCTCACCTGGAGGGTCTTGACTGATGGCATTGAACGAACCCATAGGAAACTCCTACCTTCGATCCTACCATGGAGAAGAAGAAGCCCAGAAAGTCGGTGGCCTTTGAAGAGGGCGACGACGCTAACGGCGAGGAAGTCACTACGGCTCAGAGTCATAGTATTGGTGCGTCAGCTCGACCTCGCATGAGCACTCGTCCATACCTGTTACGATATGGGCTTCACCTACCTGCGCTTTCACAGAGGCTAATCGTACAGTTCACAGGACTAGTCGACGGTGCTGACGCCGACCCCGAGGTTGACGAACTGGCCGAGCAACTTAAGGACCTGAAGAAAAAGAAGAAGAAGAAGGCCCCTGCTGCCGATGCCAATGGCGACGATGCTCCCGCTGCAGACGGCGAATTCGATCCAACGGCCCTGACGAAAAAGAAGAAGAAGAAGAGGGCCCCCAAGGAGGCTGCCGCTGACTCTTTTGACGCCCAGCTTGCTGAGGCCGGTGTCATCACGCGTGACGGTGACAACGACGAGGTTGCCGAGGAGATCAAGCCCGAGGACGCCGGTGACCTCATCGCCGGTACCGGTGTCTGGAACTCTGCCAGCACTGTCGACCTCACCTACCCTTTGTTGCTCGCTCGCTTCTTCACCCTGCTCAGAAACCAGCATCCCGACCTTGCTGGTGACGGACGCAGGAACTACAAGATCCCTCCGCCCCAGGTCCTTAGAGAGGGTAACAAAAAGACCATCTTCGCCAACATCTCGGACATCTGCAAGCGCATGAAGCGACAAGACGAGCACGTCACCCAGTTCCTGTTTGCTGAGTTGGGAACCAGCGGCAGTGTCGACGGTAGCAAACGCTTGGTCATTCGTGGAAAGTTCCAGCAGAAACAGTTGGAGAACGTTTTGAGGCGGTATATACGTAAGTTCCGGAAAGATGCTCTTTCCTTCTTCGGACTGGGGTTAATCGTGCGTAGTGGAGTACGTTACCTGCAGGACCTGCAAGTCACCGGACACCGACCTCAAGAAGGGAGAGAACCGCCTTTTCTTTGTTACCTGCAACAGCTGCGGCTCCAGACGTTCCGTCGCGTACGTTCCCCTCGATCCATATTCTTTTGCGTGCTCACGTGCTGACTCCCATCTTTTCGCAGTGCCATCAAGACTGGTTTCCAAGCTACCGTCGGCAAGAGGAGGAGGCAGAAGGTCTAAGTGTTTTCTGTGTCAGAGCGATCACATTCTTTCCCTTTGTATCGCTCTTTTAGTCTAGACAGTACCGATCGTTTCAAAACAACGCTCGCTAGTTCGGTGCTATTCATGTTTGTACATCCGCCGCGTGGGCAGACAGGTTCCCTGTATCTACCCTGCGTTCGTTTCGGGCGCTCTTCAACTGGCCCGGAGCGAACATTAGAATAGGGTAGAGTACATACGGGGGGTTCGTGATCTCGGGTGTAGTCGCCAGACCAAGTCGTCAATTCTCGTCACATTGACCTAGAAATCCATCATCCAGCCATGAAACGACCAAGGAACAAAGAGCATCACATAAGTGACAGCCAGTAGATCCACCATCGCGGGCGGTCGAATTCCCACTGAGTGTGGGGGGGAGGGGGGCGACTACGGTTCTTCCTAGTCATCACTCGCTTCCTGCCGAACCATACGTCGTGATCAAGCACCCCAGTACAGTAACAGAAAATGTGACTGGGGGCAACTTGTGCTGGAGGGATCTGCTTCACCGATATACCCGTCAAACCATGTGTATGTATACTAATTTTCACCGTTTTATAGGGTGGATGGATCGATCGTGTATGACGCTCGCTGGATGGACAACTGTGGTCTGCGGTGTCCAGCCCCCCCGGTCTGCAGTAGATGTTGGAGCTGCGTTTCTCGGGACGCTCGTCAGAGCCGCCAAGCAGTTAGGTTTTGGGATCGGACGACCCCTACACGCAGGTCACGTACAAAGATCTCTTCCCTCCTCAATTCCTCCTCCAGCTTTTCAATGAACCCCACCAAATACAAATACTATCTCAAGCCCAAATGGGAAATAAGATAAAAGAAACGTCAAGAGCAAGAGGGAGAGAGAGAACAAAACATGAACAAAGAGTACACGATTTGTTATCCATTCAGCTATGATTGACGTTCAGCCATGACATACTGAAAGCTAGCTAGCTAGATATGTATGTATCCACCCCAGCTATGAGCTACGAGCACTCGTAAGCAAGACACCCAGTATTCTCCAGGATCCTCCAGATCTGAGCGCTCTTTAGCTTTCCCGAAAGCTCCCTCTCCAGCTCCAGAGTGTTCTGGGCCTTTGCCCACTTGGACATGTTCCCCAACTGGTTGTCACTCAGGAGGCCTTCAGGGTCAGCGCTCATCGCGATGATCTTGGCCCAAATAGGCTCTGGTAATCCTCCGGGAAGCTTCCGCTTGACAGCGCTTTGGCCATTGGTCTTCTCGCTGCCATTCATGCACTTGACACCCTTGGCTTCGTCTACTTCTCGCCCTTTGACGGCCGAACTATTCCCCCCTTCGGTGGCCGTGGGATCCGGAGCTACAGTACCTTCGGGGCCGCTGGCCTCAGCGCGACATTTAGCTAGTTGAGCCGGGGCACCACGGACACGCTGTGGACGTTCGGACGTTGGAGACAGTGATGCGAGCGCGTGGGACAGAGCTCTTCCGTCTACGGCCGGCGACGATCCAGGCTCCTCGCAGCGTAGAAAACCAGAAGACATCTTTCGGGGTGGGGAATGCATGCCCTTGTTTCCCGGACCATTGAGATACGACGGCACAGTTACCAACAATGGAATCCGTTTGGCAGGCGTCTTCCTGGGAAACTGGTATGGAGCGGCGCCTCTGTCGAAGAGGAACAAACGAGAGAGGACCATTACCTTCAGAGCAGCACTCCACAAGGCTACACAATGCAGCCCGCCGGCATTGAGTATTGAACCCTGAATCTTGTGGCGCGCTCTCTCAAGATCACGAGCCAGAGGCGGGGTACACATCTCACCCATGGTGAAATTCAATGGATCTTTGCCCTTCTTCGGTGAGAGCTTCCATGGGTTCAATTCCGGCTTGATGATCTTGACCGAGTGTCCCTCCCTCATCCCTTCGGCCAACTCCAGCACACGGGTGCTCAGAAGGCTGTTGATCTGCTCGTTAGGCCTATAAACGACCCCTCGGCATGAGGTTTCGTAATAGGTTTCCAGGGTCTCTGCCTGAGGGCCGGCTTTGGGTGGTGGGAAATGCGGCATGAGAAGCTGTGGTGTATGGTGCAAGGGAAGCACATATGAGAGGAAAAGGGCACCGCTGTCCGTGATATCGGTATTGGAAAAGATCAAGTATGGAATTGAACGGAGACCCTGAAGGTCGAGGCTCCTGCACGGTGATCGGACTATCAGTGGGGATGCGCGTAGGATAATGCCTTTGGACAACGGAGACCCTGCTACCCATAGTCAGTGCTTCCATCCGGGCAAACACGATAAACGGGAAGAGAACTTACTGGTTTCGCCCTTCGCAGGTGTAGTCTGTGCCGTGTTGATCGCCGAGTCCCCAGAGTCCCCGCTCAATCGGCGTGGTCGGACATTGAATGTCTCCATGTCGTCCGAGTCATCGTCCACTTCATCCGTGTCGTAGCCATCCTCAGAACTATCCAGCTTTGGTGTTCTAGGCAGGTGGACCGGCGGTTCGCGGGAGTATACTCGCAAGAACGTCTCGTAGCCCTTGTCGCCAATCGGATTCTCGGATATGTCCAGCCTGCGCAGGCATGATACCTGTGCGGCGACCGTTCGGTTCAGCATACGGGAGGCGGCGGTAAACCATGAGAAGGAAGGGACAATTTTACCTCTCGGAAGGACCGCAAGAACCGTTCCCAGTCGTCTACGTCTTCCTGCGTCACTACAGCAAGGTTATTCGCCCTCAGATCCAAGTCCTTGATATCCTTGCTCGCCAACCGGACAACTTCGGACAGCGCCTTCAATCCTCTCATCGTAATGCCGTTCTCGGCGAGGTGAAGCTCGTCGAGCCGGATCGAGCCACTGGACAATGCCTGAACGAAGCCGTCGCAAGCGATCTCGAGGCCCTCGTCCCCAAGCGCCCTCCCCTGCAGGTAGATGTCGAGGTGTGGGTCCTTGTGGGATCTTGCTCTGGCTCCATTGGCTGGCGGGTTGTGCTTGAGCACATCCTTCTTGACAGCGGCGCCTAGCTTCTCACCGCTGATCTTGCGCTGAGATGTCGATCAGTTTAGCTGCCAGATCCATACGCCGGAGCGAGCAAGCGATCATGCAGGCAGACGAAGAGGGGGATCGGGGAACTGACGTTTGTGTAATTGAGCTTACCCATCGTAGCCTTCGTCCGCCGTGGGCGTGCTGTTGTTCGTGGCAGCGCGGATGGTGGGAGTGGGGTGTAGATGGATGGATGGTATGTAGTGGTGGAGTGGTGGCGGGGTGGTGGGCAGGGAACGACCCGGTAGTGTACCCGTTTGCACTCCTGGCGGTGCAAAAGGGCTAGAATCCGAGGAGCGAAGGAGAGTGGGCAAGTGAGTGAGTGAGACGGCGTGTGCCTGAGTAGGTGCAGACAGCAACGATGACGGATGCGAGCGTACGCAGCGACGGCAGGGGGCATGCAAATAAAGGAAACGAACCTATGCACACGCGAGGTTCCCGGGCAGGAAATATTGTACGTTCGTGGACCACCTGGATGCCGTCAAGACGTTTTGACTTGGACACCATCAAGGCGTTTTGGCTTGGACACCATCAAGGCGTTTTAACTTGTGGCCATCGTTTTCGGGATTTTGGTGATCCACCAGAACCAGTTGCTAGATATGGATCCGAACATTATATTGGGCATCATTCCGAGACCCAATGCTCGGTAACTATTGGTGTTTTTTCTCTCCCCTTCCACGGTGGATAATGCTGTACGGAGCACCCCCAAGATGTATCTGGTGTGTATATTACCAAAAAAGACATGCAGATATGCATAGCCAAGTGCATTGCAATGCACTTGGGGAATACACACGGACCCGATCCGCTTTCGCAACGCACAATCCAGCCGGAGGGACCCCGCCCACCCGAGCAGACGCCGACATGCCTGGACGGACGGGATGGTCATTCGTCGACTCACCGGCTTCACGCGCACATTCCACCTGTGCAACATGTCTGTGGCTGTCGGTCTGAACGCTGCCGAGCCGCCCTTCAAGATCAAAGCGACAATTCCGTGGTCCGCAGATGTCCAGAGACCTGGGCTTCCGCAGCCACTCGTTCGGACGGGCGTCTATCGCGGCGCCAAGAAGCCAGCCCGTCGAGGGTGTGGAACATTCTTCAATCGACAACCGTCTGGATCGACGATCTGCTGCAGTTTCTGGTGTGTGGGGGGAGCGGGGCGTGCATGGCCAGGGCCAGGGGACGTTGTTTGCTTCTGGAGAGCAGACTAGATAGACAAATAACGTATATCTAGGTCCTGTGTGTTTCACAACGCCCGTCACTGCTCATGTGCAGCTTTTTGCGTGCGGAAAGGATCGTCTTCGACGGCTAGGGCTATGTATGGAGGAGCGGCCCAAGTATCTGCTTTGTCAGAAGTACATTGCACGTGCCAGATGTTATCGTTATCGGCATGCTGCCGTCGTTTAGGGCGGTGCTGCGTGCAAGTCTAGATACCGCCCAAGTACATATGATGTTGGGTGTGTCGGCCGCTTGGACTCGGCGTCGTCACTAGACCGTTGATCGATAGCATGCAGTAATGGTATGCATATGTAATGCCAGTCTGTCGGCCCTTCCTTCGCCCACACGCACCGAACCCGATAAAGACGCCCTGCTGTCGTGTGTGCTGCCAGTCCCATCTGTTTCCCCTCACTTGTTTTTTCTTCCACCTGCATGCCGTCGCATCGTGCTGTGTCTCCATCGCGCCCAGACTCGGCGGCCTTTTCCTTCTTCTTCCTCTTTGGCCTACGTACACCCGGTGCTTCTGCACATACATGCCCTCCCGCCGCCCTCGAGCAGGTTATTCGTGCGTGCGCTTCGCAGTCGGGCCGCAGTCATCGTCGTCTTACTGATCCATCGCTTCCGCTGGCAGTGTGCACAGCTCTGTTACCTGCGAAGGCTCACCCCACCAACGCCGCCACCACCTCAGCCGCTTGTCCTAATGCCTGTCTCCTCGAGATTCCCGGAGAATTGCCGACCACGCTCCTCCGGAGACTCCTCGTCGCCGAGCCCGATCCCAACGCCGCGCGCTCGCCGCGATAAACGGAAGGCGCTGCACCCGCGTGCCGACGAGAGCGAGGACGGTTATTCGTCGCACCCGTCCGTATACTCCGCCTCGCCGGTTGGGTCCTCCGACTCGGAGTGCGGGCGCACGGTGGATGGCGTCGCTGACTCGGACCGGGTGCAGCAGCGGCAGTCGGATGCGGGTGTGTTCGAGCAGGATGTCGAAGAGGCGGCCGATGGCGACCGCGGCGGGAATGGGGGCCTCGCCGGGCGGAGAAATTTCTCGAACTTTTCGGGCCTGAGCCTGTTGGATGCCATCAGCGAGCGCAAGAGCGTGAATTCTAGCGTGGTTCTCAACGACGACGCTGAGGGCACTGGTGACGAGGAGTTCTGTGGAGATGGGTACTCGACCGATGACGAACTTGGCTACGAGTATGGGCGGCCGTTTTATTACGAATACGCGAGTCCTACACAACCGCTGCATCCGGCGCGGCCGAGGTCTGCGCCGCCGAGAGGTGAGAGACTCTGCGTCATTCTCGCCTTTTCTTGGAACTTGTCGTCGGCGGTCCGGGTACTGGCGGCTGGCTATATCCGCGGTAATCCGAGGAAGTGGTCTGTTGGGGGGCTGATCGGCTTGCCGGTCCGCTCACTCGTTTCGGTCTCCGCCGTGCGACGACGACGACACATTCTAGAAAGTGGCCGTTGTTCTTGCCCGATAATTTCATACTTACCGCTGACATTTCTATCTGCTGCTCCCAGAGATAAATCCGCTCTTAGCACATAACTACCAATCCTCCTCCGTGCCCATCGTCCATACCTTCTTCTCCCGTTCGCCCACCCACTTCGGCGGTCTCCAACACAGTCCACTACCGCAGCGCCCCGCATTTCGTCCCACCCAGAGCATGAACCGGTCGTACGGCAGCCTTATGGCGCACCCATTCCATCGAGCGCCATTGGCCGACAGCGGCGTGCTTCGGATGATGGATGCAAATACGCCTACACCAGATGAACTCGAGAGTGAGATACGAAGCCGTACTAGCCTGAGCGACGAGAGGTCGAGCGGCTGGAGTAGGTTCCTTAAAGGGTGTTGTCTGGTTTGCTGTTGCTTGGTTGTTGACGACGAGCCGCCGCATCAATCTGCAAGACCGCATTAGCAACAATCGGGCTAGGGGCTTATATCTCGGCTGGAAGGTCTTAATCGTGGACTTCTTTCTTGCTTGTTGTGGAGTAGATGATACCCGTTTGTATTCTTTGTGGTGTTTGGGGTCGATTCTTTGCTTGCTGGCTGCTGTTTACTTATTCTAGTGTACTTAATCAGTGTGGATATTGGGGAGAAGGCGAGTAATGGCTATTGTCGTATAATTGATGAGAGCTGCAAATCCGAGAAAGTAGGAGAGTGTTATGCGTGTGCGGGGCACGTACTATCACTCGCTGCTCGAGATTGATACCGTGTGGAGCGGACATCACAGCGAGGGACGCCCCCCCCTTTGCCGGTCTCCGTGGCTAGTCTATCGGACGATGTGCCGACGCTAACAGTCTCATCTCCGAGAATAGTAATGAAGCACCATCATCACGCGTCAACCAGCAGGATGGAACCTATACCCAATCCAGATTGCGTGCACCACGTTACCGACGCAAGAGTTAAGCAGTAGCCCGTCTCAGTACGGGTAATCCGAGTGGAGGCGGGGTACTTCCGGAGTGGAGAGTCCAACCAGGATCACCTCACTCTAGGTATAATATGTAGATGCGTGGGAAGCAAGGTATCAATGAAGCAGTAATCCATATGGTTGTGAAACCATTGGTTCCATAATTTAAACACCTATATGCACCTGTCGGCACCCCGCCGACTGGGAGAGAATACTGGCTCTGGAACGTAGCGCAAACCCAGTTGTGAATGTGAGATCTATATAAGTGGGCTCTGGGTCTCTATATATGTAAAACAACACCTTCACCCTCCCTCCTCCACTTCCTCCTCCACTTCCTCCTCCTCCTCCTCCTCCTCTCCTCCTCCCCCTCCTCCTCCTCTCCCTCTCCCTCTCCTCTCCTTTATCCTCACAATTGACAAGACATTCACTATGGCTCCTATCTCAATCTTTGAAAAGCTCGCCGTTATCGTCCACGGGCCCGGGCTTTGTTTGTGTCCCCGGTAGAGTCCCCCCAACCTGAACTTGCATTAACGCAGCGTTATAGTCCTTTACCTGTTGTACATCGCCATCCGCACGCGCTCTCGTCGCGAGATCCGGATTGCCAGAAGCCGCTATGCCGTCCGGGTGCTATCGATCTCGCAGATTCAATACTTGATGCCACCGAGTGACTCTGCGTATCGTGAATTCATCAGATCCGCCCCCGTCGTCGCAGACATCACCGAGATCGCCGGCGACGCCCCAGCCCGTCTGATGTGGCTGGGCCAGTACCGGCCCGGGAAGAAAGTCCTCCTGTATTTCCACGGCGGTGCATATGTCATGCCGTTGACGCAGGAGCACTTGATGTACTGCGAGTACGTGCGTGGTATCGTCGGGAGGGAGGAGCTGGCCGTGGCGGTGTTGGAGTATGAGAATTCGCCGCACAAGAGGTACCCCTACCAGCTTATGCAGGCGAGTGCCGTGTTGGCCCATCTGCTGGCCAGTGGAGTTAACCCGGAAGATGTACCCCCCCTCCCCCGGCCCCACCGAGTTTGCGAGCGCATGGGCATTGCTGACCGGTAGCAGATCGTCATCGGCGGTGATAGCGCAGGCGGCCATCTCGCTCTCGGGTTGATCTCGCACATACTGCATCCACACCCCCAGATCCGCGCCGTCCCAGCTCCCTCCTCTCCCTTTGCTGCACTCCTCCTGCTCTCTCCCGCGACCTCCTTCCGTGCCATCGCGGAGAGTTTCACCCGCAACAACAGCATAGATTGTATTGATAAGGCTACCTGCGAGTACTGGAACGCGCAGCTCACCGGTGGCGATAGCCCGTACTGGACGGAATTCGAGAACGGCGGGTTCTGGGGTGAGGCGGTTAGGGCGCCTCCGGGCTGGTGGGAGGGTGTTGGCGGCCTCGTGCGTCGTTGTCTTCTCACAGCGGGAGATAGGGAAGTATTGTTGGACGACATCCTTGAGTTTGGGGATACGCTGGAGAGGTTGCCGGAGGACTGGAGCGTGCAGAGAATTCTCGGCCGGGACGAGGTTCACGATGCTGCGCTAATGGATTACATTCTGGAAAAGAAGCCGCGGAGTGAAACTACCATTAATTCGGCCAAGTGGTTGAAGGAGGCCCTCGGGATCAAGCCGAAGCCGTACTAGTGGTCGGCCAAATGAATGGCGGTGGGAGTGTTCAGAAATGAGTAACTAACTACATACTTCCTCTCCGTGTCATGTCCTCTGTACTGTGCATTATCATCTCGGGGGAGCCCACGACATTAGGGGAAATTATGGGTTTTTTCCGGCCTGTTGATTAATCCTCCAAGTTCCAACCAGGCATGGCTGCGTTGGCAGGATGTCACCCTCAGCTTTCCCCGATCTCGGTCTTTATGGTCTGACAAATATACTTGCGTATCTAGCTATGGTTCCGCAATAATTCCCCTTTCCCACTGGTGGCCCGAGGAAGGGGAGTGGTACGCTGTGATCCGGGCAAGGTATTACCCTCCATTTAAGAGCCCAAAATCTTGTTCGGGCTGCTGGTACATACCTAGGTAAGTATGTACCTAGCTTGTTAAGCCACAGCTCCTCACTCAGGGTCTTTCCTCCACAGGGCAAGAATCTCACTCCCAGCTCCCCATATGCAGAGTTTCCTACGAGCCGCCCGCACGGGGTTAGACAATGAACGGGAACCAGTGTAAGTATATCGCCATGATCTAGATGGATCATATGCGATTAATGGATGAATAAATAAAAAAAAGCTCCCCGAGTGCAGAGTTTAGGCAGTAATTTCGCTGCTTGCACATAGCGATACTCAAGAATGTATGCATCTGTTCTAGTCCACTGGGCAAAATTACCCGTCCATTAATGGGCCGGCCTGTTGGTCGGCGGACCAGTTCACCCACCAAAAACAATACTGGTTTTGTTCGACGGACGGGACCGCCCAGAAAATAGAAAACAGATTTCTCTAGTCTAAGAACGTAGCGCAATATGTGAAGCGCTCTATGGACCTATCTAGCTACTGCTTTTGATCTTCTTTCTTGTCAACACCGACCTCCTCAATCTCGCCTGGGTTGTCAGCACCGGTGGCCCGTGTTCTTGAAAATTGCTGATGAGCCTTCCGCGACGACACTAGCTGCTAAGTTGTGCCTGTACTGCTGACTACCGTTTCTATGCACGGTCTACTCAACTTTGGCTGATTGGTTGGCCTACAGAGACAAGTTTTTTTCTGTTCGCTAGGTGGGCCAGTCTGCCGGGCAGACGGGCTCGAGCACGTCGGTAAGTCGAGCAGCGCCACTTTTACTATCTAAGGGCGCACTAGTTGACTAGTGTAGAATTTTGTAGAGAGTGATAATTTATGGTGCAGAAACCAAAAAATTGTCGGCATCTCATAAATTATCACTCTCTAGACTGCACCCTTAGTGCCACTTACTGTGTATAATATCGCCATGATCCAATAGGGTCGCATGCGATCAATGAACCATCACCACCACCCTCTCATCGTATTTCCCAGTTGTCTGAAGATATATCCCAGACAAGAATTCGCGGGTCGTAGAGCCTAAGATCGCACGAAGAAATAGATTGCGGGTCGGTAACCGCTCGATTCCGGCACTAAAATAAAAAGAGGGTGGTGTGTAATTAAATAGGTCACGCTCGTCTAGTGTTGACGCGTGCGCCCTCAAGAGGCACAACGTTACACGAGTTCTCCCTGAAACCCAAATCATGGATATCTATGTACTACTCAAACTTCTCCTTTTCACCCCCGTTTACATTCCGAATCCTTACGAAATTACAAAAATCCATCATGGCCTCCACGACACCGTCCCCCACGGCGTTGCGATCCGTGCTCGTGGTCGGCGGCTGCGGCTTCCTGGGCCACCACGTCGTCCGAATCTTGCAAGAGAACCACCCAGAAACGACGATTTCCGTTCTCGACCTCCACACGAACGTCAATCGGTTCCCCGGGGTGACATACTACGACGGCGACATCACCTCGCGCGAGTCGGTCGACAGCGTGCTCGCCAAGGAGAAACCCGAGACGGTCATCGACACCGTGTCCCCCGTGCACGGCCTCGGCAGGGAGGTGTACTTCAAGGTCAACGTCGACGGAACGAAGATCTGTCTGGAGGCCAGCAGAGCCGCCGGCGTCAAGGCCTTCGTTTGGACCAGCACCGCCAGCGTCCTTTTCGATGGCGAGAGCGATGTCATCAATCTGAACGAGAAGGCTCCGATACCAAAGAAGTCGTTGGATCCCTATACCGAGACCAAGGTTAGGGGGCTCCCATCTTTCTTTTTCCCCACGAGATCGGGACTGACCCCTTTCTAGGCGATCGGTGAAGAGATGGTCCTCAGTGCCAACCGTGGAGGTGGAATGCTCACGTGCGCACTGCGACTGTCGGGTCTCTTCGGCGAGGGCGACCGCCAGCTCATCCCGGGCATGCTCCAGGTGATGGCCAACGGGCAGACCAAGTTCCAGATTGGCGACAACAACAACTTGTTCGACTTTACGTACATCGGCAACAGCGCGTACGCGCACATCCTCGCGACGGAGAAGCTGGTCGCCATCGATCCCACGACGACGCCGAAAGGTCCGATGACGGTCGACGGAGAGGCGTTCATCATCACCAACGGTGAGCCCGTGTACTTCTGGGATTTCCCGCGCGCCGTCTGGGCACTGAGGAATCACTACCCCTCGTACTACATCAAGATGCCAAAAGATGTCGGTGTCTCGCTTGCGGCGGCGGCAGAGGCTTTCGCATACATCATGGGCAAGGAGCCGGGATTCACTCGGTTCAGGGTCAAGTTCAGTTGCTGGAACAGATACTTTGATATCCGCAAGGCGAAGACGTTGCTGGGATACCAGCCTCTGTGGAATCTGCAGGATAGCTTAGTCAGGACACTGAAGTGGTTTGAAGAGGAGGACCAGGAGAAGGCGAATAAGAAGGCACAGTAAAAGGTGCATAAGCGATAGAAGATACCCGCCCCCTAGATGTGGTTTTTAAACGTAGACACTTGTAATTTCGTTCCATATCATATTCTAGAGAAAGCAAGCGGTAATCATGTGTTAATGCGAAAGATGTATGGAAGAGTAATGTCGCCGAAATTGTGTTCACTGATAGGGAACATTTGCTCTCCTTATGAAGGTCTGCTTATTATTTCCCATCTATCCTTATGCTCCCACATATGTCGAGGAACTTCTGAAGATTAGCGGCGCTACCCGACCTCCGACCTCAAGATCCATATGGAAACTGCTACAATGTAATAGACGAGACCAGAACAGTCATGTTCTCTTCCGCGACAAGCCCTGCGGCTCGCAATGCCGCTCATCCATTCCCCTCCCGAAGCACACGCACTCACTCACTCCTCTTCCTACCGACCCGTATCCCACTCCCATCCTTCACCTCCTTAACGACCACCTCCTTCTTGGGCCAATCCCTCGCCAAATCTATGCCGCTCCGGGGGTACCAGAACTCAAGGACCCACCAGAGGAGGTAATCGACGACAGCGCAGATGACGAACAACTTGCCGGCCCAGATACCGCAGCCATAGTACCTCTTCAATCTATCCATGAGGCTCGCCTGCTCGCCACGACAGATGCCGTCGTACACACGCTCTGTGCGCATGGCCACGTTCGTCCACGAGTACATCTGCTGGACGCGCTTATGGAATTTCTCCGTCTTGACATTCCCCCGGCGCAGTTCCGCGATGGCGCGGCACGTGGCGTCGACGACGTCGTCCTCCTCCGGCCGCGCGAACACCGTCATCCGGCCAGGCAGCACCTCCGGGATCCCGCCAACCTCCGTGCACACCACGTACAGCCCGCAGCTGGCGGCCTCGACCAGCACCGTGCCGAACGCTTCCGTGAGACTCGGGTGTAGGTATATGTGTCCACGAACCATCACGTCGCGCACCTCATCGTGCCGGACCGGCCCGACCATCTCGACGCGGTCCTGCAGCATGTGCTTCTCTATCATCTGCTGGAGGTCGATGGCTTTCGGCCCAGACCCGGCGATCAGGAAGCGGACTGTAGGATGAATCTCGCAGATGCGTGGGATGGCGGCGACAAGGAGGTCGGTGCCTTTGTTGTAGAAGAGACGGGAGATCACGACGATTGTGATGTAGTCTTCCGATGCTTTGCTCGGATCTGGTTTGAAGTTCTCGGCGACTACGGCGTTGGGGATCACGGAGACGCTCGCTGGATCGAGGGAGGCGCGGAGCACGGTGTTTTCTTTGCTAGCATTATTGTTAGCAGGAAGAAGCGCGGTGCACTTGGAAAGAGTCAAGTACCAAGTGTGCGAAACGCAGATGACATGATCCACATCGCTCAATGTAAACTTCAGCAGTTTGTTCGTAAGGATACTCGCCGCATCCGCGAATCCAAAGAGACTGTGGTCCGTAAAGCAGGTACGCAGTCCCATCGTCCGGGCATGCAATATCGCCTCGTGGCACATACTACTCAGCGATGCATGCCCGTGCACGATCTGTATCTTCTCCCGTAGGATGATCTGCCTGAAGATCGGAAAGAATGAGAAGACGGTTGGCATGGTCGACTCGCGGTAGATGACAAAGAAAGGGACGTAGTAGACCTTCAGTCCATTCGTGAGGTAGCGTACGCCCGACCGTGTGTCATACTGGTGCGTAATGATTATCACTTTGTGGCCGCGGTCTGATAGCTTCGAGGCGACCTGGTAGATGTGCGATTCTACGCCACCTACAGAACACGTTCGTAAGATAGCCGCCGCTGTAGGGAAAAAGGAGTTGATGAGACGTAAATACCCGGCTGGGGGTAGAAGAAGTCGCTGACCATGCTGCGAACAGTGGTATTAGCTGAAGTTCTTTTCGACTGGAAGGCGAGGAAACCTACGCGATGTTGTAAGGCATTGTGGAGGCTGGCGGTGAACAGTTGTCGGGCAACCGTACGAAGTTCAAGGTGTTATGGGCACGGAACCTCCCGTATTTCCCAGTCACGTGGTGCAGGCAGAAGTCGTGGCCGCGAATGCAGGTACTGCAGTGAGAGAAACCCCATATGAAAGGAAGTACTGCTCACCACATTACCGGGAGCACTGTCTAGGGGCTTCCCACGGAGAGAAGTAGATTTACACCTCAAGATAAACTGAACGTCACTCTAGGATCTCCACAACCTCAGCAACCTGGTACAAAGCTCGACTCCTGACGCCGCGGCTTAAGTACATGGTCATAATACTACACTGTACGGTGATATAAAACAAGGGAAACACGCGCGTAATACAGGCCGAAACGAAGAGAAAAAGATCAGTTATCATGGCCCAACTCGCCACCAACCATCGAAGCAACCAAGAAACACCCCCGTCTAGAATATGCTGATGTAGTTTCCGATCCTCTCCTTCTGGCTCTGTGCTATACACTCGGCGATCCATGTGATGTTCCTAATTTCCTATTGAGCGCGTACACATTAGCAAAAGCATCCAACACAGGAGCAATGCTACATACCTGCTCCTTCAGCTTAACCCACGCAAACACTACTGCATACGTGAACTGCTGGGTGAACGTCGCCTTCGAAATCTCCATCTCTCTCTGATAGAACAAGTCCTCCAAGCTCTTAGGCCGGCCAGCGCCGAGGCCTCCACCTCCGCCCATACCAAAGCCCTGTTCGAAGAAGCCCTTGTACTCTCCAATGCCTTCGACTGCTGCTCTGACACTGTCCAGGTCGTCCGCGCGTCCTAGCATGTATGAGCCCTCCGGATACAGCTTCCCGAAATTGGGATAGAGCTTTTGACGATCTTTCTTGGAGAGCTCGGTACCGAACGAGTTGAGCGTGATATTGATCGCACGGCGGTCAGCCTCGAAACACAGCATCTCATCCATGATCTCTGCCGACGGGGTGCCGGCGATCCCAGGCTCCGTCATACAGAACTGATGGAAGTCTTCCAAGTACGACTTGTACAGAGTGTTCCGGATAATCTCGATGTTGAGCTCGTCCAGATCGGCCGAGGAGAGGTTGCTCTTAAAGTAGGGAGCAAGCGGCGTCTCGATCAGCACCGAGTTGTAGAGCTCCTCGACATTGGTTGCCACGCACAACACCGGCATCGTCTCGAAAGTACCGAGCGGGTGACAACGCTCGAGCAACTCCCGCGTATCGCGCTCGTGCAGAGTTCCCGTGATCAGCAGCGCGACGTTATCGATCATGTAGCCGTAGGTGAGGTAGTCCATAAACTTGGCGAGCGACCCCGTAGCATTGGCACGAATGTAGCGGAACTCAGATATGAGCTTCTCGGTGGCTTTGGAGGCGATGGTGGAGGTCGAGAGCGGCGAGGGGACGTTCGCAAGGACATCGCCGTAGGAGGGTGAGAGCTGAAGCTTGAGGTCGTCCAAGGTCTCGCATTGGGTCAAGTTAGAGTAGTTGGCGGAGGTGAGAAGGCTGTTACGATAACCGCGTACAACGCCCTCGATATAGCCGTTGTTGACGTTAAAAAAGAGGCCTTCCATTGTTTGATTTGTGGAGCCAAGTCTCGGGAAGTGTGTTCGTTGCAAGTTGAGGTAGTGACGCGCCCAAACACAGGGTCTCATGGGGTTATAGTTACCCGACTGTCATCCTCGTCCTCCAGCCAGTGATGAGGTTCTGCATAAATATGTAGGCAACTATTTATCCACTTGCCTCGCTTCACATCAGGATTTTGTCACCGTTAATGTTTCGGCGTTGACGGTGGTTGTGTGTTACAACAACTCACCTTTCCAGAAACCGCCTTCCGCCTGCCTTCCCGGCTACCATGTAGCAGCACCGCTCCAAGACATCCAGGTAGGAAGTAAGTGGAGCAGATACTTAGCCCACTGGTTGTCTCCACAACAGAAACCAGCCATCGAACAGGGCACTATAAAAGAGATAGCGCGGCTAGAGTGGTGGAGCTGCAATTCCCATTCTAGCTTGCCTTTCGCCGGTGGCTGAGCATTCGTCGCTGGACGGCCTTACTATGTGGGCGCTCTGGCTTTCATTATCAGTGTAACCTCAAGGCGCAGGCACACAGATATCACAACTCATCACTCGCGATGTAACCCTGTGTTCCTACTATCCTACACAAACTACCTAAAACCCCAGCTCTGCAAGGCGTACTTCCAAATTACTATGTACGCCGATCGACACTGCGTGGACCCCCAGCTCCGTGAGGCGGGCTTCGTAATTCCGTGATGCTAGGTATACCAAATACCCGCGCTTTATCCCACTCCTGAAGGAATAGTTGGTATCCCGCGCAATAACGATGACACGCCTGTACGCACTTCTGGGTCTCCTCTCATTTGTCTTCCTAGCTAGCGCATCCACGGCTAGTATGCCGCGCTTTCCCCGGCGACGCCGACTGGCCTTCCGCGAAAAAAATGGGCAGCTCTCAACAAGACCGTGTCGGGCCGTCTCATGGCTACCACACCGATTGGATCTCCCTGCCGTGAGCCCAATTGCGATACTACTGCCTGTGCCTTGATTCGTGAGGGCTGGCACGGTCCAGCCTTCCGGTAAGCATGTATCCGTCTGCATGCCCCCACAGCTCGACTGACAATATCCCCTAGTGATGAATCATCCTCTTCCGTGATAGCGCCCGTTTGGACGAACTGTTCATGCGATCTATTCACGTCGGCAGACACCCCCTGCAACCTCGGAAACTACGTATACTACTCCATCAACATTACGAAGCCCGCCCACATAGCTGCCGGACTCTGCTTGGCACGCAAGCACAACGTGCGCCTTGTGGCTCAGAACATTGGGCGCGACTACTTGGGTAGGTCAATGGGTGCGGGTTCGCTGGCGGTTTGGACACACTATCTCAAGGGCATTGAGCACACCACGAAGTACAAGGGGACACCCGCGGACCAGCACAGCGTTGAAGCTCGGTGTGGGTGTTCAGGGATTTGAGACCTATGAAGTGGCAGGTGAATTGGGACTACAGGTTGGTGGCGAGTGCTCGACCATTGGTATTGCGGGTGGGTATACGCAAGGTGATGGACACAGTGCCCTCAATTCACGGTATGTCCTGGCCGTAGATCAGGTGCTGGAGTGGGAGGTGGTGACGGCGGACGGTGAGGTGAGAACAGCCAATCCGAAGAACAAGCAGTTGTATTGGGCGTTGTCTGGTGGCGGCGGCGGCACATACGGTATCGTCACGGCGATGGCCGCAAGGCGCACCAGGATTCTGTAACGACTATAGCCAAGCTCACTTGGACGCACGATGGGAGCGAAGAGCAAGAGAAGAAGTGGTGGAAGACTTGGCTTTCTTCCATTTCTTTACACCCGGGTACACTGATGCAGGAGCTTTCTCGGTCGATGTATACTTTACTGGATTGTTCTCGCTGAATCCATGGTTTGTCCCGGGTCTCACGGTCGAGCAGGTAAACGCGCAGCTGGCCCTTCTTATAGAGGAGCCGAAGGAGCTAGAACTACCGCACAATTTCAACGTCACCGAGTTCAAGGGCTATCTTCCCGCTTATAACGCCTTAGACTACATTAAAGTGGGAATTGCGCAGTATGGAGGACGGTTGGTTCCCCGGTCAGTCGTATTCAACTATCAAGATCGACTACAGGAGACATTGAAGGGCATAATCGACGCCGGTTCCCTCATCTTCGAGGTCACAACGCACCCCACACTTGAGATAACCGGCTTCCCTTATAACGCGGTTCTGCTGGAGAGACAACCAAGTCAATCTCGTCGTCACCATGTACTTCCTCCTGCCTAAATCTTTACTGTGGGATAAATCGCTGATATACGTATCCAGTCCTTGGAACGACGCCGCAGACCCCGCCTCCGTCGTTGCGGACCAGCAGACGATTACGAACAAATAGTGCGCTGCGTTACGCGAACTGGCACCATATGCGGGGACATAAATGAGCGAGGGCGATCCATTCGAGCCAGACTTTAAGGAGCTCTTTGGTGCTAATTATGGCCGCTTGCTCCGTATCAAGGGCAAATATGCTTACGAGCAGATTTTCTACGCTATTGCTGCAGTTGGGAACGACAGGTGGGAGACCAAAGAAGATGGCAGACTGTGTCGGAAAGCCAGCGATTAAGGCGGATTGTGTGGCCGTGCGAGGCTGCAAATGGTCAGATGGGGTTTGCTATTGCTTGGGATAGTTAGAGGTATTGTACAATACTTCCGAATGCTTCGCATCTAAGCATCTAAACGTGCTCTGAGTCTCAAAGGATTAAATCTAACTATTAGGGACATCGCGAGAAACAAAAGTTATGCACTGCTGCGGTCGGTTCTGCACATGGATGAGACGTTTACGCATCTTGCTAGCATATGGCTCACTTGTATACATAAGACTGATGGGAAGTTGATGATTTCTGCTGGCTGGATAGCAATACTGATTGCCGTACTGATTGATATGCCTACAACCGTTCTTCAAAGCTATTGTCCATAATGGGTGTTGGCCAGCCAGATCTGCGGTGGGCCATTCGCCTGACAGGTGGCCGAATTTTTTCATCGGAAAACATCTAATATGCCATAGTTTTTCCTGGTGGGTCATCGGGTGGTCGACGGCACCTCAGTTCAGCTCAGTCACGATAGTGGAATGAACAGCAGCTGACTGGGGGCGAATCAGTCCATTTGAAATTGCCCTCTATTCCATTGAGTATACAATTGGAAGCTGATAGGATTCATCAGAAGTGGTTCTCTTGTGGCCCCCATTGCCACACTGGGTACAGCGCTAGGGAGCATTGTCCGGAACATCTTCCAGCACACCGGCTATTTCACGCCTCTCTGCAAACCCCTCGCTTTTCTCCTCGTTTCTGATCCTCCTCTCCTTGGGTCTACCACGTGTACGCCCGAACAGAAGAGGATAGCGCTCGTATCTGAAGATGCTGGATGTCAACCGGGTGCATGTCCCTCATTTTTGTCCACCTATAAGTTTCCAAGGTAAAAACCTTGGGTATATAGTTTCGTGTCTGCTTGCGAAGACGTAAATTCAGAGCAAATTCATGGCCGCAACGGAAGTCGTTGATCTCGAACCTATCACAGGTGCAGGTTCTTGCTTCGATATCCACCACATATCGCTCGTCCGAATGCCGCCTCAGAGGAGCCTTGCCCGGCCAGATGTACGCGTTCCAGGCAAGAAAGCAAATCGCAGTGCTACAGAGGGCCCGACCGGGCATCACCATCGAGATCAGAGGGTGCCCAGAGGACCCGACCGGGCATCACATCGAGATCAGATGGTGCCCAGAACACTAGGGGGTCCCAGGGAACGAGAAGGCAAACGAGTGGGCCAAACCAGTGTTCTCCATAGTCACGGCCGTCCACGCCGTCCGGACGGGATATTGGCAGTCTCGTGACTCTCGTCCAAGCTCTGGACGGACTGCACGGGGATATTCCATCCAGTTCGTGATGTGTGGAGGACGGTACTGAGGTAGTCCGTCCAGTCTGTGATGGGGGGAGGACGGGGACCGTCCTCGTCCACGCTATGGGACGGCAGTAGTATTGTTATGTAATATGTCACGTAGTTGCACTCGGTGGGTGAGGGTTTCCCTGAGTCTTACTCTGGCGGAGACTCGCACCCAGACCGCAACCAGATAGTGCAGCATCTGCCAAACTCCCGCTAGAAATGGCGGCCTTGTTGATGAGATAACTCAGATCCAGATGGGTTCGGGAAATATCACCATTTTCGCGGTGTCTTGGCAGTCGACCGCCGTCGGTCCCAGTCCAGAGGTTGGACGGACGGACTGGACTATGGAGAACATTGGGCCAAACTCGCAGCGGAAGAGCCAGACGCCCGCGGGGTTGAATGGCTGGGCTATTCAGACCGAATGGGAGCGCGCACTGCCGCTTCCCAGATCCCTCGCACATCTGAAGCGGGAGATCACGGAAGAAGTGGGTGGAAGCCCGGCAATAGGCTAGAGGCTGGACCTCCAAGGGGGGGTACAGGATGCAGAAGACCCGGAGGCCAGACGGCACGGTGGCGGGGAGCTCCAAGAGGGCCGCCCCGAGGCCCCACCAGGTGAAGACAAGTCACTGCTTTTCCGGTCATTACCTTCAGTAGACGAAAATCGGCCCACCGCCCAATGCTAGTGGTGCCGGTGCCAGACGCAGACTCGGGATCACCTCTTCAAGGTGTGCCCCGAGTGGAAGCCCCAGCAGAAGATCCTGTGGGCTGAGGTGCTTAAGGAAAGCGGGAGGAGAAAGAGCCGGTGGAGGATCCGTAACCTCCTTACCGATGAGAGATGCAGCCAGTCGGTTCTAGACTTCCTCTCCACCATGGATGTGGGAAGGCTGGTCCCGGCTGAGGAAGACGCGGGGAGCGAGGTGTCGGAATGGGAACGCAGGGAGCAGGAGGAGGAGAGGAGGGTGGAGGCGGAGGCGCTGGGTGCCGTGGAGGAGCTGGGCACCGGGCAGAGACCGCTGTTCCTACCCACGCCCTCTTTCATGGCATCCGTCGGGGAGGAGAAGGGGGCGGGACACGAATTCCTTTGTTCTTTCTTTTGTTCGGATTCCTCTCCTTTGTGATTTCAATGGTGCGCGCCATATCTTCTTGGGACAGGCTTAGGCGGAGGGCAAAGGGGAGCTTTCAGCATGCCGCCTCGCGCGAACAGCGACGGGAAACCTGGACAAAATGTACGCCGTCATAGTCTAGATAGGCTAAATGCGAATATGATTAAACAAAGAAAAAAAGCTCACTAGCAGCCTCAACTTGGCGGCGCTGGCTGTGATTCATGGATTCCGTGAGGAGCTGCAAAGTGAAATTCACCCCACGCCACAACAAGCTTCTAAATAGCCCCTTGAAATCGAGCGTAGCGTTGATTCATACAGAGGTTTCAAATCGCGTTGGGGCGACCCACAAGGAAAACTATGGCATTATTTTGTCACTAATCGTGACCACCCCGACCTCGATCAGTTTGCAGGTGGCACGCGGTAACTCCCCTTGCCCCGTCTGGCCCACCCCAGAATAAAAGACAGGAAATGGCAAAGGAAAGACAAAAAAGAGCCGCGCTCCTCTCCCTCTTCCCGCTCCTCTCACTCACTCTGGGCTTCCTCCACTACCCCGTCCGGGCCCATTCTTCGCCCAAAATCAGTGGTGCGAAGGCAATCCAAGATCGGCTGGGTGCACCGCTCATCCGCGAAACATAGGTCCGGTTCTTCGTCCACTGGAGCTATTGTCCGGTGAGGCAGCAACTGGCAGAACCGGCCGGCCAGCCTCTTCGAACTCCCAGCCACCACTCTGCTCGGGCACTGCTTATTTGGCATCGTGTGCTTTCTGTGGCAAGTGGCACGAATCGCTTCCCACAGTCGAAAGATACACATTAATCGAGTGATATTTCATGAGACACCGTTTAGGATATATGTCAGAATGCATGAACTACTTATATTACACATGAAAATTCGTGCTTAATGCATTAAATTACTTTTCGCATAGTTCTGAGCTTGATAGTAACAAAAGACGTGGTGGTCATCGTTGCGACGCGTAACAACCTGCCACGCTACTCCGCGCTGGCAAGACCCTACATATACGCTACATTCCTCACGAACCCGCACTCCGACGAACAACCATTCCATCCCACCACCATCACTCCAACCCGCCTACACCGTTCCATCTCCATCTCCCCCCATCCTCCATCATGAACTTTCTCCCGCCGCGTTCCCACCGCCGTCCGGCGCTGATCCCGCATCATGCCGACCTCTCGCAGTCGCTCTCGGCCGCCTCGGCCGCGCTCAGGCTCAGTCGCTGCTGCGCCCGCTCCCCGGCATCACTCAACGACGAGTTCAGGAAGGACGTCTTCCTTTGGGTGAGTAGGCCATACCGGCTTCTGTACCGCGTGTGCCCTCCCGGCTGATCGTTGTAGGTGAATGGCGATGACGACGAGATGGGTATGGGCTGTACGGCTCCTGTCAGCAACTCGCCGACTGCGGCCGCATGAGCGCCCTTCTCTCCTGCAGCGAGCGATGATAGTTACGATACGACTGCTATGGATTTACGTTTACGACTTTATTTATGAGTTACGAGTTATGAGCTACGATTATGATTTCTACGCGTTAACGACAATATGGACGAGGAGTGGACGAAGAGTGGCGGGGCGCGTCAGTATTATGGGTTGGAGGGAGGGGAAGGAAGGAAAAGATTTTCTCGGGACTCTTGTAATAGGGAAATTGGTACATTACTATGAGGGGGAGAGCGGGAAGTTGAAGGAACAAAATTAGCTCTGGATTGGTTTTGAATTAAAGTTTGGACGGAAATCGGGCCCAGGTTTCGTAGACGACAGACAGGGAACGAAAGGGCAGTGAGGGCTGCTCCTATAATAATACAATACACTTCTAGTACTTTCGCTAGTATCTAAAGAGCGATCATTTTGATGTTTGTGCGTGCGCTATTTCTAAAACACTTGGGAAGCCAGCCAGATCATATGATCGCCTCCTACAGCCAAGACGCCACTGGCTATCCGTTAGACTTAGTAAGAGGACCATTGCATGCTAAAGAGGGAGCATCAATCTATCTATTTCGCATACGGCCTGTTCAGACTATGGCGAACAAACACACATGACCTCCTTTCCTGCCCGTCCTAGTCGATCGGAGTGGAGAGTCTAGTGCGGCGTGGCTAATGGTGATTCATTGATCGCATGCGACCCTATCATCATGGCGATATTATGTGCAGTCCTGTCCCGTTCACCGTCCGCCACGACCTCTCACAGTCTGCTGGCGGCCCACGGCAACTCCCCCTGCCCCCGCCCGGCCTTTCCCAAAAGGTAAGAAAAATAGGAGTAACGACAGGCGATTAACATTCGACCCAAGGAAATGACAACAACTTTCTCCCCCTACTCTCTTCCCCCAGTTCCTCATCCTCCTCCTCCCACTTGCTCCCCAGCCCCTCCGCCTCATCATCCCCAGGTTCCGGCGGCACTGCTCTGGGTCCCACCCTGCTTCCCACTGCGGTGGTGTGCAGGAGGTCTAGGATTGGACGGGACTGGTGCGGCGTGGCTGCGTACGGGTGTTTTGTGGAAGGGGGAATTGTGGGAGTGATGAGCTGTGAGGGGCAAGTAGATGGTAAAACACCGGGAAACACCTCGTCGCCCTCCGAGGCCAACGTCTGGGCCTAGTGGCTGCGGAGGTAACACACGTCCGTCTCTAAGTGCTCAAGTGGAGCAAGAATGAAGATCCAGGTATGCACATATATGCACATACCTACCGAAGCAGGTATGGGTATTCGTACATGATTTAGATACTCCCACCAAGCGTACTCATCCCTGGCGATGTCTGCAAGGCGAAACATCAGCTGTTGGTACGACTGAATGGCCAGGAAGATACCCGTCTGCTCGCCAGTAACTGCGGCGCGTGGAAGCTGTTCTGGCTTGCTTCACTGAGCCAGTCCTCGGAGTGACACTCCATGACTAAGTTTACCCCCGTATTCTCGAAAAAGGAAACCCCACTTTGACCGCAGAGGTCTTGAGAACGGACCGTATTCTCCGCCGATCGTCAGCGCTCTTGCAGGTGCCAGATGGGACCGCCTCCTGTTATCTAGAATATGTTATCTAGATAGCCGCTTTATATTTCCCACGGCCTTGCCGAACAGAGACAAGGTCACCCTGCCACGGAGAAGAGTGTCGACTTCGGAGGGTTTCTGCGGACTTTGACATCACCGTGCATGGGGAGCATCATTTGTCCTCGGTATGTACCCCAGCCTCCGATATATTCGTGCCCCGTCCACCTTCTCCAAACAGCTCACGGAAGCAGAGTTGCTTGCGTGGCAGCAGCACATGCACGACATCCGGAGGCCAAAACATTGAGGATTAACATCTCCATGGGGTTGTCCGCTGCTCCACACCAGCGCGGAGCTGGTTCGGCATGCTATCTGGGCATGGATGCGGGGTGATAGCGTTACATAGATGCGCGCCCGAAACCCAGAAGTCTCTTCCTGGACCAAGCATTTTCTAGGTTGCTGTGAGAGAGTCTTTAGACTTCGCCGCCGCGTGCAGTAGGGTGCGGCCATGCGAGAGATCTTACTCTACTTAAAGGTTGTTTGCCGTCGTCCGGAGACCATCCTCTTTTTTTTTTTTTTTTAACATGTCCGAGGCAGTTTGTCTGTCTGACATCATTCTCTGCAGATTCGAAGGTTTCATTGTACCTCGTGAGTTTGCCCCGCGAATTGTTTCCTCCTCCCATGACGTTAAGAGATCAGATTACCATAGCGACCATGGACTGACGTATAAGAGACCGCTGTACGACCACCCGTACAGGTCTAACCCTTCGTTCCTGAGAACACCGTCCCCGTCCGCCCCAATGGGAGAAAAGATTGAACCTGGGCGCGTCGTGCTTTCTGAGCTACAGCATGCTCACGATAGGCTGGCGAGAACGACGCAACTTGCGAATGATCCAGAGGCTCTTGCGAGTTCGTATGGTCCGTCGGGATTGAAGGGACTGCTTCAATCGGGGTTCGTCGTAAGATGCGCGGTCTTTGCCGCGATGGGTGGCTTCTTGTTCGGTACAGACACCTCTCCTGGCACCGATAATCCCGGGTTGCTCTTCCCGCTCACATCTCTAATGTAGGCTACGACCAGGGCGTGGTATCTATCACGTTGACCATGGGTCGCTTCAATGAGGCATTCGCGAGGATCGATGCGAACCGGAATTCTTCGGCAGGATTCTGGAAAGGGTTGATGACCGCTATGTTGCAACTCGGTGCGCTGCTGGGTGCGGCACAGGCCGGGTTTCTGGCCGATAGACTCTCGAGGAAGTACGCCATGTTTGTAGGGCTCATCTGGTTCGTGATCGGCAGTGCGATCCAGACAGGCTCCGTGTCGTACGCCATGCTTGTCGTCGGCCGTACCGTTGGTAATTGGCTCCTGTGCCGTGGCACAGCTTTGAACTCTACTGATGTGCCATTGTTCGACAGGTGGAATCGGAATCGGTACATTATCCATGGTGGCACCCCTCTACATCTCGGAAATATCCCCTCCAAACGTGCGTGGTTCGCTGCTGGTCCTGGAAGAATGGAGCATCGTCTTTGGAATCATCGTCGCATACTACATCACATATGGCACCCGATTCATCGCTGGCGATTGGTCGTGGAGACTCCCGTTCCTTCTCCAGGTCTTCCCCGCCATCGTTCTCTGTGCCTTCATGAAAGTATTGCCGTTCTCACCCCGCTGGCTCGCCACACAAGGCCGTGACGACGAGGCACTCAAAACCCTGATCAGACTACGACAGCTGCCTGAGACGGACGAGCGTGTCATTGGGGAGTGGATAGAGGTCCGCGCCGAGACGGCGGTTCAGAAGGAAGTTCAGGCTGAGCGTCACCCTAGCCTTATGGCCGACAGCGCCAGCACCATCACCAGTTTGAAACTCGAGCTAGTGAGCTGGGCAGACACATTCTGCAGGAACAGCTACAAGCGCACGTTGGTTGGTGAGTTTCCGTGTGCGTGTGTGTGCAGGAGCCAACTTGTGGGCGCTAACGAGGAATAGGAATGGGTCTGATGCTCTTCCAGCAGCTTGTCGGAATCAATGCGATGATTTGTATGTCTTTCTGCACTGGTCTGTATGACAGCCGCTAACAATGAACAGACTATGGCCCCTCACTGTTCGAATCACTCGGACTTGGCTACGAGATGCAGCTCAACATGTCCGGAGTCATGAACATTCTCCGTACGTTGCGCATACTCTCTCGCAGCTTTGGAGGGGACTGACATCTCGTAGAGCTGGTTGGAGTAACCCCGGCCATCTTCCTGATGGACCGCGTTGGACGTCGGCCGCTCCTTCTTTGGGGTTCGGCAGCAATGTTCATCTGCCATGTGACCGTCGCAGCCGTAATCGGCTCTTTCCAAGGGGAATGGGAGCAACACAAAGCCGCCGCCTGGACCGGTGTCTCCTTCATATTCGTGTACATGGTCGCATTCGGTCTCAGCTGGGGCCCTGTCGCCTGGGCGATGCCAGCGGAGCTCTTCAACTCCACCTTGCGTGCGAAGGGTGTGGCGCTGTCCACGTGCTCGAACTGGTTCAACAATTTGTTTGTCTCCGTTCTCCTCCTCCCTCCTCCTCTACTGCTCCTCCAACTGATGTGAATGGAATGGGATAGCATCGTTGGCCTCATCACGCCGCCACTGGTCCAGCACTCCGCCTACGGAGCATTCGTCTTCTTCGCGGTGTTCTCGCTGCTCTCCGGCGCGTGGACTTGGTTCGTCGTGCCGGAGACTACTGGCCGCTCACTCGAGGACATGGACGAGATCTGGGGAGATGACTCGGGGAGGAGGGACAAGGAACGGACGCTCGCTGTGGTGTCGAGGCTGGAACGCGAGCTGGCGGAGAGACACTCGCCGGTAAACGCTATGCAGGCGAGCGAGTGACGAGCTCACGATACACAAGAACGCGTGACTTGTGGTGCACGGGATATCTATGAATGTTTTTTTTTTGTTTCTTCGTTACTCGCATGCGACCAATTATGATCATGGCGAGCCTGCTGCCTACGCAGGATTGAAGACAGGGAAGAAGAACCCACCTTCGCCCGGACCAGGACGTCCTCAAACTCGCTTCATCGGGGATCACTTTCTCTAGCTCCCTGGCTGTCCCAACCTCTAAAACTCAGAGCAGATAGATACCATTCCCTCAGCTTAATTTAATT
>Ga0307508_10001114_pt1 | contig 31109 bp, 41 predicted proteins | sample 9_EM_MG_FD_203089 | JGI IMG/M metagenome (GOLD analysis project Ga0307508, IMG submission 203089) | Populus trichocarpa ectomycorrhiza microbial communities from riparian zone in the Pacific Northwest, United States - 9_EM | ecosystem: Host-associated > Plants > Roots > Unclassified | place...
TAAGACGTCTGTGAAAGGCACAGTTTTTTTCCGTCAAGTAAAGAGTGGTTTTTGGTTGTGTGAAAACGGGCATTTTTGGTGTAAAACGGCCCCTGTACGGAAACTTTTGTCCCTGTACTTTACATACAACTTACCTATCACGATGCAATAGTTACAATTTTTAATTTTTTATCTAATTGCCATTATCTAAATTCAGCCTAATCTAGCATCTCTCTCTTTTTAGTGTAAGATAGCTACTTACTGAGTAGGCCAAAGGAAGAGCCGCATAGCTAGACTCGTGGACGGATATGGGTTGGTGGTGTTCGCCGTAGTCTGGAAAGGCTTATATTCTAGATGCGAAATAAAATTGATGCCCTCCCCCTCCCCTTCCGCTTTCTCCCCCGCCAAGAACGCTTCCATCTGGTCCAGGGGGTCCCTTTTTTTTCCGGTTCCATCATGTTAGCATTCGAGCTATGTACCTATATATATATCATGACTGATCACAAAATTCCTCCTCTTACTCGCTCTGATGAGTTGCGAACTGATCAACATAGCTGAAAACAGAGGGAAGAAGTCAAGGGAAAGGGAAGAGAAAAGACCACTTTCTCATGCCCCCGCCACCGGCCCCACACTGCTGGAGGAGTCAGTTTTCCAACATCCAAAAAAAAAAAGCCACGACGGCAGCCGAACATCATTCGTCCGTAAAGATCTGTCTGATAGTAGTGGGTTTCCGCCGTCGGCCTGGAAATTTTTGCACAGGGGCTCCTTGGTTTGCCAGGTATCGGAGTCGCACCCAGCGGTTGTCCCTATGTGGGCGATCGCCAACCCATCTGAGGGACGTGCCGATGACCGCCTGCCCGCGGCACGCTTGTCCGTTTTGTCTGGGAATGGGTTAACTCGCTGCCTATAGCGCGGCTTGTGGACGGCGGAGCTGAGCCTCCGTCTCGGCCTGGTGATGGCTTCGGGCTGCTTCTTTTTGGATATGTGCCGCTTGAGGTGGGCGAGCGAAGCTGGTAAGGGTATCGCCTGCCGGCCATACCTGTCCCCGAAGCGTAGCCACTCAACCCCACGCCCACCCGACTTGTCGGCAGCCAGCTCGGCCCACTCATCTGCCTTCTCGTTCTCCGCTATCCCCGGAAACGCTCCTCGTCGCTCGGGCCCGTATCGGTGGTAGGATTGGATTTGGTGCGTGCGCCTTAGAGTTTGTTGAGGACATGATTGCGAAAGGCGTGACGCGAGAGCGGGGAAGTATGTCCGGTACAAGAGGGAGATATTTTGTTCTCTTGGTCCTTCTCTTTCTCTTTTACTCCCATATACAAAAAAACAAAACAACGAAGTTGAGAGCTGCTCGATCGTCCAGTACCCAGCCGCCCAGTGTCTATTGATCTCGCACAACATCAATCATACGGCATTCAGAGCGCACTCTTAACCTGATCGAACTTCTATCATTGATCTGTGCCCTCATCGCTAATCAGTATACCTTCAACAGCTGTGAATTGGGCTCGGCTCGGATGCCGGGTTCTGACCTGCGCGGAGTCCATAGCTGGTCCCGTGCCTGTATCGCATACATCTGGCCGGGGCCCGGGTCGTCGGAGACCATTCTGGAGTTGGCTGCCTGAGCGTCCCGGGGGGATCGTGAGCTGTCCAAGGCGATGGCTACAGCTCTGGAGATAGCACATTCCGCGTCTTGACGCCAGCCCAGCTTCCACCCTTCTCCCAACCGTAGGCCCGACGGAACCCCACTGTGTGGGCTCGGTCTAGACACCGCCACTATTCTTGTTGCGGTGGCTAGTTATCGGAGTTTTCCGAGATGGCCAATGAGTTCGCGCTGTCTCAGGGTCGATAGGAAGGATTTGTGAGACAGCTGTCCCATTCGGGTACGGGAATGGCTGGTGCAGCGATCTGCACAACCAAGCGTCAACATACATACGTGGCGGACATGCTCCATCCCTCCGTGGCTGGGTTGGTACAACCTATGGTGGGTAGTGCTCGTCGTTTTTGACACCTTTCCAATTATCTGGTCGAATTTGTCAGATGAACATGTTCTAGCCTTCCTTCGACTGGGTTTCAATCGCGCCGCAGAGTTGTCCCGGGATGTGCGGACACAGGTGAAAGATATCTGCCCTCCATCATTAGGCTGATCGTCTAGCACTGTTGCGGGGCTTATGCAGTGGCACTCATCGTCGATGAGGGTGAGCACGGTCCCGTCAGCGCGCCGGCCGCATCGGCGCTGCTGAAGCAGGTTCCATATTTGCTGGCGTCAATGACGCGTCCACAATCGCAGCTGGAGCCGACGACCGAGTGGGAAGCAGCAAGTCCGAGGGCGGGTTCTCATCTGGTATTAGTTAGCCAGCTAGTACGGAGAACCAGTCGTAGCAGCAGGTGGGTAACTACATCATCCAAACTTCAATTTACTCCTCGTGGGCTCCGCTAGATCGCAGTCCTCTCCGGTGGCTGTAGAGCCGCTCGCCCGTGCGCCGCGGGGGGGGGGAGGGGGGAGGGGGGAGGGGGCAGACTAGTCGGTGGGGAAAGAAAATGGGAGAGTAAAGCGGCCGCAACCTTCGGCGGCAGTGACGAATTTGAGGCTCGTTCGCCGGGGGTGAGGGCGGGAAGCTACTTGATTGGCATGGCCCATGGGAGTTAGAGGGATCTGCCGCAGTCATGTCAGTGGGAGACAAGGCCGGAGTTGGGGGGCGGGTACCATCAGTCCGTATTAAATAGGTGAGGCCGCTGGGGTCCGCGGCCGGGTGTGGGCAAACGTCGTTGCCCCTCAGTGGATCCCGCGCCCAACTACATACATGTCAGCTTGCTGGCTCGTGGAGGAGTGGAGGCCATCTGCGGTCGATAACACTCACCGCGGGAGTAGGGGGGCTCGATGCCCCCCCAGCACTCCACATGTGGGAGGCCGGAAGATTTCCGGCGGTCGGTTCACGCCATGGTGGTTGTATCTTGTCCGCAAAAATGCGGAAGCATCTGCATCGATCCGGTGTCGGACCGAGGGGAGGAGGGGAGGGTGTGACGATGAGGATATTGGATGCGGGATCTGGGATGTGGGATAGCTATGCGCGAGCGCACTATGTCTTCCATTACGATGCTGTCGTGATGTCGAGCGGATAGTCGATGGTCGAGAGTTGAGGCATTGGGAATGCTGCGTTCCTCGGCAGAGAGCAGTTCTGTTCTATAGTCGGGCTGCCGTACGGGAATGCAACGGTAGGGAGCATTGTTGCACGGGAAGACGGGACGTTGAGGGAGGTGGATAGGGAGAGGAGAGAGTGAAGTGGTAGAAGGCGGAGAGGTTCTGGGAGATGGAGAAGACGGAGGAGGTGGGAGCCGGAGAGAGGGAGTGCTCGGTGCTGGATTCATCGATGTGTTGTTTTCAATCGTTGGTAGAAACCTAGAATCACAGTTGCCCCTTCGGCGGGCGGTCTCGGCGGGCAGTCTCGGCAGTCACCGCCGGAAACGGTGCCGTGCTGCTGTCGTATACAGCTGCACTGCGAGCACGCCAACACCACTGGAACTCCGCCGCCATCGTCGGTCGGACCACAGCGACTACCTCACACTCGCTCCAAACACGCTGCTCCAGCCATGACGCCGGAAGGATCACCAGCCACTCCAGACGTCCGGCGGTAGTGAGATGTCTGCCGTCAGCCACAGAAGGAGGCGAAAAGAAACGATACTTCCTGCCCTTCGCGCCGTTCGAGCCGCCATCCAGAGTGCTGGCAGTCCTTCTGCAGCTCATGTTTGCAGCGCCCAAGGTTGGAACGAGACCAGCCAATCCGCAGGTGGATCCAGTACTGCACATGCACTGGATTGCTGCACTAGATTGGCTGCGTCGTCGGTGGCTTGGTTGCGTGGAGGCTCTGCCTGCCACCTGCCAAGTCGGCGGCAGCCCGAAGAGCGGCACACGGGGACGCTCGGGGCAGTCTCCACGGGTAAGTATGCCCCGCTAGTTCGGTTTTGTTTTTTTTCGGTTTTCTTTTATGTATGTACGAGCAGAAGCCAACCCCGTACCGCTAGCTACATGCTTACAATACGGTGTGTGAATACCTACCGGTCTGCGACGGCGTCACGACTCGAAATTCGGGAGCTCCAGCCACAGTCTCCAGCCACTACGCTTGTCGCCGGTGGTCCCCTGAGGATGCGCTACGAAACCAATTCCGGCGTTCTCACGGAACTCGACTGCAGGTAGGTAGGTATTCCGCTGAGGCGAAACCATCGGCTCGAGCACTTCGATTTTTGCGCCCCGTCCAGGTTGTCCTCGACGCTGCCGGCTGGCGGAGGTTGTGATTAGCGCTTGCGGAGGAGGCCGACTGTTGGATGGCTGGGCGGGGTTCGCGATTTCGCCGTCGATCGACCGGAAGACCCGCCACAGTTCATGACAGGGCGGATCGACTGCGTGCCGGCCGTGGTGGTGGTGATGATTCACTGCCCGTGCCAGTCCAGAGGTAGAGTTAAGGGCATTGCGATGTGTGCGAGTGCTGCCCGGTGACGTCCGGACCATCGTTTCCTCGCGCTGAAAGGCAGAAGAGAAAAAAAAGGGGAAGAAGGAAAAAGGAAAGAAGAGTGAAGAGGGGGATAGATAAAAAAAAAATGATCTCCTCTTCTGCGCTATGAACTAGATATTGGGATGTTTAGAAATGTTGTAGTCTTCTGCGCTATGAACTGGATACTGAGATATTTCGATAGATATGGTATGCAGGTATATTGTACTCAGTTCCATCGCCTGCTGAAACATCCGTCCCGCGTCGCCTGCCCATCGGCCGCTTGCGCACACGCATAAAAAAAGAAAAGCAAAAAAACACAGCCGAATCCAACCCACACAAGCACGGAGTAGCGCAATCTGCAGACTCGAGGGGCCAACATCCAACCTCCAACAACATCCAACGCCCAGCGTCCAGCGTCCAGCGTCCAGCGTCCATGTGCGCGGCTACTTAGTATACGCACAGGGGGGGACCGATGGTGCTGGAGAACGGCGCGGGGGGGCGGCGGGGAGGCGGTCGCTTGTTTCGCGCCACGGACATTGCCGGCGGAGCGAGAGCGACGTTCGTAGACTATCGCGACTGCAGTATCTAACGATGGCAGGATGGGGGAACACGGGGCTCCCCGGATCCCGGCACGCGCAACGTGATTGGCGCTGGCCGACGACCGGGGCTTTTGCAGCTTGGTGATGCAGCCGGCCGAGAGGACCGATTCGGCAGGGCGTGGTCTCGGTTGCAGCGGCAGCGCGTTTCAGGTTGCTGGGCGCCCGCGCCGTCGCCCAGGCCCGTCCTGGCTAGATGCGCCAGCGGAGCAGCCTGAAGACATCGATGGATGGATGTAGATAGGGCAGGATGCTGCGCCGCCCGCCGTGGAGCGTGACTAAGCGCTGCTGCGGCCGCATGCGGGCATCCAGGCTGCGATGACGTCTGGCGCCGTTTCAGCTCTTGCTCTGCGTTCCCCTATCCCGTCGACGGTCCGGCCCACATAGTAGCGCGTCCTTCCCTTCCCTTCCTTCGCTTCTCTTCCCTTCCCTTTCTTGCCTTCGCTCGTCGCCGCTTCACAACCTCGCCGCTGCTCTCGTTTCGTTGACCGGACCCCCCCCCTTCCCCTCCTTCCTTCGTGCATCTGCTTCGCGGCGTCCGTTCGTTCCCCCCGTCGGTAGATCCGGATCTTCGCTTCGTTTTTCGCTCTTCACTTGCGCTCGCTCCTCATAAATCGAGCCCGTCTGGTATGTCGTGGTTCTCCGTGGTTTGCGCACGCACGTGCGCACACAGCTCGTACCTCACTCTCCGTCACTCTCCCTGCGTGCCGTCCGTGGGCTTTGACTGACAGTCGCTGTTTGCCTCGCCGAGCAGCCACGCCGAGCAGTTTGCGTGCAACCGTCTCTGGAGACTTGTTGCCGTCCCTCGTTCCTTCCTTCCAACATCCTCTTCCAACACTCGCGGTCCTTCTCCCCCAACCACCTCCTCCGTTCGAAACGACTCCCCGTCTCCAACACTCCTTCTCCACGCCCAACACGATCAACACCACCACCAAAATGCACGTTTCGAAGCTCGTTGCTGTGCTGACCCTCGGCTGCGTCGCGCACGTCATGGCTGCCCCGTTCAGCCTGAACGTGGCCGAGCCAATCAGGAAGTCCGAGGTTCCGTCGGAGTGCTTCGCCGTCTACTGCGCCGAGGTCCCGTCGTGCGGCAACTCTGCTACTGCCTCGTGCACGGAAGCCTGCGTCGACTCTCTCTCCGCGCTCGCCACCGACCTCCAGGAGGCCTGTGCCAACGCCTTCGTCGGTATGAACTCCCTCCTGCGTCGTGCGGTGGACGGCGGACTCGTCCCGGCTCTTTGCACCATGTACGAGCCGCCCTCCGAATTCGTCGACTCGACCATGGAGGCTCCGTCGGACATCACGCTCTCGACCCTCTACCCGGAGACCAAGACGTCGCGCGGCGAGCCTGTTCCGACCGACATCGAGACGGACGCGGACAAGCCGTCGCCCACTCGCTCCGTCGTTGCTGCATCGACTGCCAACTACATTGCGGTCGACACCAGTCCTGCCCCCACTCAGGGTCTCGCCTCCGCCACGCTCGACGGACTCTTTGCCTCGGCGACGCCGTCCGCCTCGTCCTCGACCTTTCCGACCGCAGACAGCGCTGGAACCAAGACCGGCGGGGGCCGCTGGCTCCTCCTCGCGGGGGCGGGCATCGTCGCGGCCGTCGCGGCCCAGCTCTGATCCTCGAATCTCGCCGCGCCTCCATCCCAGAGCCGGAGCGGTTGTGTACTTGTAGGTAGTCTAAGCATTGTATGTCTGGGGAAAACGGGAATGAAATAAAATAGAGGCTACATACTTTCCGTCACCCTTTCCTTTCCTTTTTTTTTGACGGTGGTTTTTTTTTCCTCTTCTTTCTCTTGTTTGCCGGTGTTGTTGTCTTACATATCAATGAGGGAGTGAGTGCGCAGTGGCCCAATCATCCGTACCGAAGATACGGGAAACGTGAAACGTGAAACGGATCCTGGTCCTCGGAACTCGCCGAGGATGTTGTGCAATGTTGCTGCTACATACATACATCCATCCATCTAGTGGATATATTGCATACATATGACCTCACCACCTCGTTATATATTACATATTATCTGAATGAATTAAAAAAAAAAAAAAAAAAAAGCACGCACATGACTAAGCAGGTTGACCGACGCCCGGAATCTGGCAGCAGCCGCTTCCGCGCGCCCTCGCCGCGCCTGTGCGTCGTGCGCCACCCCCGTAGTTGGTTCCAGTTACTGGGAGGAGGAAGGAAGTAGACGGCAGGCGGGGCGGTGGGCAGATCCGCCGCCTCGGTGCGGCCCGTCGCATTTAAACTGCTATTTGTAAAGTACATACATACATATGTGTGTATGTATGATGTATGTAACTCCGCCGATGGCTGCCGTGGATTGGAACCGACGTCCCCACAGCAGTGGCTACACGAGACGAGCACCATGGTTCGCCAGAAGTCGCCGAGCTACGGATACGAGACAGCTCCGCGCAACCAGGCGGCACGAGGATGTGTGCTACACATCTAGTACATATCTAACTAGTCTCCGCCAGTCTCCGCGGTCAGTTACAGCCGTCAATCACCGAGATCCAAATACCAGCCCGCCAAGCCGCCCGTCTGTCAGCTGTCAATCTGTGGGCTGTCTAGCTATATCCAGCGTGCGGGAGTGTGCGCGCCAGCCAGCTCGAATGCGTCCGGGTAGTTAACTACCGCTGCTACCGATCCAACACCCCGCGCGAAACTACTGGATATAGAGGGCCCCGTCCGTCCTCAAGTTCCCCAATACCTACCAGCTGCGCGTATCACTCTCCTCTTCTCGCCAACCGCCGCGTCCAGTGAAGCCCCGTCGCGAGCCGCGCGTGGGGGGGGGGGAGGAGAAGCGAGGAAGGCTACGCGTACCCCCTTCCGCGACGCCATTGCGTGTAGCCAATATTCACGATTCTCGATTCGCCGTTTCACTTTTTTCGCGACTTGACGTGCAGGATCAAAAACAAACAATCCCAATTGCGCTCCGCTGCCAGGCTGTTCGCGACTCACGCTCCACTATCCCAATATCTACTGCCTCAATATTTCACTAACTAGTTAACCCGCATTCACTCTCCTCCATGCAGAGTTCACCCACCGCTCAACGTCCAGTGCCCAGCACTCATTGTTCGCTATCCGCTATCCACTCTCCTGGTGCACGGTTCAATTACTCACCATCAGAATATTCGCTGCCCAATCGACAATATCCACTGTCCGTGTTCAGTCGTAATTCTCCGCCGTAAAGTGTCCAGTATTCAAAATCCACCGCGAAGCCATTGTAATACACACGCGTCCGTCACATCAAATCAAATCAAATCAAATCAACTACAATCCAGTGTTCACCGTCATATCCATATCCATATCACATCATATCCACCGTTCACCGTCCATCATCACGTCCAATCATCAGACGCATCCGTCCCATCCCATCCGTCGGCTGCACCGCCCCGCCTACCCCCCTGCGGGCGCCAGCAGCACCTCGAGCAGATCGACGCCGCCGACGTCGACGCCCATGGTGCCCTGGGTCACGCCGTCGAAGCCGATGATGGGATCGAGGGGCAGAGCGAGCCAGTCCTCGCTTCCCCAGCCCCAGTCGTACTGCCCCATGTCGTCGTTGTTGTACGCGCCGTTGTGCTGCTGTTGATGCTGCTGCTGCTGCTGCGGTTCCCACTGCATGGCGCCATTGCTGCCTCCGTCGTCCACCGCCGACGCGGCCGGCGGGTCGTCGACCGACGTCTTGACGAAGCGCTCGCGCACCCGGCCAACGAGGCCCGAGAGCAGGTCCGCGAAGCGTAGGCCCATGTGCACGTCGTCGACGGCGGAGCTGCGCAGACACGCGCACACCGAGTCGACCAGGTCCAGCGAGCGCTCGGCCTCGACCTCCTTCGCGCCGAGCGAGAACGTCTTGAGCAGGAACATGCTCGCCGACAGGATGCGCAGGAAGATGCGAACGGGAGCGTGCTTGAGGAAGCCGTGCGGGAACATGCTCTCGACCACCGTCGACAGCAGCGACCGCGACGCCGCGACCACCTCGCGGATGAAGCCCGTATCCGCCACCGAGATGTCCGGCCGCAGCAGCCCGCCCGACCCCGACAGCGAGCACCGGTCGATCACCGCCTGCAGCGACAGTGAGTTAATGTAGAACCGCACGTGCTCCCACTCCATCACCAGGATCGACCGGATCGGCTGCGGCAGCTGCAGCCCGTCCAGCCGCTCGCGCCACGCCCGCAGCAGCGGCGTGAAGTGCGTCAGCAGTGCCACGTACCGCCCCGAACGCATGATCTCGCGCGTCTGTGTGCGGTCTGGGAACAGCACTTCCGACGACTCTGCCATCAGGTTTGTCAGGTCGACCCAGGCGGCAAAGACGACGTCCTGCAGCGCGTCTGGATCGGACCAGTCGCCGGCGACGCACGTCGTGGGAGTGGTCGCGGCGGCAGCAGCGGCGGCGGCGGGCGATAGCGACGGCGGCACCATCGACGTCCAGCCCAGACGCGAGGCCAGGTGCTTGAGGTAGACCAACAGCAGCTTCTGGATCCGTGCAGCGCGGACGTCGTGGTTGTTGTGGTCGAACACGCCGAGTTCGTACGCAAGCGCGAGCGCGTTGCCGAGCAGCATCCAGCTCATGCGGTCGCTGCGGTAGGCCGGCTCGAGTATATTCTCGATCCTGTCGGGGAGTCCCTCGACAACGCGACGCGAATGTGACAGCTGCTGCTGCGGTGGTGGTGGTGGCGGCGGCGGCGCGTCCTTCTCGTCGTCGTCCGACATGTCCGGGATGCCCCAGTCGCTCTCCTCGACGTCCATGGGGAAGTGCAGTCCTCGGACGTGCCATTCGGAGAGGATAAGCAGGCCCTCGACGGTGCCGATCGTGCGGAGACCGCGGCCATCCTTGGCCGAGCTAGCAGTAGAGAGCGTGCTACCGCCGGGCGGGCGGGGAACCCCGAGCCCGCCCCAGCCGCCACCCCACATGAGCCGCTCGAAGGCGCTGCGCACCTCCCGCCAGAGCATGTCGTGGATCGCGAACGACCTGGACTGTCCGCCTTGGCCGGGGAGCGTCATGTAACGCGACGCGACCGTCAAGATGGTCGTGGCCAGAAAGGGCTCATGGCGTAGGAGAAGGTGGTGGTGGCGCCGGTGGGAGACGTGGAGCAGCGCAGGATTGGTCAGCGTCGGCGAGAGTGGGTGAAGGTGTTTGTAGAAACTGGACTCAGCGGTAATTAGCGGGCGTTCACCGAGCAACGCGGTTGGTGGGGGGGGATCTACTATTCGACGTAGCCGATAGCCTCACGGGCACCAAACCATCCCGCCTTGACGAATCGGAATTTGTTCCACGCTCTGATCGCCTTCTCCGTGCCGTCGTCACGCAGCGGCAGACGCTCACTGCCGCTCTTGGGCGAGACGCCGGAATTGCTGCGTCTGTGCAGGTGCGAGGTGGTGTGGCTGCTGGTGGCGGCGGCGGTGGCGGTAGTGGTAGCGGATGCAGTGGTGGCGGTGGCGGCGGCGGCCTCCCTCTCGTTGGACTCGCCCGAGAAGTGTACGTGTACTTTTTGGTTGTGCCAGCGCGGCGCCGCGGACGTAGCCGACGACGTCTGCACGGGAGACTGCCCGTGCGAGTGGTTCGAGGACGACGGCGGGGGCGGTGGGGACGGTTCCGCCGACGGACTCCGACTATCGTTCTTCATGGTGTCCTTTCCGGCGGCCTCGATCAGGGTCAGCAGGGCCTCGTGCGAGTTGTACACCTCGGTCTGCAGCAACGTGTCGGTGGTCGTCGCGGTCGAGTGAGCGGCTGCGGGCGGAGCGGGGGGATCAGCAGACCGACTAAGGGCAGGATCGATGGCGGCGTAGGTACGATACGAGGGCGAGTATTCCGGCGAGCGGAAGATGGGCTCGTGCAGCAGTTGTGGGTCGGAGAGGGTGCGCAGACGCTTGGGTTCGCCGTGCTCGAGGACGTCCTCGGGCTTCCGCACGCCCCGCCCGCGGCCGAGACCAGGGGGGATATCCTCGGATGGGGTCCGCTTGCGGCGGGTGGCGGAGAAGAAGCACTCCTACGACGGGATCAGTACGAGGGCCACCCGTCAGAGCGAGGAGGGGGGAGGCCAACCTTGGATTCACGACGGCAGCGGACGCAGGGAGGGTCGCGGGGAGCCTCAACCGAGCCCAGGTCGCATCTCACCTTGCGCTGGCGACATGGGATGCATCTGGACGGATATCAGCGGGCGGCGAGACAAAGGACGCGGTTGGATGACGGACGCTTGATAGGTGCGCTTATGCACGGCCTGAGGAGCAGGACGAGGACCAGGACCTGTGGAGTGGCATGGGCACGACGTCAGCGGACGGCGATCTGGGCCTGTAGGGGCTTCGGAACGGGGTAGGATGGGATGGGAGGGATGTCCGGCAATCTGAGGAGAAGGTGGAGTGGAGTGCGGTGGGTGGTCGGGGTAGTACGTGGGATGAATGGCTTTGGATGAGTGTTGGTGGTGATGCGTGCAGCGAGTGTGAATGTGTACCTTGAGGCGACTGGGAGTGCTGGGAGTGCTGGGAGTGCTGGGAATGCGAACGGGAGTGCGACTGCGGCTGAGATTGCGGATGGGTAGCGTCGGATATGGAAGCACGATGGACACGGCGGTCGTGCTGTGGCGGAGGCGGCGGCGGAGGCGGCTGATGAGGATGCGAATGCGAGTGAGCGAGATGAGGAGGAGGAGAAGGGAGCGGTGGTGGTTGTGTTGGTTGTGCTGGCGGTGGTGGCAGTGGAGCTGGTGGTGTAGGAGGCGGAGGCGGATGTTGCTGATGTGGATGGCCCAGCTGCCGGATCGGAGGAAGGGAAGCCGGCGGGAAGCGCGGCGACGATGACATATTGCTCGGGCCGGGTTTCGCACTCGCCTGAGGTCTAAATATAGCCGGGCGGCGTTATGTGCGGGTTATGTCAGGTATCGAACCTGCTATCCCTCAAGGGCGATAGTCGGCCGGAGGACGAGTGCGGTGGCTTTTTCGCTGGAGCGCAGGTTTCTTCCGGGCGGTTTTTCTTTTTGGCCGGCTATGGCGCGAGTATCGTGAGCTTTGCCGTTCGCAGCTTTGGGGGATGGTAATTTGTCGCTTATCGCGCGGATTTTTTTTTTGTTTATTTTTGTTTTTTTAAAAATTCAGACGGGCGAGATGACGAGCAGGATGCGCACTGGACTTGCACTGGAACCCCTGCTTCCGCGTCGATCGGGTGTCTTGACGGCCGGGTGGGAGGTGCGGGGGGACCGGGGTGCGCAATGGACGAAGGACGAAGGATGAGAACGAAGAACGAAGAAGAACGAAGAACGAAGAGACGAACGGCGAGATGGACGGCGAGATGCGCGTCGCGTGGCGTGGAGTGGCGCTTCTCCCGCGGGACGGCCAGTGTTGGCTACAGAAGTCGAGGGCCGGGCCGGACCGGACCGGACTCGAAAGCGAAACGCGTCCTCTTCTTCCTCCGTCCGCCGTCCTTCCCCTCCGTCCTGCTGTCCTATGTACGTCCGGTCCTACTTTCCTTTTTCTCCTCCGGCTGGGAGGGACGGGATACGAAACGCGAGATCAGGTTGGTCGGAGAGGGGGATGTGGGGAAATCTCCGCTGTTCGCGTTCGCCTCTGCGCTCCTTGCTAGGATGCTCGCGGATGAAACTGTCTCGAGAAAAGGAACAACGATATTGCGAAGACGGCCGTGAGCGGTGTGGTGTGTCGGTTGCGGATTTTTCGAGGAGGAAACCGAGAGCAGCGGACAGGCAGACGTCGCCGCGCTTTGTAGCGGTAAAAGAAGGGAAGCAACGGCAAACTGCGGGCCGTGGTCAGACGATGGCGTCCGTGCAGCTGCGCTGGCAGGATGACTGGATGGCCGGGGGCTGGAGGGAGGGCTGCGTTTTGCGAGAGCGATGGGGCATGCGCAAGCGGCGCGTGGCGATCGTGCGTGAGGGAACGCATCTACGCGCTGTCTGCGGACTGTGGGGAATACGGTGGCTGGCTGGGGGCCGGGGCTGGGCACCTCTGTCTGACGATCAACTTGCTGGCCTCGGCAGGTGTGTCACCACTCTCTACGCTAAGCAGTGGATCCTCGGTGTGGACACTTACATGCGTATCATAGCAAGTGCTTGATGCCCAGAAGTTGAGACGTATGTAGGCTCCAAGTAACGTTAGCCAGAAGGACGGCCGGGTAGCTTTACAATATCTTTGCCCCACCTTAGATTATGTAAGAGTCAGTCAAGCAACCAAAGAAGAGGTGTGACTACTAATTGGGGGTGCCAGGTGGTGCGTGGATTCCTTCCGAGGCTCGGGTTGCCTGTGCAGGTGCACTCGGAGCCGTGGGCGCGTGCAGTACGGAGTCCACTCGAGGAAGAGTAGAAACCGCAAATCTGTGTTCGAAGGTCAATTAGGGATCGTGTTTGAGTTCGGACTTGGCTGGAGTTAAACTGTGTGGTGAGGCTATCTAGCGCTGTCCGTATTTGTTGCCCCCTTCAGTGGAATGCCAGTCTGTTCAAAACTTTGTGATAGAGAAGATACACAAGTACAGGATTGAAGCCACATTTCCCAATAGTATGTAGACATTTCTGATAATCCGCGAAGTGTAGGTGCCTGAAAGCCGACTGGAGGTGGCAGGCACGACAAAAAAACGACAGCCGTACACCGGGATGGCAGAAGCAGCAGTACGAGGGCCTCAGGGTGCATGCGCATATGCATTGCATCCGGGACCAGACGGCGGGTTACAGACCCTTAAGCGGTGTCGGGAGTCTAGTACCGAGCAGACAGCCGGAATAACACATAAGCTCACAGGTGAAAAGGAAGAAACACAATGGTGTTGGACAGTCATCCAAGCCGTGGGAACAGCTGTAGCAGTGCTCCATACAGCCGGTATTTAGTCCTCTTCCACGCCAATGACGTACGTGATTCTACGTACTGACGAGCGCGGTGAGGACGGCCATCAAACCCTCTCTGAACTAACCCGGAACGCTGAACGCGCCACATGGACGCAAACTGACTAGCCAGCGCCGTATTTAACTGACGCCTGCGCGCGGGAGATATATCGTCACACATCCACGAGTAGGGGCAGTCCAGGTAAACCCGAGGCTGCCGCATCGTCACCGAATAAGCGAGGAGCCGTGAGAGCAGCCAGTAGCAGATCCAGATTGGACGCGGCGGGCGTCGCAACTTCGGGCAGCTCGGCGTAGTAACGTCCTGAGTTCAACACGCGCCCTGCGTACATTGCCTCCTGCGCCGACGACCGTCGCAGGGGCGGGGTGATCCCGTTGCCGCCGACCGTCCGCGCCGCGCAATACTCCCGCCGCCAATGAGCACGGCCGCTGTGCCCGGCTCCTTCCCAGCCTCAACACAAAATACAGGCTGCACCCGCGGGTTCTCGGTCCAATCCAGCGCAGGCTGACGGACACGGACGGGCGGGGAGTTTGATTGCTTGGCCTTTTTTCTTCGTCTTGGTTTTGGTTATGGACTATGCCAGCTACACTTTTTTTGTTTTGTTTGGTCGTTCCCCTATTTGTCACCAATCGCATGCGACCTATTGAGATCATAGTGATACCGCATACGCACTCTCTGTTTCCCGCCCGCAGTCGGAAGGCGGCGCCTTGCAAGCACTCCTTCGCCCCCCCCGCCCAGGCCTGTCCCAAACGTGAAAACGCGCATCAAGGAAACTACAAAGGAAGTGACAAAGGAAATATCCACCCCCAGTCAGCCTGCTCCTCTCCGACAAAGGTCATGAAGAAGGGCGTACGAAGGAAAACCGGTCCGCCCTCATCCTCAGCGCCCAGCCCGTCAGCCTTTTGCCTCCTCTCCTCTTCCTTCTCTCTTCGCTCCCGGAGTTTCTACTCTGACGCCTCGCTGTGCGCGTCGTCCTCAGCCTATGCCGGAACCCTCCTTCCCACATCCGTGGCGGAGAGGAAGTCCAGAATCGCCCGACGGCACCTCGAGTCGGCAAGGAGGCCCCAAATTTTGAATCGGACTTTTCCCCCTCCCAGTCTCCCTCCTAACCCGCGCCATAGGATCTTCAGCCTTCTATTGTGTCTTTAATTCGGGGCAATTCTTGAGGACATGCTCCCGCGTTTGCGTGCTGTGTTTTGTTTAATCATCAATCGCTTGCGACATATCTAGGTCGTGGCAATATTACACTACCAGTTCCCCGTCCACCGTCCACCCGGAAGGCAGCTAGTTGCACTGTGCCCTCCGCCCAGGCCTGTCCCAAGAAGATGCAGAGCGCACCAAGAGATTGCAAACGGAAGATAGAGGAAAGAATAAAGGAAGGCCGCCCCCAAATCCTGCTCCTCTTCCGCGGGCGCCATGAGGGAGAGCGTGGGGAGGAACAGCGGTCGCTCCCCCGGCACCCAGCTCCTCAGCCTCCGTCCTTTTCTCCTCTTCCCGCTGCCTATGCTCCCTATCCTCCCATTCCGACACCCCGCTCCCCGCGCCTTCTCAGCCGGGGCCAGCCTTCTCACATCCGTAGTGGAGAGGAAGCCTAGTACCGCCTGGCTGCACCTCCCATCGGCAAGTAGGTCCCGGGTTTTGAACCAGCTCTTGCCCCCTCCCTCTTTCCTCCCGCACCTCTGCCCACAGGATCTTCTGCAGGGCCTTCCACTTGGGGCACACCTTGAAGAAGTAATCTCGTGTCTGCGTCCGGTACTGGCACCACCGGCACCGAGTGGTGGGCCCGTTCTTCGTCCAGTGAAGGTGTTGCCCCGTGAGGCAGCGACCTGTCGTCAGCTGGTAGAACCTCAAGGCGAGCCTCCCGGAGCTGCCAACAACCGCGCCGTCCAGCTGCTGCTTGCTTGGCACCCTGTATTTCTTTCTGGAGGTCTGGCCCCCAACCCATTGTCATGCTTCCGCCCGCTTCTTCTTCGAGATCTCCCGCTTGGTTGGGCGTCGGTGCAGATGGTAATGCCCTCGAGGGCAAGAGGCCGGAGGGCAGTGGTTTTCAGAGCTCGGGCGATGACTGCACACTCAGCACCGTAGGCTTTCTGTTGGACTCTCATGTGTCCCTTGTGACCCGTCCACTGCAGTCCTCACTTCCAGTGGCAGTGCAGTCGATCACGCGCCTGACCGCCCGGAAGCCATCCGTACAGATGGACAGATCAGCGGGCTGAGGTTCCCCCGCTGTTCGTTTGGCTGCGTCCTTGTCCTCGGCGATGATGGCCGTCCGGAGCGGTATCGCCTCCAGTGGTAGCACCGTTGTTTCCACCCTGCCCGAAAAGCCTAGTGCCGATGCCGCGCACAGTGCACTACAGCTCCCTAACGTACTCGACCTCCGGAATTTTGTAGGGCCGGAGCCCGAACCGTCTCGCTACCCTGGCTATGCACTCAGCGGTTGCCCACGAAGCATTGCTGAACCTAGGTGGTTGAATGTTGCCGCTTATCAACACTGTGTTCCTCCGCCCGCTCTATCTGCCTGCCCCGCTCTGCGCTGCACTACATCCGCCCCTGCGTCCGCTTCCTCCTCAATGCTCCTTTGCTACCCTCGTCAGCAACCGTATCTTGGTCGCCTTCTACCACTGTAGGGCTGCAGCGGCGGTAAGGACCGGGCACATCGGGGCCCACCACTTCGCATACCACCACCCCTTGACTAAGGGGCCGGCCAGTTTACAAACCGATCAATTTTCTCGACAGGCTAGAATATATCAGTAGTCGTGAAGTGCCTGTGAGTAGGTTGAAATACGATCCACTCTGGTCTGTGATCCGCTCCCGGCGCCCCCAGCACCAACTCAAGGAGCAAGTGCCGGAGGCACACACTCTGCACCATTCGCCTTCTGGTTGCGTCTCGTAGAGTTCTGTGGCCACAACATACGCCACTACGCCGCATACGCACCCCGCCATCGGCAATAGCTCTTGGTCCGTGTGACCATGCCGGCCAGCTTGCTATGATAAAACACCCTTAATCCTCCCCCGCCGAGACCAAGAACGAAGCGGTGGGGAAAAGCTGTAAGCGTTCCCAACATTCCGCCCCCCCTCCAGCCTCGTCTCCTCCTTCTCTCGCCTCTCCCGGAGCTCCCACTCCGACACCTCGCTCTGGACTCGTCCTCCACCTCAACCTGGTCGGGGCCCGTCTCCCCACATCCGCGGGTGGCGAGGACGTCTAGAATCGCCTGGTTGCACCGCTCGTCCGCGAAAACGCCCCGGAAGTTGAAAGGGCCCTCCCCCCTCGCGGTCGCTCTCGGGGCCTCACCCCACAGGATCTTCTGCTGGCCTTACAGCGGGGACAGTTCTTGAGGGGGCGCTCTCGAGTCTAGGTCCGGTAAATCGTATGTGCACCACCGGCGTTTGGGACCGTCCCTAGCTGGCACTGCGGAAGAATGTACAGACGCACAGGAGTATCGGAGAGAGAAGTGGAACACGATTATCTAAAAATTTCATTGCTTGGAGAAGATATGGTGGAGCTGTAAGCGAAGTCCTGTGCGCATTTATTTCATTACCAAAGTTTTTACTGTATGGATATTTGGACCTGGGCCACAGTTTGTCACACCTCAATTAGTTGGTGGAGAATTTATCTGAATATTTTATAGTCTTGGGTAGACAGTTTGAATCGGAAGATATGTTTGGTATCAGGACTGTTCGGAAGTTTAGGCAGTGATCGGGGTGTGGTATTAATATTCGGTAGGGTCCAGGATGGCGGTTAAGGCTTGAGGCGCTGTGGAGCTTAGTTTCGTTGATTGGTCATCAACACGTGAGGAGGCAGGGGTGAGGGGGGGAGCGGGACTGTTTTGTGGTTTGCTTTCTTTCTTTTGAGAGTCCTTCTCTCCTGCTAGAGGATCATCGACACGAACACTCAGCGAATCCAAGATATATCATCTCCACCTCTTCATCAACTTCATCATCCGTCTTCATCCCTCCACATCGTGAACCTTCATACGACGTAAACCAGCAGCACGAGTGAGTTGGTTTTAGGGTTTTCAGCGCCGAGAATCAGTTGGGTCTGGAGGTGTGTTGATCAATATGGCCAGAAGGGCCTGCAGCCCGTTAAAAGACTACCATAGCGAAAACCCTGATCAGTGGAAATCTGCTATGACGGACAGAACAAAGAAGATACCTTAAAAAAGGATCCGGACAATGCCAGGTCTGAGAATAAAGGAAATCCTTACCTCAGACAAAGGGATTGACGGGTAACAAAGGAAGACCCAGTCGTGGGCAAAGTTCCAATGCTGAAACTAACAAGAAAAGGAATTCTGCCAACAAACCATAGTTTTTTTTTTTTTTTTAATTTTTTATTCATTATACTCGTATACGACCTATCTAGATCATGACGAGTATTATGTACAGTCCGTTTCCCTGCCGCAGTCCGCGTGTAGCGGCACGGTGCAGGCTCCCTTTTGCCCTCCGCCCAGGCCTATCCTTCAAGGTGCGAGTACATAGGAAAAACATAGGAAATTCGTGACTGTCCCCTACTCCGCCTCCTCCGATGCCATGAAGGGTGGGGTGGGGAGAAAGAGGGGTGGCTCCTCCACCTCCATCCCCAATGTCTCTGCCTCCACCCTCCTCTCCTCTTCCTGCTCCGCTCTCTCCCAGAGCTCCCACTCCGATGCCTCGCTCTCCGCATTGTCCCCCTCCTCCACTGGCACGATCTTTCCTATGTCCGTCGAGGAGAGAAAGTCCAGCAGTGCCTGGCTGCACGTCCGCTCGGCGAAGAGCTCGTGAACCTTCCACCGCTCTCTTCCTTTTCCTGTCTCCTTCCACACCTCTTCCCACAGGTCCTTTTGCTCCTTCTTCCATCTGGGGCACCTCTTCAAAAGGTGGTTCCTCGTCTGCTTGGGGCATCAGCACCACCAGCACTGCGGTGTTGAATGGGATTTTGTCCAGTGCAGGTATTCACCAGTGAGGCAGTGCCCCATCTTCAGCTGGTAGAACTTTGAGGCAAGCCTCTTGGTGCTCCCAGCAACCGTGCCATCCGGCCTCTGGCTTTTCGGCATCTTGTACTTGTTTTTGGAGGTCCAGCCTCCGGCCCACTGTCGAGCCTCCATCCACTTCTTCTCCGAGATCTCCCTCCTGATGTTGGCAAGGGGTATGGAGAGCTTTGTCTCCTCCGGCTGGTCCGAGTAGGTCCAGCCTTCCAAGCCTTGAGTATCTGGCTCATCAGCTGCAACTTGGTCCATTCGTCGGCCTTTTCGTTGCCGTCTACGCCTTCGTGCGCTGGGCACCATCTGATTTCGATGGTGATGTCCGGTGCTGCTCTTCGAAGTGTAGCGATGTGCTGTCTCGCTTCCACCGCGTATTTCTGTCCCGGTCCCAGTTCTTCCGTTGACATCCTCCGGATTGCCGCTTGGGCATCGGTGAATATTGTGACGTGGCTCGGGGTTGGGGCCATTTCCGCTGCCGTTTTCAGTGCACGTGCCAGCGCGGCGCACTCTGCATCGTAAGCCTCCTGGTTGAAACCCATGTGGGTCTTGATCCCTTCCCAGGTTTGGCCGCTTTTCCAAGCCACTGCATATCCGGCAGCCTCATTCTCCTGCCATGACCCATCTGTGAACATGATGAGTCCCGGTCTCTCCTTTTCCGCCTCCTTCTTTGCCTCCTCCCGTTCTTCCTGGATCAGTCCCGCGTCGAAGGACTCTGGTTCCTCCAGCAGCACTGTCCGTTCTGTTTCTGTCCAGGTGTAGGACAGAGCAGAGGATAGTCTCTTGCCCAGTGGAGTGTTGGAGCTGACCATCTCTCTGGCTTTCTCTCCCTGCGGTAGGCCTAGCAGCCGCAGTCCGAATCGGCGCTGGTGGTTTTCCAGCTGATTGGTTGCTGGTCTGAGTCCGGACTCCATCAATAGCACTCCTAGGTTGGTCGTCCAGAAGGCTCCCGTTGTCGCCCGTGCCTCTCGATTGACCAGCAGTTGCAACTCTTCTCCACCGCCAGTTGTTCCGCGGACATTGCCTCCCTTCCACCACAATTCCGCTCCGAACATGGCAACCGACTGGACGCATGCCGACATGACTCTCCTGCAGTTTGCTGGGGAAAGTCCCATCTATCCTGTGAGCCGTTTCAGCCGATTCATTGCATTCCTCCCACTCTTCAGCCTGGTGGTGTGGTGCTCCTTTAGTGTGAGCTGCGAGTCCAGCCACACCCCCAGCCACCGTGTCGCCACCCGGTTAAATGGGATCTCTTTATCTCCAACCTTAACCTGGGCCTCCGTCTGAGTGCCTTTTCTCTTCTTCCGCCAGAAAATCGCTGCCTCCATTTTTCCATGGTCAAATGCCATGCCGTTCTTTCCAGCCCACTCGATGGCCGCGGCTGCTACCAGTGACAGCTTGCCCGCCACCTCCTCTGCATTCTTTCCTTCCGCCCACCATCCGATGTCGTCGACGAAGGATAATCCACTTACACCCACGGCTGTCCTTTCCACTTCATCGAATATTCCTGACAAGTAGGTGATAAAGAGGATTGGTGCTGCTGGGGAGCCTTGGGGAACACCAGTGTCTACAGGGTTTTCGTCTCCGATCTCACCATCCAGCACCAGTTTGACCCGCCGGTCTGACATGAAGCTCATCGTCCACCGGATAAGGTCTGCCTCCAGCCCCAGTTCTTCCATCTGCTTTCCCAAGAAGGTTTTGTCGACATTGTTGAACGCCGACTTGACATCCATGAACAGCACACCTGCTATCTTCTTCTGTTCCCACACTTGTTGGGTGCGATTCATCATAATGGCAACCGCGTCGATGCAGGATCTCCGCTTCCGGCATCCAAACTGGCCCTCATGTAGGCCCTGCTTGTGCTCCAAGTGGTCAGCAATCAGATGGGCTGCTGTCCGTTCCAGTAGCTTGCTGAAAATGTCCAAGAGTGATATGACCCGATACGCCCTCACCTTGGAATAATCGGGCTTACCCGGCTTGGGAATGACCACCTCTTTCGCTGTCTTCCAGATTCCCGGGTGGAATCCCAGCCGGATGCATGCCCGTATCAGTCGGGTGATCCGCTGCTTGTCCCACTGCCAGAACACTTTGACGATTCCAGCCGATATCCGGTCATCTCCTGGGGCTGAGGTGTTGGCTGCTGCTCCCAGAAGAGACCCAACCAGTTGGGCGTTGACCCTCTCAAAGGCCTTGCCCCCTTGTGCCGGTTCGAAAACTCCCAGCGGCCCAGGTGGGAAATGTGCCTGTAGAATCGCTTGTTCCCGCTCGTGGTGGCCCTCTGTGGTAGAGCTGTCCTCTCTGACGAGAGCCTGGCCAGTTTTGTCGATTCGGGGCGTCGTGTACGCTGCTGCTGTCCACACCTTATTTCCGTCTGCCTCTTGTAGGAACCGGTTCCAACAGTCCTTTTTTGACTTCCTGATTGCCCGCCGGAATTCCCGCCTTGCCGCTTTAACCCGCGACATTCCCGCTACCCTCCACTTCCTCCTTGCCCGTCCCAGATCCTTCCTCAGTTTCTTGAGGTCCTCGCACCACCATGGCTTTGACCGTGAGCACCAGTGCTTCTTCCTGGTGTGCTCATCCAGTGTCACAGTCATTGCCTCCCTAAGCGACCCCGCTGCCTCCGTCACCTCCTCCTTTGTACTGCTGTCTGACAGAATAGGGGTTCTCCCCAACCCTGCCAGATAGCACTCCCTTGCCTTCCTCTGCCTCTCCTCTGCCTTCCTTTTTTCCTCCTCTTCACTCTTCTTTGCTGGGTCCCATCCGCTGATGTCCCAGCCTGTTGTCTCCGTGCTCGTGATGTCTGTTGGGTGGGGGCTGCCCAGCACATCCCATGCAATGACCTCATGGTCTGACCCGGTCGCCTCTTCACCAAGCAAGCACCAGTTCAGATCCATATTAGGTGAGGACAGAGTGAGATCGATGATGGAGTGGTTCATTGCCCCCAGTCCCATCCTCGTGGCTTCCTCATTATTCGACACGAAAAGGTTCTCTTCCGTAATGAGCTGCTCCCAGAAAGTGTGGTTTTTGCTGTATGTTGCTTAGGGGTTCCACATCTTGCTGTGTGCGTTCATTTCTCCAGCAACAATCACCCTCCAGTGTTTGGCGATTTTGCCCCAGGCCGCATGCTGTGCTGGCCTATTCGCCTCATTTCTTCCCTTGTGTCGGTCATACACGTTGACAATGATGATTGTATCCCCACCCGGGGCGAGAACCTCCACCACCTTTACATGATTCCGGCATTCCTGTGTCAACATTTTCAGCTCCGTCACCCAGCATCTTGACACTCAGTTTACTGCGATCCAGCACTTCCCTGCCACACCCTCATCCCCCTTGATGAATGTGAAGCTGGGGTGTGAGCGTGTGCTATCCCTCTCTTTCTCTCCCCTGGGCTCCTGAATGAGCACCAGATCCACTCCTTGTTTGACTGCCGATTCCAACACCGCCTCCATCACCTGGCCTCGCCGAGCGCAATTGTGCTGCAGCGCCTTTAGCAGCATTGGTTCCCGTAGGTTCGCCATCAGATGGCTACAGGTGGGGTGCTGCCACTTGGTTCCTCTTCGGTGATCTCCATCGCGTCCTCTGTCCATGCCGGGATTGCTGGGTTGCTTTCCTCATCAAGCGTGAGGATCACTGGGGACGGTGTTGCCGTGGCAACTGGGATCCAGCCTAGTGGTCCGGGGCGCCCCAACACACTTTCACACTCGATCGACGGGCCTGGTGACCGATCCCTGGGTGCCTGCTCAGATGGCGCTTGATGCGTCATTTGCGGCTGCTGTTTTCCTTCCTTCGGCATACATCCATCTCTTGCTATGGCAATGGCAGCTGTCTTTTCTTTGCACCTCACGTCCTGGGCTGGGTGCCTCCCTCCGCAGCAATGTTGTGTGGGAGCACACTTTCCTGGTAGCACCGCATGTGGTGACCTCGCACCTATGACCCTCTGTCCTATGTTGTCCCGAGCAGATTGAGCAAGTCGGGGCCCCATCCTGGTGGCAGCGGAACTCACTATGCCCCCACTGGCTGCACCTGCCGCAGAGTACATCCGCTCTGTCTGCGATGAATGGAAGGGCCCGGAATTTGATGCCCGCCACCCACATCTCTGTTAGCAACTTCTTGCCGACTGCCTTGCTGCACACCTTGAAGACCACGGAGGCAGTGTTCTGTGGAAGCCTCCCAGCCTGGTAGTGCTGCTCGATGATCCTCTTCTAGCGCATCTACTGCATTGCGAAAGGGGGGATTACCACTCCCTCGTTCTCCGGCTCGATTCGCTTCCGGAGAGCAGCCAGCCCGTTGTCCTGCCGGTACTGGGCGTATGGGACAAGCATCTTGAGCTCTGCCCAGGTTTCATTCGCAACCACGTTGATAATTGCCTTGTTCGCCTGCCGAGCCGCTTCGATTATCTCCTTTTTGAAGTGGAGGAGCATAGCCGCTGAGGCCCCTGCCCTCGCCATAGTGGTGATCCTTCCCTGTGCCGAGATCTTGAACGACTCCGTGCGGACGTGGGGGGGAGCAACCTTGCTGAGGGCAATGTTGACAAGCGCCGCTGTGCTCACTGCCACCGCTGCGTCTATCTGTAGGGCTCCCACTGCCCTCTCAAATAGGATTGCCCACTCATTCCATGGGATGCTCCTCTTGATCAGCTCCAAGCCCGTCGGCTCCTTGGCCACCTTGCCTCCTCAACCTACCCGGTTGAAACCATTGCTCCCCGTCTGTGGGAGGGCCGCCGCCGCTACTGCGCGCTGGGCCCAGTTGCTTGCTTGCTGCTGTGGCGTCCTCTGCTGATACTGCGGCTGCATTGGCTGCTGGACCGGGTGCTGCTCCCGCTGTTGCTGCTCCCGTTGCCGTGGTGGGACGCGTGCAGCGATGCCCTTCCGCTCCTGCTCCCAGTGATCCTCCACCGCCCTCATGCCGGCCAGGTGCGCCACCTTCCGAGTTGCCTCCTCCTCCTCATCGGTATTACCCAGACCCCACAGGGGGTGAGCTGCCTGCGCATATGATTCCTCCTCCTGTTTGCTGAAATCCCCCCTTACCCACCTCTTCCTTGCTGCTGCCTTTTCCCTCTCCCTCGCTTCCTTTTTTGCTTCCTCTGCCGTTATCGTCTCCAGTCGCTTGAGGATCGACCGTACAGGTGCCGGGGTGCTGGGCACTACTGCCTCCGCCCTCAGGCCTGTCCTAATCTCTTCTACTCTCTTCTTGTCAACTTCTGCTTGGCGCCGCTGCTGCTGGGCAGAGCCCTTCGGCTTGCAGGTAGGGGTAGGTGGCGCGGCAATCTCCACTGCTTTCCCCTTTCCTTTGTCCTTCCTCGTCTTCTTTTCCTTTTCCACTGTAGCCTCTCTGGCTGGCGCCGGTACTGGCCCGCTGTCCAGCGGGGCCGGGGTCATGCTCGATGACATAGAGGTTGGCGTGCTGAGCGCCAGGGCATACTGTGATGCAAAGAGGCCGTCGTGCTCCACACCCTCCATGTCGCTGAATTCCTCGATCGGATCCTCCTGCAGCACCCAGGCCGCTGGGGGCGCAGTGCCCATCACTCCCTCCATCGGTTGCCAGGTGCTGTGCCCCACCGCTGCTGGGGCCACTGCCCAAACGGTGGCGGTGGCCAGAGTCGGCAGGCCACCCAGTGCTCGCATTTCCGCAATCTCTGCCGCAATTCCCTCAACCCCATGCTTCACCTCCGCAAGCTCCTCCCGCCGCGCCCTCATCATCACTGCCAGGTCCTCACACTGCTTGAGGTCCCATTTCGCCTTCTGTGCCTGCTCTGTCTCGATTGCATCAAGTGCCAGGAGCCTGACCTCCAGCCTCTTCTCCCTCTCCTTGGCATCCGCGCGTAACCTCGCCACCATCCTCTCTTCCATCTCCCCCACCTTGCCCAACACTGCCGACAGTCTCTCTACCAACCTTGCATCCCACCTGGCCACTGCCGCCTCCGCTGCCTCCTCAACCTTCCTTGCTTTCTCCTCCATCTTCCGCTCCACCCTAGCCACCGCTGCCAGGATCTGCTTCAACACCGAGCCTGCTGCAGACCCCGGGTGTGACACCGGCTGGTAGTGTCTGATGGGCCTCGGGGTGCCCATTGCCATCCTCTTGCTGCCTCTGGTTGGCGTGACCGGTACCGGGGTTGGTCTGGTACAGCCTGCGGGCAACACCGCACTCACGCTCCCCCACCTGCCTGGGGTGGGTGATGGGGTGGCTGACCTACCTGGGCCCGCCACACCCTCCATCTCGTCTTCGCTCTCATTCACCACCTCCTCCACCCAATCCTCCACTGCTACATCCCTTCCATCCACCCCTTGCTTCCCTCCCTTCCCACCCCCTTGCTGGAACCCTCGCCAGAGTTCAGGGTCAAAGCTGATCCCACCTGCTGGGGACTGCTGGCCGCTGCAGAGAGGGAGCGCGCGAGTGCTCCCCTCATGGACTGCTTGCCCGTAGTCGCAAAGAAATTGTCGTCATCACGCATGCCGTTGTCGCAACCATTGCCACGCCGGAAAAACTCCTGTGTGCTCTGCTGCTGTCCAGTGCCCGCCGCGGCGCGCTTGAAGTTCGGTCTGCCTTTGTCCTTCCCCTCCCACTGCTTCCCCTCCTCCTCGCTCTCCAGCTCTGAGAGGTCGCTGCTCTCTGCGTCGCTTACCACATCCTCCATTTCTTCCTCCCTGTAGGTTTCCTGGTCTCCCACCTGCTCCGCCAGAAGGTGGGTACCGATGTGGTCAGCCACCAACGGGGCTGCCTCGGTCGATTCGGTCCCTCCGCCGGACATCGTGACGTCCGTGAGGTCTGATTTGCGTAAAGTTCTGGTTTGTCGAGCGAAAGGCTTGGCGATTTTTGGCGTTGAGTTTCGTCCGTGGTGTGTTGGTTGCCAACAAACCATAGCGAGCTGAAAACTTCGGCGAGTGAAGTCCTTATAAACGAGCGCTACATACGCTGGGAGCGCATTGGGACATCAGCATCGACCCAGACACGGAACCGAATCGAATATCGAACCGAACCCTTAAGGTTATTCCGCCGTGAACGCCGAAGACGGATACGACAGCACTCAATCCATTGGGAGGAAAACCCGACAGACTCGATATTGCCGCGGCTCTGACGTTGCCCAGTCTCACACAGTTACCCACCTTCTACACATCGTTACTAAATACGAAATACAAAAGATTTACATCACTTACACCACCACTCGTCCTTTTGTGGCTGGAACCAGAAGCTGCCAAATCCCCGAACGAGAGTTCCATCACGGATGTAATATTAGTCATTTCGCTGCTCTCACACAAATCATTCACCACTAGCTCGGTGAAGGGATGCAGTGGCTAGGAGGCAGAATCATCCGGGAAAAGTGTAATGTCGTCAGGGAGCGCAGGTGGTGCGAAGGGATCATACTAGCTGGTATCGCTGGCTGGCATTGGTGATACGTGGTTGGCTACTTGTTGTGGATGAGCGAGCCCGGTGCTTGGCTACTGTGTGGGCGGTTGTCTTGGGGTTCTCGGAGGAGGAGTCGATGGTTGGTTGGCTGGCTGGTGGTTGACTTGCGATTCACTGGGAAGCCGATGGTCGGATTTATCGGCAGGCGCTTAACTTGCGATTCTTGGCCGTCGGTCGGGTTGTTGCGCGGGCGGTTGACGGTACGGCTGCTGGCCTACCCGGCCGGTCCTGGTCACCAGAAAGCCCGGCCCGGACTGAACTGTCCCAAAAGCCCGCGGGCCGGCCGGACTGTTGAGACCCCCACCCTTGTGAGCGGGACGTTCGATCTCAGCAGCCGGCTCCCTCTGGCGGTGAGTGGCAACATGCTCGCTGGCCTCAAGGGAATATCTGGCTGGGGCCGGGCTCTTCTGAAGTGATTCTCAAGATCTCTGGTCTGGGCATCTCACTTGTCTAGGGGCATGGTATGAAAAACGACAGAGCCCTGCTACCTAATCTCACACAGTATGCTATCTGTAAATTGTAATACATCCAACGTGATGTAATAGTATTAAGCAAGATGGCGAGCCCCTGCTAACATCTCTGCTACAGTATGGCACGTACAGCACCGATGAAACTTTAGAAAAATTGGGAGGTGGAAGTGGTAGCGGAGAGTTGGGGAGAAGGGAGGGGGGGGGGGCTCAAAGTTGGCTGAACGCATGCAAGTGGGGCAGTTGTCAAACGGTCTTATTGCAACGCACAAGGTGGTACACAAAGCGTCGAGGAATCTGGGGAGCGGAAATGCTCGCATGAAAAAACGTGCAATTACAGCCCGTCCATATCGAGTGACCTGTCCTTGAGCTCCTATATTGGTACGTGCTGATCTAGTATCACTACCAACTGCACTCAAAAACCTTGAACATGACCACCAAAAATACCGATCCCAGCAATCACATACCGGCATGCCTCTGACCGCGGGGAATACCTGCGCTCCTACCGACACGAGCGGCGTCTAGGTGATCAAGTTGGCGTGCTTGGCACGAAACAACGCCTTCACCTTACTCTACGAAGCGAGGTCCAGCGGTGTTGTGCGATCCTCCATTTCGGCGGACACATCAGCGCCCCTGTCGAGAAGCAACCGTATCACCGCCTCGTGCCCATTATATGCCGCCCAGTGCAGCGGTGTTCTCCGATCCTCACTTTCGGCGGACATATCCGCACGCCTGTCGAGAAGCAACCGTACCACCGCCTCGTGCCCGCCCCCAGCTGCCCAGTGCAGCGGTGTTTCCAACCGATTCGTCTGGGCGGACATATCAGCGCCCCAGTTGAGAAGCAACCGCACCACCACCTCGTGCCCGTTATAGGCCGCCAAGTGCAGCGGTGCTTCCAACCGATTCGTCTGGGCGGACATATCAGCGCCCCTGTTGAGAAGCAACCGTACCACCACCTCATGCCCATTTTCAGCCGCCCAGTGCAGCGGTGTTCTCCGATCCTCACTTTCGGCGGACATATCAGCGCGCCTGTCGAGAAGCAACCGCACCACCGTCTCGTGCCCGCCCCCAGCCGCCCTGTGCAGCGGTGTTTCTAACCGTTCCGTCGTGGCGGACATATCAGCGCCCCTGTCAAGAAGTAACCGTACCACTGCCTCGCGCCCTTTTTCGGCCGCGCAGTGCAGTGGCGTTCTCCGATTCTCCATTTCGGCGGACATATCAGCACCCATGTCAAGAAGCAGCCGCACCATCAACTCGAGCCCTCTTTCAGCCGCCCAGTGCAGTGGTGTTTCCAACCGATTCGTCTGGGCGGACATATCAGCGCCCCTAGCGAGAAGCATCCGTACCACTGACTCGTGCCCGCTATAAGCCGCCAAGTGCAGTGGTGTTCTCCGATCCTCCATTTCGGCGGATATATCAGCACCCCTGTCGAGAAGCAACCATACCACCGCCTGGTGCCCATTATAAGCCGCCCAGTGCAGCGGTGTTCTCCGATCCTCCATTTCGGCGGATATATCAGCGCCCCTATCGAGAAGCAACCGTACAACCGCCTCGTGGCCTTGGTCAGCCGTGCAGTGCAGAGGTGTATCCGAATTATTCGTCCTGGCGGACACATCAGCGTCCCTGTCGAGAAGCAACCGTACCACCGACTCGTGCCCGCTATAAGCCGCTAAGTGCAGTGGTGTTTTCCGATCCTCCATTTCGGCAGACACACCAGCGCCCCTGTCAAGAAGCAACCGTGCTACCGCCTCGTGCCCGTTGTAAGCCGCGCAGTGCAGTGATGTTTTCCGATCATCCATTTCGACGGATATATCAGCACCCCTGTCGAGGAGCAACCGTACCATCGACTCGTGCCCGTTATAAGCCGCCCAGTGCAGCGGTGCTCCCCGATCCTCCATTTCGGCGGACATATCAGCGCCCCTGTCGAGAAGCAACCGTGCCACCGACTCATGTCCTGTTTCAGCCGCGCAGTGCAGTGGTGTTCTCCGATCCTCCGTTACGGCGGACATATCGGCTCCCCTGTCGAGAAGCAACCGTACCACCGACTCGTGCCCGCTATAAGCCGCCAAATGCAGTGGTGTTCTCCGATCCTCCATTTCGGCGGACATATCGGCGCCGTTGTCGAGAAGCAACCGTGCCACCGACTCGTGCCCTTTTGTAGCCGCACAGTGCAGCGGTGTCCCCAGACACCCAACCCCGGCGGACACACCGGCGCTCCTGTCGAGAAGCAACCGTACCACCGACTCCTGCCCGCTATAGGCCGCGCAGTGCATTGGTGTTCTCCGATCCTCCATTTCGGCGGACATATCGGCGCCCTTGTCGAGAAGCAACTGCACAACCGACTCGTGCCCTTCTGTAGCCGCACAGTGCAGCGGTGTTCTCCGATCCTCCATTTCGGCGGACATATCAGCGCCCCTGTCGAGAAGCAACCACACCACTGCCTTGTGCCCGCCATAAGCCGCACAGTGCAGTGGAGTTTTCCGATCATCCATTTCGGCGGACACATCAGCGCCTCTGTCGAGAAGTAACCGCACCACCGTCTTGTGCCCTTTCCCAGCCGCCCAGTGCAGTGGCGTCCTCCGATCCTCCGTTATGGCGGAACTATCGGCGCCCCTGTCGAGAAGCAATCGCACCACCGCCTCGTGCCCTCTTTCAGCCGCGCAGTGCAGCGGCATACCACACCGTGTCGTCTTGGCGGACATATCGGCGCCCCGATCGATCAGGAGCTGCGCCACCTCCTTATGTCCTTCTCGCGCGGCTATATGCAACAATGTCCTGTTGTCGTTACACATCTCGTTGATCTGGTATCCTTCGTCTAAGATGAAACTAAGTACCTCGTGTCGACCCTTGCACGCTGCGTCCACTGGGCAAAAACACTCCTGAAGATCCTCTCCAAGCGGTGGGCAGCGCCGGTGCTTCAGCATATGTCTCCCGACGTCACAAAAGCCCCATCTAATCATCGTGAAGAGCAAAGAAGCCTCATCGCCCGCAAAGAAAGGCGGCGCTGTCGGGTAGGGCTGGCATTGTCTCTGGAATATCTGCGCCGCTTTGATGGCGTCGATCACAAACGGGTCAAGACTCGGGGCCCGGTCGAACGTTTCTGGTGGCGGTAAGACATTGAGAAAATGCCGAATACCGTCAGATTCCCTGGCGTACACCCCAGCCAGTAGGAAGACCGAATTGTAGATGGCGACGTCGGGGAGAAGGAAAGACCGCAGGATGTGTTTCTTGAAAGCGAGGAATATAACACGGAGTAGTTTCGCATCTATTTGGCACACCTCGTCAGCATTATTCCAAATGTTCAAACTGGGGCAGGCGTACCTAGAGCAGTAGGCAGGATAATCTGGGCACCACCCACTTCAACCATTTGGTTGGATTGAGGTGCGTAAACGGCTATGGTTTTACTTATGGTCTCAACTATTTCTGTCAGTTAGCCGTTCATCCAAACCCAACCATCTAGTTCAAAGGTATACCTGAAATGTCTGCTAGACATCTCCAACTCTGGTCATGAATGACTAGGCGCGTCTTTGAGGAACGCTTGTCCAGCAGGAGCAACACCAGTGACGGGATGGGTAGCTTCTGGTGATTGACCCGATATTGGGCAAATCTATGATAGATTAAAGGTGAGCACTAGTCAGAGCGGTGCGGCACGAATTTTGTTGGTTGTAGGTCCGCATACCTCTGGAATAGGATGTGTTCAGCCTTCATTACCCACGTTCGCTCTCCCGAGACGGAGTGTGGCTTCAGGTTCGCGCTCGTTGACTGTTGTTCCCAGATGCCTACATCACCCTCATCGTCGCCCAGCACGGGGGCCCGAAGTTTTTCGGTCTCGATGTACGAAAATTCCGCTTTGATTGCCTAGGTTGGATGTTAGTCGACGGAACTTGGCTGAGGTTTGTAGTTGAATCTCACCTCTGTCAGCTGCTTAATATCGTATCCCACGGTTTGGATGTTCGTTTGTGGGAATTGAGGATGCACGGCGATCAGATCTGTCAAGATCCATGACGCCTTAAGCAGGTTGACATAGACCTGGCTCGGCACCGTGCCAATTACTGTACGAAGCTCCATGTGTGCCTGTACCACCAGTGGTCAGTCCACGCGCTTCTGGGCAAGATGAGGGTACCAGCTGGTCTTCCACCTTAAGCAGCCACCACCTCCCTGCTTTGATCCAATCCTCGACACTGATCGCCGTCCAGGGCTGAGAAATTTCCGCTGCCTCCATACACCGTCGACTGAAGTTGATCATGGTGTCACTATCCTCGGCACCCAGTGCCGACAACACAGGTACAGTCTGAGCACGCATCTCCAGCCGCTGAAGGAAGTCCTTTATATCCCGAACGCCGGTATCGATGGTTTTTGTCGTGTCTTCCAGCCGTTGGAGCGACGAGCTG
>Ga0307508_10001115_pt1 | contig 31100 bp, 29 predicted proteins | sample 9_EM_MG_FD_203089 | JGI IMG/M metagenome (GOLD analysis project Ga0307508, IMG submission 203089) | Populus trichocarpa ectomycorrhiza microbial communities from riparian zone in the Pacific Northwest, United States - 9_EM | ecosystem: Host-associated > Plants > Roots > Unclassified | place...
CATCATCCTTGGCCAGATCAGCGTTTTGCCCTCCGTCGACCTTAGGTGGAAGCCCGGTGCGGGAAATCTGCTCGCCGGGTTTTGTCCGGGGGGCGGCCCGAAAGGGCCGTCCCTACCGGAACAGCTGCTTTTTTAGCACCCTGTTAGAGTTCGGCGGCTAAAGCTTTTCGGCGAGCAGGCGCCGTGCGCGCTCGATCCAGTAGCGATTGGTCAGGCGCTCCAAAACTTCGGGACGGCCGCACGCTGGCGCGTGCTCGGCGTGCCAGCGCTTCAGATTGTTGGCGTCGATTTCCCGCCAATCGTCGACGATGACCACCGGCAAGCCTGCGTAGAGCGGATCGAGCGAAGAGCGCTTGACGATCACGATGTTGCCGAGCACCAGCGACTCCCAGGTTCGATGGCAATCCAGCCCATTGCCATGCGGGCTGACCACGAACGCGTAGCGCGTCTTCTCGCGCCACAGCTCGATGCGCTTGAGCTTCTTGGCTTGGAAGACCACCTGCGGGTTGCTCAGGAGGGCGCGCTGCACGCTGTCGCGGTCGTCGCCCCAGCTTCGGTGCTTGTGCTTGTTGAAGTGAAAGTCGGCGTGCGCGAGCAGCAGCCGCTGCTCGCTGCTCGGCATGGTGCGGCGCAGCGCTTCGAGCTCGGCCTCCTGCTCGGCGGGCGTCGCTTGCTCGTGGCCCCAGCGCGGGCCGTTGCTGATGGTGTGAAAATCTAGCCCGATCGGCAACACCTGGAGCTTGGGGTGCCGCGCGCCTTGGTCGAGATTTTGACTGAACCAATAGACGAGCTGCGGGCTCTCGAGCAGCTCGTCACTTTGCTCGAAGCTGCCCGGAATCGACCAGTCTTCGTCGCCCGTGAGCAGCGCGAAGCGCGCCTTGATGCGTGGCAAGGCTTCGCGCACGAACTGCGGCAGCGCGATCAGGCGCATCCACACCAAATCGCCGTCTTTCACGTGCTCGAAGTCGCGCGCGTCGAAAAGCAGCGCGGTGCGGCCGCCGCGCTGTCCGCGTACGAAGGTGAGGCCCCCGTAGTGATCGCAACACAGGGCAAGCCCGCGGCTCCACACCCAACGTGTCGGCTCGAACGCGCCGAGGCTTCGCACGCGATAGCGCGCTTCCAGGCCACCCAAAGCGGCTGCTGCGCGCGTCCAGAGCTCGGGCCGTTTCAAGCGGCCGCCTCGTCCAGCGCGCGCCGGTAAGAGGTCAAGGTTTGGGCGGCGCACGCCTCCCACGTGAAACGCTGCGCGTGCAGCAGTCCTCGTTGGCGCAGCTCGGCGCGCAGAGCCGTGTCGGACACCAGGCGCCCGAGCTCGAGCGCGAACGGCTCCTCTTTCAGCTCGGTCAGAGTGAGCGCTGCCTCGCCGGCCACCTCACCGAGGGAGGAAAATGCGGTCGTCAGCGTGGGCGCGCCGCAGGCCATGGCCTCGAGCACTGTGAGCCCGAAGCCTTCATAGGAAGATGGAAACACGTGCGCCATACACTGCCGGTAGAGCGCCGGCACGTGCCGCTCGTCGATGTAGCCAAGCAGCTGCAGTCGCTCGGCGACGCCTGCCGCCTTGGCGGTCTGGAGCAGCAGCCGGCGCTGCCGCGCAGAAAGCGGTCCGGCGAGGACCAACTTCACGTCTTGGGCGACGCCGCTCTGCGCGTACGCCCGCACCAGCAGCGGCAGGTTCTTGCGCGCGTCGCCAGCACCCAAATACAACAAATAAGGCTCAACAATGCCCAAACCGTCCGAAATTTCGGCGCGTTCTCCGGCGGCTGCCCGCAGGTTGAACCGCTCGTGATCGACGCCGTGGTGAACCACGTCGATGCGCTCGGGCGAGAGACCGAGCCGCTCGATCAGGTCGCTGCGCGTCGCCTGGCTGATGGCGATCACGCGCGCCGCGGTCTTGTAGCGAGCCTTGTCCCGTTCGCGCTGCAAGATGCGTGAGCCAGGCAGCGGCGACAGATAGTCGTGCGCTAGCACCAGCGGGATCAAGTCGTGGCACGTGACGATGCGGCGCTGGCGTCGATTCATGGGAGTGCCGGGTGGATCGGGCAAATGCGCCAACCGACAGCCCACGCGCCGGAGCAAGCCGCCCATGAACAGTCGCCGCTCGAGCTTGTGCCGCTGGTCGCGTAAGCCCGACGTCTTGAGCTCGGGATCACCGGCGAAAAGTAGCGTCGGATCGACGGCGCCTGCTGCGGTGCCGCGGTGGCGCACGAGCCCCGCAACGCCGAGCTCGGCGCCCGGCAGACCGGGATACTTGTGGAGCCAGCTGTGCCGGCGCGCCAGCTCCGTGCATAGACAGCGGACGTAGCGGCCGATTCCGCGCTCGCGGTTGCCGGTGCTGAGCGTCGTCATGTCGATCAGGACGTCGATCACGACGCTCCTTTCGGCTGACGACCAGCATATGCGGCGGCGGCATCACGGTAGACTTCGAGCGTGTCGCTGGCGGTGCGCTCCCAGCTGAAATCCAGGGCGCGCGCCAAGCCGCGCCGGCGCAGCTCTGCCGCCAGGCCGTCCGTCCGCAAGCGAGTCAGCGCCTCGGCGAGCGCGCTCGCGTCTCCGACCTTGGCGTGGAGCCCAGCACCGCCCAGCACCTCGATGAGCGCGGGCGTATCGCTGCCGATCACCGGACAGCCGCAGGCCATGGCCTCCAGCGCGGGAATGCCGAAACCTTCGATGATGGATGGCTGGAGGAGGGCGCGCGCGGCCTGCAGCAAACTGACGAGATCGTCGGCCGTCACCACGGGCAAGAAGCGCAGACGCCGGGTCACCCCCAAACGCTCGGCGAGCTCGCCCAGCCCCTCGGCCCCGCTGGTACGCTGAATCAAGACCAACAGCTCGTCTTCGCGCGAGCCGCGGGCGAAGGCTTCGATGGCAAGCTCATGGCCCTTGTAAGGTTCGTTCTTGCCCACCACCAGGTAGAAGGGAGCCGGGCTACCGAGAATGCGCGCCGCGCTCCGGGCGGCGGCTTCGGCGTCGCCGGCCGGTGCAAAATGCACGTCGGCGGCGTTATGGGTGACGCGTACTCGCTCCGCGCACTCCGGCACGATCGCGACCATTCGGGCTCGTGTGGCCTCGGAAATCGCGATCAAGCGCGTCGCGCGTGTCAGGGCCCAGCGCATGCCCTGCTGGTAGTAGTGCTGGCGCACCCGTCGCATCAGTGGCCGGCGTTCGACGAGCTCAGGCCGCTCCAGCCACATCAAATCGTGAATCGTGACCACCGTGGCGCAGGGTAAACGCCAGCCCAGCAGGTTGAACGGAAAGTGAATCACGTCGCTCGGCCCCAGCTGCCCCAGCAGCTGCGGCATCAGCAGCGTGCGCAGCCCGTCGGCCGGCGCAGCCACAGGCACGCAGCGAACGTTGTCGAACGTCACCGGCTGCGGGCGCTCCGGGTGCGTCCAGAGCTCGAAACGTTGCTCCGGTGCGAGCCGCGGCAGCCGCTCGATCAGCGCTTGTACGTAGCGCCCGATGCCGCTTGGCTTGGGCGCCACGTAGCGCGCGTCGATGACGAAACGGCCTCTTGCTGCGGTCGAACCTGCTGCTGGGGTCATGGCGGGGGCGGCGCGGGACGCGCAACCTAGTGCCGGGTCTCGGTGCTCGCAATCTTCGCTTGCTCACACCGAGCCTTTGGCTTCGCCAAAGCGCGGCTGATGCCGCGCCCAGCACTAGGGCCTCCTCGGGGGCGTCCCGCCGCTTCGCGGATGGCTCACGCCTTCAGCATGCGCGCAAAAGCCCCCGCGATGGCCAATCGCGAGGGCTTTGCTTCCAGAAACGAGCCGCGTTTTTAGAGCGACTTGAGGAACGCGACCAGGGCGTCGCGGTCGGCTGCGCTGGCTGCGACCACGTAGTCGTGGGCGGTCTTCGCCTCGCCACCGTGCCAGAGTACGGCGTCGATCAGCTTTTCAGCGCGGCCGTCGTGCAGGTAGCTGCAGGTGCCCATGTTCGGCGACGGGTTGTTCTGGTCGCCGTCCTTCTGCCAACCGGCAGCGACGTCATCGCACAGGCCGATGCCCCAGAGCGGCGGCGTGCGCCACTCGGTCGAGGTGGCGAGGAAGTCGCCGGCGCCGTTGTCCGCCAACTCACTACCCATGTCGTGCAGCAACAGATCGCTGTACGGGTGGATGACCTGGTCGCGCAGATTGAGGAACGGATGGTCGTTGCCGGTGTGGGCGTTGGGCGCGTGGCAGTTCACGCAGCCCGCCTTGGCGAACACCGCCTGGCCTTGCAGCACCTGCGCGTCGTTGATGTCACGGCGCGGCGGCACCGCCAGGTTGCTCACGTAAGTGACCAAACGGTGCAGGTCGTCGTCCGAGTATTCCGGGGTCGCTTTGTCGGCCGCGGTGCAGCCCATTTCCATCGGGCCGCAGTCGTGCTTCGGGAACACGCTGCTGGTCACGCCGATGTCGAGCATCAAGGCTTCCGAAGCTTGGTGCTTCACGCTGGCTTTGCTGGCTTTCCAGCCGAAGCGACCGACGTGCATCGCCTTGTCTTCCGGATCGTAGACGATGTTGGCGACGCCGGAGATGCCGTCCTTGTTGCAGTCGGACGGATCCGACTTGGCGATGATGTCAGCCTCCGGAATGGCCTCCAGCAAGCCGATGCCGATCAGCGGACGCGCCAGGCGCACCGAGTACGAGACGGGGTCGCCCGCCTTCATGCCCGAGAAGACCACCGCGGGCTTGCGCAGCGTGTACGGCGTTCCATCCATGAACGCGCCATTGACGGTCGTGTAAGAGAACGCGCCCTTGCCTTCTGCCAACGTGCCCTTGTCCTGCAGTTGCAGGCCGTAGTTCGGATCCGGCATCGAAGCCCCGGTCATCGGGTCTTTCTCTTTGGCCGCGAGCTTGAGCACGACGGACTCGAAGTTGCCGCCGGCCATCGCAGGCGGGTAGCCGCGGTTATTCTTGATGTGGCAGCCTTCGCAGCGCTCCTGGTTGTAGCCCGGACCGGCCAGCCCCACGTACGGCATGGTCTCGGCAGCTGACACGTGATTGTCGGCCTCGCTATGCTCGCCGTCGATGTAGCTCAGGTGGAAGAGCCGGCGGCCCCTGACGAAGTTCTCCGAGTCCTCGCCCAAGATGTTGGGCGACATCTGCTCGTAGTACATGTCGAAGCGCTGACGCATGTACGGCAGTGTGGCCAGACCGCCGGACCAACCGGCCTCCGTCGGACCCATGCGATCTTTGATCGTCCCGGCCTTGACGGCTTGACCGATCGCGCCGGCGGGGCCGCAGTCGCCGCTGCCACTGACCGCCGAGCCGGGTGGCACGGACATGGTGCAGTCTTCGTTGTACGGCGTGAGCGTGCCCTTGCCGACCACGTAACGGAACGAGTCCGAGTAGTAGTTGGCTTGCGTGTAGCAGGCGTTGTTGTACGGCGCGCCGTTCTGGGTACAGCCACCCGGCAGCGGGGTATTGTTGCGCACGTGGCCGCCGTCGAAGGGCGGGCCCTTCTCGCCGTCGACCGCGTAACGAGCCATGAAGATGCCGAACTCGACCTGGAACTGATCGCCCATCTGAATCGGGCGATTTTCGCGGGCGTTGTTCTTGATGGTGTAGACGTACTTCTTGGTGTTGCACGCCGTCATCGGGTTCGTGCAATCGAACGGCAGCACGTCCTTCGAGGCGCCGCCGACGTTGGAGGCGAAGGCGTTGCCGTCGGGATGACCGTACAGCTTCCAATAACGGAGGTTCAGGTCGGCGCCGCCTTCCTGATTCACGCCCTGAGCGCTGTAGTACTGGTTGCTGCTTGGCAAGAACGTGAGGGTCAGCGTGCTGCCGCCCGCGGCGACGGCGTCGTCGATCATGTACTCGAAGGTGCGGCCTTCGAAGTAGTGGCCATGATACGTCGAGTACTCCGGCTCCATTTCGTGGCGGAAGCGCACGCGACCGGCGCCGCGATAGAGGATGTGGCCGTCGGCGCTCTTGACCGAGATGGGGCTACGCTTGTCGTTGGCGTCTTGCACGAACAGCGGGGTGAACTTCACGCCGTTGCCGCACAGATCGTTGCCCGTCACGCCGTCTGGCCCCGGGCAGGTCACGACCGGCCCCGGCGTGCCGGCCTTGAAGTAGTCGAACACCTGCTGGATGTCGGCGTCCGAGATGGTGGCCGCGTCGAACGGCGGCATCAGGCTTTTGCCGGCGCGGACCTGCGTCTTGAACTGGTCGACCGTGAGCTTGGTCGCCGAGTCGAACAGATTGGGTACCGCCGGGTTCGCCGAGGAGCCGTAAGCGCTGTGGCAGACGCCGCACCTGCCGGTGAACGACGACGGAAGAGCGGCCGCCGTTTGCCCTTGCGGCACGCACGCCTTGCCCATGTTCGGGGGAGTGACGGTGCTGGGATCCGTCCCGCCGGTCGCGATGCTCGCGCCGCCGGTGGTAGCAGTCGTGCCGCCGGCGCCGCCGGTCGTGGCATTGACGCCGCCCGTGGCCGGATTCATCCCGCCGCCAGGATTCACGCTGGTGGTGCCGGCTCCCGTTGTTGCGCCTGTGTTAGCGGCGTTGTGCGTGCCGCCCGACGAAGATGAGCAGGCCGCCGCGTAGACGGCGGTAAAAGCCAAGCCCAAGCTCGTGAATACGACAGCGCCTTTTGACAGACCTCGGTGCGACCCAGATTTAACGACCATCTCTGCTCCGTGAACGGCTTGCTTTGCTGGATTAGCACGTAAGTTTTACGCCTACATCCCGCAGGGTTAAGAGCTCGCCTCTGACTCACCTTCATGTCCGCAGCGCGGGCAGACATGTGGCAAATTCGGGCCTCATTGCGCTTTTCGAGATCTCAAGTGATCGCTCGACGAAGTTGCGCCCACGGGCGCAGTCGCGGGGGAAGATGCCCGCTGTGTCATGGCAGTCAGTCTGTAAGTAGGCAGCTACGCTGTAAGAAAGCGGACGCGACAAGGAAACCGTGTCACCCCGAAGGCTGACTGATGCCGCCCGGCTCCCTGGACCGCCAGTCGGTGTACGGTGCGCCGATGAAGGTGCTGGCCACCGTGCTCATCGCCGCCGTCGCGGCGATCCATGTGTACATCGTGATTCTCGAAATGCTGCTTTGGCAGAAACCGCTCGGCTTGCGCGCCTTTGGCCTCACCCCGGAGCGGGCGGCGCTCACGGCCAGCCTCGCCAAAAATCAAGGGCTCTACAACGGGTTCCTGGTGGCTGGACTCGGGTGGGCGCTCTTAGAGGAGGGAGCTTTGCGCCGCGCCGTGGCGACGTTTTTTCTGGCCTGCGTTGCGGTCGCCGGGGTGTTCGGCGCGGCGACCGTGAGCAGGCGTATTCTGCTCATTCAAACGCTGCCGGCGGCATTGGGGCTCGTAGCGCTCTGGCTCGGGGGCTGACGGTCATTTGCCGTCGCATATGTGGGCAGATCTGCTACCTTTCTTGCCTGCCGCCTGAACTCGCGGCAAAAGCGGAAGCTGACCCCGATGAGCAGCGAGCGCCGCGACGATGATGACTCGGCCGATTCCGGCCCAGCTTTCTCACGCGAGGCCGTCACCCCTCGGGGTGGCTTCATGGCGCGACCGGGGTTGAAGGTGCCTCCGCGGCACGCGGTCGTGGTGAGGGTCGGCGATGCGCCGGAATCGGATCACATTCCGCAGGCTCGGTCGAGTGTCGCCCCGCCGCCGCCACCAGCAAGCGAGCCGGCGCCGGTGAGCGCGAGCGAGAAGATCACGTTGCGCGCCATCCCGACGCCGAGTGTCGAGCCCCGAATTCCGATGCTGGATGCCGCGGTCGGCGAGCCTCCGACCAGTCGGGCTCCGCTCAGCGACGCGCCGCTCGCTGCGAGTGTGCGTCCACCGCACCCAGGCGAGCCTGGGTCGCTTCAACGGCGGGTGACGCCCGGTTGGACGATCGCGATAGCAGCTGCTTTGGGTCTGCTCTTCGGCCTGGCGTCGATTGCTACGAGGGCGCGCGCGCCGCGCGCCGCCGCAGCGCCCGTCGCGGCTCCGCTCATGGTGGTCGCAGCGGCGCCGCCCACAGGAAATGTCGGAGCCGCGTCGCTCGCGCCAGACACATCGACCACGCCGAGCGCAGCGGCAGTACCGAGCGCAGCGGCAGTACCGAGCGCAGCGGCAGTGCCGAGCGCAGCGGCAGTGCCGAGCGCAGCGGCAGTGCCAGACGCGTCGGGTGAGGCCCGTCGGGCGCTGCCCAAAAACGAGCGCACCGGGCACCGGTTCCACCCGGCTTCGCACTCGAGCAGCGCGGGCACGAAGCGCAACATTTTCTAGGCGCGGGAACGCAAAAAAATGCCGTGTGACGGTGACGTCCGGTTCACCAACAACCGAGAGCCATCGCGGCGGCGCTGACTTCGACGCGGGTGCGCGCTGTGCGTTGAAAAGCGCCATTGAATCGCTTGAAGTGGTCATGCCGCTGGGGCGCCTTTACGGTTACGCTTTGGCTGAAGAGAAGCCGCGGCTCCGTCCATTGCAGTCGTGGATCGCGCGCACGGATATGTCGTGCGCCTTGCTCTTCCCCTCACACATGACCAACGCTTCAGCACTCGCCTTGTCGTGCACTTTGGTTCTCTTGACTGGCTGTCAAGCTGACACGCACTGGGATGGCGCGACTGGTGGCAGCGCGGGCGCGGTTGCTGGGGGCGGCGCGAGCGGCTCGGGTGCGGGCGGCGCCACGGTGCAGGCGGGAAGCAGCAGCTCGAGTGCCGGCGCGGGTGGACAGGCGGGCACGAGCGCGGGCGGTGCAGCCACGGCCGGTGGTTCGTCGGGCGCTCAAGCTGGCTCTGCGTCGGGCGGCTCCGCGACAGGCGGCTCCGCGACAGGCGGCTCCGCGACAGGCGGCTCCGCGACAGGCGGCTCCGCGACAGGCGGCTCCGCGACAGGCGGCTCCGCGGGTAACGGCGGTGCGGCGGGTGCCGGGGGTCTACCACCGCTCGAAGAGTGCCCGAACAAACCGTCGGTCGATCGTTTGACCAACTGGGAGGCGAGTGGCGAAGGCCTGACCGTGCCAGCGACCGGCTCGATCTTGGTCAAAGACGGCACGGCGTACGTCGGCAAAGTCGAGTTCGTCGGCACCGAGTGGCACGTCATTCCGGTCTACATCGCCAACAAGTACGGCAGCACCGCCGATCTGTCGACGGCGTCCGGTTTCACGCTCACCTACAGCGCCACTTCGGATCTGCACGTGCAACTGCGCTCTCTCTCCCACTGGAGCGGAGGGGACCAATACGCGACGTCGATCCCTTCCACCGGCGGCCAAAAGAAGACGCAATTCTTCTCGTTTGCGGCGGCCGGCTGGAAGAGCCTATTCGGCCAACCGGTGCTCTCCTATGCCGACACCTTGAAGGAGGGCATGGGGCTAGTTTTCGTGGGCAATAGCGCGAACACGGTCGCGTTCTACGGGCTGCGGATTGACGGCTTCACGCCGCCTTGCCAGTAAGGCCCCTCGAATGGCTAAGTCGATCGCCTCGCGGCCGCAGGGCGTGCTCACCTTGATCAAGACCGCCGGTGCGCCGAACGGCGTCGCGCTCTCACCCAAAGAAGATCGGCTCTACGTCGTCAACGGCGGGCTCTGGGACCTCGATGCGGCGGGCTCTGGGACCTCGATGCGGCGGGCGTGCCCTCCAACAACCGTGACTTCCCGCTCAACGCCGACGGTCTCGGGGTCGACTGCGCCGGCAACGTCTATCTGTCGGGCGGATCCATTCGCGAGCCGATGAACGGCACCGAGATCGCCAAGTTTCCAGGCGGCACGAACCTGGCGTTCGGCGGCGCGAACGGCAAGACGCTCATCGTCGTCGGTGGCGGCACTGGCGCGAAGATCGTGCCAATGAACGTGCCGGGCTTGCCGTAAGTCACGCTCCGGGATCCGGCACGAGGCCTCCCGCCACAAAAGCGAAACGGCGCGACCCTCGAGAGGACCGCGCCGTTTGGCGTGATTGCGGAGGAGCGACTACGCCATGATTTCAGTGACGAGCTTGAGCGGTGCGCCCGTCAGGTTTTGACCGAACGTCGCTTGGTCGCTCATGTCGAACACCTTCTGCATCAGGGTCCAGTGCAGATCGCGCAGCGGGCGGTTGCCCAAGTCGACGTGCTGGTCTTGCTTCAGGCCCAGCGCGCTGCCGCCGATCAGTGACACAGGCAAGAGATGGCAGCTGTGGTCGCTGCCATGCATGGCGCCGGCGTAGAAGATGACGGTGTTGTCGAGGATCGACGTTCCGTCTGCCTCTTTGATGGCGTCGAGCCTGGTTGCGAGGTCCGCCACCACGCCCGAGTTCCAGCGCACGATGCTAGCGAAGGCGTCTTGCGAGCCGTGCTGACCGCCGCCGTGGTACTCGGGGCAAGTGCCGCCGGCTACGGTGGAGCCCGTGGCATTGAACGTGCGCATCTTGACGTGGTCGTAGGTGAACTCCGAGCGTTCATCTTCGAGCATGTGCGTGATGATGCGCGTGGCGTCGCACTGGAAAGCCATGATGATGAGGTCGTTCATCGCCGAGGCGTGCGCGCCCTTGTTGTACGCCGCCGTGTTCTGCTTCGGCGCGTCGGGGTGAACCGTCGCCATCGTCGGCGCCGGGATGGCCGAGCAGGCCACGCCACCCATGCCGGCCGAGACGCCGGTGGCCGTCATTTCGACTGAGCGCACCGAGGTGAGGAACTCGTCGAGACGCATCTTGTCGGCGGCACCCAGCTTGGCCTGCGTGCGGGTTGCGTTCTCGATCACGGCGTCGAGCACGCTCTTGTTGCGAGCAGCGCGCTTGACCGCTTCGGGGTCCGGACCCGTCGGGGCCGGCATGCCCGTCGCTGGCTTGATCACGCCGACGATCTTGTTGAAGACCGCCAGCGGATCGACCTCTTTGTACATCGGCGAAGTCGGCGCGCTCCACGAGATGCTGCGGCTGTTCGAGCAGGGCTGACCGTCGCAGTAGCTGAGCACGGTTGACGCACCAACCTGCAGCGAGGCCAGCGGCGTTTTGCCCTTGAAGGCAGCGTGCGTCGCCATGACCTGGTCGAGCGAAATGGCGTCTGCCTCGGCCACCTTCAGCATTGCGCGGACAGTGCCCGGGTCGACGCAGGTCAGGAACGCTCCCGGCTGCCGACCATGGCTCGGCTCGACGCTGGACGAGCCGCTGGCGTTGAAGGCCGAGCCGTTCTCGAAACCGCTCAATACCTGCAGCTTCGCCTTGAGGGCCGCCGAGAACGCGCCGAGGTCAGTGTCCGTCTTCGTCGTGTCGAAGACCGGCGACATCGTCCAAGCGGCTCCGACACCGACCGAGGTGGGCTTCCAGTTCTCGGACGCGCCGTTCGGCAGGAAGATCGGGATGTAGCGCTTGGGGTTGTTGCCGGCAGAGGCCTCTGCGCGCTTGGGCAACGTGTATTCGAGCCAGGGCAAGGTGATAGCGACACCTGCACCAGTCAGCACGAGCCTACGAGAGAAACGGTTCATCTGGGGGGTCCTCATGTGCCACCGCGACGTGAGCGGAAGGTTTCGGTTGAGACGAGGCCGTGAATCAGGCCACCGATGCTCGCCTTGGTCGGGTCTTTCAGCCAGGCGCTGTTCACCAGATCGAGATAGGGTTGGTCCGTGTCGGTCTTCAAACGACCGACGCTGTAGGCCAGCAGCTTTTCGGAGATGCAGGTGCCGAACTTGGGGTTCTGCGTAACGATGTCGGCGACACCGGGCTCGCCCATGGCGCCCTCGATGCCCGCGAACTTGACGCCCATCGGGTACTGCGTGCCCAGGCCGATCACCGTTGCCGCAGCCGGCTCGATGTTCGTCGACGGATCGATTGCCGACATGTTGGGGTAGGTCGTACGGAACTTACCGATACCGTCGTATTGCTCGAGCGCTAGGCCGAACGGATCGAACAGAGCGTGGCAGGCTGCGCACGCCGGGTTGGCGCGATGCGCTTCGAGCACCATGCGCACGTTGGCGTTCGTCGTATCGCCCTTGGCTTCGAGCTTCGGCACGTTCGCCGGCGGATCCGGCGGGATGGTGCACATCAGGTTCATCAGCAGCCACTTGCCGCGCAAGGTCGGCGACGAGCGGCGGTCGGGCGACGATTGCGCCAAGAAGCCGACCAGACCCGCGAAACCGCGACGGCCGTCGGCCACGTCTTGGACGCGCACCAGGTTGGTAGCGCTGGCCCCGGCCGGTGCTGGCATGCCGTACAACGCGGCCAGATCCGGGGAGACGTAGTTGATGTCTGCCTTCATGAAATCGAGCCACGTGCGACCGCTGCGCAGGAACTCGTTGAAGTAGAGGTACATCTCTTGCGAGGCCTGGTCGGCCAACGCTGGGGTCCACGTCGGATAGACATCGGGCGCCGCGGGGTGCGGCACGACTCGGCGGATGCCGAGCCACTGACCCGCGAAGTTCATCACAAAGCGGTTCGACTTTCCGATGTTGGCCGGGTCGGTGAGCATGTAGTCGACGGCTTGGGAGAGGACGCCGTCCGTCGACAGGGAGCCGTCGGCGGCCTTGCTCAGCAGTTGGTCGTCCGGCGCGCTGCTCCACAGGAAGTACGACAGGCGCGAGGCCAACTCGTACGGGCTGAGGGCATGCTTGTCGGTCGAGTCCGGATTGTTGTCGTACTCGATGCGGAACAAGAACTCGGCGCTGGCGAGCAGTGACTCGACCATCAGGCGCACGGAGGCGTTGTGGTCGTCACCCTGCATGCGGGCCGTGGCGTAGACCTTGGCGTACGTCGTCTGCTCTTCCGGCGTCAGCGGGCGCCGGAAGATGCGCGTGCCGGTGGTGGTCAGGATGCTCTTGATGCACGTTGCGTCGTCAGCCGTTGCGCAGGTTACGATCTTGCCTCGCGCCGTGGCGTCAGCGAACACGTCCGTGGTCACCGCTGCGGCCGCGTCGAAGTAGCGCTGGTATTGGTCGGGGTCGACACCGAGCACGGAGCCCATGTTGTCGAAGCCGCCCAGCTCGCCACCGCGCCAGTTGGAGTCGGCCGGCTGCAGCTTGGTGCCGAGCACGTCGAGGACGGTCGCGTTGTACTCCGCCGTGTTCAGGCGGTGGATCGGCACATGCCCGGGATCGACCGGCTGCGTTTTGGCGGCGTTCGGATCAACGGGTTGATCAGGGCCGCCGGGAGCCGTCGGAGCGCCTCCACCGGTAACTCCGCCGCTCGCGCCACCAATGCCAGTGGTCGCGCCGGACGAAGCCGAGCCTCCCATTCCGTTGTTGTTGCCATCCATCACGCCGGTACAGGCGACCGCTCCCAAGCTGAGAGCGAGTAGCCCGACGACAGAGAGGTGGGATTTCGTGCGAGTCGGCATCCTCCACATAGTGGGGATAGTGTCCGGCATGCTTCTATTCTATCAGTCACATCGCTCACTTTCCGGTAACCTTTTTGGGGTGGGTGTGGGTCACTGTGGCGCGCACGTAAGTAAGCGGTTTGATTGATACATTTGTGGGAGTGAAAGAAGTCTGTTCCTGCAACCAGAGCCGATTTCAGGACCGACACCGGAGGTAGTGTATGTAAATTTCACGCCGCCGGCCGGATGGCAGGTCTAAACGATGGGTCCTCGGCCAGGCTGGCCAGCCCAAAAGCGTCCGATTGGATGCCCCGAAGCCCGATGAACCGAGACCAAGCGGTCGTTACCGCTTCGGCCGCCCGACGACCCGACCGGTCTCGTGAGTGTCGGCCTCCGGGCCGGCTGAAGCGGACGAATAGTGGCGGCCCCTGATGTGGAGCCCTCGACATTGTTGCTGCGCTCGAGGCGTGATGCGCCCGCGTGACGCCTTCGCTGGGCCAGCGTTCGCCAGCCGAAGCTCACCCAATCGACAGCCAGCTGTCGGCGCCTGAAAGTTGCTGGCCCGGTCGCGACGACGCAACGGTTCTCTCACCTTCAACATGCTCACCCGTTCGTTTGCATCGGTAGCCGCCTTCTCGGCGTGGCTCGCCAAGCATCACGACAAGTCCGAGGGCGTCTGGCTCAAGCTCGCTAAGAAAGCATCGAAGACCAAGTCGCTCAGTTACGCGGAGGCCGTCGAGGTCGCGCTGTGTTGGGGTTGGATCGACGGCCAGAAGCAAACCGCCGAAGAAGGCTTCTGGCTGCAGAAAGTCACGCCGCGTGGGCGAAGAAGCATCTGGTCCGAGCTCAACCGCAAAAAAGCGCTGGCGCTCATCGACGCTGGGCAGATGCAGCCACCCGGCCTGGCGGAGGTCGAGCGCGCCAAGTCAGACGGGCGCTGGAAGGCCGCCTACGCGTCAGCCAAAGGCGCCAGCGTGCCGCCCGACCTCCAGGCGGCGCTCGCCAAGAACGCCCGCGCTCGCAAGTTCTTCGAAACGCTGGAGGCGCGCAACCGCTACGCCATCCTGTGGCGCATTGGCCAAGCCAAGAAGCCCGAAACGCGCGCAGCCCGTATCGCCAAGTTCATCGCGATGCTCGCGAACCACGAAAAGCTTCATCCGTAAGGCCTGTCGCTCGCGGCTCCGAGCCGGGCGTTTGCCCCGGCCCTGACGCGGGCTGTCCCGGTCGGGTGCCCCCATCTGGTGACGTCGTCCCAGAGCTGGTGTAGGGAATTCGCCCATGAAAACAGCGACGTTATTCTCGTGCAGCATCGTGTTGGGCTTGGTCTTCGCCGCTTGCGCCGGCGCGCCGACCGAGCCGCCCGCCGCACCCGCAGCGCCGTCTGTGGAGGCTCCAGCCGCGCCGCTTCCTTCGACCGCGCCAGCAATGCCGGAAGCATCTGCAGCAGCGCCTGCACCGGCCGCCGCGCCCGCAGCAGCGCCGCGCACGATTGAGGTGCTGCTCGAGGCCAAGAGCGGTTCCAAGCTCGCCGGCAAAGCCGTGCTCACCGAGACCGAAGGCGGCGTGCACGTGGCGTTGTCCGTGACCGGCCTCGACGCCGGTGAGCACGGCGCTCATGTCCACGAAAAGGGCGACTGCAGCTCGCCCGACGGCAAGAGCGCTGGCGGCCACTACAACCCGCAGAGCAAGGACCATGGCCTGCCGGGCGCCGACAAGCGCCACCTCGGTGATCTCGGCAACATCACCATCGGCAAGGACGGCAAGGGCTCGCTCGACATCACCGCCCCTGGCGCCAACCTGAAAAACAACGATCCGATGTCGTTCGTCGGTCGCGCCATCATCGTGCACGCCAAGAAAGACGACGGCGGTCAGCCCACCGGCAACGCCGGCGATCGCGTCGGCTGCGGCGTGATCAAAGGTTAGCCAGCTGCTGTTCGAGCTTGGCCAGCAGGGCTTGAGTCTGCCTCAGGCCCTGCTCGGCGCTGTCGAGCTCGCTGCGCAGCCGCCCGAGCTCGTGCTGCTGTGTCTCGCGCAGGGCCTGAGCATCGCGTAGCGCGGCCGACAATCGCTCGCGCTCGGCGAGCCGACGCTCGCGCTCGGCGGCCTCGGCGCGTCGCCGCTCGGCTTCCGCTGCGCGCAGGGCGGCTGCCTCAACCGCTGGGTTGGTGCCCCCCGGCGTCGACGTTGACGTGGTCGCTGAGCTAGACGCGCCCACCGAAGTGGACGTCGCGGCTCCGAAGCCCAGCGCCTCGAAGCCGGGCGGCTCTCGATCTGCGCTGAGCGCGCCGGGCGCATCGGGCTCGAATCCGCCCGTCGCCGCCACGGCCGACAATGTCGTGGTGACGCGCCGCAGCGTCTGCTCGCTCGCGCCGTTGCCGCCCTCGAGCAAGATCTGCGTCCCGCGCTCGCGCAATTTCCCGAGCGCTTCGCGGTGCCGCTGGCCCGCCTCGCGATCGCCGACTTTGACCTGCGACGCCGCGCGGATCAACGCCTCGAACGCTTCGCGCTCACGCCACCACAGCTGGTTCACGGCCCACACCGAGATCGGCGGCCGCGCGAGCTTCAGCAACAGCGCCGAGCCGGCCTTGTCGCCAGCAGCTTTCAGCTCGCCAGCCAGGCGCTTTCGCTCCGCCACGAACTCGCCAAACGCTGCCCGATACAAAGTCGCCAGGGCCTCGTCGTAAGCGCTCACCCCCGTACAATACCCGCGTTTTCGGGTCTTCGGTTTCGAGCGTGTAACCAAACCGCCGGGGGCGCGTAACTAGGGGAAACAGGCCGATCAAAAGGACTCCGAGCGGCGCCCCCTGGCGTAGCCGCAGTCCGCAGACGGCCCACCACGCTCCCGCGAGGAGCATCGAGGAACCCATGTCCATTCGTTCGATTCGTCAGATTCTCGTCGTCGCTTTCGGGATCACACTGAGCGGTATCGCGCTGGCGCGTAATCCTCCCGCGCTCGTCCGGCAGCAGGAAGCGGCCACGCTGGCCACGCGCAGCAGCGCCGGCTATCGGGATATGAACGTGCGCTTCGGTGCCATCGGGCTCCGCTCTCCCCAGGTCCTGCGGGCCGCAGGCGGCTACCGGGATATGAACTATCGCTTCCCCGGTGGTTCGCTCAGCTCGGTGCAAATGGCCTCGACCTCGACGCCGTCACGCTGGCGCTGATTCGGGAAGGCTCGGCGAGATGCCGCGCCTTCATCACATTTCGGCTGGCAAACACGCTCGCCGATCCTGGGTTCTGGCTTCACTGCGCCTTCGGCTCTCCCTGGCCTTCGGCTCGGGCCGTAGGCCTCCGTGGACTTCGTCCACTCCGGCTCGTTTTCGCTCCGGTCCGGTGCTCACGTACCAACGTACGCTCCGTGGGAGGTGCCTGCTGCAGCACTTGGTCCTCGCGAAAGCCTGGCCAGAACCCAGGCTTGGCGGGGCGGGCAGCTGAGAGATCTGGCTAAAGGTCACCTCACGAGGGTTACCAGACGGCGCTCCGGTCTCTGGGCGCTCAGGCCGCCAGCCGAACCTGTAATGACAGCATTCGGAGTCACGGCCGGTTGGCCCAAAAATAGACAGATCGCGTGACGGCGTTGACGCAACTCATTCCTGATGCGTGCCTTGATTGGAAGCAAGTCGTGGGCTCCGCGCAGCGCGAGCCGTCAGCGCTCGAAAACCCGCGGGTCTTCGGCTGGTTGGGCCGCCCTGGCCGGCCTCAGCCTGAGCGCGCTGCTCGGTTGCCAAGCCGCGCTGCCCGCGGGCAACGGGGCTAGCCCCGGTGCGGCAGGTTCCGTGTCTGCCACCGGCGGCAGCGGCTCGGTCACGGGCGGCGGGGCGAGCGTCGGCGGTAGCGGCGCTATCATCAGCATGCCGAGCGACTGCACCAATACCTCGCCCAAGCCGGGTCGCTCGCCCCTGCGGCGGCTGAATCGGGCCGAATACAAGACCACCATTCACGATCTGCTCGGCGTCGACGCCGCCATCGTCGATACTTTTCCGCCCGACAACGCCGGCCTCGGTTTCACCAACAACGCGGACGTGTTGAGCGTCACGAACCTGCTGGCCGAAGCCTACATGACCGGCTCGGAGGGCTTCACCAAGGCAGCGCTGGCCAACATAGCGACCCTCGTGCCGTGCGCGGGCGGCCGGCGACGACGCCTGCGCCAAGCAGTTCATCTCAGATTTTGGCTTGCGCGCGCTGCGCCATCCGCTGAGCGACGCGGACAACACCATCTACTTCAACCTGTTTACCGCCGGCAAAAGCGGCGGCACCTTCGCCGACGGCATCGAGCTCGTTGTCGAGGGCATGCTGCAGTCGGCTGATTTCCTGTATCGGGTCGAGCAGTCGGACCCGACGGCTCCGGCCGATGCCGTGGTGGCCGTGAACGACTACGAAATGGCGACGCGGCTGTCCTACTTCTTCTGGGGCACGATGCCGGACAAAGTCTTGTTCGACGCGGCAGCCGCCAAAAAGCTCACAGCGTCCGCGGACATCCAGGCGCAAGTGACGCGCATGCTCGCCGATCCCAAGGCCAAGGCCGCCGTCGCGCAGTTCCACAGCGAATGGCTGAGCACCGGCCAGGTCGCCAGCGTCGAGAAGGACTCGAGCCTGTTCCCCGAGTTCACACCTGCGATTCGCGCCGCGATGCAGCAAGAGGTCGAGACTTTCGTCGACCAGGTATTCTGGACCGACGGCACGCTGGAGACGCTGTTCTCGGCGCCCTACACCTACCTCAACAAAGATCTGGCGATGTTCTACGGCGCCCCGGCGCCCACGGCTGACGGCTTCCAAAAGGTCATGCTCGACCCGACTCAGCGCGCCGGCATCGCGACGCAGGGCGCGCTGCTCACGTCGTTCGCCAAGCCCAATCAGTCGTCTCCGGTCTTGCGCGGCAAGTTCGTGCGCGAGCAGTTCTTCTGCCAAAAATTGCCCGATCCTCCGGCCAACCTGGTGATCGTGGCGCCCACGGTCACGCCGGGCTCGACCACGCGACAGCGCTTCGCACAGCACGAAAAGGACCCGACCTGCGCCGCCTGTCACAAGTTGATGGATGGCCTGGGCTTGGGCTTCGAGGCCTACGACCCGATCGGTCGCTGGCGCACCCAAGATCAAGGCTTGCCGGTCGACTCGAGCGGCACCGTCGTCGGTACTGACGTGGACGGCGACTTCGTCGGCGGTGCGGCGCTCGCGTCCAAGCTGGCTCAAAGCGCTGAGGTCCGCGGTTGCGTCGTCAAGCAATGGTTCCGCTACGCCAACGGTCGCCAGGAAATCGATGCCGATACCTGCACACTTCAAAATCTCAGCAGCCAATTCGACAGTGGAGGCCACGACATGCGCGACCTGCGCGTGAAGATTGCGCTGAGTGACGCATTCCGATTCCGCTCGCTTCACGGAGGTGGCCAATGAGCTTCAAGCTTTCGCGACGTATGCTCTTGCAAGGCGCCGGCGGGGCTGCGCTGGCGCTTCCGCTGCTGAACGACGTGCCGCGCGCTCAGGCCCAAGCGGCGATGTTTCCCAAGCGGCTGATTGTCGTGTTCACGCCGAATGGCACCATCCCGTCGGCCTGGAATTCGACCGGCTCCGGCGCCAGCTTCACGCCCGGGGCCATTTTGAAGCCCTTTGTCGACGCTGGGCACCAGGGTGACATCACCGTCATTCAGGGCCTCGACGGCAAAGCTTCGACCGACGGCCCCGGCGGCGACGCACATGGCATGGCCATCGGCTGCTTGCTCACGGGCACCGAGGTGCTCTCGGGCACGGAGTTCCTGGCGGGTTGCGGCCTGCCCGGTCAGTTCTGCGGCGAAAGCGGCTGGCCAGGAGGCATCTCGGTCGATCAATTCATCGCCAAGAAGATTGGCACCACGACCAAGTTTCTCTCACTCGATTTTTCGATCAAGCGCATGAGCGGCAGCATCTGGTCGCGCATGTCGTACAGCGAGGCCGCCGTTCCGGTCACGCCCATGGACGACCCGAGCATCGCCTTCGATCGCATTTTCGCCGACGTTGGCACCGATACGAGCGTGCTGAATCGCCAGGCGGCGCGTCGTAAGAGTGTCATCGACGCGATCTTGCCGCGCTACACCGACCTTTCTAGCAAGCTGTCGGGCGCCGACAAGATGAAGATCGAGGCGCACTTGGCCGCGCTCCGCGACGTCGAGAGCCGCGTGAGTGTGGTCGATGCCGTCAGCGGCACCTGCAGCAAGCCGATGCGCCCCGCGCTGACCGCCAGCCCCGACGTCATGTACAACGGCAGCGGCATGGAGGTCGTGAACCAAGCCAACGATGTCGACGTGCCGCAGCGTAACCAGCTCGTGCGTGACCTGCTCGTCTCCGCATTGGCCTGCGACCTGACGCGCGTCGGCACGCTGCTCCTGGCGCCCTCGCGCAGCGACATTTTCATGTCCTGGCTCGGCGCCGACATGAAAAAGTCGCACCACGATTACTCGCACGATCCGGACAGCGCGGCGGATGCACAAGCGGCGCTGATCAAGATCAACCAGTGGTATGCCACGCAGATTGCCGCGCTCATCACCTCGCTAAAAGCGGTGAAAGAGGGCAACGGCACGATGTTCGACAACACCACCATCTTGTGGGCCAACGAGCTTGGCGTCGGCAACAACCATTCGCACCTCAAGCTGCCGATGATGCTGGCCGGCAACGCCCAAGGCTATTTCAAGACCGGCCAAGCCATCACGATGCCGGACGGCACGCCGCACAACCGGCTCTTGCTCTCGCTGTGCCACGGCATGGGCCTGACCGATGTGGTGACCTTCGGTAACCCGAAGTTCTGCACCGACGGTCCGATCAAAGAGCTGCTCGCCTAGAGCGAGTCGCAGAACCCGGACCGAGCCTAGCCGCGACGACGAGGCGTACTGAAGTACGCCGAGGAGAAGCAACGACGGGACGCGACAAGGATCTGCGGGCGGGCGACGGGAGGGTTCTAGGATTGGCTCTTGGCTCGCGTCCGCAGCCAGGCCACGAGGGCCAGCGCACCGACGTACGCCAGCTCACGCTTTTGCGGCATTTCGTGCCCCAACCGGCAGCCACAGCCGCTGGTAGAGTGCGCGGTTGCTTTGGCAGTCGCGCCTGCACCGCCGTCAGCGGCTCCGCCCGCACTGGCTCCGCCGGCAGCGACTCCCCCCGTGCTCTTCTCGCCCCCGGTGTCGACCGAGCCCGGCTCTGCCCCGGCGCCGATTGCGACGCCGCCAGCGGCCAAGCCGCCCGCAGCGTTGCCGCCGTCCGTGGCGCCGCCGGCGCCAGCCAGGCTGGTCTGCGCGACGTCCCCGAGCACGTACTCGTAGGCTCCCATGTCGACGCGGGCGCCTTGAGGCCGCAAGCGGCCGAGTACGTCGAGCGTCGGCGCGTCGGTGTTGGAGCCCGAGTTGACGCAAGTGCTGTCCGCGCTGAGACGCAGATCGTCGGGCGGGTCGAGGTACTGCGGGTCGTCGAACAGGCAGCCCTCACCCGTGTCGCCGCCACGCACGTCGGTGCCGTTGACCCAGAAATTGGTGTAGGTCGCGGTCACGCTCGTGGTGGCGCCGTCCATGGCGTCGCTGTCGACGCCGAAGATGCCGTTGCGAGATAGGATCGAGTTTCGCAGCGAAAGCGCGACTGCGCTGCCGGTGGTGAAGGCGCGAGCAGCGATAGCGGCGCTGATGTTGCCGTGAAATGTCGAGCTCGCAACACTGGCGTCGATGCTGTTGCCGACGGTAGCGGTCAGGTACACGCCGTGGCTGCCGTTCAGTACGAAGACGCAATTGGTCACCGACAGCGATAGCGAATGCGCGTTCGCTTCGGCGTAGATTCCGTCTACCGCGTTTCCGTCGAAGATGACGCTGTCGAAGACCGTGGCGCCGTCGGTCAGCGACACGCCGCTACGGTTGTGGCGCAACACCGAATCAGAAAGCTTGAGCACGCTTCCAGGTGCTGCGCTGCTCACGCCGACGTTGGCATCCAGAATTGCGACGTGCTTGAGCGACGCAGAAATGGCCGTCGCGTCGACCATCACGCCGTGCCAACTGTTCTCGAATTCTTCGTCTTGGGCGCGCAGCGTGATGGGTAGTTGCGCCGTGCCCTCCGCCTGCAGCGCACCCTTGACGATCAGCTCGATGCGCTGGTCGCCGCTGACGCCGGCCACGTCGGTCTTGGCGAACCAGACCTCGACGCCCGGCTCGATGGTGAGGGCTCCGGCAGCCTCGATGGTCAAGTCGTCCTGAACGAGGTACGGGCTGTCGGCCAGTGTCCAGGTCTCGGGACCCCCGATACTGCCACCTGCGATAGCTTTGGCGGCCGCGGCATGAGCCACGAGGACCGAGCCCGTAAGCAGCAGCAATCGCCAGGCGATTGTGGATTTCACCGGCGGAGCTTGGGCGACTTTGGCGCGAAAAAGCAAGCCGCCGCGCCCGTCTACGCCCTTCCCGCGAAGAAAGTTCGCGTGCTTCGCGGCGCACGCCGCCCACGCCCGCGCCAACGCTGGCCGGGCGAGGGCAGTGCGGCGGCGCGTGAAAGCACACGACGCGTTGCGCCGAGCTTCGTTGCGGTGCGGCTATCCCGCGGCGTTTCCAGTCGGCCCCTGGCTGGACGAGCTCCGACGAGCGTCGGCCGCAGCGAACACTTCTTTGGCGACGCCGAGCGCATTCGCGGTGGCGGCGCCGCCTGCGTAGAAGAGCGTTTGCAGGATGACTTCCACCAGCTGCTCGCGCTCGGCGCCGAGGCTGAGGGCGGCTTCTAAATGAGCGTAAAGTTGCGGCCTCGCGTGACCGAGCGTGACGCATGCCGTAATCACCACGAACTGGCGGGTCAACAGGTCGAGGTGGGGGCGCGCCATGATACCGGCCAAGGCCCAGTCAGTGGTCATGGTTGCAAAGTCGGGGCAAACGCCGGCAAGCTCGGCGACCAAGGCTTCGCCGGCGTGTCCGCCGTGCAGCTCGGTCAATAGGCGTACGCCGAGCGCGTGCTCGTCCGGATCGGAGTGCATGGCGTGAGGTCTCATGATTACCTTTCAGTAATGCGCCGCACCGGTCGGCGCTAGCGTCGCTAGAAGCACTTCATTATTGCTCTGGAGGAATGAATGCTCGACTTGGTCGACCTCAAGACTTTCGCGCGTGTTGCGGCCAGCAGCAGCTTCGCGCAAGCGGCCCGAGGTCTGGGCGTCACCGCCTCGGCGGCGAGCCGGGGCGTGGCGCGGCTCGAAGCGCACCTCGGGCTCAAGCTGTTCGTGCGAACCACGCGCAGCGTTCGGCTGACCGAAGCGGGTAGCGCGTTCCTCGAGCGCATCAAGCGCGTGCTCGCGGAGCTCGAAGAAGCGGAGAGCGCGGCCTTGCACGAACGGAAAGTGCCCCATGGGTTACTGCGCATCGAGCTGCCGCTGGCGCTGGGCGTGCGGCGCGTGGTGCCAATGCTGCCGGCCTTCTGCTTGCGCTATCCGGCGATCGAGCTCGAGGTGCGGTCGAACGATCGCTTCGTGGACCTGGTGGCGGAGGAGGTCGACGTGGCTTTGCGCGTCGGGCAGCTCGTAGACGCGCGCCTGCTCGCGCGGCGCGTTGGCACGAGCCGGGTAGTGACGCTGGCAGCGGCCTCGTACTTGAAGAAACACGGGCGGCCGCGCGCGCCCGAAGATCTGGCGCGCCACGTCTGCCTGACCTTTCGCTCGAGCAATAGTGGTCGCATTCGCGCCTGGCGCTTTGCCAAGGGTGAACGACAAACGGAGCTGGTTCCGGCGCGCGCGCACGTGTTTTCCAGCACGGAAGCCTTGCTGGCCGCCGCCAGCGCCGGGCTCGGCGTTGCTCAGGTTCTCGACTTTTCCGCGGAGGCCGCGCTGGCGCGCCGCGATCTCGTCCGTATTCTCCAAGATCGCGAAGCGCCCGGTCCGCCCATTTCGCTGGTCTACCGCGCTGAGCGCGCTGAGCTGCCGAAGGTGCGGGCTTTCTGTGACTTCATCGCTCAGGCTTTCGGAGCGCCGTGAGCCTTGGGGCAACGGACGCTCGGCGAATCAGGGCGGACCAGCAAAGATGGCACTCCGCACGAGCGCGCGAAACTCCACCATGGCGGGATCGGTATGGGTTCGTTCATGCCAACAGAGCGCCATCGTTACGGCATGGCGGGGCACGGCGCCTTCGACGGCGATCAGTCCGAGGCGCTTTCCGAGCGCCGCGAAAAGCGACAGCGGCAAGGTCGTTACCTGATCCGTGGCTGCGGCGATCGCGGCGGCGGCAGCGAAGCTCGGGACCGTGAGCGTGACGCTGCGGCTGATCTTTGCTCGCGCGTACGGGGCGGCCAGCGGATCACGGAAGCCTCGACCCGGCGCCATCTCAACGCCCACGTGGCGCAGCAAACCCAGGCGTTTTCGCGACAATTTGCCGATGATTTGGCGGTTGTGTTTGCGCGCGACCAGCAGTGTGGGCTCGTCGTGCAAGAGCTCGCTGTGAAGACCCGGACCTTTGGCTGATACGCCTAGGTGCAGGTCGACGTCGCCGGAAGCTAGGTCGCCCAGCGCCAAGAGTGAGTCGATGCCGACGACGCGCAGGCGCGCCTTGGGCATCGTTTTCGAGAGCGCGGAGGCGATGCTCGGCAGCCAGGCTACCTGGCCCGCGTCGGCCATGGCTAGCGTGAAAGTGCGCGCACAGTTGGCGGCTTCGAACGGTCCGTGAGTGATGGCGCGCTCGAGCTCCGCGATGGCTCGCGCCAGGGCGGGGGCGAGCTCGCTGGCTCGAGGTGTCGGCACGATGCCCCGGCCCTTGCGGGTGACGAGTGGGTCCGCCAGGGCTACGCGGAGCTTGGCCAAGCTGTTGCTGATGGCCGAGGGCGTGACGTGCAGGCGCCGGGCGGCGCGCGCCACGCTTCGCTCCGACAATACCGTGTCGAGGACCAGTAGCAGGTTGAGATCGAAAGACGAAATGCTCACGGACAGTGATGTTACTGCTCATGAAGGATCACTACCAGTGGGGGACGAAGCGGCGCAGGCTTTTGCGCATGACCCAGCGCATCGCAGTGCTCGATTCGTTCATGACCTTTCGGGAGGCCGGCGCAGGCGCGCCGCTTGTGTTTCTGCACGGTAACCCGATGTCTTCGTACGTCTGGCGTGGGGTGCCGCCCCAAGTCGCCGAACGTAACCGTTGCCTGGCGCCCGATCTGATCGGCATGGGCGACTCCGGCAAGCCCGACATCGGCTACCGCTTCGCCGATCACGCCCGTTACCTCGACGCCTGGTTCGATGCCGTCGGGCTGCTCGACGTCGTCTTGGTCGGTTACGATTGAGCTCTCGGGATAAGGACATCGGGCCTAGGTTTGCTGGAGACTCGGCGCGGTGTCGACCTTTACCTTGATTGCCAAGGCTGCCGGCTCCGACGAAGCGCCGGAAAATACCTGCGCCGCTATCGCGGCGGTGCTCGCGGTGCCGGCGCCAGCAGGCGTCACGCTTGCGATTGAAGTGGACGTGCGGCTGAGCGCCGACGCTGCGCCGGTCGTGATCCGCGACGCCCGGCTCGAGCGCACTACCAACGGTCGCGGCAGGGTGGCCGACCTCACGCTCGAAAGGCTGCGTCGCCTCCAGGCCGGACCCGGGGCGGAGCGCATCCCCACGCTCGAAGAAGCCCGCGAAGCCGCGGGCCAGCACGAGCTGGTCGTCGACGTGCACGCGCGTGGCCCGGGCGTCGCCGAGCGGATCGCTCGTTCACTCCGGCGCATGCACGCGGGGGCGCTGGCACGGACCATCGTTGCCAGCGAGCACGCGAGCGTGGTCCGCGCCGTGCGGGGGCTCGAACCGCGGCTGCGCACGGCGGCTACGAACGTGGAGGCGTGGCGCAAGCTGCTGCTCGAGCGTGCGCGGCTCAACTGCTGGTCTCCGCGCGGGCACACCTGGATGGTGCCCGAGACGCACCGCGGACTTGCGATCGCCACGCCGCGTTTCGTTGCCCACGCGCGGCACGCCGGCGACGATGTGTGGGTGTTCGTCGTCAATGAACCCGCGCAGTTGGCACGCCTGCGAAGCTTGGGCGTGAGCGGATTTTTTACGACGCGCCCGGCGGGCGTTGGCGCGCGGTGTTTTGGAGCTGCCAAGAACCCGAAGCTAGCTGGACGCGGGGCGACTCCGCGAGACTGCTGCTGCTGGGGGGCGCTGGTGATCGATTCGGGCGGCTCGCGCATTAAGGCGCGGTGCTTCGACCTTCGAACCGTTTTTTCCTCGCCAGCGCGGCGGCCCTCGCTGCTTGTGGCACGAGCGTGGGCCCAGGGTCTCCGGCCGACGGGCAGGCAGGCTCGGGGGGCGGATCCGGGACGTTCGCCGGCGGCGGCGGAGCGGGCGGCCCCAGCAACAGCCCCGCGAGCGGAAGCAGCGCTAACCCGCCGAGCTCGAGCGCGGGCCTGCCGGCGGGCGGTGGCGCGGGGCTGGCTGGGACATCACCCGTCGGGGTGATGCCTGAAGGCGGCTTGGGCGCTGCTGGCGAGCCAGCCGGCGCCGGCGCGGCTGGAGCAGGCGCCGCCACCACAGGCGCCGGCGGCGCTGGCGCCACGGTCGCCAGCGCCGGTTGCGCGCCTGTTTGGCCCCAGCCGAGCACGACGACGAAGCTCAGCGCGACCCTGGAGGTGGCGAGCGTGTACGACGGGCATGGCCAGCGCTTCGTTGGGGAAGGCGTCCTCGGCAGCGGCGACCAGGCCGAGGACCAACCACCCCTGTTCGAGCTTGCGGCTGGCGCCACGCTGAAGAACGTCGTGCTCGGCAGCCCGGCCGCGGACGGCGTGCATTGCTTGGGCACGTGCACGCTCGAAAACGTGTGGTGGGAAGACGTGGGCGAGGACGCTGCGACACTCAAAGGAGATTCTCCCTCGCAGGTGATGCGCGTCGTTGTGGGCGGCGCGCTGCACGCCGCCGATAAAGTGTTTCAGCACAATGGCCCTGGCAGCTTCATCATCGAAGGCTTCTACGTCGAAGATTTTGGCAAGCTTTACCGCTCTTGCGGCAACTGCAAGCAGCAGTACGCGCGTCACGTCGAAGTGCGCGGCGTCGCGGCCAAGTCCGGCAAAGTGCTGGTTGGCGTGAACGTGAACTATCACGACACGGCCGTGCTCGAAGACATCACGCTGTGTGCCGGCACGCCCAAACCCGGCATCTGTGATCGCTACACCGGCAACGCCGACGGCAGCGAACCCGTGAAAACCGGCGGCGGAGCCGACGGCACCACCTGCAACTACGCGGAGTCGAGTATTCATGACTGAGCGCGCATTCCGATCGCCTTCGCCAATTCTCGCGGCCTTTGGGGCGCCCGGCTGGCTGGCCCTGCTTTTGGCCAGCGGCGCCTGTAGCGGGCCCGCGACGGCGGCCCACGACGGCGGCGCTGCCGGCGGCAGCGTCACCGGCGCCGGCGGCAGCTCCAGCGCGGCCGGCAACGCCAGCGCGGCCAGCCCCGCCGGGCCTGATCTCGCCCTCGGCGGGACCGCGACGACGACGCCCGTAGGCGTGGACGGCGGCGCCGCCTGCGTCGCAACCGAAAGCGCGGCCACGCTCGAGCCCATCTACCTCGCTTTCGCCTTCGACGTGTCGGGCAGCATGGGCGACGACGACAGCGCGTACGGCGACGACCACAAGCGAGCGCTCAAATGGGATCCGGTGGTCAGCGCTACCGGCAGCTTCTTCGGCGACCCGAGCTCGAGCGGCATCCACGCCTCGCTCACGTTCTTCCCGATCGACGCGGGCAAAGACGAGCGCTGCGATCCCGGCAGCTACGCCAAACCCGACGTGGAGCTCACTGAGCTGCCCTCCGCCGCGTTTGCAGCTGCGCTCGGCAAGGCTCAGCCCGACCGCGGCGGCACACCGACGCTGGCCGTGGTGAGCGGGGTCATCTCGTCCATGCAAGACATCTTGGCGCAGCACCCAAACGCCAAGCACGCGCTGGTGCTGGTCAGCGACGGCGAGCCGCAGAGCTGCAAAGACAACGACATCAGCTCGATCGAGGCCGCCGTGGCCAAGGTCAAGGAGCAGTTGCCGACGTACGTGATCGGCGTCGCCAATCCGTCGGGCGACGACAACGTGAAGGCGCTCGATCGCATTGCCCTAGCCGGCGGCACGGAGCACGCCTTCATCGTCGCCACCGGCGATCCGGCGGCCACGAAAACGGCCTTCGCCAAAGCCGTCGATAGCATTCGCCAAACCAGCGTCTCGTGCTCGGTGCCGCTGCCCACACCGCCTGATGGGCAAGAGCTCGACCCGAGCAAGGTCAACGTGAGCTACACGGCCGGCCAAAAGATGCTTCTGATCTACGACCCGGATTGCGCGCGCAGCGACGGCTGGCGCTACGACGACGCCTCCAATCCGAGCAGCGTCGAGCTGTGCCCGCCGAGCTGTGATAGCGTCGAGCAGGCTAAATCTGCCACGCTGAGCGTCGAATTCGGCTGCGCCACGTTTACCAAACCGCCGAGGTGATTGCTCCGCGCAGCCCGAGAAAGAGCTCCGGCGAGAGCCAGGGCACGCGATGAAACTCGGCGTCGCCAAAACCGAAACGGTCGCGCGTCAGCGGCGCCCAAAGCGCCCCACCCAGCTCCAGCCATAGCGCGCGTTCGAGCCTCAGGCGCAGGGCGCTGCTTGGTCCCGCCGCCAGCCACAGCCGCCCCGCACGCCGAGCTGCGGGCGCGCGACTGCCGCTGGCGAGCAGCTGACCGGCTTGAAAATCGGCGCAGACGGCCAGCCCGAGCGAAGCTTGCGGCAGGCCGATCGCGCACATTTCGAGGCTGCCGCTCACGAGCCGAAAGCTGGCGTCACCGTCGGCCGTGTGCGCAACAAAGCTGCGCGCGTAGCCGGCGGCAATCCGCAGGGCGGGCGCAATTCCAGGCGTCGGAGCGGCTACTTCCAAGCTCCCGCGCACACCGAGCAGCCAAGTCGGAGCGAGGCGCGGTAGCGCGCTGCCCAGTGCTCCGCCGGACCAAGCCACGCGCCGCGGCGCCGCGAGACGCGGGCCTGCTGCGAGGGCGTCGGCGGCAGCCAGCGGGGCAGCGGCAGGTACCGCGGGGGCGCTGCTCGTAGCCACCGGCGCCGCCGCGACCGGGCCCTGGGCGAGCGGATCGATCGCGAGCGCCATCATCAAGGCCAAGGCATCCAGCAACGCCGGACATTCGCGGCCGCTCAGTCGGCGCACTTCGGGCGGGAGCCCCGGACTCTGCACCGAAAGCTCACCCTCGTAGCGTCGTCCCCGCTCGCGAATGACGACCGCAAACAGCCGAGCTTCGGCCGCCTGCTCGTCGACTTGGAAGCGCGCGGTGCGGGCCGTGACGCGCGTCAAGAACGCGCTTGGATCGCCGCAGGCGGCCGGCGCACGGTAACTCACGTGAACGACTTCGCGCGGAGCGTCAGTGAGCTCCGCTCGGCCCGGGCGTCCGCCGAGCAGCAGCCCCGCGGCCAGCAAAACTCCGCTAGTTCGGCCCAGTTTCGTTCTCGAGCGAGCGGCGCAGCTCAACGTCGGCCTCCACAACCGTCGCAGCGTAGTAGGAGCTGGGCTCGAACACGAGGCCCGGCTCGTTCTCGTCGATCACGGCGCCGCCGCTGGCAACGTCAGCTCGGGAACGCAAGCGGCCCGGCTCGGGGTCATCGGCAATCTGGGTCACAGTTGCCTGGCTGCTCGCGTCGGCGTCGTAGAAGTTCGCCTCGGAGAGCAGCTCGCCCGCCATGCTGGAGCCGCTGGCAAAGCTCGACCACGCCTGGAACAAGTTGTTGTAGCTGTGAACCTTACCGAAGCGTAGCCGCGGGTGGTACGTCAGCGTGTGATCGAACCAATTGTGGTGCAGCGTGACGCGGAGCTCGGCATCTTCGGTATCGTCGCTGTTGGCGCCGAACAGCATGACCTTGTCGTGGTCGTGAAAGTGGCACCACGAAACGGTCACGTCGGTGGCAGCGTGGGAAAGATCGACCAAGCCGTCCCCGTAGCGCGATAGGTCGCAATGATCGATCCAGACGCGCTGAGCTCCAGCGCTGAGCGCCAGTGCGTCGTGACCTTCGTTCTGCGAACCAGGGTCGTTGCCGCCGTCGAAGCGGAGGCTTTCGATCAGCACGTTTTTAACGGGCCCGCTGATCGAAATGCCGTACTTGTGCAGCGTGATTTTCTGACCGCGAGCGTCTAGCGTCTTGTTCGAGCTCGCCACCAGGTCCGATTCGAGCGCGACGTCGCCTGATAAATCGAAGACGATCCAGGTCGGGGCGTCGCTTTCGAGGGCCGCGCGGAGCGTGCCGGGACCTGCGTCGTCCAGCGTAGTCACGTGCGTGATACAGCCAGCAGCACCTCCATCGACCTGAGCGCCGAAGCCGCGGGCGGACGCAAGTAGCTCGAGCTGTTCGGAACTTGGCGCTTCGGCGTCGCAGCTCGTCGGTGGTCTCTGCTGACCGGCCGACAGGCGGTCGCCGAGCGGCACGTAGTCGCCGGAACAACCGAGCGTCGCGCCGAGGGCGAGCCAGCACCAGAGCTGCGGCGGCGCTACGCGACTCACGGCGCTGCCACGAGCGAGGCCAGCCGTCGACTGTAGGGGCTCGCCGGGTGCTGCGCGCTGAAGCGCCGCGCCACGAGCGCCGCTTGTTCGCGCTTACCGGCTGCGAGCAACGCCTGGACGCGCAGCACCAGCGCTTCCTGCTGCAGTCTGCCTTGCGGATAGTTGCGCGCATACTCGTCGAGCAGGCCCAGCGCCCGTTGCGGCTCACGCAGCGCGGCTCGCGCTTGGTCGATAGCCTGCACCTCGGCCGACAGCGCGTCGATCGTGGTGTCCGAGTGTGCGTCACGCGCAGCGTGCTCGCTCGACCTTTCGGGCGGTACCGGCTGCGCCGGCTGATCAACCATGGCCGAGCGGCCCTCCGCGTCGACGGACAGGGCAGGCGGGGCGGTTGGCGTCGCGCTGCTCGTCGCCAGCGCGGCGCTCGGCACACGCGCGGCGCTCGGCGCATGCGACGGCGCCTTCACCACGCCGGCTTTGGGGCTCGACGCAGGGCGCGTAGCCACGACCGCCAAGCTTACACCACCCGCCAAGACCAGGGCCGCGAGCTTGACCAGCGGTGCCCCGGCGATACCGCCCGTGCTGCGCAGCGCGAGCGCGAGCCGGCTCCACAGGCTGGTGCCAGTCGCCACGGCGAGCGCCAGCGCGGCACGTCGCCTCGAGCGTGAGCTCGGTCGTTCGGCTCGCCCCGCGGCCAAAAGCTCGCGCTCGAGCTGGCTGGCGCCAGACAGCAATCGTAACGGTTCGCTCATCGCTCCGCTCCTCTCCGGGCTCTTTCGGCCTGTCGGGCGGCAAGCTCGCTCGTCACCTCGGCGAGTCGTGCTCGAAATTGTTCCCGGCTTCGCCGCAGGCGCGAGGTGGCGGTGCCGAGCGGTATCGCCAGGAGCTCGGCGATTTCTGGCAGCGTAAAATCCTCGAGCTCGTAGAGCGCGAACACGCGGAGCAAGTCTCCGTCTAACCGAGCCAGCACCACGTCGAGCAGGTCGCGCGCGCGCTTTTGGTCGGCGAGCTCGTCGGGCCGAGCCTCGGCCGAGTGCCGCTCATCGAAGTCTTCGCTCAAGACCTCGCGCAGTGCGACGCGACGGATGCTCGACGCCAAGCGCAGAGCCGTGCCGTACAGAAATGCGCGCTCGCTACCGGCGCGCACCAGCTCGCGGCGCTCGGCCAAAATCAAGAACACCTGCTGGGCGGCGTCGTCGGCCGAGCGTGTCGGAACGCCGAGCCGCCTGAGTAGCCGCCAGATGCTTTCGTAGTGCGATTCGAATAGCGCTCGCACCTGTGCGCCGCCGAGAGCTTCCGCTGCGGCCGGGTCGCGAGCGCCCAGCGCCACGGGCCCGCTCGTCGGCAATGCGGTCATCCCGGAGGCGCCCATGCCCCTATAATGCACAAGACCGCCCGATCGATCAGGCCGTCTGTCCGGAGCCCGCTCAGCCGGCTGACGGCTGA
>Ga0307508_10001116_pt1 | contig 31089 bp, 38 predicted proteins | sample 9_EM_MG_FD_203089 | JGI IMG/M metagenome (GOLD analysis project Ga0307508, IMG submission 203089) | Populus trichocarpa ectomycorrhiza microbial communities from riparian zone in the Pacific Northwest, United States - 9_EM | ecosystem: Host-associated > Plants > Roots > Unclassified | place...
GTAGGTATACATAGTGGTTGGTGAGTGGGGTCTTGCATACCCCGCCGGAGTAAAAATTTTCACCCTAATTGGAAAATTTTCACGCTAGTGGGGTGCCCGGCTGGGCCCCGCCGGGCCCGGCAGTCTTTGGCAGTCCGTCCAAATCCTATCCCAGGACGGACTAGGGCAGTGGGGACCCTGCCCGGGACGGGACCGTCCTAAAAGACTGCCGGGCCCGGCCGGGCAGGACGGACTATTGCGAGGCCTGTCCATATATCTGGGTGATGACCCAGCCAAATGCACGCTCTCACCAGACTCACAATGTGTTCCTGACCCCATCGCCAGAAGATCTTCAGTATGCCTGCATTGATTTTGTCCTCGCCTGGGGCTGATGAGTTCGCCGCTCTTCCGAGTAGTATCCCTACTAAGTCTTCATCCACCCGCTGAAAGGCCTCTCCTCCCGCAGGCTCACCCGCCTCCCCTTCGTCTCCCGGTGACTGCGGGAAGTGTGTTGCCAATATCCCCTTCTCACGCTCTTCATGGCCTTCTAACAGCGGGCCTTCCCCCTCCCGAAGCGCCACTCCTGTCTTGTCCAATCTCTCACTTGTGTGCCTTGTTGCTGCCCACACTTCATTTCCTTTGGCCTGTGAAAGGAAAGTGTTCCAACACTTACGTTTCGCCTTTCTGATCTCCCTCCTTTGGTTTCTCTTGGCCTCTCTCACCTCATCCCACTCCCTCCCACGCCTGGCTTTTCCTAGAATCTTTCGCAGCTCTCGTAGCTCATCCGTCCACCACCGTTTCGACCTGGTGCACCACCTCCTCAGCTTCCCATGTCGATCGAGTGTTTCCGTCATCGCCCTCCTGAGGGTTAGCGCTGCCTGGTCAACCTGAGTTGCAGTGCTTTCGTCGTTCAATCCCTCCTCCTGACCCAGTAGGTGCGTGAACATTTCCCTTGCCTCCTCTGCCTTCTCTTCCGCCTTCTTCTGCTCCTCCCCAGTCTTTCCCTTTGTCACCCATCCGGAAACGTCCCACGCTGTGATGACCTTGCTTGGCTCCCCTTCCCCCCCTCCCAGCAGCTCCCATAGTAGCACTTCGTGGTCGGACCCTGTGGCTTCTCCATCCACCAGGCTCCAGTTGAGCGAAATTGCGGCTGTCGAGAGGGTGAGGTCAATAATCGAATGGTTTTTTGCTCCTGGCCCTGCCCATGTGGCCTCTTCTGAGTTCCAAATTACCAGTTCGTGTTTCCGTATCATATCCTCCCAGTATGTTGCGTTGCTTCTCTTTCTTACTCCTGGGTTCCACAGGCTCCCGTGTGCGTTCATGTCTCCCGCTATTACCACCCTTCCCTTTCTTAGGATCCTTTCCCAGTCTGCCTTCTGCGCTGGTCTCTCCCCTCTATACTTCTGGTCGTATACGTTCGCTATTGTGACTGCCTCTTGCCCTGCTCTCACCACTTCCAAAAGCTGAACGTAGTTTCCACACTCCTTTGTTTCCTCCCTCAACTCTGTCACCCTGCATCCTGACTGTTTGTTTATGGCCACCCAGCATTTTGCCCCTTCCTCCCCTTTCTCACTCCCTTTTTATCCACCTGAATCCGTCGTGCTTCGCCGTGCTTCCTCTCCCCATTTTCGGCTCCTGTATCAGCAGAATGTCTGCTTCTTTTTCCACTGCCATTTCCAATAATGTTTCCACTGCCTGCTTTGTCCTTGGCCCTTCGCACCCTGTTGTGATCGCTGGTGTCCCGCCATTACTTCATGTGTGGGGCGTTGCCACTTGAAACCATCTCGTGAACCAGGGAGGTTGACCTGACGAAGCCACGCGCGATTGCAATAGCCTCTCTCTTTGCTCTGCATCTTCCGTCCTGGGCATAGTGTGGCCCTCCGCAGTTCGGGCACTGTAGTCGGGTGTGAGCACAGCCTTTCCCACCTGTTCTCCCACAAGTCGCCACCGCACATGTGTGCAGCCAGGTTCGGTGCTCTCCTGCGCAAATTGCACATTTTGGTGTCAGCTCTCGGCATCGGAAATCTGTGTGGCCCCACTTGCTGCACTTGCCACACAGAGAGTCGGCTCGTTCTGGTACGAAGATCTCTGCCTTAAACTTGTTCCCGCTGACCCAGATCTCCTGCAGGAGTCGCTTGCCTGCCTCCTTGTTCGGCACCTTGAATATCACTGACGCCCTGCCTGCCGGAAGTTGCCCCTTCTGCCAGATATCCTCAATTACTCCCTTCGGCCTCATCCATTTGATCGAAAAGCCAGCTTAAGGTTTAGTGCCTTTTCATTGGTTTTTTCTTTCGATTGCGAGTGAGCGCTCACGCAACACGACCATTGACGAGCAATCTCTCGTTCCGAGTCTTCGATTGTGTCGGAGAACACATCTCCGTCGTACATATCCCGACGAGGATCATATACCGGGGGTCTCTGGGCGTTTCCTGTCGCCGTATGGCTTTTCCAGCATGCGCTAGTTATCACTCGGTATTCTGGCTGGCCTCAAAAACGAATTACACTTCCTCAAGAAAAGGGGTGAAGATACAATTCAGCCATGATCTATACAGGCCGCATGATTTGAATGAAGAAACAGAAAAGAAAAAATTGAGAAAAATATTGGAACAACCGAGTTCAAATCCAAAGACACTTACGTGGGCCTTCGGTGGGATTACATTCACCCCACGACGACAACGACAACAGTAACTACTCACCGCTGCCCATCGCCGCATTAGCCGTTAGCAATACACTTGCTGTCGGAGATTGGGGCCATTACGGAGTCGGGTGGGCGCGAATCGCATGCTGTGTGGCTCAGAGGATTCTCACTGTGGTTTCTAACGTACTCGCCGGGCTTGGGCGCCTTTCTGGTGTTTGATACAGCAGAGCACGATGGAAGGCCCGTGTTTTTGCCGTGGGGAGAAATTTCAGGCACGTAGGACGGATTTCGAGTTCTCTGGCCACTCTGGCCGCTATACGAACAAGATTTGGAATTTGAAGCGTTTACCCACTTCCACGTTTTGGGTGGTACGGCTGGAACGAGCTCGTCGCTTAACTTCAAGGATTTTATCAAGGCGAGATTTGAGCAAGACGAATTGACCCAGGACGAGAGGGCGGGTCTCGAGGAATTGGCTCTCGATTTGGTTGTATGCTTGAGTATATAGAAGAAAAGAGAAAGACAGAACACGGGACGATGTTCCATCTCCGCCGCTGCAAGGGGCCATACCCGATCGGGAGCCCACCCACTCTTCTCGTGCTGCCGACGACGCCGCGCCGCCCATAACAATAACGCGATACTACGGCACCTGAAATAACAGCGAGAAGAACTTCCAATAGTCATGTCGGAGTCAAGACAGAATAGAGTAGACAAATAAAAGAAGTCAATCGCGTCAGGTCTGAAGGATTCACTCAAGGTAGTTGGTTCTGTTTTCGGTCGGCGTTCGATGCGGAGGAGTGCCCGGCGCCCTGTATGAGTGTTGTCTCAGTGTAGTCACGTGGCTGCAGCCACTCGATCACAAGGAGGTTCTCTCCGTGGCGTACAACTCTTCCACCTCGGCGAAATACAAAAACCGTTTATCCCTCAATTAGTGCAGCTGCACTCCGTTTCCCTCGCGTCGTCAGAGTTTGGATATCTAGACCCTTGCAGCAACCGAGGGACTCATCTTCATTCCAGGTGTGGGATTGGGACTGGTCTGTTAGGTGATCGGCAGAAGTGGATTAGTAAGCAATAGTTAGTCAGGGATCGGTCAAGTACTTAATTAGCGAGCCCGACGGGCGAGCGAAGGGCGACCAAACCTGGGCACCATCGGTCAGGCAATCAAGCTACAGCTCCTGGTCAACCAAGAGGCGCGAGCCATCACAGGCTGCTTCCGAACGACCAACCTAGGGGCTTTGTCGATGGAGTGAAGACTCGGACCAGCAGCTGAAGAACAGATAGCGACGGTTTGGGATACGGGTTCTCAGCCTGCCGCAGGGTGACCAGGCCAGAGAAACGTCGGCGCCCTAACAGCGATCGGACGGAGACTCACAAATGACCTCATATACTCGGACAGGATGGAGAGCACAATTTTGCCAGAGGAACCCGAGACCCTCGACGCGGAACTGCTGCAGGAGGAGGAGGCCGAAGCCAAGGCCGAGACAGAGAAGACCCGGCCTGGACTGACCATGCATGTTGACGGACGGGTCACGACTGGACGACGAAGCCGCCGGATATGCGGTGGTGTGGAAGAACGGCCAATCCTGAGTGGGTATTGCAACCCACATGGGCTACATCCAGGAGACCTACGATGCGGAGTGCGCCGCTCTCTCAAGGGCACTGGAATTGGCTTCACGAAGACAGACAACTTCAGAAAGGGTCACGAGCGTTGTTGCCACCTCAGGCCGCAGTCATATCGGACTTTGCTGTGCATCTTGTTCCATCGCCGTGTTATCTCGTGTGCGGGGCGAGATGTTGGTCATCACCGCTTCTTGCAAACGACTTGCACTGCACTATGTGCCTACGCAGGCGACCGAAGTGGCATGCTGCGCTCAACTTGGCTACGGCATCTTCGGCCGGACATCTAGGCCGGCTGTGGCGTGTGCGGCGGCCTGTAGCGACAAATCCGCCAAACGATCAAATCGTATTTCTTGCACACCACAACTGCACAATGCCAACCACCACAACCGAAACCAACAAGAACGAGTCATGGGAGAGAAAAACACAGCGTCGCATCTGCCATGATGAGACGACGCCATCAATGCAAAGAGAACGGTGCCCATGCGGAACGTCAATGCATAGAGGGGGGCGTCCATGCGGAGAGGGCGGAGTTCATGCGGATGCTATCTCGATTCTGCGAGGCACCTGACGCGGAGGTGGCAGTGCGACGGGGCACGGAGAGAGTCGGAGACGAGCTGTCTCTATCTACCCATATGTCGTAAGCCTTTGACAGGTAATGAGCCGCGGTTGAACCGACACCGATCTTGCCCCAGCCAGTCTTAGCGCTAGATATTCCTGTCCAACAAAATGAAAGAAAGAAATAAAACCCAACCGTTTTTCAGCCGCGCAGTAACTACACATTAGCGCGACGAGGAGACTACCAGCATTAGAGGATAGAAGTTCTTTCGCATGGCGGAAGCCAGTTCAGGAGGAACTAGTGATGAACACCAGCAGAGCATTATTTTTTTGGTAGTCGCTCAACAGATTTTCTAGTACATAGCTAACTACTAGATAACAATACGCGCGAGTGAATCAGGGCACTGAGTCGTTGGTCGGGCTACCGGGAGCGTTGGGAACATTTGTGCGTCTTACGAACGCGCAGGGGATCATTGCTGATAGGTTGCGGGACCCACGCGGAACTGCGACACTCACCGCAGCGATAATGAGTCGGTGGAGACCGCCCGCGCCGAGCTCCTATCGTAGCAAGAAGTCCAAGCCAAGCGGGGTGGATGCTTAGCTGAATATATGCTCAAACTAGGTTGTTGAATTTGGCCGGATCCCATTCCCGGAAGACGTCGAGAATTCCAGAGCCGATACAGTCGTCCCCAGGGGCGCTTTGATTGCCGGTTCTGGCAAGGAGGATTCGTTAATCGCATGCGACCTTATCAGATCGTGAGGATGTTACATAGTCCATCTCCGTCCACCGTGCGACCTCGGTCAGAAGCTCTTGCCGTCACTCCCTACTCCTCCCCCTCTCCCGGTTCGTCTCCGACTCGCGCCCTCTTCCCACTCCGTCTTCCCGCTCCGAGTTCTCGCTCTGGGTCTCTTCCCTCGCCCCGCCCTGCCCCGTCCTACATACGCCCCACATCGGTGAGGCGAAGGAAGTACAGGATCGGCCGCGTGCGCCGCTCGTCCGCAAACAAATCCCGGATCTTGAAGCGGTCTTTCCCCCTTCCAGTCTCACTTCGAACCAGGAGAGGTGGCAGGAGCCCAAGCAGCTGGGCGCCCAGGGTGGGGAACAGCGGCCGTTCCTCCTTTGCAGCGTCGACGGAGAGGGATAAGTTTCTCCGGGTGGGTTTCTTTTCCCTTTCCTCCGTGGTTTCCTTCGTGCTCTCTCTAACTTGCGGACAGGCCTGGGCGGAGGGCAAATAGCGAACCACGCCGAGCCGAAAGGACGGGACGGAAACGGACTGTGTGTATCGCCATGATCTAGCGGGAGTACATTAATATTGACAAAACAAAAAAAGAAAAAGAGTGAAGATATCATGCAGCCATGATCTATATAGATCGCGTGCTGTGAATGACGAAACAGGAACGGATAATTTCAAGAAGACAATTCAAACTACCGTTTAGTGGGCCCTTCGGTGGGATTGCAGCACCCCACAATGGCGACGACAACAGTAATATCTCATCGCTGCCCATCGCCGCCTTGGTCGTCAGTGATACGCTCGCTGCCTGAGACTGGGATCCAATCACCCGGTCGGGCGAACCCGAATGGCATGCCTCGCGTGACTCGGCGGACTCTCGCTATGGTTTCCGAGCATTCACTGTGCCCGGGCACCTTGCTGGTGTCTAATACTGCACAGCACGGGGAAGGCCTGTGGTTTCGCCGTGGGAGTTGCTCCAGCCACGATGGATTTCGAGTTCTCCGGCCACTCCCACCGCTATACGGACGATATTTGGAGATTGGAGCGTTTGCCCAACATCCGCGTTTTAGACGGCACGGCTGGAGCAACCGCGTCGGTTTAATCGGTGACAAGTAGCGGTCAGCACCGTCGAAGGCGATGTACCATTCTTCACACCAACCAAAATACAGTACCAATAGCAAGGCACCATGCACATAGGCACGTCCGTCCGGAAGTACGTCCGAACAGTGAGGTGCATGTATGCCACCAGCCACGACAGGAGATGAAAAGAAAAACACAACAGTCGAACACTATCCACCTTGCGTCCGTCCGTGATTAATGCCCTCTCGCGCGGGGGTCGATAACCGTCACGCATATTGATAAACAAAGAATGCTTTAGAAGGAGAGTGTGAAACAGCAACGTGCGATTATTGTTGACAGACGACCGGTAAAGGAGTTTTGGAGCCCTGTCGGCATACAGAATCCAGACTGATGGGTTTGGAGGTTGGTTCGATGCTCAGAGGGGTTGTCAAGTCGAGATTAGAGCGATATGAGTGGCCACGAAAAAATCGGCTCGCAGACGACAATCCATTTCCGGGCTGTACGGCGCCATACCTGATCGGGCGCTCGCTCAACTCTGGCCTTGCCCCCCACAAGAACAACAACAATGCTATCTATTACAGTACATGAAATAGCAGCAAGAAGATCTTCCAACATTGTCGGAGTCAAGGCAGAGTCGAATGAATCGATAAAGTACTTGGTCAATCGCGTCAGGTCTTTGGTAATTCGCAACGGAGAACTGAAGGGTTTCGCTCGCGGTATGTAGTTAGTTGTTAGTATTACAAGGTACGAAGTCGCAGTCGAACGAGTAGTAGCCAATGAGGTGAGAGGGAGGAGAGAGCGAGAGTTCGTGGAGAGAGAAATCACGGTGAGGTTGTAGAGGTAACACGTAATTCTGTATCTGTCGTGAAGTGTAAGAACGTCGAGAGCAACCCAGAAAGAAAGAGCCTAAGTGTGAAGTCCCGTTACACGAAGCTTGTGTGACGGACCCCGCGTAGTACATTCTCCCGCCCATATATACCGAGCGGTGTGAACCCCACCCCTGTTCGCCAAGCCTCCTTCCCGTTTAACGTTGGTTTCGATGGCTTTGTCAACGAAACGGGAGTGACAGAGGAAGGAGGCTTGGCGAACAGGGGTGGGGGGGCGAGCGGGACTGGTGGTGGGCTTTCGTTCGGGGACCTTTGCTCCCTCTGATTTGATCATGCATACTAGCAGACTGTGAATCGATCCTACGCTGCTCTCTCTTCATCATCGACCTCTACCGTGCGTCGCCCTCTACGTGATTTCCGTCCAGACCCACCGTACCGAATCGAGAATACGACGTCTACTGGGGCACGAGGCCAGAGTTAGGGTTTTCAGCGGCGAGAAGCCTTTTCTCAACAAGGAGCAGCCTGACCACCGCCTCGTGCGCTTACGCTGACCAGAAGCCGACTGCAGTGTTCGATGGATCCAGACACTCCGTCTCTCAAGGCGTCCGACCTGCCATGCCCATACCAGCGGCGCTCTGAGAGAGCATCTGGTTGGCTCGGGCCGGCCCCCATTGGCAACGAAGCGGACGCTTTTGGACAAGCCTGAGCCCGGTGACGGGGGCCCCAGACGCCTCCGCCCGCTGGAAAGTCGAGGCGATCCTCCGCAAGCGTAAGCCGCTCAATCTTCCGTGGGAATTCCTCGTCCGTTCGCGAGACAGCCGATCAGGTGTCGGCGAGCGGCCGCCCACATGCTTGATTCTGATTTGGCAGTGACCTCTCGGAGAATAAATGAGAAACGCAGCGCGGCCGCAAAACAACAGGAGCGCGTGCGGACCAAGTCGGATACGGTCTTTCGAGCTCTCCTGTTGTCGCTGCCGGTGATCATCGGATTCGATGGTGGGATAAGCCAGCCCGGCGGCAAGGCGTATCGGGTTTCTTCACTCGGCGTTGCAGGTCGTGCATTCTCGCTTCTCATTCCCCTCACGCAAACCCCCCTGCACGGCTCCCCGAACCGAAGAGCACTCCGTCCCCTGCGGACACCCGCGACCCCAAGCCCGAAGCCCCGGACTCAGAGCCACGGGCCGCGAACCCAGAACAACGACCCCTGGAGACCGAGCTCCGACCATCGCCGAAAGTCGTCTCGCCGCCCGTGCCGTTCCGAGTGCCTTCTCCGTCCTGTCCACGTCCGCTGCGACAGCTGGCAGCTGTGTGGCGCCGTCTCTGGTTGACAAGTAGTTCTGAGCGAGAATCGCCGAACATGTTGCGTAAGGCCGATGTTATGTGGGATTCATGTGCAGCGCGGTATTGGTGATGCACGGCGCGGTGACGATCCCGCGCATTAGATATTGTCCGCCACCACCGGAAATCTTTATCGTAGATGCAGGTGCTGCCTGCCGATCCTCCGCGCCAATGTCAGACCTAATACGATATCTACATACCCTTTACATCAAGATCTAGATTTCTCTCTTATCGGACCGTTATTGACAATGCTGCGACATAGCACTTGGCACTCGCTGCCAAGATCTATGACGTAATCATTGGGGCGTGACACTGCTCCACCCCCAACAGCAGCCAGCATCAGCTCCACCCGCCACCTCCGCTTTCCTTACTACCAACCGAGTTCAGCCCCACGCGCAGCCCAAACGCCAATCACCCACACGACGCGGAAATACCCCGCTCACGATCCAACCAACAGCCAACGTGAGTCTCCTGAGACCCCCATTGTGAAGGTCCCGGAAGAGGAGGAGTTTCGAGAGCGAGCAGTTGGTTGACGATCTAAAGAGTTTTGGTACGCCTGGAAGAGCGAGTTCATCGGCGACACGATCGAGGTTTTCGACTGTTACGTTCGCGGGGTGGAGGACAGTTTCAACGAGGCCATCCACCATGCCATGTACATGCCGATTGCGCAGTCCTCGGGAACAGGGAAATCCCGACTGGTGGATGAGTTCGCCAAGGAGCGGTTAGCACCGTCTTTACGTGCCGTCAAGGAGACCAGGGGGGGGCCCGCCTACGGACAGCGCGATCGCCAGGTTATTGAGCGAAGTCCGATTCGGTTTTAGACCGGTACATGCGATCATGTTATCTCTGCTGGCTGCTGCCATCACGCATGGTAGGCAATTCCCCTCCTTGTCGGACACCTTCGCTGACCTGCTGGAAATCAACACGCTTTCGACAATGCAACAGCGGCTCAGAGGACTGGGGGTCCAGAGCTGAATTGCCCTGTTCATGCTACGGGCAACGGTGCATCCCACAGTCGAAAGGGCGGAAACTGATGTCTCCGGATTGGATGTTCCATGCGATCAGATAGCCGACCACCCCCGCGTCCAGAGCATCCTCACGTAATCACTTCGAGCCTTGATTGAGGCATGGAATGGTGGAAATCTTTCCGGAGAGAAAGGAGAGAAGATCCCGTCGCTGTTCTTCCGCTTCGACGAGGAGTCCAGCATTTCGAGGCAGATGCGTGCCGCGTTGAAGAGGGTCTCCGGGTTGCGAAGGCACGAGCCTGCGTGGTCCTTTGCACTGTCGACTGGGAGCGTGGTATTTGGCTTGCCGTCGGAAGTTCGTGCCAATACCGCCAACAGGATCAGTCGGCCCCATCGGAAATGGGTGCATCTTTTCTCCGCTTTCGAGTTGGACATGATGGCCGCGCACTTGCTGGCCGCTGGCACGGACGCAGAATTCCGCAAATCCATGAACGGTATCGGCGCGATCTCGCACACCGCCAATTACGGCGGGCCGCAATGGCTAGGAACGGAGGGATAGTAGGAACGAGGGGATAGCAGAAGTGAAGGGATAGTTCGGTTTCGGTTTATTTCTGGGATTATGGGGGGAATCGGGTGCGTGCCTCCGGGTATTTGCTATAGCTACGGCGGGGAGGACATATCTGCTTTAGGTGCCGTGGGGAGGATATATAGGTTGCTCGAGCGCTGGTAGCTTGATGACTAGCAATCTTCAGCATCACCTCACGCTCATAGAGTTGTTCATCACCTCACGTTCGCGCGGTCGTTCGGCGTGGGGGAATTTCCGAGCACGCTGCTGCGTTCCCCGGAATCGCCCCTTGACCAGCCAGCGGACACGTCGCCGAAGCGGAACACGATCAGGCCGGACTTCGCAGATGCGCGGATGTCCTTCACTCACTGGGTCTCGGCCCAGACGCTCCTCCAAACGGACGCGTAGATATTCAGCGTCAGCGACAGGCTTACGTCGTGTTCCCTGCAGATCTGCCGCTCATGACGATAGTGCTGGTCCTGGTCGCGGCGGTGCCGTCGTTCTGAAGCGACCTCTTCGCGTCCAAAGTGAGCGGCAGCGGCGACGACAAAATTTTCGGCGCGTTGACATTCGTCACGAGCTGCATGATCGTGGGAATCTTGGACGCCGCCCTGGAGCGCGACACCCGCTCAGAGTCCGCGGCGAGCGAAGATGGGTGGAAATACAACACCGTCGAGAGCCGATTTCCCGAGCCGGTAAAGACTGGCGGAGATGCGCCTGAGCGCCCAGGTGTCGTGTCGCGTGCGAGTTCCGCATCTCAGGGGCTGGAGGGACCGAAGTCGCCGCAGAGCGAGAAGGCCGTGCAGGGCGAGACGGCCGAGATGCCGAAAAGGGGAAGAAGGGCAGCTAGGGCGACGCAGTGCCAGGAGGGCATGGCGAGCGTCGTCGTGATCGCTGAGTGGCCGAATCGGCTCGTTCTGGGGGGGGGGGTTTTGATTGTTGTTTTTTCTGTTAGGTTGGCCGACGGCTGGCGTGCGATGACACGCTTCCTTCGCCGTTGTACTAATCTCGTGTTCGATCGTGGTTTCCTACGACAACAAACAAAACCCGCACTTGCGTGCCTGGTCAATTCCCGTTTCCTTTCTCTCGCCCACACTCCCCCGCAATGCGCGAAGCGCGATCCCTAAGACGTCGCCGCCCCAGCACCACGCAGAGCCCCCGCCCCCCGTCGCTGACCACGTCGTAGGGTACACGCTGAGGTGAGTCTCCACCGTAGGATGGTTGTGGCTGGGGGCGGGTGCACAGCGCAGGTGCTGGCCCGCCAGTTCGCCGTGGTGTGCTCGCGGTGGATGCGACGCCGGACGCTATCGGTTGTGGTGTGCAAGCGATGGCCTTCTCATTGCTACGGTGGTTAGGCTAGTGCACCTCTCACAGTTGGCAGGATCATAGATGGAGGACGTTGTAGCCGTGCGCGGCGATCTCCGTTCGCTAAGACACGCCGAGCCGAGGCTGCACGAACCTTGCGGGGTGGATCAACCCCTGTTCCGTCGAAGGATGGCGGGGCTGTGTTCACATCTAGCGCGAGGGTGGTGCGGGTAGAAGCGACAGGGATTTTCGCGTTGTCATCACATCGCACTCGATTTCTTGGCTGGCTTGTGTGTCGCCAAGAATGCCAAGACGCTAGCCACAGTCGAAGTAAGCCTTCGCTTCCCCCGCCTTCCTGCAATCACCACCACCACCACCACATACTTCCCCGTCGTGCCATCCGCCACCTCTGCGTCTCGGACTACCGATTCACAATCCCGCGTTTCCCGCCCTGCTCACCGTGTAGCCACATTATGGCTGCAGATGATCCGATGGAGGGCGTGCCAGGTGCCGCACTTGGAGAACAACTTGCAACCGTCACCGATGTCAAGGAATGGGCGGACGAGGGGTCGTTCAACTTCATACAATCACAGAACATCTTGCCGAGCGGCCAGGATCGGACGGCATTCCGGAATACCGAGGTCAACGGCACGCTGTTTCTCGAACGTGGTAACATCAAAGACTACCGGTCGCACGCGTGTCGGCAGCCGCTCAGACCTAGCGATGAGCTTGCGGGATCAGCGCAGAGGGGTCATGTATGATATACGAGCATGGAGGGATCGCGAGGTATTCCTTTTTGTTTATTTCTTAGGCGTCCGGCTCTGACTAACCGGCTAATTACTACTGGGGACAGTGAAACCGCCAACACCGCCGGTCGATTTTGCGAGGCTCGAGTTCCTCTGTGGGCTATTGCGGGCGAAGGAGGATAGCCTGCATGATGTCATCTTTCGTTTCTTCGAGTTTCCGTCGTTCAACACCGATACCGATACCGATACGAACTAACGGGGAAGGCGTGGCATTAGTAGTGGAGTTCAACCGTGGCTTGATGCTTGTCTGCCATGAGAGGCTAGTGAGCTACTCGTCCGTGGCGCCCATCGGGAGATGTACGATACCTATCCTTGTTGCAGCTCCGGAAAACCGGCTGGACCGCATTAGATGCGGGGCCTATACCCAACCCCGAACCGTTCGTCCTGATTCTTGGGCACCGAACCTTCTATAGCTGTTGAATAAAGGAATTATTTTCTGTGTCCAGCGTGTCCAGCAAACGCCTGGCACAATACGGGTGTTTCCTCGTCAGTAATTTGGGTTGTGGTCGATGTTGGTGCAGAGTGTCGCGCTGTACTGGTGTTTGCACGGTGATGTATGCAGTGGTGGATGTGGGGACGACGGATGCATGCGGCTGCGTCCCGACGTACGTTGTGTACGGTGAATCGCGGTGTTGATGGTGTTTGTGGCCGCAGTCCATGTCCACCACGATCCACCAGTTTACGACGGCGGGGGTCATCCGGGACACGATCTGCTCGCCAACGGCAGCGCTGGCTGTGCTGTTATATGCATTGCGTGTACCTAGCCTCAAAAGGTTGCTGCACCGACATCCTTTATTTCCCCATGCACGGAACTAATCTATTGAAGTGAGCGCTAATAGTTGATAGGAATACACCACAACGGGCCGCGACGGGCGATTGATATCCGGTTTCTTCAGCTGGATTCCAAGCACCGACCTGGATCCAGAGCGAGCCGAGAGTCGACGATGCTGCCGTCAACAGCTTGCCGGTGAAAGTTCTGAACATACCGTAAGTCTCCGCGTCCGCCGTCGTGATTTCCCGGGGAGCTGATTGTGTGTGGCAGGGCTTATGCAAACTGAACTGGACGGGCGAGGGCTGGAACGTGCACTTCCACGCGTGGGCGTACAAGAGCCGTTCAGTTTCGATAACGGTACCTGCGCGGTGATGACAAACACGCTCGATCGCGCGGCCAACGTGTTCTTGCCGGATTTCGACGTTCCGCAGATGCAGCCGAACGAGCAGACGAATGCGCGGTACGACGTCAGCCCTGCTGTCGATTCCCGTGAGCGGCCAGTAGCCAGAGTTCCATCTCCGAGTCCGGCCCGGCCAGAACGGCACATCGGCGCTGCCGGAGTGGACCAGCAGGTCGTGTGGCCGGTGGCAACGGATTCCCGCGGCGAGATCGGCTGCTTCGTGCCGGCTCCCATCGGCCCGACGGCGGCACCGGCGCATGGCCCCCGACGGCTCGCAGGTGAGCGACATCGTCCAGCTGGACGTCTACACCCAGGTGACGGACATAGGCAACTCGACCGTGTACCTCGTGCCGCCAGAAGGAGTGGTCGTGCTCTCGGACGTCGGCGACGTCCTGCGCGTGACCAAGATCTGCCAGCCATCTGAGGGACTGCTCAATTCGTTCGCGCGCGACCTCGTGCTGTGGCTCAACATTCCGCAGCGCTTCGCCGAGTAGAAGGCGCAGTACCCGGACCACCCGTACCAGTACTTGACGGCGACGCCGGAGCAGGCGACGCGCGTGTACGCCGACTTCGTCTACAACTAGCTACTACTCGCTGGGCTCGTTCGACACGCGACCGCTCAACTTCACGACGGCCGAGCAGACGTTTGCGGCGCGCAAGTTCCTGCTCGAGCGGATCCTGCGCACGTTCCCGCGGCGCCGGTTCGAGCTCATCGGCGACACGTCCAACTCGGACGTCATTAGCGGATACCCGGAGGTCGCCAAGGCTGCGCTAACATCCAGTGCATCCTGCTGCGCAACGTCTCCGTCACTGACCACAGGTTCCCCTACGACACCAGCAGCTTCAACGGCCTCGACCGCGCAAAGTACTTGTTCTTCAGGACCCTCGACAACCTCGCCGGTCTCGACTTCGGCAGCGGCGACTGCGCCAACGCGTCGGCCATCCGGGGAGTTACCTTTGGCTGGCAGAACCTGCCACTCGGAGTCCGCGACCAGACCGCCAGCGACGGCGGCAGCAGCTCGAAGGCGGGTGTCGAGAAGGTCTGGTGGGTCGTGATGCTCGCGGTTGTGGCGCTGTGGTCGGCACTGTAGGATATGCTGGGCAGAGACTTCGACGATGAACGATAATGAGCTATGTTACAACGCATTGCTTGGGGGGAATGTTTGGTGTTTGGCGGGGATCGTTCTGTTTTGTTTCCTTTGTCGTATGTATGTACCAACGACGTTGACGGATGTTGTTTAAAGGCTGTATATATGTACCTACCCTTGGACGACTGTATCTGATGACTGAACGATGATGCCGACTTTTTCCTGTTTGCTTGTCCCATATCAATGCTCAATCCCACGCCTCGCGCGAACACTTCCGCAACAAATCCCGCGGATGGCCAATCCACAGCCACTCCACTCTATGTTGAGAAATCACCAAATCAGCACCGATTCAGAGAGTGAGAGAGGGTTCACGGCGGGGTGAGGAGATGTTAGAGCTTAGCAGTCTATTGAGTCGAGATGGTAGCGAGGCGGGCCGAGATAGATCAATTTAAGAAAACGGCTCTCAATTTCTGTCTTAAATGTCTAAGTGTGTAAAAGACGGGAAGAAAGCACGAAGCAGAAAGGACTAAGTACAGAATGCCAAGCCGTCAAACAACGCTAATCCCAATCTGTCTCCCTTGCAGCCCTGCGTTGCTCGTGCCGTGCGGAGCGGCGAGAGGTATTTCCAACACTCTATGCTCGGTTCGGTTCTCAACCGCTCGTCGCGATATAAACCAGCCTTACTCCGCCATGCATCGGTGGTGATCGCGACAGCACCAAGCCGGACGAAGCCCCGCCTCCAAACACCAAACCGATGTCGCTGCCGAAGCCACTCGCAATAATCGCCGGCGTGGGGCCGGGCTTTGTGATGACCCAAGCTGGCCGAGTGCGTTGACCCACAGCAGCCCAACTCCCCCGAGAACCGGAAGTCAACCCCGTCACAGTAACCCAACCACCGTGCCAGCCCACACCCAACAAGCAGTCAACAACGGAGGTACCCAAGATCCCAGACATCGATACCAGCTATGACCTCAAAGCGCCACCCGATTCCGCCTTCCCAAAACCCGGAAACCAACTAACAACCCCACCAGATTTTGCTTACAGCTTCACCATATCTTTTCCCGAAAACACAATTTTTAGATAATGTTCCCAATACTCTTCCGTGTCAGTTCGTTGCAGGTCAGGGTTGGCCTGGCCGCACTGTTGAGACCCCTGCAAAGAGTTGTGCGGCTCCCTCGTATGATAGGCATAGATATGAGAACCACTCTTGACTGGCGCATTATTGCTCACCGCCTCGGCCGCAGGATTGCTGCTGTGCTCATGCATCACACGTCCACGTGTGTCAGCGGCGGGGCGCGGTTGCAGCTGGCGGGGCGATGAAACTTCAGTGAGGAGAAAGCGGGGTCGTTGGGGATACTTAGAACTGTTGATCTGACAAATGTATAACTATTTGCCATGCCCTCCATTATCATGCACTCTATGTGAGAACTGTACGACTAATTGAGCGAACACACCTTTTGCAGCAATATCGCCAGACCGCAGTGATCACACTAGGTACTCCTAGCTTTTTTCAGTCAGACGAACATCCCTACTCTCCAACTCCTCTTCATCAACCTGGCGGCAGTCGCAACCAAAGCGAAGACCGATAACACGCAGCGATCGGCCCGACATCTCTACCAGTCCAACATGGACATTGGTGGGAGCACAGAGAACCAACGGATCTACCAGCATTCCACGCATGCTGAATTACGAGGAGTGTTTCCTGGTGCGATCACCTTAGTCTCTGGCGTGTAAGTACCTGAAATCCGGTGAAGAGCGATTCGGCAGGATCTCACGATTGGCTAACGAGACCTCACGGTAGACCCAAGAGTAGGCGACACCTCGGAGAGCATTGGAAACACGCTTAGCCTCCCAAGATTTTCCGACCCTGACTGACATCTAACTAGAGAGAACCGAGATCCTGGAATGGATATCCACGGTCCCGTACATAAATCACCACCAGCGCATCAGTGATGACCGTCTTGCACACACAGGAAAGTGGATCTTGAAGAAGGAGAAGTACCGCACTTGGAGAGAATCGAGCGACTCAGTGTTGCTGCTGCTGCGGGGAATCCGTAAGTCTCTACAACCCCCAACCGGAAGGAGAACTCTTCTGATCAGTTCGTCTAGCTGGAGCCGGCAAAACGTACATTGCATCACAGGTCATCGATTGGTTCCTTTCCAATCCAACAGCCGAATCCAAGTTGGCGTACTTCTACTGCAATCGAGCCGAGAAAAGCCGCCGAGATCCCGAGAGCATTCTGCACACGCTTATTCAGCAGCTTGCGCAGACTCCATCCGAAGACAAGCTGCTGAAGCCGGTCCTCGATGTTTACAAGGAACGGGAGGCGAAGGGGCAGCTCTCTTCGCGGTTGACCCTGAAAGAATGCCAGGATCTCCTTGTTCGGCTCATGGCTGTATATCCTCAGACGACTATTTGTATTGACGCCCTAGACGAAGTCGATCACAAATTGCGGTTGAAATTACTGGAGGCACTCAAGCACGTGGTGGAAAAATCAACTACTGTGGTCAAGATTTTTGCGACTACTCGAATGGACACTGATATCCTCCTGCAGTTCGAGATGTTTCCCAGGATCGAGTTGGAACCTGATGACAATGTCGATGACATCAACCGGTTTGTGGAAGAGAAGATACAGGCCATGATCGAGGGGAGGCAGCTGCTCCACGGCAATGTCCCGAATGCGCTCAAAGACGAAATATGCCAAGTTCTTTGTGAGCGATCCAAGGGAATGTAAGCTTGCCTGAACTCCGGATAGATAGGTGCCACTGCTGACGGCTGCGTGAAGGTTTCAACTTGCAGCACTTCAGATTACCTTGCTCTGCAATATGGTCCATCCAGACAATGTAAGGGACAGCCTGAAGGTCCTTCCAGAAACCTTAACAGACGCGTACGGCGAAATACACAACCGCATTCGTAAGCAGAGCGGACGTACATCTCAACTAGCACTCAACGCCCTCCGATGGGTCCAGTGCTCTTACGAACCGTTGCGATCGGAAACGTTGCTGGATGCAGTCACTGTCGGTATCGGCGGCTCGGGGGAATTTTCCCGCAATTGCACGGCTGTTGGGCCGACTGATTTGTTGAAAGCCTGCCAAAACCTCCTCATTTTGGACGAACGCCTGAACGTGTTCCGGTTTGCCCACCTTTCGGTAGAAGAATACATGGAGACCCAGCAACTCAAGGTCGATTCTCATACCGAAATCGCCAAAGTCTGCCTTTCATTGGTGTGTACATCCAGCGTGTGGGGCGATTATAACGAAGAAGAGACAGCGGAACCGACACAGTACAAAAATCGCCACCTATTATCATACGCTGCAACATTCTGGCCATGGCACCTGTCTCATGACAGATACGAAAACTCTCAAACCTTGACAGTCCTCTGGGATAGATTCGTGTCAGGGCCAACTTACCAGCATTGGCTTGAGTATCATCCCACAGGTATCAATCGCTGGCGTGACATCGGTTCAGACTCTTTTTGGCGCCGATGGCGCGCTCTGCAGGAGGGTCCCCAAGATCTTCTTACCTGTGTATGCGTGTTTGGATTAGCGCCGGAGCTTGGAAAGGTGTTAAAATCTCAGCCTGAAACACTCCTGGACAGGTTACTTTTCTTCCCATGCAGGTTTGGAGACCTGGAAGTTGCAAGGCTGCTCATCGACCGGGGTGTCGACCTCTCGCCCGTTGACGGGTATGGTATGACCCCGCTGAACACCGCCTTGCGACATGGGCATGAGGCGTCAGCACAGCTGCTCATCGAACGGGGCGCCAACCTCTCTACCGCCGATTGGCTGGGTATGACCCCGCTGCACATCGCGTTGCGAGAAGGACATCAGGCCTCAGCACAGCTGCTCATCGAATGGGGTGCTGATCTCTCCACCGCCGACGAAGGCGGGCAGACACCACTACACGCCGCCTTACGACATGGGCATGAGGCCGCAGCACAGCTGCTCATCGAACGGGGTGTCGATTTCTCTGCCGCCGATGAGTTAGGGGTGACCCCACTGCACACCACCTTGCGACATGGGTATGAGGCCTCAGCGCTGCTGCTCATCGAACGGGGTGCCAACCTCTCGGCCGTCGACGGGGACGGTATGACGCCTCTGCACATCGCCTTGCAGTGGGGGCATGTGGCCTTGGCACAGCTACTCATCGAACGGGGTGCTGACCTCTCCGCCGCCGACGAAGACGGGCAGACACCGCTACACACCGCCTTACGACATGGGCATGAGGCCGCGGCACGGCTGCTCATCGAACGGGGCGCCGACTTCTCGGTCGCGGATGGGCTAGGGATGACCCCGCTGCACATCGCCTTGCGACATCGATTTGAGGCCTCAGCACAGTTGCTCATCGAACGGGGCGTCCACCTCTCGACCGTCGACTGGGACGGTATGACGCCTCTGCGCATCGCCTTGCAGCGGGGGCATGTGGCCTTGGCACAGCTGCTCATCGAACAGGGAGCCGGCCTCTCGGCCGTCGGCGGGTTAGGGAAGACTCCGGTGCACATCGCCTTCCGCCCTCGGAATAAGGCCTTGGCACAGCTGCTCGTTGAGCGGGGAGACGAGCTCCCGGCTGTTGAATAATTGTGCTAAGGCGCTGCAAGAAGGTCGCTCAGAGGGGAGGTGGGGTAGGCGGCGGTGTCATTTTTTTTTTGTTTAATCATATTCGCATTCAGCCTATATAGACTGTGGCGGCGTACATTTTGACCAGTTCCCGTCCGGTGCCCGCACGAGGCCGGCTCGGAACGCTCGTTTCAAGCTCCTCTTTGCCCTACACCCAGGCCTGTCCCAAGAAGATAAAGAGCGCACCAAAGAAATGACAAATGAAATAACAGAGGAAAGGACAACAAGAAATCCGTCTCCTACTGCTCTTCCGTAGAGGCCATGAAGGAGGGCATGGGGAGGAGCGGCCGCTCCTCCCTCGACACCCAGCTCCTCAGCCTCTAAGAACTTTCGCCGACGGGCCTTCCATATAGGATAATATTGCTCTATCGCGGCCACCTCTGTGTTCGCAACGGAATCAATACTAAAAAACAAGGCATCAGAAAACAGAAATGGAGACGCACGAGCTTCGTCGTTCTCAGACAAATTTTCTGTCATGATGTGTGGTGGCGATGATGCATATGTAGAGTTCGCAGCTGCCATCGACAACCCCACTTTTCATCCTCGACAGGGGGTTGTCTTTGAATCTAGAGGTGACTTGGGCACCGGGGCGCCAATTACACGCTTGTGTTTCTAGCGCTGCTTGGCGCGAGTGATCGCGGGTAAAGTTTCGCTGTTTTCATCCTTCTCCACCAATTTTCATCCAATTGACTTGAGTAAGGACTTTAATCCGTCCTTGAGAGTACACGATCGCGTGTGCTCACATGGTTTGAGGGATGGCAGCTAGAAAATAATACTAGGTGCCTAAATGCGAGTACAAACACCTCTCCGTCCTCATCCTCTTCCTAGCCCCACCCTTCTCCATTTCACTACCACTTCCCTCTTCTTGAAAGAACTCACGCTCGAGTTTCCCTATATCCTCCTGCAGCTTTTTCAAGTGGTCCAGCTCTTCGTCCTTCTCCACTTTTGGAACTCCAGTTCGTTGAAGGATGTTGCAGTACGATATCAAGATTTCCTACTCTTCGGCCTTCAGTAGATAACTCACGTGATTTATGATAGTCTTCCGCTGACCTCCTGCTTTGAACCCTACGTACAAAGGTTCACGTTGGAATCTCTGCGACTACTGCAGCCGCTCGTCGTTGAAATAAGCCACTCTCTGTGCATTTCCGATGCTTCTTGAAATCAAACACATTTCGGAACCGTCTCGTTGGAAGCTCGTGGCCTAGTCTCCCTCGTTCTCGATTGCCGACTCATTGCCTGCCGGAGGCTTCGCTGGGTGACATTTTTTTGCCGAAAAATTGTCCTTGCCGAGTTGTCACCACAAAGAAGCATAGAAAGAACTTAGAAGCCGTAAAAAGGACCTGGTCTTCCAGCTCGTGTACATTGCTCACCCCATCAACCTTTGAAAAAATGAAATCCCTCAATTTCCACTAATTTAAACCAATCAGCTGGTTTGTTTACATCTTGGCATGATACATACTGAAGGACCTATGCCAGGCCCGATGTAAAGAACGACACAGAAAGGAAGGTGGGAACTAGAGAGAATGTGTGGGTGTCGGCGGTACCCAAAGATTGGCTGAATTCTGTCCGGCGAGGATGATGTACTAGATACAGAGCCAACCCCGCTCCGCAACTCGCTAAGTACACAAAATTCGATGAATAATCCGCACAATGAAGCAACAGAACCTAAATCCTCCCACAATACGCACGCTGTGGAGCCTAGTTTCACTGGTCTGTCATCAACACCTGGGGCGACAGGGGAGGTGGCTCGACGAGCAGGGGTGGGGGGCACGCGGGAGTGTTTGCTTACTTTCATTGGGAGACTCTCTCTTCCTCTTGTTGTTCATCAATACGGCTACAGGGGAAAATTGATTGTGGACTTTCCGTTTTGTACTTCGCCCTTCCATCGTCCGACTCGTGCGAATCAACATCGTGATCCCCCTTCGTCATCGAGACTACAACATCCAGAGCACGAGTGTGTCTTTAGGTCTTCAACGCCTGGCTTATGCCGGGCGTGCTTATGTATGGACGATTTTGGACTAGCCTAGAGTTGAGTGGCATTCTAGTTAGTGGTTGTTGCCGTGACGACCTAAGCCTGCCCCGACTTACAAAACCTATGCAGATAAAGCGGGGTCAGCGGGGATCTGGTAATCTGTCATCGCCCAAATGCACAAAGCACAGCCCCTGAATACTCGGTACTGTCAATCCCAACTGCGGATCTAACCAGGCCACCGACCGATGTATTATCCCGAGCTCTATTACTTGTGCCATTATTATGATGGCTATCTGACGCCCTGATTTGCAGTGCCAACCCAGGTGGAAACCCCAGCCGACTATCGCTGACGACCACCGCCAACAACTAACGCCGACTTGCTAAGCCGCCGACTTGGCAAAACCACCGGTCCAATGCTACCTCCTGACGGGCAGTACCGGGAGCACAACACCGCCGCCAGCCACAAGATGCTAGACCGCGAACAGCCCGACAGCTCCAGGCACTACGAGAACACCAAGCACTTCGAGTTCGTAAACGTGGTGTTTCAAGGGGGACAAACGTTTGTTTCTGGCGAGTACGTCTTTCCTAGCATGCTTGATACGATATTGTATTGGGTAGCCTAACCGTGAATGTTCACTTGCAGACCCCAGGGTAGGTGATCTGCCTGGATCGGAAAGATTGCTCTTGGGTGGGCTTCTGGGAACCAACTCACACTGCAACTAGGACCCAGTAGAACTGAGATCCTGGGGTGGATATCATCTATCCCGTACCTGAGTCACCACCAGCACATCAGTGATGGGCGCCTGGAAAACACCGGCGGGTGGATTCTAGGGAGGAATGAATACCACGAATGGAGAGCATCGAGCAAGTCTATGCTGTTGTTGTTGCGAGGAATTCGTATGTCACCACGATCTTCGCTGGGCAGATTCTCGACTAACCAAGTCGTCTAGCCGGGGCTGGCAAAACCTACATCGCGTCGAGAGTCATCGATTCTCACCTGTCCAGTCCGCAGTCTGACAAGCTTGCGTACTTCTACTGCAATCGAGCCGAGGAGAGTCGCCGCACTCCCGAGATCATTCTGCGCACCCTTCTTCAGCAGCTGGTCCAGGCCCAGTCGGACGGAGACAAACTCTTTAAACCGGTTATCGAGGTTTACAAAGACCGATTCCAGAAAGGACAAAAGTCGTCACCCCTCACACTCAAGGAAATCCTGGATATACTGGTCCAAATCACGGACATATACCCTCAGACGACGATGTGCATCGATGCCTTGGATGAAATCGACCACGCGATTAGGATCCGCTTGCTGGAGGCGCTGAAATATGTCATGAAGCACTCCAAGAGGCTGGTGAAGGTTTTCGCAACAACGCGGATGGACCCCGACATTGCTCTGCAATTTAATATTTTTCCTAAGATTGAGTTGCAACCGGAAGACAATTTCAACGATATCAAGCATTTCGTGGACACGACTGTGCAGAAGACCATCGACAGCAAACTCCTCCTGTATGATGTCCCAATTGATCTCAAAGAAGAAATTTGTAGAGTCCTGTGCGAAAGGTCTAAGGGAATGTAAGCACTCGCCACGAACACCTCTACTACATACTGATAGTTGCTGAAACTGACGTTCAAACGCCAGGTTTCAGCTAGCGGCTCTTCAGATTGAGCTGCTCAGCGAAATGACCATGCAAAAAGATGTCCGGGACAGTCTAAACACCCTGCCAGATACCCTGACAGCCGCCTACGAGGAGACATATCATCGCATACTTCGGCAAAGAGGTCGTTCTCGTTACTTGGCACTCAACGCGTTCCTCTGGATCCAATATTCATCTGCGCCGCTACGGGCCGAAACCTTGCTTGATGCAAGCACAGTTACAGTCAGTGACTCCGGAATATTTTCGCACGATGTAACGGTGCAAGCAAATGCCTTATTGAAGGCTTGCCATAACCTGGTCATCTGGGATAGAAAGCTGAATGTTTTTCGGCTGGCACACCTTTCCGTGGATGAATTTCTGCAGACGAAGCTCAACACAGTCGACTCCCACACCGAACTCGCCAAAGTCTGCCTATCACTGTTGTGTACATCCAGCTCATGGGGCGACTATGACCAAGAAGAGACAACGTACGGACATCGGCACCTATTATCATACGCGGCAACATTCTGGCCGTGGCATCTTTCTCGTGGCCGATGTGAAAACTGTCCAACCTTGACCCGCCTCTGGGATACATTCGCTTACGGGCGAAGTTACCAGCATTGGCTTGAATATCATCCTAGATGGGTGCATAGCTCGCGTTGGCGTGTCTACAATTTAGACTCTTTTTGGCGCAGATGGCAGACGCTGGAGGATGGCGCCCATGACCTTCTCTCCTGTGTCTGCGTGTTTGGATTAACTCGAGAGCTCGGAAAGGTGATCAAATCGCAGTCGGAACCTACATGCGTAGGCGAGTTAATTTCCATCCCATGCATATTTGGAGATCTGGATGTTGCCAGGCTGCTCTTGGATATTAGAGGCGATGTTGTCGCCGGCAACAACGACATCAACCCAGCGCTAAACATAGCCTTGGAGAATTGGCACGAGCCCATAGTACGGCTTCTGGTCGAGCGCGGAGCTGACCTCTCAGCCGTCGACAACGAGGGGATGACCCCGCTGCACCATAGTACGCAACACAGGAGCGAGACCACGGTACGACTTCTCATCGAACTGGGAGCCGACCCCTCGGCCGTCGACAACGAGGGGATGACCCCGCTGCACCGTATTACACAACACGGGCGCGAGACCATGGTACGACCGCTCATCGAACTGGGAGTCAATCTCTCGGCCGTCGACAGGGAGATGGTGACTCCACTACACATTGCCTTGCGACATGGGCATGAGGCCTTAGCACTACATCTTATCGAACGGGGTGCCGACGTTTCGGCCGTCGACAGTAAGGGGATAAGTCCGTTGCACATTGCCTTGCGACGCAGGCAGGAGGCTTTTGCACTGCTTCTCATCAAGCGGGGTGCCGACCTCAATGTTGCCGACCAGGATGGAATGACACTGCTTCACATAGCCTCGGAACAAGGGAACGTAAACATGGCACGACTGCTCATCAAACGGGGAGCCGACTTCTGCGCCATCGATAGGAAGTGGATGACCCCCCTGCACATTGCCTCCCAAGAAGGGCACGTGACCATTGCTCGACTGCTCATCAAACGGGGAGTGGACCTCTCGGCCGTCGACAGGAAGGGGATGACTCCACTGCACCTCGCCTTGCGACGCAGGCAAGATGCCTCAGCACTGCTTCTCATCAGACAGGGTGCCGACCTCGCCGTTGCCGACGAGGATGGGATGACCCCTCTGCATATCGCCTCGCAAGAAGGACACGTGACCGCCGCACGACTGCTCATTGCACGGGGAGCTGACCTCTTGGCCATTGACAGGAAGGGTATGGCCCCGCTGCACCGCGCCTCGCAAGAAGGACACGTGACCATTGCGCATCTTCTCCTCGTGTGGGGAGCCGACCTCTCGGCTGTCGACACCGACGGGATGACTGCGCTACAGTTCGCCCTGCGATCAGGACAGGTGCCCTCAGCGCAGCTGCTGATCGAACGGGGAGCCTACCTCTCGGCCGCCGCCGGGTTATGGATGACTCCGCTGCGCTGCGCCTCTCGAGAAGCACACGTTACCGTGGCGGGACTGCTCATCGCGCGTGGAGCCTACCTCTCGGTCGTCGACAGCCAGGGGATGATTCCGTTGCACATCGCCTTGCGACATAGGCGAGAGGCCACTGCACTGCTTATCATCCAACGGGATGCTGCCCCCTACGGCACCGGCGGGGATGGAATGACCCCGCTGGCGGCTGAACATCCCCTTGCGACGTGGGAATAAGGCCTGGGCACAGCTGCTCCTTAAGCGGGGTGCTGGGCTCTTGGTTGTTGAAGATTTGTGGTAAGGTGCTGAAGAGATGGTCAATGAGAAGGTCAAAAGAAGGGAATTGCGGTATGTAGGGATGTTGGGATGTCGGTTTCTAGGTGAAGAATTCGGGTTATTCAAGCAACAGGGATCATTGGTATCGTGGGGTTCGGCTATGCCATTACTGCATTTGCTTTAGGTTTTTTTTGTTTCTTCATTAATCGCGTGCGACCTGTTTAGATCATGGCGATATGCACAGTCCAGGTCCCATCTGTCGTCCGCAAGCGGCTCGTTGTGGCCTCCCCTGCCTTCCGCCCTGGCCTTACCCCAAACAGTAGAATGCACACCTAGGAAAGTACATACTTAGGAAGTTTCCTGCATTCCTCAGCGGCCGGCTGTGACAGAAGCATACTCTTCTCCCTCGCGCGCATCGCCATACAATTGTGGAGCCTCACCGCACCGTCATCCTGTGCCTTCCTCCTGCGCGCGCCCTTAAATATCCCTTAGGCGTCGCATGGAGAACGATGCCGTCATGGTGCTCGAACGTCTGACGAGCCGACAGAGGATGGGTTGATTGCTGCTACGAGGAATAACATCAAGGTGCTGGAGGACATGCTTAATGCTCCCTGTGGGGGGGGGGGGGTCCTTTTGGATATAATTCCCGAGACGCGTTTGATAGAATTACTTCTACAACAATAGTCCTGACATGACATCCAATCCTTTCCCCCCGCCGCGCCGGAACGTTTCACCGCAGTAGACTGCTCTGCACTAGCTGCAGAGTTGGCGTCTCTACCCACGTCTACGTCACTGGGTCGCCCTCCTACCGCCGGGGCGATCTTTTAGTTGGGACGCCGCAGTCAACTGCAGCCGACTTCTGCCCGCCCGGTCCGTTACCGCGATGGACGGGGCCAGACCCGATTCCGGGCTCGGACCGACAAGACTGTTGGCAACACTATCTACAATACTTTGACGCACATCCGGTAGCGTCTGTACACGAACGTAGACGGTAGTACTCTTCACCAGTTAGAGCTCTGCGTCCAGCAGCGGCTCATTCACCACATCGCCCCGAGCAAAAGAAGCTCCTCCGCAAAATCTCGATCCCGCAGGAAATTCCAGAGAAAGATGTCGAGGCGAGTTGAAGCGGTGGCAGCGGTAGGAATCGAACGGCTAGCCTAGCCACGCCGCCACTTCAGCCACGTCGCCACCTCCGCCACATAAAGTTAACCCCGATACGTGAATATGCAAAATTTTATTAGCCCGCGCCGAATCTCCCCCATAACGGTGCAACGAAAGAAAGAGAGAGAAATATACAGAAGGATTGGGAAAGAGGGAAGGATAGATAGAGAAATAGATAGAGAAAGAGGTAATAGGGAAATAGTACCACATACTTTTTTGGGGGGGGGGTTTATTCATTACTCACATGCGACCTAGATAGATCATGGCGAGGTACACACTGTCTATCGGTTTTTCCCGTCCGCAGTCCGCACGGAGGCAGCACGTCGCAAGCTCCCCTTTGCCCTCCGCCCAGGCCTGTCCCAAGAAGATATGGTGCGCACCAAAGAAATCACAAAGGAACGACAGAGAGAGGGAATAAACGAAACCGTAACCCGCCCCCTAACCCTCTTCTGCGGAGTTCCTCACCCTCGGCTCCCAGCTCTTCCGCCTCCCAGTTTCCTTCCACACCTCTGCCTACAGGATTTTCCGTTGGGCCTTCCACTCGCGGCACACCTTGAACAGTGGCTCCCGCGTCGGCGTCCTGCAAGCACCACCAGCACTGAGCGGTGGGTCGACTCCCTGTGTACAATTCTCACAGTTGGCAGGATAGATTGAGGATGCATATGGTTGTGCGCAACGATCTCCGTTCTCGCTAAGACGTACCTTACCGACGCTGCACGAACATTGCGGGGTGGGGATCAACCCCTGTTCCTTCGAAGGATGGCGGGGCGGGGGTGCGGGGAAAAGCGACAGGGATTTTCGCGTTATCATCACATAGCACTCGATTTCTTGGCCTTGGTTTGTGTCGTCACGAATGCCAAGACGCTAGCCGTTGTCTAAGTGAAGGCGTCGCATTGCTGCCAACCAGGGGACTTGCCTTCCCTTGTCCCTGCCGTTCTACAAACACCACCACCACGACCACAGCCTTCCCCGTCGCGCCATCCGCCAGCTCTGCATCTCGGGCTACCGATTCACAATCCCGCGTTTCCTGCTCCGCTCACCGTGTAGCCACATTACGGCTGCAGATGTTCCGATGGTAGAAGGCGTGCCAGATGCTGCACCTGGAGAACGACTTGCAACCGTCACCGATGTCAAGGAATGGACAGACGAGGGGTCGTTCAACTTCCTACAATCACAGAAACATCTTGCGGAGCGGCCAGGATCGGACGGCATTCCGGAATACCGAGCTCAATGGCGCGATGTTTCTCGAACGTGGTACGTAACATCGAAGACTACCGGTCGCACACGTGTCGCCAGCCGCTCGGACCTAGCGATGAGCTTTGCGGAATTAGTGCAGAGGGTCATGTATGATATATGAGCATGGAGGGATCGCGAGGTATTGCTTTTTGTTTATTTCTCAGGTCTCCGGCTCTGACTAACTGGCTAATAACTACTGGGACAGTGAAACCGCCAACACCACTGGCCGATTTTGCGAGGCTCGAGTTCCTCTATGGATTATTGTGGGCGAAGGAGGATAGCCCACACGATGTCGTCATTCGTTACTTCGAGTTTCCGTCGTTCAACACCGATAGCGATACCGACACGAACCAACGGGGAAGGCGTAACATGTGGGCGGCGGAAAAGTTGTCGCTAAGTGGCATTAGTAGTGGGGCTCAACCGTGGCTTCATGCTTGTCTGCCATGCGAGGCGAGTGAGCTACTCGTCCGTGGCGCCTATCGGGAGATGTACATATCCTTGTTGCAGCTCAGGAAAACCGGCCGGACCGCATTGGATGCGTGGCCTATACATCTTTCATCCCGATTCTTGGACACCGAACCTTCTATAGCAGTTGAATCAAGGAATTATTTTCTGTGTCCAGCGTGTCCAGAAAACGCCAGGTAAAACGCGGGTGTTTCCTCGTCAATAATTTGGGTTGTGGTCGATGTTGGTGCAAAGTGTCACGCTGTATTTGCCTTTGCACGATGATGTACGCAGTAGAGGATGTGGGGACGGATGCATGCAGCTGCGTCCCAATGTACGTTGTGTACGGTGAATCGTGGTGTCGATGGCGTCCGTGGCCGTCGTCCACGTCTACCACGATCCACCAGTTTACGACGGCGGGGGTCATCTAGGACATGATCCGCTCGTCAACGGCAGCGCTGAAAACCTGTGCGCTCGTTGAGGCGGTGCTGTTATATGCATTGTGAATACCTAACCTCAAAACAACGCCCTAGCTAAGCGGCGGCAGTGGTTGCCGCAGTTGCGGGGGCGAAAGTGACTACGCCGTGAGTCGTAGAGACTCTGGGCTGCGGAGTGCACCGTTCGTGTTGGCCAGCCAGGACTGGGTGGCCCTGGTGAGATATGTACTTGTTTTGCTCCCCATGGCTCACCGAGCGCGTCAACGCACTCCACCCTGTGTTTCCCGCACGGCCCGTCCGAACACGGTCAATGCTGTCGATGTGGCGTGGGATGATAGGAAGATTTGCGAGTGGGCGCGGGGTTGCTGCACCGACACCCTTTATTTCCCCATGCACGGAACTAATCTACTGAAGTGAACGCTAATAGTTGATAGGAATACACCACAACGGACCGCGACCACAGATTGGAGTGCTCGAAGTGTACATCCGGGCGGGAGTGGCACGCTACCGCGAGTGCGCCGTCGGGAGCAAACGCAGAAGATATCCGCCCAGCCCCAACGGAAATCGGATTTCCGAGTGACCGTACTGATCGTTGTCGAGGGGACCCGTCCTTCAGGACGGCGCAAATCGAGAGGCCTGCCGCAGTGGGGTTTCGGAGCCAGTACTGGAGTGTACTCACCAGCTATCACTCTTGTCGCAGCATGCGCCACTCTGTGGCTGGAATCCCGTCGAAAGTTGAGGCTGCAGCTGGCCAATGAACAACGAGCTGAAGATAGAGCGACAAAGTCCAGATAAAGTGGGGTAAGCGGTGATCTGGTATCCGGCACGACCCCGGAATACCTGATACAATTAATCCCAATTGTCGATCGAACCAGGCCACCGACCGTTGTATTATCCCGAGCTCTATTCTTGTATCCTTATTACGATACATATCTGATGACCTGTTCGCAAACGCAGGAGCCCCCGAACCCGATTGGCAGCTGAACCCCACCTCTGACCGCTACCTCTGACCGCTGCCGACAACTACCTCCGAATTGACAGCGCCGCTGCCAGTCCAACACCATTTCCAGACGGACACAACCGCGTGTCCAACACCACCGCCAGCCGCAAGATGACGGACGATATCCAGCCCGATAGCTCCAGATACTACGGGAACACAAAGCACAACGAGTTCAGCAACGTGGTGTTTCATGCCGGAGTAAAGTTTGTTTCTGGCGAGTACGACTTTCCCGACATGCTTGATGCGATATTCTACTGCGGTAGACTAACCACGAATGTTCACTCTCAGATCCCAGGGTAAGTGATCTCGCTGCATCAGAAAGATAGCTTGTGTGTGGGCCACTGGGAACCAACTCACTGCAAATAGGACCGAGTAGAACTGAGATCTTGGAGTGGATATCCACTGTCCCGTACATGAGTCACCACCAGCGCATCAGTGATGGGCGCCTGGACAACACTGCCGGGTGGATCCTGCGGCGGAAGGAATACTATGATTGGAGAGCCTCGAGCAAATCCACGTTATTGTTGTTGCGGGGGATCCGTATGTCACTAGATTCTTTGAGGGCAGATTCTTGACTGACTAAGCCGTCTAGCCGGAGCTGGCAAAACGTACATAGCTTCGAAAGTCATCGATTCCCATCTGTCTAGTCCGCAGTCAGACCAGCTTGCGTACTTCTACTGCAATCGAGCCGAGGAGAGTCGCCGCACTCCCGATGTGACACTGGAACGTCCGGTCAACGTCGGAGTGACGGTAATATTGAACTGGTCAGGTTTCTCGATAGTCACGAAGGAGATGGGGCGCGCGCGGTCTTCACCGGCGTTCAGTTATTATACAGGAATAACACCCCCCATGACAATCCTTCCAAGTTCGCCCACCGTTAAGGGATTCACAGCGAATAATCTAAGGGGTTCGGTTCGATATCTGCGGCGCCCGCTGGCTGCGGCTTGAGTGCCGCATCGCACGCGGCTCCGCGGCAACGGCTTGCTCGACGGATCGCTCGTGTATCGCTTCAGCAGATGGTTCAGATTGAGACGGGCCCGGCGTATTGCCCGACAGCTCGCTCATGGTGCTTCGGCGGATCGTTCGGATTGAGACGGGCCCGGCATCTTGCCCGACGGCTCGCTCGTGTATCGCTTCGGCGGATGGTTCGAGGCGGGCCCGGCGGCTTGCCCGACAGCTCGCTCGTATATCGCTTCGGCGGGTGGTTCGATTGAGACGAGCCCGGCGTCTTGCCCGGTGGCTTGCTCGCAGCGCTTCGGCGCAATGGTCGGATCGAGACGGGCCAGGCATCTTGCCCGACGGCTCGCTCGCGGCGCTTCGGCGGATGCCAAACGGCTCGCGCGACAACTGCCTCACGGGTAAGATAAGGTAAGGAATACGCTCACACACCAGACCCTCCTGGGTGCGGGCCGGAGCCCGAAGCTACTCGTCCTGGTCGGTCTGACAATAGGATCCGCCCAATGGTATCACGGACCGCGCCATTCCCTCAGCTTATAGCTGGGTTCAAGTCACGACCCCACATCAGCCTGTTGGCTATGGCCTCGGGGATTATACCCATCGCAGTGGGGTCCTATCCGTGCCGCTGACGTGTTGCCCATCAGACCCTTCCTATCTCCCGCCTAGACTCTCGAGCCCCTCACGTATCCTT
>Ga0307508_10001117_pt1 | contig 31080 bp, 35 predicted proteins | sample 9_EM_MG_FD_203089 | JGI IMG/M metagenome (GOLD analysis project Ga0307508, IMG submission 203089) | Populus trichocarpa ectomycorrhiza microbial communities from riparian zone in the Pacific Northwest, United States - 9_EM | ecosystem: Host-associated > Plants > Roots > Unclassified | place...
CAGTTATTGACATCTCTCATGGAAGGACTCGCAGGTCCCATTTCTCGCTTTGGAGCTTCACAGCTGTCCAAATGCACATGATGATCCCTCCGGCACTCATGTATAAAATGAGACACCTCAAAGCAACCAAACCCCAGGTCTACCAACCTACAACTCGACGCTTCAAGCATTAACAGTTGCCCGAGAATTCATCATGTTCTCTAAACTCACTACGACCGTCGTCATCGCTCTTGTCGGCCTGTCTGGCCTTCATGTCGCCGAAGCCTTTACCTGCCCCGATGCGCTCTACAGTGATCGGAAGTGCTGTATGTAGCAAATCCTTTGACTAGAGCATACTTGGTTAACCATGGCTGATAACTAGGTTCCGCCCAAGTCCTTGGTGTTGCCGGACTCGATTGCACCCCCTACCTCCCAGCTCAAGGTGACTGCAGGTGCGTATAATTTGTCCTTGAGCCATTCCCTGCATATGAACCATCCGAGTCCCTACTATCCGCCTTCATTTTGAACTTGTTGTCATGTATTAATTTATGCTTTGCAGTCTTATTGGTAAAACGGACTATTGTTGTGTGCTCCGTACGTTATTCACAAGCTCGGTCGCAATTTGTGTTTACTTACAACTCTCCAACTATAGCCGTTGCCGGCCAGGACCTCCTATGCCAGTTTGCGCCACCGGGCCAGTGAAGGGTGATTCCCTGACGTTAACTCATAGCAATGAGGAGATATACTCATTGTCTATTTGTACTTTATCTCTGTCAATATGAACGAAAGCGGATTCCTGAGGATAATTCATCTTGTGTGAATCGGAGAAAAGGCTCGGGCTATGTGAAAATTGGTCTACAGACGACGAAACTAGAGTATCTTCATAAGTCGATGGACAAATAAGAGGATGACAAGGCCGCGACGATGAATTGTTTCAAGTCGGGTGTGGATCACAGTGGCATTGTAAGTTACTACTACTACTATTAATAGTACTAGCAGCATAACCTCTTGTCCTGTTAGATTCTAAAGAAGGAGGTTCAACTTCGAGTTGAAGTAAGGCTGAATAAAGTTGCAGTTACTTATGGGGGAATCGATAAGATGGAATTGACGTACAATGACTCACAAATCTCTCCCAGTCTCCTTTTTCGCAAGCTTGAACCCAAAGGGAGGCAAGCTGTAGCTGCTCTTCTTGTGATCGCAGATTGATGTGTTCCTCGCCATATTTTACTTTTGTCCAATAGTTAATGCACAAACTTTAACCAGCACATTCAAGGCAATTTGTTGAAGTGTCTGCGCAAGTACCCTCGTCGAGACGTCTTCTGGATTTGATAATGCAGAATGGTCTAACGAAGATATTCGTTCAAATCATTGAGTTCCTCATCTGTTAGTCCTAGCCTCGAATTTCTATCAAATTCGGAACTGAGAGGAGAGGTAATGTGTTGACTTGCATCCGGCCCGATTTCCAATCTATATCGTCGACGCTCTTGACTTGTGCTGACCGCCGCAGACCTACTTTTTCACCAAGCAGGGTCCACTGAAGATTTTTGGGCGAAGATTCGAACTCGAACTGGAGAATAAATATATTAATTTTCTCCTCCCATGTACAGAATTACGGCCGTCATATGGTTTGGGAATAGGATGAAGGCCGTTTTTGACTCTCCGCAAAGGTGAGTAGGTTCTGCCCCTGCGATTCGTGAATTGTTACTGATTTTATGCGTTATAGTGAATATTCCTCACCGACTGACGACACCAGGGTCCGGGAGGCATTTTCCAAGGACAAGGAGGAACATGATGTTGACTGTGAGCTCAATCTCGGTCTCTACTACATCGCTTTTGAAAGATAAGCCCAGCATCCGCCTCTTCCCAACGATCCACCTCGTCCACAAACTCGTGTTCCCCCAGTTGACCTCTACCTTCTCCAGTGCTCGAACGGACACACACGATCCCGATGCTCTCGTTATCACTTCCTCGGTTATTGCGATTTTTTTGGGACTCTTTTTCGGAGACTTGGAATGATCGACGTTGATAGCGGCTGGTGCAGGGGAATTGGTGGAAGCAGGTGGAGGAGTATTAACTTTGAAGTCGTCGGCGACAGGTCACGAGCCAGTAACATGCCACCCACAACCCTCGTTCACCTCAGGGTTACTACCCCCTTGCTTCGTCACCCCTCGACTTTGACTTTGCGTTGGTCGACCAACCCCAGACCCGGTTTTCTACTATCTGGTAAGCGTCCTTGTTTCTATGAATAATACACATGACTCTCTAAACCCAGGTCTTAGCCTGCGGAACGGGAACGTTACCCTCAAAACCCTCAAAACCCTCAGCCACACCACCAAAGAACCATGATACTGGCGAGGAGGGTTTTAACCCTTCTCGTCGTGTTGTTGCTATTTCAGCACGGCGAGAAGGGACTTCCCTTCTCGTTGTGTCATTTCGATGGAATACCACTCCCCTCGTCAACTACAGTCCCCTTTTTGACCAAACGAGGAGTTGTTACTTTTTCACCACCTCACTGTGTCATTTTTGTTCCTTTTTCAATGTAGTGAGGTGTACGCCTCCTCATTGGGCCATTTTTTTTTTTCGAGACACTGATGAGGTGTTCACCTAATATTCTAACCTGTGGAACATGGGGCATGGTGTGGATGGACCTGCCCTGGCCGGACCTGAAGGAGGGGTTGGTTGGAGGCTTTCGGTGTGGCCTCGCACGGTTGGACCTAAAAGGGGGACTCTTCCCAAGCAAAACGAGGGTCAACTCGTAAAAATAATAGGACTTTTAAAAAGGTTTCAAAACCTGATAATTCTGGATTTCGTTGACGTGGCACTAGCTCTGGATCTCATGTATACAATATGTTTTAACACGACACAATTCGTCGTCCTGAGCTGTGTATTTCCTCTTTATGCGGGCAGAAATAAACGAATGCAAACCAAGGGGTTGTTGACTCCGGAGAGCAACCGGCCTTGGCAACATCTAAAATGCCAACCATCAAGGCCCCCGAACATGTTTGTTATCCTATAGCTACAACTTCAGGTTAACAACATATCGAGTCGAGACGGCACATGCCAACCTTCAGGAGCTTCGAGACGAGCCGGCGGATCGCTGGAAAGGGAATGAGAAGTATAAATAGTCAGACTCCGAACATACCTCGACAAAATATCCGTGCTGGAGTGCGTATGAAGACGGGGGTGTCTTACTCATCGATAAGAACAATGAATCGAGTCTTATGAAGCAGATAAAGCATCTCTATACGAGACCACAGGGAATCGGAAAGCGTGTCGTCCAGAACACCCGTGTAGAACGACTGCAGATCTTCTGGCAGCTCAGCTAAATTGCAGAAGACGCCCAGTCCGTTCAAATGCGGCAGATATGGCCCTTAAACTCCGCAGCATGCCTTGCATAGTGGAACCGTTCACGGTCTTTGCATATTTCAGAGGCGTCAGGAAAATGATGGGCACAAGCAGTTTCCCTTTGCTGTTTCGCTTCTCCGACTCAAGATTATTACCACCATCCATTTGACCTGTGATTTTCTTGTTCAACCCCTAATTAGGAGTCTGGTGCGACCTACTTCAATTGTCGAGGGGAAGCAAATGAAGATAGGAAGGGACGGCCCACATTCCTTGGCGTATCGGATGGAAAAGGCAGCAATGGTATCAAGCAAATGGTGGCAAATTACACTAATCATTGCAAATATACTTGGGATCCGGCGACTACGAAGCTAAGAAATAAATTGATGAAGTAAACAGAAAGGAGAGGCACATGCAAATAATCGTGACGAGCTTAAAACCGTTCCCTTGACAGCTTCAGTTCCCAAAGTCCCTTGTGGCCCCTCAAGAGGCCTTCAAATACAATCTTATCACCCAAATAATCGATCCGGAGGGCTCCCTTGCTTATCAACGCTTGATTATTCCTACATCTCGATTGAAATGCCCTTCTGATTTCGGCCCTTTCGGAATCGGTCAATGCCTCGTTATAAAAATCCCTCAAACGAATTTGGGTATGAAGTTGATGGTGTATCTGCTGGAGGATGTCGCCGACGGTGATGCCGTTGGGATGAACTTGATAAATATCGAAGTACCATGGAAGTCGGGGGTGAAAAAGGCGGAGGAAGGCACTGGAAGGTTGACAAGCGAGTTGTGCGAGGTCGGTGTCATCATGCCGTCGGCAGAGGTTTAGAAAGTCTACGGATGAGGAGTGGAAGGGTGTTTCGAGGAGATTCTGATATATTGGCGGGTCACTTTGGGTGAAGAGTAGGAGGGGGTGGAGAGCGCGTTTGATGGGGTCAACGTAATCTGCACAGCAAGAGTTGGGATGAAAGAATGTGTGAAGGACGTTACCTCCAACTTCCGTTCTGTTCTTGGACAAAGGACAAGATTCCAGGCTTGTAATCAGGTCTCCAATCCAGTGGGCGCCTCGCCAGATTCCCATCAAAAACGTGACCCTTTGCAAGAGGGACGTTCACAAGGCTGATGGAGGGCTGCCTCCCCAACTTCTAGAGGGATAAGGAGGAGGAGCGTCATCGTAGGTGAAATTATAGTGTTCCTTGCCCTTCGGTGTTGACAATTTCAAACCGTTATCGCATCCCTCTGGATCTCTTGAGTAACTGACAGCCATCTCCAGACCAAAGTCCAGTGAATGGGTAATGATTATCAATAGCAAGGTACAAATTTTGTAATCAATATACGGACCGTCACACTCATATACCACACGCGATTCTAAGATGCGTGCACAAAGAACTTCTGTTTGAGGTATGCTTGTATCTTCCTGTAAATCAAGTGCGACAATGGCCAGTCAAAGTTATTATAACGCGGTGAGTGGGGTACGTACGCCGGTCAAAGCAGATATCCAGTCTGCGTCCTGAGTTATCGCAATTGTGGCATTTGGATACTAGAATATGAATGCCATAACCTCTGATGGGATAATAAAAAAACGCAATATTTACGCACATTTTCTAGCAACCACCTTTGTATCGACGACGATGGATGGACAATCTGAGGAGTTCAAGTTCATGTGAAAACGGGGATCAACAAAAAAGCATCACGGTGCAACGTACTCCAGGTTCCGTGGCATCAAAGGTAACGGACTGAAGGGTATGTGAACCTCCACGCAATGAGCTGGATTGATGGTGTGAAGAACCCATGCCACTCGATGGATTTCCTGTTCCTCCTCTTGCACTGTGATGGGTTGATGCAAATCCTTGTAAGTTATCCTGAGGTGACACCGGCTCCTGCTGCATAACTGTCGCAGAAAAATCATCCCAGATGTGTCCTGCAAGAGTAAAGTTCATCGTACGGACAAATACACACTGATTTTGAGGGGTGGCGCCATTCTCTCCCCGAAGGTCAGTAATTTCATCTTCTGGAGGCCCTACTCTTCCGCTTCCACTACCAATGCATTGCCAACAGTAGGACCGAGAGGTTCCTGATTCATCATTACTTTTGAACGCAAGGGAGGCTGACTGGCCACTGGTGCAAGTAGATGTTGCAATCCCCCAGGAACGAGCTTTGTCCCAGCCAACAACCACTCGGATTTCACCATTTTGAACGATTCGACCGCGTCTGCCTCTGGCATATTCGTACCAAGCCTTTGCATTTTGGGCGATGCAGTCCCGTATGACTTGGCCTTTAGTAAATTCTCCGTTAAGGCACCCTCAGGCATCGTTAAAATGGCAGCCTCCTGCGCGGTGCTCTCGAATATTAAATCGCTATAAACGAGATAGTCAATAAAATATCTGGATGACATAATTGGTGTGTTACTTGCGATGAGTTGACCAACGAAGTGCTCACGGACGAGCTTGTCAGGTAGGTATTACCACCGTAAATAGTACTTGGGTCGGTTTCGAGTTGTCCAAAGTCGAGAGGAGAGAAAGACTCTGGAACTCCCCTGCTGTTGATGGCGTGATTAGCAGGTTGAAAGATGTTGAAGAGGAAGTCGAATCGTCCAAAGTGGGTGATGATTCCGACATCGCCATGCTAATGCCTTGCCTTCGATACGCGATAGGGAGTCGTCTTCCTGGCCCAGGAATCCATAATGGAGATCCCCGTCTCTTGGCCAGAAAGCTGATGGTAATATATTTCGTGGTCTGCCCTTGGGGATGGAATAGCAATTTCTCGGTTCCTTGTTTCGTCTCCAAGCACTTCACGGGTGACGGAACAACCTATGAATGATTTCTTGAATTATGCAACACATACGTACCGTGAGTCACATTCACAACTGTGGCAGCTCCGGTTGGAGCGTTCAATGTGTTTTGTGGCTGCGTCATGTTAACTGTTCCCGTTTCTCTCCACAGGGAAGTTGAGCTGTTCAGAGAAAGGTGAAGATTACTTGCATAGAAATTCAACCAACACATACCTTGTTGGCGTTGGTGGTGATGTCGGGAACATCGGGAATAATGCACGAGACTGAGCTGCCCGCACAGAACTCGAAGGCCAGTCTTTGGAATCCATTCGCGTTAAGAAGTGGCAAGATTGGATATGATATTGCCATTGGTGGCAGGGGCAACTGCCGGCCCTAAAGGGCGAGTTTCGAAAGGTTCGGAAAAGCATCACTTAACGCCTCCTGCAACCAGGATTTCTACGCAGGTGAATAAAATTTAGGGCTCGGCTACCCATTGATCGATTGATCATGTGCAGAGGACTGGGACTCCTCGAAACATCCAAGTCCAACTTCACGACAGAGACCGGTGGATCCGAATAACCCCTCAAAACTCATAGCCCCTTGCTCATAATGGGAAGCAAACCGGGGGGCTCATGGATAAGTTGAAAGGGCGAGGTGAAGAGGTAAATCATCTGGCAAGCTGAGGAACAACGAGATGAGGAAGATTTAGTTCGATCTTTCGTTTTCGTTGTCTCTTCGTTTTCGTTCAGTTCAAAAAAACTTTGGATTTTTAAAGTGTCCTTGTGAGCGATGGTAGGGTCCCGGGAAAATGGGTCCCACCAAGTTCTATTTGCAATAGTCTGCTTTCACAAACTTGAGCGAGCCATGCCTACCCGCACATCTATCTTCCCGAAGCCAGATCCTATCCGTCCACCATCCAAACAGCTGATGCCTGATACAATCCTGCCATATCCATTGCCAAGGTTTTGCCAGCGTCAGTTTCTCCAGTTTGGTGTGGAAGAGAAAGTTCAGCGAGTCGTAGGCTACACAGGGGATAAGTTAGAGCAGATAACCAATGAAAAAATTTTGGACGGGACGTACCACTGTTGACTTGGGGGTTAACGTAGATCTTTGGTCGGTTGGGGGAAGTCCAAGAATGCATGTCGAGAGCGATCAAGTAGCATTCTGAGGAGGTGCAGTGACTTTCTCGGAACTGTAGGGGAAGCAGAGGTTTGCCTGGTGCAGGCGTTCCTTTGGTCGAGTCTGGCGCAAGGCAGACCATGAGCGATTTAAGTTGGACGAGCACAGGTTTTTAGAAAGCTTACTGGACAAGAACCAGGACGCGTCGAAGGCAGCTATGCCGTTCCAACAGGCTGCTACTTCGAATGGTTGGCCTTTTCGTAGATGGTCGATTGCGATTGGGTCTAAAGGCACGTAGGGCCAGATTTCTTTGGTTGGGCCGCCGCAAGCATCGCGGAGAACCCAGCTGGGGAGGTGAAAGGGTCAACGTTGGGTATGGAAGAGATAGAAGAGGTAGAGACGCACGTATCATACATCCCGACTCCATCGAAATCCAAAGCACAAGCTAGATCATAGTCCCCGTCTCTCGTCTTGATTAAATGAACAATAGATCCTATTCCGGGGTTAGTATACCACAAACTAAGGAGATTGGGGGTGGAGAGGCTCACTCCAGTCAAAATATACGTCGTTGAAGAATATAACTTTCTCGAAAGTCCTTCCGTCTCGATCGGCCATGACGCGCAACGGCTCCAGGACCTTGTTCCTGATCTGAGCCATATACGAGATTCTCCTTGGGCTATCCAAGTCCCACCGTCCCCTTGTGCCAGCCTCGGTGACCACTTTGTTCGCCACTCCAAGCTGTACGAGCTCATCCCTGAACTTCCGCAGCATATCCTGTGTCCCATCTTGTGAGTTTGACTCGTATATCGAGATGAAAACGTTACGAGGCCCGACGTGTTCGCTGAAGAGTTTCATGTTCTTCGTCCATGAGGGCAGAACCTTTGCTGAGTTGTACAAATTGGCTGCGATGAAGTAAGTTCCGTTTTTTGATGAGGTGATTTGAGGGATAGGAGCGTGTTTGCTGAGAGGGAAAGATGAAGGGTATGTTGGAGCGAAGAGGATGAACAGACACCATAGGACACATATCCGGAACCGGTGTCTTCGCCATGGGGCCCACCTATCCCAACTAGAGAGGTAGGTTGCATCGAATATGGTCAACGCCGGGATGCATATTAGGGCGAAAGGAAGGTAGACGAGGAAAATGGAGAAGTAGTGGAGGTGGTAGGCAAGGAAGGCGGCTGTGGTGAGGGAGAAGCCAGTGCAGGCGAGGAGGGCGCCGTGTCTGTGTGTCACGGATAGTGGCCGTCGACACATTCTGGAGGAGTCATCGTCCATCATGACCGACGTTGCGGACAGGGGAACAGCCAAGCATTAGTCGTGTCACACGTTTTGTAACGCTGATGGCTGGTACTTAGTAGTCAGGGCACCAGTGTGCCTGAGCCAAATAATCGGCTCATCGATGTACAACGCATGTTTTGACGGTGTTGAACGGTAACTGCGAAGTTAACTCGCACGTGACTCATAACTCGATTGTTTTCACGATCGAACACACAACCGCCGCGTATAAAACTCCAGGTAAAAGATTACGTAAAGTACTGGCGTTGGAATTATATTTAGGTAATCGTGTGCAATGTTTACATAAGCGATGTATTACGAGGACAAACCAAGGAAGGCCGTTCCAGATGTTACAATTTCGGGATGTGACTAACGAAAATCGAATTCTCAATTATCTATTTGTAGAAATGACGGCCGAGTTGTTCGCTGAGGCGCGGCAGAGCCAAATATTGAGCAGATCAGTCTTGCTTTCCATACTTACGTACATATTTCCTTATCAAGCATAGTGCGCGTCAATCGAATTCCACAATTTCCACTCCCCAGCTTCCATCCCCTATGTTTTTGAAGAATCCCGGCACACGTCCTGAAGAGCCTCGCTCTCTGTCGGAAATGCAGGGTTTTTTTCCTTGCTGCGTTGCACCGTCAAGGGTTAGTGCACGGAGGTATGTACCAGCTTGCAAGGTGTTACCCACTAACACGACGAGCTAGATCCCCACATAGGCAATATCGGGATCTCCTTGCCCAGTTTGAACAACCACCCCCCAGGAGATATTCTAAATCGTTTTGGTAACCCCCAATGTGCGATCATCCTCCCAACAACTTGGCACTCGGCGCACCCTAGCACAATCCCACCGTACCTGGTAACCCCGATCTCTGTCACCGACTACCTCATAGCTAACGATAAGAACGCCTTTGACGCACCCCATGCTGAGATCATGGATTTGGGAAATGGTTGGCATCAAGTCCACTTTGCATGACTATTACTTATGAATATGCACTAGCCATTATCGTCGGTGGGCAGGCCCGCCCAGCCCGCACCCTTGAGGCAGTATGTACCCCCAAACTCATGTTCGAACGATTCGTCCGTCTGGACCGCCGATCCCCCGCCAACATCATCTGGTCCCTTGCCTGCACGATCTATGAGCTGGTATTCGGAAGGAGGCTATTCGACTTCGCGCTTGAGATCACGCTCTTGGGTATGATGGCGACGTTCTGTGGGGAGGTTCCGCAGGAGTGGAAAGGATATTGGGAGTCAAGAAAGCCGCTTCGCGATTTGTGTGAGTAGATATCTCTCCCAACGCTACATATTTTCGCTGACTTTACCCATGCATAGCCCTATCGCATGCAACTGCTGAGGCTGAATGGAATGGCATGTTGGAACCTCAGGGGACACACACAAGGTGTAATGTGAAGGAGCTGTTTGCACTCCTGAGGTCTATGCTGACCATTGATCCAACACGGAGATCGAGTGCTGAAGAAGCATCCATGGTTCAGCCGTGATCTTGGTTGTTGGTACACTGGCACGCTGTGAGTATTATATTACATTATTTCATACATCTTTTTGAGTTGTACATTGCGCTCGCTTCATGTGAAAATAATCCCGCCGTTCAATGGCGGAGTAGTATAAACGAAGCTTTGAATGCAAGATTTATCAAGAAATGTATACTACCACTGATCGACAATCAGAGCGATACACAAGGTACATATGTATTAAATATACATTTCAGTGCCTATATTGTCGTTTCCAATGCTATAGCATTGCTGATATGGTTGCCCCTCTCGACGAAATCAAAGACTTCACAAGACAATCACACGTATCACTGACGACGTGGGCATCGAGTAGCAGTTCTCGGGTTGCCTGCAAGTTACCTCTAACCCTATTTCCCCCGAGTTAAAGGGTAAACTCGGGGAAAATATATTGGTATGTAGATACAAGGACGTCGTAGTAAGCCCCCGGGCCCCAACATTCAACTCCAACACCAAGTTTACCATTGGAAACCTCAATTGCAATGTCCGAAATCTATATATTGGCGATATTTGCTGTATCGAATGCTATAGCGTTACTGAGACTACAACGTCGTGATTCTGGCAGAACGGTTGACCATAGGTACAAAGTAATCCATTCGAGATGTGTAATGCTTCCAATTGGAGGATTCCGAGTAGGAAGGAAGAGACGTTCAAGACGTATCTATTGAGCAGTATGAACGACAGGTTCGTGTGTTCATCGTTCCAATTATCGCTCGTGATATCAATTGACTCGACGCTTTAGACCAATTCCCCTCCATCCAAACACACCAACCACATTTCCAATTCGAACCACTCGCCGTCCCGCCTACCGTCTCCAACCCGTAACCCCCCTCTCGATCCATCCTTCTTTAAGTTAAAGCCCCAAACCTCTTCCCAACCACCCCAATGCGTGGCCCCACCTCGAGTCTGAACACGCACCCGCATCCAACAACTCGCCCAATTCCAATATCTCTTCCCACAAGGCAATCTCGGTCTCTCAGGCTGCATTCTCCACCATATGTTCTTTTCTCAAGCCCAAGCAAATTGCTATATTCGCACCTGTTCTTTAACGAAGGAAGGGATCTGCGTGCGTCGGATTATCAGGACATCTTTTTGAACAAGGCGTTGATATTTATACCTGATGAGTAGTTCGAGTGGGGGAGACGTACTTAGGACATTTCATCATAAGTATCTTTTACCATATAGGGTTGTCACATGATCTAAACGAGGTTGCGGGCAGCGGCGACTAAGTCTAGTTTGAAACAAAATGTCACCTAAAAGAATGAGCGAAGAGAACGATTTATCGAACCGCCCCTATACTCTCTTTTATTATCCATCCTCCCGACTTCCACCACGCACAATGTCTGAGGATGAAGTCTGTCGTGTTTGGTGCCTGGTTGACGATGAACAAAGAGCATTTTCGGTTAATGCTAGTCTTGAATGGGACGTGGAGGAATTGACGGATGCGATCCAGCGACGAAGAACCCGTCTTAAGGCTCTCGACATCATAGATCTAGTCCTTTGGAAGGTGAGGCTGTCCTACCCTGGCGTAAATATTGTGCTCACTTGCGCTCACAGCTGAATGATCCCATTCCAGTACCTGACGACGACGACGACGATACTCTTCCCCAACTTCTTTCTAAACCAATCACTGGTTTCTCTGTCAAGCTGAATAAGCGTACGCAGAAGCTGTCGGACGCCCTTCCATATCTTCCTGAGAACCATCTTCATATCATCGTGAAACTGCCTGGTAAGCAAATATATGGTCATTTGTGTATGGCCTTATTTTTTTCTGAAAATCGCTCTTATTGCACGCCTTCCGCCTTCGTTTTTTACTGGCAATCCCGCATTCCCCGCGCCGCTCTACATCTCGCCTGTTGACTCTTCTGCATCGCGCAGTTGATAACCCAGCTGAAGGACCACCTTTAAAGAAATTTAGACTTGGAGACCAGAGTGGAGGTACGTTCCTTATCCTTATCTGATTTCCATGTGTGTGATAATCCAGCCACCAAAGAATCCCGAGTCGATAGCTTTAGGCAGTTCCGCAATTACTATTGGGGCGAAGACAGGATCCAACAACGAATCGAAGCTGGAAAGAAGTTTTCAACTCTGAACCTCACCCTCGCCGACCTCTCAGAATTAAACAATCGTTCGATCAAAACCCTCATCATTCGTGACGAATACCAAATCGCCTACGATACCATTCTCGAGGCGATTGAGATGGCGCCAGAGGACAGAGTTGTCTTTCTATTTACTGGTCAGCCAGGAACCGGTCTGTAAGCTTGTCGCACAGTAGAAGCAGCAACTAATCAAACTCGATAGGGAAAACACTTTTCTTGTTGGTCCTTTTAGTCCTAAGACTCCAACAAAAGCAAGCCGTCGCTCTCCAGATCAATTCTGACGAATTTGTCCTCTTCAACGAAGGCGGCGTAACTATACATGGAAAGCATGACAAGTCCGCAATTCTAAAAGGCGTCTGGACCCTGTCTGATGCAGAGTCACTCGGGCCTTGCACTGCCTTCCGGTATTCAAAAGGACACGTCATACATACTAGTTCACCAGCTTCCGGTCGTTGGATGGAATGGGTTAAGCAACTCGGTGCTGTGAGATACGTAATGGATGTGTGGTCACTGGAAGAGTTTCGGACTTTGCTGTATGTCCAAGTATTCTTTACGATGTTATCTATTGACGTACACTTTACACAGAACTGTTTCCAACTTTGATATTCCGCGCGGCGAGACCCTCTTCCTCAGATACGGGTCGAACGTCAGGCGCATCATTGACATTCTCAAGCGTCCGGCGGAGGAGGCCACACACGATCTTGATGTCAGGAGTGGGGCTGCCAACATTGCAAAGGAATTCTCGACAATACTTCTGGAACTTGAAGAATTGGATTTCAAGTCTTCGCTTTCCTCAAATATATTTACTGTCAGACCGAACAATTTGGTGGAACGACAGGGTGTTCTGACCATCCCGACGGCATATCTCTTTAAGACTCTCGCCACAGCTGTGGCCCGCCAAACGTTGGCTCAACAACATAATATTTTCATGATGCTCACTGCGCACCCATCCCTTGGTACCGCTGCACGGTGGTGGTTCGAACATTATGCGCATGTTAAGCTCTCCGATCCCACTCGTCAACCTATTCCAACGCATACCCACGGTACTTCGGACTCGTCCCCCATTCCTGTTCCCAAGGTCATGCTATCAGGCTCTACTGCACTTCGAAACATTCAACCCCCTTTTAATTTTTATTGGCGACCACGGGAGCCTAATTTTGAGGGAGCTGATGGTCTCATTCGTGTCGGAAACACAGTTCGAGTTGAACAGTACACCACATCTTCATCTCATCGATCGGCAACTAAGGGTCTTGACGAGATTCGCAAAATTATGAATCACGTTCGTGGTGTTGACTGGCACTTAGATATAGTCGGCCCGGATCTGTTTGTTGCAGAATCCGCACGGGATTCTCACAAGCTGACTGGGCGATGGGTGAAAACGCCTATTCATGCATCTCAACTGCAAATTGGAATTTTGGATAAGCAGATGTTAGATCAGATTTTGAACGAGGTGAACACAGCATATTGATAACTCGTGAATGTAGAAGAATTGACGTTAAACAGGCCACTGACGACACTTACCCGGAGTATCATTATCGCATGGATTCTACGATTGGCTCTCAAATTTCTTCCTCATCAACTCTTGTTCACGGGCTGTCTGGATCGACAATGGGACATGTGAAGATGGGTTCAACAGGCGCGCCTCATCACCAAGTAGTTCAGGTCTCCACACGACGGTAAGGTCCCTCCCAAAAACAATCAACCACACTTTCTGCTCCTCCTACAAACACGGCGGTGCCACGTTGTAGTCCCCGCAATCAAAAGTGATTACAGCAAGATGGTGCAGAATTCAGCATCGGTAGTCAATGGTTTGCACACATTGAATGTTGATATTGATCTGCTGTATCTACCTCTATTTCTCCCCCAGCGGACCGGCGGGCTGAGCCCCACGCCCCGCGGCCGCCTCGGATGGCCCAAATTTTCGCTCAGGCACCTCGGGGCCCCTCTGGGGGTCCCACCAGGACGACTTTTGGGGCCATCCGCCCTGGCCCTGGACCTCCAGAGCCCGCTCTTCGAGGCCATCGGGTTCTGATGCCCATCAGCTTATGTAATCACATGACCCCAAAAAGGCAAGCAGCCCCCTCCACAGGCGTCTTCTGTGAACGCACATTTTCGGCTTTGAAAAAAAAACATGCTCGTATTGATGTGTGAACTAGTTACAAAAAAATAAATAAATCCCCCTCCTGCCATGACAAGGAAAACACGCCCATTTCCATCGCGAGAGCTCACTTTGTCGAAAACCCTAGTGGCGTCATTAGTATGCAATAAATGTAAGAGAGAATTTCGGCAACATCCTTGTCGTCATCACGTTGCCCCGCATTGGTACAATAACCATCCATGGCCGGCGTTCGGTGGCAACGGAGGATGCAGAAGAGCACCGATCACGAAAATCGTCCGCGATGGATGCCTTTACATATGGAAGACCACGAAAACCACCCACAGCAGATGGGTTTTCGTGTTCAGTGCACAGTATGGAACAGCTTAGCACAAAAAAGCATCCATCGTGGATGGTGTTCATGTTCGCCTTTCTGCGGCACGGCGAACATGAACACCACCCAGCTTGGGTGCGTTTTTGTGCAGTGTGTGCGGAAGGGGGACAAGGGCACTATACACGAAAACCACCCGCGTTGGGTGTGGGGTGTGGAAGGGCGGTGTTGGAAACAATCGTGTTGTGTAAAACAATTAGTGTCAGCATAATTCAAAATGGCAAAAAGACGAACCAAAATTTGGGGGGACACAACAGATCCCCTCCAGTACTCCTCCTAGCCGGCATGGCTTGTGTCGTGGTCAGACTGTGGTCAGGTCAAACCTACAGAAACAGAGCGACGAGAAGGAGGTAGCCCTCCTAGTTGCGTCGAAATGAATAATAAATCAAAAAATGACGAAGACGGGAGATGACTTGTGCCGAATCTAAAAAAAACCATTTCGGCCTCGCATTTGCAAGTGACGGAGGACATACGGCGGTAGCACACCAGGTGCGGAGCTGGCTGACCAGATGTTGAAACTCCAAAAGGAGGAACCAACGCTCGGCATTTGGGGCAGATGAACTAAATGCCAAGGAAGCGCCAGCCTCAAGGGCCGCTATCTGCTGGTGTTTTCACCAGAAGCACAGATCGGGGCCTTTGCATCCCCTCCATCGCGTATCCTGGCAGTGGTGGAGTACAAATGGAATACAGCCGTAGATTTTATAAACGAACCTTATTGGGAGATGGGCATGACGGTATTCTCGCTCCTCCTGTCCCTCCCATACCCTCTGAGATATCTCGTCACGTTTTTCTGGTTGTGGTTCACGTTGTGGCCGCGCAGTGCCAGATACTAGATAGCGATAGAAGTGCAGGAGTGACTGGATCGATCACGTGTGCATCAACTTACCAAAATAGCATCGTCACAGTTCCTCTCTGTTACTCTCCAAGTTTCTTGCGGGTGGGAACGGCGATCAAGTCTACCAGGTGCGTTTCATGACGGACCCCTCGATTCACAAGTTAACTCACAACTTTTGGCAGGGAAATACGCGACACCGCCATTCAAGGCAAAGCGGAACACCGTTTCCACTTTGGGATATGCAGCCCAGCTCCTAACTCCCCATTCCATCCCTCCCGGCAACGGCTTATCTTCTGAAGACTTGTCCGCTATGCAAATTTTCGTGAAGGACCCTCGTTGCAAACCTTCAATTACCGTCACCGCGGTAGACAGTAATTGCGATCCAGGACCAACCGGCTGACCCGTTGTCGTGCCTCCGTGTCACTAACCTCCAACCAAATAAGCGGCCACAACATGACAGGACAGACGACGAGGCAGGGAAGGCTACCTCGAGATATCGAGGGGAACGAGAGGGGACCCTGATAGAGATGGGGCAAACGCTTGGTGTTGTGAGCTCATTGCTGAATTTCCTGGAGTTAGGTTGGTTGTCCTTCATCTAGCTGTGCCAGTGACTTGCTCATATAAATTTCTAACTACCTTTCAATATCTAGAATTTGCGGAGCTTGTGCAGAAGACGCGACAACGTGGATGTGACATGACGCGGTGGTGGGGACACAAGAGCTGAGCGAGGCCATCATGCCCATCGCCGAACAACGGTACGTTTAAAAAAATTCTATATTGCACTATATACTGAATTCTTAATCAGATAACCGCCAACCATCGCCAGTCGTCCTCACCAACCGATGTAAAGAAGATAGCCAGAGACCTCGCCCTGCATCTCCTTCATGAAGTCGCGATTTTCGACGTCTTCATTCTTGATTCACTTCCCCATCGTGTTTGCTTACTTTTGGAACCCCCTTACGCATATTTAATCGCGATTTTTCACACTCATACACCTGCTATCACCTCGAAAGTGCTTCCCGACCAATAGACATCGATTTTGAGCCGTTTCAGACCATTTTCTGCACTGCCCATAGTTGTATTTCGAGTTTTTATCCCCAGACAACCAATTTTGACCGTTTGCTTTGTTGTTTTTGCCTTCATATTTACATAATAGTAACATATTTAGAACACTTTCGAACACCTCAATCGCACTCCAACTACCCGGATTGACAGTTCGAGTTTTTGACCTGCAGTCCTCAACTTTTGAAGAGCCGCCCAGTCTGTTTCGGCCCACGTTTTTACGCTCAAAAACGTTCTGTAATCGGTAGAAACTCATTTCGAACACTTCTAGAACACCTGCCAGTGTGCGCGTTTCCAACCGTCCAACTTTGATTTTCGCATTTTTGACCTCAACCGACCTTTTCACCCTCGAAAACGTTTCATAATTATTAGGTGTCGATTTCGAACGGACCCTTCGACTGCATACACTACGATCCGAGTTTTTGACCCGCAATCACCAGGTTCCTTCCCTTTCACGTTTATCGGCGTTTTGGAAATCGATACAACCCACAGTCAAATTCACCTCGAAAGTTTTCACCTTTTCTCCCCATCAGGTTCAGGATCAAGAAAGTGGACGATGGCACATGGACACTTGCTTGGGATGGGCGGAATGGTCGACCCTGCGTACGAAGACGATGATTCTGAAGATCCAGATGGTCGAGTGCTTTCGTGAAGGACGCTCATCGCAAGACGACCCTTGGGCAGCAGTGGGGATGATGCATTAACATGCTCCCTCACTGTCTCAACAATGTGAATCCCCAACGCTGTCCCTCATAACGGCCAACGCAAGCTCTTCCCTGCCCACTGTTCATGCTTCACGGATTTTCACCACCCCACACCACCCAGAAGAAATCGACCCTCCACATTGTTCTCCGCCTTCGCTCTGGTATGCAAACTTTCATGAAGACTCCTGCCGGCAAGACGATCACCCTGGACACCGTCAATAATGTAAAGGCGAAGATTCAATTCCAGGAAGGCATTCCCGCAACGTGTTATTTTCCGTGGTGGTCTGCATATATTTGTGAAGATGCTCGGTCATTACATTGGAGAGAGAGTCGTCCGACGCCATTGATCACATGAAGTTGGCGAAGATTGAAGACCAGGAGGGCTTTCCGCCCGACCAGCTGCGTCTTATCTTTGCCGGTAAACAGCTGGAGGAGGATGGTCGTTACCTGTAGGACAACAATACTCTGCATTCTCGTCCTCGGACGGCATCTTGCGGTGGTACGCATTCACGACGTATAACCTTGGGTTTAACTCGCACTAACATGTGTCCCAACACTGCCGTAAACTGGGTGCTGTCAATTTTATCAAATCTTGTCCCCTTAGCTAGCTCAAAGCGTCACCCACAAGTGGATGCGGCGGATGTGCGTAGACAAAAAGTAAGATTATATCTTAAGTTACGATAGGATGTGTATAGATCAATTTTAATGCTCAATGTCCGGTTCACAAGTTCGCCAGGTGCGACAACAGGCCCCTTGATTCACAAGTTCACTCACAACCTTTTGCAGGGACAAATGGTGATCTCTGGCCGTTCTCACGAACAACACCATGGGCAGAGGCGGCTCAGCTGGAGCTCCGCATACTCAACGCGCTTTTCATGGGGCGGTATTCGGTTCCCAAGTAGGCTGGATAGATCCAGACTATGGATAAGAAAGTTGTGAGATATGATTGGGCAGAGATGGGTTTTTGCGGGTGTGATATGAGTAGACAGCACATGCGTAACTTAATTACGAAATGGGAAGGGCTATAAAGGGTATAGAAGGGGGCCCAAATAGTTGCTAAGAAAGTCAATACTACGGTGACAACTTGAAGGCATCGAAGAGAAATCTCAGTCTTTTTCTATAGGAAGGTCAAGAACACTTCCGTCATCAAGGATCTCAATGCTTGCAATAGTTACTCGACGCTCTGGAGGTCTTCTTAATTGAATAGTTGAGCTAAAACAAATTTGCTTACTTTTTCGGAGAGGTGGTTTATCTTTCGAATCCGCGGCCGACAGCGCGACCCCTCCTATGTCTTCCGTATTAAATGCGAATCCTTGGATTTCTTTCCTGAGAGCTTTAACAGGCGAGGGTGTTCCTGATTTGACCTCTAAACTCTTCTTTCTGGAACTTGATCCACCTGTCGCCACTGCAGTCTCTGGTTTCTGCGTCAGACCTTGCAATCGAACGGACTAATTGTAATACCTTTCGTCGCACCTGAAGCGACCTTGTCACGCCACTCGATGTATGACTTGAAAATCATCAAGTTAGAAATGCCAGATACTGGGCCGAGCCTCACACCTCGATCTCTGCGCATCTGAACCAATACGCGTTCTTGGTTGGACAGTGTGGGTTTGGCACAACTTTTGCTGGCTGCAGTATTGCGAAATCAAATCCTTTGAGCTGTCGAGGGATTCAGACTGTTTCGTGACAGAAACTTAAGATATACCTTATATTTGTGCACGGCTGCAGACTTGGATATGCATCCGTCAGGGCAGGTCAATTGATACATGTAATTGATTGTGGGCGAAATTTCCGGAGTTCTTCTAATCCTCTTCAGAGGTGGTGCCGGGGACAAATGGGGTGACCTAGGCGGTGAGGAAGTCATGGGAGAGTGAGTATGACTCGAGTGATCTCAGGTCAACTTGCCATCAGGTCGAGTCATCGACAAAGCTCTCTTTCCTAATACGGCCTTGACGATTCCTCCTTCAATGCCTTCGTAAGAACCTCTTCCCTATCCCGTAGAACAAGCCTCATTTTTCAATCTACAGGAAAAACTGTCAATTCTGCGACAAGCCCTACAGAGGCCCAAACGCGGCCTCGCAGCTAAATAACCACCTTACCTCATACCACTGCACGAGTATGACGGTCTTCATCACCAAGGACAACAGTGAGTTTCTTCGTTTAAATTTGGAAACCCCGTTTTAATTCTCCAGAGTCCACGAAGCATGGCGAATGCATTCGAGATAAGAATTCCGGTCACCTCGAGTGCTATATGCCCAGATGCTCTTTTGAGGCAGCAAACACCTCGAAAATGCGAGAACACATCCAGAAGGATCACCAAATCCATGACATTAAGATCTCCTCAGCCAACCCAAGCAACAACAAACCCTTGCATCGTCTCCCCATAACGACACCCCTTCCCATTGGTCATCTGTCCAAGGGCCCATCATCAAGGCAAGCTTCTCCACCGCAGGTCCTTTCCGCATCGCCCCCAGCTGCTAGCGATCTTACCACACAGAAAATCAGGATTTCCACATCCGGAACGTTTCTTGCTCCGTCAAATAGCCTTCCCATCAGATCCTCAAGCCCAGATTTTTCTCAGCAGTCCAAGTCACCCATTCCGAATGGTGTATCCTCAAGTCCAGTTGTCCCAGTCATTGCTGCTGAAAGCGAACAAGAGTCCAACGTGAACTACTTGCCCACTTCTCCCTGTGACACTCGACACCCATTCGCACCACCCTCTTCTCCATTGTTCACACCGCCCTCTTCTTCACCGCCCTCTCCCCTCATTGCATCGGATAGGCATCCATGCGATCGAAGCCACGCATCGCACGAGGCCCCATCAGCCAAAACAAACGCCCGGATCTCTGCTCTTCAGAACAAATCCGATCGAAGCCACACATCGCATAAGGCCCCACCAGCCAAAACGAACGCCAGGATCTCTGCTCCTCAGAAGAGATCAGCCCCCCCAGAAAAGAGCAACGGCAACAATGCCCCCGCGCTCCGGCAGTCCAGAAGGCAGACAAGACGTCGACCAGCTCTGGAGGAGGTCAGCAGCAGTCAGGAGGATGAGGCAATGGAGCCTGTAGATGTAGATGATGGTAAAGAAGATATCCACGGTCTCAGCGACATCTCGACTGCCATGGAGAAGGTTGGTCTTATCGTTCTCAGCCCAAGATGGCTAGAAGGCCATAAAACTCCTCTGCTACTAGCCTGCCGGGCTTGCCAAAAGGGCATCAACATTCAGAATGGCGTCGTTCATGCAACTCGTAAGGAGCTGGGGGGGCATGGTCTCAAGGCAAGCAAGGATATCGTGATCGAGCTGGAGAAGTGGATCAAGCTTAAAGTGCACCTGTTCCTCTCATCAGAGACTGCATTCCAAGATGCTCCCAGTCCACCACTTATGACGAAGCCGTTACCGATCCTGAAGGTGTATGACGGGTTGAACTGTACCTTCAAGAACTGTGACTACACTTGCAAGCGGCCGAATGCAATGGCGACGCATTGGTCTGAGAAACACAGACATAAAAAGGCTGCAAAGAAGGCGAAAAACGTGAAGGTGCAGACCTTCTTTAAGTCCCACCCGAGATATTTTGTTGTCAGCCAGGTCTCTGGATCTCATGCCAATGGTCGCTACGAGCTGTACTTGACTCAGCTTGTTCCGGATCTGGAGAAGAATTGCCACGAAGTTGTGCCTTATTTGGCATCGGAAAGAGAGATCCCGCCGCTTCTCAAGGTGATGCAGTGGCATGAACATCTCTCGCCGTACCTTTTAGACGACGCCGAAACGAACGAGTCATCCAGCAAAGACCGCCCCAGATCTTCTCAAAACCTTTCCTTGTTCAGCCTGCCGAAGGTCCAATCCCTCAAGACCATCGTTGACCAGCCCAAATGCCCCCACCTTCGTCAAGCGCTTGGTGATGTGGTTGATGCCTACTTGTTCGAGATCAAACGAAAGGGTCAACCCTGTGAACCCAGAATAAGGCGCATGCTGCAGGAATATCCCATCAAGTGAGTACCTCTCTCGGTCCTTTCCATCTCGAAAATTGACAACCACTCTGTAGGGACAACACAGCGGACTTTTGGTCGTTCGTCTCAGACCACACCTTGCACACCTATGGCCTCGTCTTTCAGAAATTCACCAATGCGGTCCTTTTGTCTTGCAAGGAACATCCATCCGGGTATGCTCTCCCTCTCAGTGACGATGATGAGATGCGCGCATCAGAGCTTGAGGCTGTCTTGAAGAAGCGACCCGAATATTCCAGTAGCAATAAGGCACCACCTGTCGAAACCGAAGAACTTGACGCTTTTCATCACTTCATCAAGCCTTTTCTTTATCCATGTTCTAGTAGTTCAGGCTCCCGATGGGACGATCCCATGGAGTGCTTCTTTGCCCTCTACGCATTGAAAGAAGATGGGACATTCAGGTCCGGAGATGGTATGACGCAGCTCTTTGCTCACCTCTCATATCTGATGCGCGGCACCTTCCTCTACGAGGCCCTTCTCCGCGTTAGAAAGGAACCACCTGGCATGCTAGACCTGGATATGTGAGTCTATTCATTTTCCCCGCTTTCCTTTGCTGATTCTCAGCTTTTTGGTAGAGCCGTCGAGGAAGAGGTGTCTCAAAACCTCAGGCCTGGCATCCGTTCACGATTCAACACAGTGGCCGACCATCAGGCCATCGCGACGTCTATCGCTTTGGTGCCCAATCAGGCTCCGGCAACCCGCACTAGTGAGGATGGGATGCATATCACGCATAGAGAAACCCACCTCGACATCGAACGCTGGAGAGAAGGCCTCATGAGGCTTTGCGACGAGGTAGAAAATGAAATTGACGGTCTTTGCGGCAATCAAGACTTCGGGTTGTCGATACCTGACTGGGTTCCGGATGACTGGGCAGATAGGTCACAAGGATACAGCTGGACGAAGAACGGCACCTTTCTGGATGACGAGCGGTGCCTCATCAAGTTTCTTCTCGACAATCCATCCTCTAACCTTGCCACCGTCAACGGTCATGGGCGTCTGGAGTTAAACTTGGTCGAAGTACGAGATACTCTCCAACAATGTGATTCCATCAACCGCAAGCTGGCTCTCCTTACCCTTTTCACTGCTGGACAGCTTTCACGAATCACTGAGTTCGCTGATTACCAGTTGACCAACTCGATTCGCGGCCGTCACCTCTTTCGAGACGGAAAGGACATCTGGGTCGTCAATAGGAGAACCAAGACGGAGGGTGTTACCGGAAAGGAAAGCTTCATTCCGAAAAAGTGTCATCCACGGCTTTCACGGGCACTCGAAAAGTATCTGCTGATCATCCGGCCCCTGGAAAAAGAGCTCAGTTATCAACTGTACGGGAAAGAGGCCTATCAGTCCTATTCGCGCAATCTTTGGATACAAAACGGCAAGAAGGTGACGGAGGATGACATGTATGGACACATTGAAGATTGCTTGAAGGAGTACTGTGGTATTGACGCGGGCATTCAAGTCTATCGGCAGCTCTCTGTCGAGATTGGTCGGGTGTTTTTAGGGTCAGAGTCTGAGTTAGAAGAAGAGAAGTGGGATTTAGTGGCTTCACAGATGGGACACACGGCCAGAATGGCCCGTGTCCATTATGCCAACGAAGTTCATCATCTTCCAGCCATGTCGAGTGACTTGCTTCTACGGTATGGGAGGGCTTCAGAGGCATGGTGGACAGTAATTGGATTTAAACCTGGCGCTGCACCCATGCTGCCACTTCGACAGCGTCATAAGGTTTTACATGAGACCCAGGCTGCTCTGTTGGCAGAGATAGAAGGGCTAAAACGAATGTTAAAGCGCCTTGATTTGAGACTCTCCCGTTATTAGTTATTATGCCTTTACATCAGTAAATCCGGGGGTTTATGACAATGAGTTTTGACGACATGAAATCTGTTCTGAAGAATCACAATGGTTACCATATGGTTGCCACATTTCAACCCTCCTGGCGACGTGATAGATGGGAAGATGATCCAAGCCTAAATTTGGAAATCTGGGCATAAGTTCATGATGCCATGCCATCGCAACAGCGGTTGGCAACGTTTGACCATCTTCGTGTCTCTTTGTGACAGCAAGGGAGAATTATAGCTGTGTTGTAAATTTACTACCATGTTCAAAAACATTCACAAGCCAGTCAGAACAAGCTGGCTTTACCACCATGTAATATCAATTTTGTACCACCTTTGCAAGTGCAGGTAATTTTGGGTAGAAGTTATAATATGAAACCATTGTGGATCGTAGTCGAAACGGTTGTATTGACTGTGGACTACAGCATGTGATCTATCTAACTGCCATTAAGGAGCTTCAATGTCTCCGATCTTGCATCAGCTGCAGTAGGATCGGTTGCCTTTGTGTTGGGGAAAATTCGCCTACAGATACAATGAGCATTTCATGGCATATTTGAATCAAAGTACAAAACTCACCTGTTCCACCACTCCAGGAGCTGCTCACGCTCCTTCCGTTTGATGGGATTTTGAACAGCATTGAAGTAGTCCATGATGGTCTCATAGAGGAGCTGGAAGTTACAGCCATTGTGCTCCAAACACCAGTTTTCGGCATTGCACAGGGCAAATGCAAGCTACCGTCAATCATCAATATATCATCACGTACACCAGATTGATCTTACCTGCGTAGCCGCATATGCAATTGCACAAGGAGTCACTTTCAACATACGTAAGGTCACAGCCACAGGTTTTCAGGCAGGCTTTTTACGCTTTGCTGTGCAGCGCGTCGTGCTCGACCGTTCCATGTCATTTTCGGCAGCTTCATCGTTGACAACTGACACATCTTTAGCAGACGCAGGAGATGTGAAGATATGCTTAAATGTCTAATGTGAAAATAGGAAGTATGCAAACTATTTGCGAGCTGATGTGACACACCTTGACGAGAAGTGAACTTTTGAGGAATCCCTTCTCTGGCTGATCGATGTTTCCCTTGAAGTTGGTGTAGAAGGAGGAGAGAAGAAAGTCCCCAGTATAATTATATTCTGGGGAGAAGACACGGATCTTCTCACGAACACTTTGGAAAGGTGTTCTAATCAGCAATGAACAAGAGTTGGTATAACTCACTCATCATTGTCCCAATCGTATTTAATTGAACACAGGAGTCTCCCTGTCACGTCGTGGTGGACATCACGATCTGAGCGGTGGTCCGGATCAAGCCTTGGCGAGTCAGGGAAGGCCGTATTCAACCAGCCTGCAACAGCCGACAGTCTTGAGACATCTTCACCACGGGCGCTAGTTGCACCCTCCTGTAGCTAACGTACAAGCTATCAACTGTAAGTTATAGAAAGGGCAATGGCTTACCTGAGCATAGAACAGCAAGAGCTCATCATAATCACTGTCGAGCGTCTTCAGAAGATTAGGAATAAGCCGTGAGAGTTCCTTGAATGCTCGGTAATTGCGGGCCTGCCTGTTGGAATCATGTGATCCATCAACCAAATAAACACGTGAGACATCAACGATACGCGTCGCGAAACACGATTAAACTCACTGTAATTTGATCATCGTTGCTTCATCTTCGTGCAGGTCATCGAGGTCAGTGTCATCAAGCTCACCGGTCAAGCGAAGCTGATGTTGGTCAGCATTGTCGATGATATTACAGATGTCTCCAAAGAGAGAGACAATCTTTGGTATGCCATGACCCAGCTTCTTCGGTGGTTGTGCTGCTGCCAACAATAGTAAGGTGAGTCACAGTATACATTGGTTCTTATACGACATTCAACTTACTCATTTTTCTGTTTCTTTGAACTCTGTTCGTTTAGGCGTTTCTTGTGTTCTTGAAGATAGAGGCCCTTCCATCGGCTCTCTGGGTTTTCATCAAATGCATCAAATTCCAGGTCACTCTTGACCGGTGAAGAACTTCGAGGCAGACTCTCGGTGGGTTCATTGGAACATGAAGACCGCAACAAGGGGACGAAGGTGCTCTGCGATCAGCACGATCAGGTCCGGTGCGAGTTGGAGGCATGTAGTGGTTGAAGGAAAAGATTGGGTAAAACATCAGAACAAGTCCCTCCATTCTTATAGCCCTGTATGAGGTACGCGGCTCTTGATCATTGTTTTCTGCCTTTCAGTTATGGCCACGCTCAAATGCTGCAATGACTGCCCTCAAAATTACAAAGCATCCAATCTATGAGCACTCAAGTTCCATCAAAAGCACTGCGAGGCAGCTCAACGTTGACACACACGATCTATGCAAACTCAAAAGCTGGGCCTTGCTAAAAATCAGATACAACGATCATCATTGTATGCACATAAAGCTCGAAATCATGATAACACTGCACGAGTAAGTTCGCTTTTTTTTATTCTTGGCCTTGTACTTACTACTAGTATTATTGACACAGGTCGATCCACTTGCAGGGCCTAGTCACTCCCATCATATGGACATCGATGGAGATCTTGCCGATACAGAAGTAATAATTTATCCTTTCTTGTGCTTGATACTTACTAAATTGATACAGGACGACCCATTCCCCCCCCCGAAATTCCCTGTCGCCTTGGCTTAGTAGTGTCGAAAATGAGCATAAGCACTCGTTTTCAGGTGTGATGAGACGTTTCGAGTGGAGTTTCAACTCCGATGGCATAAGTCGTGTTCACATACGGAGGCGCTGCAAATGGAATTCCTAGGTGTTGGACGAGTTCTCCTCTGGTGCAAGGGAATGTACTTTACAATAGGTGTTTCGGCGATTCTGACACCCATCTAAGGGGATTAATACAAACGAGAAGACATACGACAAATCAGACGACTGCACCGATGGTTTTTTATAGCTGGGGCATGAACAATTTTCCGTGGTACTAGTAGATTAGTTAGTATTAATATAAAATCAGAAACGAGGCTGGCCTTGGTAGGTGTAATGTGAAATCGGCCTCTGAACAATGAGTTGTCAGGCCGCAAACCGTGATTTCAGATTCGGGATTTAACCATGCGGTTCTGGACCACCGTAGCCGTAGCATCAGTCCTGAATCGTGGCAGGAGATTCCTGGGGGTAACATTTCTATTCTGCAGGGTGAATTCATTGGATTAATTTTGGCTCTTGTATCATTGAAGGACAGCTTACTAAGTTACCAACCACCTCAACACCGACTAATGGCATCTGGTTTACAGTTGTTGCTTGAAAGTGAGAGCTCAGTGACCTGCACGCCGCATTGACATCGCATTGACAGGCCGATGATTCTCTTCTAATGCCAATTACCCACTTGGCCACTTTACAATCAATCTCTCTGAGAATCCACGGGTCCCATGATCGGCAATACAAGAAAGTGATCTGGATATAAACTCATGCGGTGTACGTTGTTTCTCATCTAATCATGCAAACCACTCCCAAGCCCGTCATTAGCCATGCATCCATTGCCGGAAATCTTTACTCCAGTAAACGTGCTCAAGTAGTTAAAATTTTTCTCGAAAAAAAAGTGATGCATGATTGGGCAAAGACTACACCAGGCGTGGACGACAGTGCTGCCTCACTTGAGATTGTGTGAGTGAAGACTTATATTATAACTTCTGCCTCCCATTCACACAATCCACAGGATGGCCGGCCATGCCGGTGGTACAAATAGGAACGAAAAGTTTCACTTCGGTGTCCAAGTGAAGGACAAACAGGGGAACTTCATAAAAACGATAGATCCTCGCACAAAAAAACCTACCAACACTTGGCACGCATGCATTGCGCAGGACAAGAAAGACCTGTTTGCCTTAGCACATAAGTGGTATGCTGAGGAGAATGAAATCGTCGAAACCAAATAGTTTTGTAAGCCATCTCTTACTTTTTTTGAAATATTGAGTCAACAACTTATTGTTACTTTACTCTTGCAAAAGTACTATCAGATTTACAGACGTACAAATCAGGGACCCCAATGTGCCAATAGAGAAATAAGAAATTGATAGCAGCACAACTTGAAATTGAGGCAGAATTCGGCTAACCTGGTCCTGCAGGGCAGTCTTGTGACTTGAAAGATGTTTTGTGGCGAATCAGTTTAAGAATTACAGTAGCCAATTATCTTCAAGTAATTCTTCTGCACTCGCTCACATGTTAGGATTTAAAGCCAGACATTTGTGCAAGAAACCGGTGACACCTGGAATATCATTTTCATCGACGGTGCTGAGGTTCCGTAGAAGATCTTCGAGGGTGGTGGGTATGTAAACATCATTCGTTTGAAGAAGCACACCTAAACAATGAGATTAGTTGAGGACTTCATGCTAGACTCACAAGGTCTGGTCACCTTGTTCATCAAAGAATTTATTTCGATCTTCGCAGGCTTGGAGGAATTCAGGGGGGAACGGCCCTAAGCGCTCCACTATACGTTGCAAATGAAGTTCATTGGAATATTTTTTAGTGTCCTGGTCGAAGAGCTGGTGTTCTGTAAGAAGCTCAAACAACTAGGGTAATTTAGGATCAGCACGGTGAAGGAGGAGACTAACGTACAAGACAACCAACTGTCCAAATGTCGATGGCGGAGGTCCATGGATATTTGAGGGTGATTTCGGGAGCACGAAGGATAGACGGCTGACGAAGTTGAGATCTGTCAGGATTGATGGGGGTTGCTGTTCATATATTGTCGGTAAGAACAAGTAGAAGGAGAGATATGCTCACTTTCACCATAGTCCACCAAATGCACCGAGAGATTGTCAAGAGATCCACCAAGATCAAAATACAGAAGAGGTTGCGAACATGAGAAAACGAGAGGTAAGGATAATGATTCGAGATGAAGGGGGGGGCCATAGATAGTCGAAGGGTTTGACTTGATGTATTGCTCTATTCGTGGAGCTGCTGGTTGAGGTATGGTAACAAGAATATTCTCGGATTTGACATCTCAATATATTATCAGCACACATAAGAAAGATACGGACTAGACACACCAGTGTGAATATACCCGCATTCGCGATGTAGGTAATCCAAAGCAAGAAGAACCTGTTTTATTATGAGCTTTGCAGTGGGAAGGCTGAACCGGTTCTGCCCAGGCGGTCGAAGGTGTCCCAGGCTCAAGCTTAAAGGCTCTGTTACGAAGCATATATGATCGCCAGCTGGGCTCTTCGCAGGAAAACAGTGCTTGAGGGTTAAGCAGTGACTGAATCCAGGACTGTTCGGATTAGTGGTCTCAATCTTCCGGTATACATCATATTCTGGTGAATCGCCCATGACGATGTGAGCGGCGGCCTGCGATGTCAAGATCTTTATCGCAATGAAAGTCGTCATTTCTGTAGACCTATCCCTATATTGATGTCAAGGATTGGTCGAAGCTGGTGAGGATTGATCAGCAACTCACAATGCGAGCCACACAGAGGAAGAGGCAGCCCAACCAAGCTAGACTCAAGGATCAAATTTCACAGCTGCGACAAAGGAGCTGACTTGCTCACCTTATGGACAAGGTCATACTGCTTCAGAGAGTGGCCAACTGCAGCAGTGGTGAAGTACCCAAAACCATCTTCAAAACTGGAGAAAAGAGGTTCTTCCGGAGGCCCATCGGGGTTTCCCATTGCGGCAGCCAGAGTCTTAGGATCGATTGCTTTCAGATCCTGTTGAAACAGCAGTCCCCCTTGGACCTTGCGAGTGATTTTCTGGGGGGAGGAGGGTTGTCGCATGAATCTGAACACCTGCGCTAAAAGATTTGTGATGAATCCGAACACCGGCGTAAAAAGGTTCATGATGGCTGTATCGGAGGGTGTGACACAGCCCCTCTCTGCGATGTGAAGAAGCCCAAGGTAAAACCAGTTGCGATTGATGCTGGCAGTGAGATCATGAGATGTCGGAAATTGTAATTCAGATGGCGATTAACTGGACTTTCACACTAGGTTTTCCCACCTTTCGTGGCCATCACGTTTTCGCAAAGAATATATTTGTATATATTGATGGTTTTTCGCAAAATGGCAATGGCCGAGTACCTCACAGCAGGCTCCTCAGACCCCCGTACATGAGAACAGACTAATGTCTACGCTCTCGCTCAACTGCTTCCTTCTCGGAGATGACTCAACAAAAGTCTTCACAGTCAAGGTTCCTGAGTCCGACAATGTCAGCATTCTCAAGAAGATAGTTAAGGAGGAGAAAGCTCGTCACCTTGCTCACCTCGATGCTTCAGATCTCACTCTCTGGAAGGTGAGACGACCCAATTGGGGAACAAATCAAGTCTGACTATGTTCACAGCTTAACACGCCAATACCTCTGTCCCTTCGTTCAACTGCTAAGATCACCGCTTTCATCAAAAGAATCGGAGCACTCCAGTTTCCTGATCCATTGTCAAACGACGCGCTTGAAGGAAATGGTACCGTTCAGCTTCTAGATAGAGTCGACGACGTGTCTTTCTACTTGGGAGAATGCTCCTATGCCAAAGCATTTACACATTTTAGTGCAACAACCCTCTGGTGCACTTCATTGACACTTCCTTGACTTGCACTGACATTTTTTGCTTCACCACCTCCTCAACTTGGCGACCTTTCCACCCCTTCATTTGCACACGCTGTGGTCCGTCTGGATACTGTTCAATTTGATCCCGTCTACAAGTATCGGGTATGTTGCAAGCTTTCATGTTCGGACTCCTCTAAAAAGCGGTCCATACAGTCGATCCCATGCAACTGCTTTCACTCAACTGCTTCATTCTCGGTGATAAACAAAATCGGATGTTTACTGTCAAGATTTCGAACACCGACAACGTCAGCATCCTGAAAGACCTCATCAAGGAGAAGCGACCAGTCCGGTTTGCCAACATTGATGCCACGGATGTCGAGCTCTGGAAGGTTTCCTTTCCTATCGACGATCTCGCTTCCAAGCAACTGCCAACTCTTGGACCCAGCTTGAGACCCCACAGGCTTTTGTCTAACTTGTTCAACTTTGGGTTAGATGTTAGTCATATTCACATTGCAGTGCGTGTTCCAGGAACAGGTGTGTGTTATATTGGCCTCTACGATTTTTCTCTCATGTTCTATCAAGGTTCATCGGCTCCTCGTTCCTTGTTCCCACCATCTACATATAGAGACCCGATAAGACCTCCTGACCAGTTAGCACAGGATCGCCAGCAATTTTGTCGCCAACGAAAGCCAGATGCTCCTTCAAACGGAGGGGATCCCAATAAGTTCCGCGACGCACAAAAGAAGGATACACACATTTCATGCAATTGGCCCTCCGGTCTCTCCACAACCCTGCCACCAACTCTGCTCCATCCCGTCTTTGGAAATTTCATTGATGACGCCGAGAACTGCATACCGGCAGCAGATGATGTTCAACTTCTTCATGTGTTCGTGGCGGTCATGAGGAATATCTACGATGAGGAACACAAACGAAAGGAGACTGTTCTGAAGCTACTTCGTAAACATGGGATTGACGCAAAACCCACAATGATTGGCAAATATACTACAGACGGCGATCTGTCAATTGGTGAATTCCGACTTCTAATTGCCAAGTTCAAGAATGAGGTTGGTTCCAAGGGAGCCAAGCCCTTTTTTCAAGCCATCCTCTACTACCTTGAGGCCACACGGAGTCTTGCCAGTGAATATCACAATTCCGTTTTGCCGTGCATATTGTACTCATTTTCGGTGCGATGTTTCCTGTTTCCCATCTGATTTAATCCTAATCCATTTCAGGTCCTTACGTCGCATTTGCTGGTGCGGCGTGGACCGATTGCCCCACTGTGCAGATGTTGTCGCCTGTGATTCCATGTCACCATCATGACACCAATATCAAAATGAGGGACATGTTGGTGCAACACCTTGGCGCTCTCCGGCGCGCCATTCATTCTCTAAAGTCATATTATCACGATTACAGTGGAAATCCAGTCTTGCCATCTCATAATCCTTTCCATCCATATCCAACGTCGTTTACGACTCAGGATGGTTTGGTGAAGCCCTTCAAATATCTTTCAAGCATGAAAGGCCGCAACTTCTTCTTTGGGAATATCGAAGA
>Ga0307508_10001118_pt1 | contig 31062 bp, 28 predicted proteins | sample 9_EM_MG_FD_203089 | JGI IMG/M metagenome (GOLD analysis project Ga0307508, IMG submission 203089) | Populus trichocarpa ectomycorrhiza microbial communities from riparian zone in the Pacific Northwest, United States - 9_EM | ecosystem: Host-associated > Plants > Roots > Unclassified | place...
GGGGCTAAACGAGAAAATGAAGGGGGAATAATACTCACGTACTTACATACTTGGCGAGCTGCACAAGGTATGCACGGTACTCTACCTGGTGAAGTAGTTTGCGGGTTGGTGAGTAGATATTGGTACTTAGATACCTCTGGGGGCAAAGTGTACGTGGCCCTTTCTCTCTCTTTTCCTCACGCTTCCTCTCCCTCTCCCGTTCTGCGTCTCGTAGGCTTCTAGAAGCAATTTTGGCCCGCTCAGTTGTTCCCCCGACCCGTTGTTGGCCTATGTATGGTTACGTCCTAATCCCTCGGGTACAAGTAGGCAAGTGGTTGCTCCGGAGCCTCTAGATGCATCGATTGACACCGTCAACGATCAAACGCCACCCGTGAGGACCAATATCCAAGAACTCCATGACCCAAGGAAGGGCTGCAACATCTCATCGAGACATCAATGTTAGTTACTGGCTGGCCAGCCACGATACTCGCATCGACCACAATGGCCAGAAAAAAAAAGTAGTACGACAGCGGAAAAGCAGGGTTGTATTCACGCGGCATCGCACTCGTTCTCATATTTGCAACTAAAAGAAAACAAAGGGAAATAAGAGGAAAAAGGAAACAGACGTTCTCCCGCCTGACAGTGCCACCTGATACACAAGAGAAAAAATAAAAAGAAGACAGAAAAGAAACAGAAAACGCGGGCAAGTGGGGGCGGGGGTGGTAGAGGAGGGGAAGAAAGGACAAAGAAGCAAAATCGCCATGCCAGCGACGTTCCTCGAACTCCGTACATACTTCTTATGTAATGTAGGAAATTGCAAAAGACCACAACCCAACACAGACATACCTACGTATGTAGCGAAGCACCCCCACCACCCCCGGTCCAAACACCATTCCCCAGAACAAAGTAAACTTTTGAAACCCCAACTGCCCAAACAACCAACTATACAGACGCGAGTAAAAACGGAACGATTCGCCACGAAATGATCTACTGCAGGAGCGGATCACGATAGTACTTCTGCGAATTGGCCTTGAGGTTGACACCGCGCTCGAATTTGCTCCGGCCGCGAGCCTCTTCCGCCTGCGCGAGTTTCGTGAACTTGGCTACGTCGCGCTTCTGCGAGGTGGTGGCGCCGGTCATGCCGATGTCGCTGCGTTTAGCAACAGCACGGGCCTCCTCTCTCCTCTCGCGACGGTTGAGGGCACGCTCGCCGCCCTCGCCCACCTCGACGCCACCCTCTTCGTCGTCCTCGTCGCCCGCGGCACGGCGGTACTCAACGGCGCGTCTGGTCGGTGCGATCGGATGGTCGCGTAGGTTCTGTCGGTAGTAGCGTGCGAGCGATCGGTGGCCAACGGAGCGGCCGGAGGGAAGATGCAGCTCGTAATCGTCGTGGTAAACGTGGCTATGGGCGTGCGAATGCCATCCGTCTTGCATGTGGTGTCCCGTTGTCTCGCCACGCCGGCTGGTACGGACACGGTCGATGGGGATGGAGCCGAGATTCGTGGAGTCGACCGAAGTGTCAGAGTCCGTCTCCCACGCCTCTCCTTCAGCCTCAGCCTCGTCGCCAGCACCTTCCACGTCTTCCCATTCATCCTCCGCGTTCTCCTTCCTGCCGGGGGACTCGGCGGCCTCGTCGGAACTGGAGGACTCTTCGCCGGCATCGGAGTATGTGCTTCGGAAGTCGTAGAACTGACCCAACTCGACCTGCTGTTCCTCCGTCTCGAAACCGAGCATAGTGTGACCCTTATCCTGCATATGAGTCCTGATTCCTTCCAGTCCTCCTTTCTGTTTATTGCAGTATAAGCACTGGTTACCAAGCGCCAACTTCTGGCCCAGATACGTGATCAAACCAGTCAGGTCGACGAGGTACGAGGCTTCGGGAATGAACAAGCCGTGCGCTTTTGTCATGTGGCTAACGTTGAGCGTGAGTGACGGTGACACGTACGGGCAGAACAAACACGCCTCGAGCGCCAGCGCCTGCTGCTGCTCCTCCTTACCGGGAGCCTCACTGGGTGTGGGCGTTGAATCACCGGAAACATTGAGAGCCTCTACTTTTTCCGCTAGTGCCGTCTCCGCCGCCGCCTTCTCCTCGCTTCCGTTCGCAGTCCCCAGCGAAAACGTCGAACTGACCACACTGGCGGTCTCGTCCTTCTCCGCACGCCGTCCGCTGGCACCACTGCCCCTGGCGCAGATCGCATTCATCTGCGCAGTGGCAACGTTCTGCCGGTGCTTGTGGCTGCCCAAGTGATTTACGTAGCCGTTCTCGGAGTAGTAGGTCTTGTTACAAGAGGCGCAATTCTTCTCGAAGGTGGCCCGCTCGCGCTCGAGACGGGTACTGGCCTGTGCGTGAAGAACCTTTTCGGCGAAAGTTTCGGAGGAGAGCGGCGGGAGCTCAGCCACTTTACGCTTGAGGTTGTATTGACTGCGATGAGGTTAGAGCCAGGGTAAACGGGGGGAAATCTGATTTATCGTAGAAATGGAAAACATACTGCCAGTCGGTGTGGTAGTGGTTTCGTTGCGCCTCGTGCGCTCGGAAGGCGACCTGGCAAGTGTTGCATGTAAAGGGATGTGTCTGCGCTCCGGCGGAGAGTATTGAAGTCATAGCTGGGCAGACGAAGGAAGTTGGTGGTGGGGTGTGAGATCGAGGGGATGGAGGGGTAGTTGTAGTAATATTGGAAGCAGTGTGGCAGGTGGGGTGGTGGTTGTAGAGTAGTAGTATCAGGAACGGCAGGTGACGGTGAGGACTAGCAGCGGGGTCGTCGAGTGAGGCGGAGAAGTAGGAAGGAGAGTTTGGCGAAGGGAGCGAGAGGAGATTGAGGTAGGAGGATAGGTTCGGTGGTTGGGGGGGTTGGGGGGACCGAATATGTAGGGCGACGGACCGGAAGGCAAAAGAGTTTTAGGTTGCGGAAAGAGTGAGAGAGTTAAGTGAGGCGAGATGTGGATCTGGATCTCGGCCGCTTCTTCTTTCTCTTTTCGCTCTTCTCCTTCCGTTGACGGACGCTGGACTTGTAGTGCCTTACTCTTATGTTGTGCTGTGCCAATAGGAAGAGCCTTCTAAACACAGAAGAGATCAGGCACAGAATGGAGGAGGGTTTGGGTTTGTTGTGGTCAGCCCCAATCGCGACGGCGGTGAGTGTGGTAGTCGTCGATAGATTTGAGGGTGGGATTTGTTGGTTTGAAAACCATCCATTCTAATCCGTTAGCCAGGAAAGGAGATTGAAGCTAGATACATGCGGACTAGACTGGATCTTTGCGTGCCTTCCCAACTCCCACTAGCTATGCGCTTTTATGAGGGCAGGGTAAAAATAAGCTTCACCATCCCCCACCACCTCTAACCATATCTGCAGCTACCACCACAGCCGTGACGTCCGTCACCTCTACATCACCTACTACCGATTCGCTATCTTGTGTTTCCCTCCGGATCGGTGGCGACATGATCTTGGCCGATGGCGACACCACACATTTCTGGCGTGTTGGGTGTGGTCGGTCCGAGCAAACGGCTTGCGCGTCTGGTGAAGAAGATCAAGGTTATCGGTGAACCGCACTGTAATGATTTTCTTTAACTTCTCAGGTGTCTCCGGCCGTCCAACTGGCTAGGAAACCACCAGCACTGCCGGCCAGCTTTGCGAGGCATGGGTTCCTTTACAGACTATTATGGGCGAAGAAGGATAGCCTACACAATATCTTTCGCAACGAGCTTCTGTTGTTCAACAACGAAACCGATGCCGATACGAACCCACAAAAAATCCGTGACATGTGGAAAAGCTGGTGAGCATCTCGTTTGTGGGGCCTATTGGAGATGTACGATATTCTTGTTGCAGATCAGGAAGACCGGCTGGAGCACATTCGAATTGCGAAGCCCATACCCCACTGGAAGAAGATCAGCCTGATTCTTGGGCAGCCTGGCATCGGAAAGACTTGGTTCCTCACGTATGTTTTTGCGCGGAGACTTTTGGAGGGGGAACCCACTATTTTTTCGGGTCGTCAAACATATATACCGCCGTCGGTTTCACCAAAGAAAAAAAGGCAACTCATTACCTCGTCAACGGGAATGGTGTCCGCCCAGTGGACTCGCCCAATGGACCCACCATCCTTCCCAGAATCGAATGACCCGGAATAATCGGTTTTACTGATCAGAAGCCCTTCGGAGAAGCCTGGAATGCACACAATCACCGTTGGCTGGCCGTGGTGATGCCCTCGCCCCGAGAAGAGAACCATGTACATATCATTCCTTAGTCAGAAATTACTCCCAGAAGTACTACCTCCCTGCTTGGGGGTTGGAAGACGCTGCGTAAGTCCTACCTCCCATTTGCGCACAAGTTGCGTGGAGGCGGCTTGTTCAATCTTTACTAACATTCACCTTAGGGCCCAAGGGCGTCTCGCAGAAGAGGGACACACTGTTCACAGGCTTCACCAGATGCAGTCCGATTCTGCGCTTGCTTCTCCAGTACCTCCCCCCCGCCTGACAAATACGGTACGGAAGAGGCCGAGGAATCGCTGTGGCACTGAATACTAGTATAGCCGTATTCTGGAGGGGAAAATCCAGGTGCTGTTGAAAATAGACCCCCAATGTTGCGCTCCACGGAACAGTATGGCGTTAACAGCAGTCATATTATCTTTCCGATGCGTCCTAGCAATCTCGAAGGGCACGAGTACGTGTCCGATCTTTCGGTTCTAGGTATCGACGCCCCGCACATCGGCTATAGGATGGGAGCGACAACAACTCGCTACCCTGAGGAGGGGGGTGGCCCACACGATGTACCAGATCCTTCTGGGCCGCTCCGAGACCAAGACGCCCTTTCGAGGCTCGCACGCACCTAGTCTTCCAGCGTGGTGGGCGTTTCGAAGCAACCTAGCTATATCGAAATGGGTGACAAGCCTTACCCCTTTCGCTAAGGTGTCGGAACTTGGTAGCTTGCTTCCAAAACAGCCATATATCATTGGCGTTCATTTTCGGCCCAAGCATTGCAGTCTCTGTTCGGTGGCCTCATTTGCCATCACACAACCGACGAAACAGTGCTGGTGTAATTCCAGCTGAGAATGAACACTTCACACCCAGTTTGTTCCAAGAGCAGGACCAATACGTTCGCGCAGTCAACTAAGAATTTTCGTGGAAAGATACCGCGCTGGATTACGATGGTATTTTTAATTGGTGGCACTGTCTGGATTTATGATTGAATCCTTATATTTATGTATAGCCGTTGAGTCGAGGAATTGTTTTCTGTGTACAGTGCCCAGTAGACCGACAGTTGTGAGGCAGTGGGACAGGAAAAAAGAAGAAAAGAAATAAGGCCGAATTGCCATTCAATCGCCAAACAAACCCGCGGCCGCTCACAGCTGGTCGACGGGCAGTTCGTTCGTCCGTCCGGAAAGCCGAACACTTCGAAATCGATGAGGACACATCCGTACATACAGCTTGTCGCCGACTCGCCCACCGTATCTGCTACATGCTACATGCAGCCGCCATCCCGTTGAGTGGAGTAGGTATATCGATCCGAATGAGGAGCAGATGGGAGCCCTGTCAGCTCTACGCGGATGTGTTGTGCTGGTTTGTATGTGGAATTATTCTCGAATTCTCTCGGACGTTTGGGATGCCAACCCGCAGCCGCCGCGGTGCCGCAAATCGAACGTCGACGTGGTGATCGGACTCTGCGGCTGGGGCAGCTCTTCTGTCCCTTGTCTCGCACGAAGCTGGGAGGGGAACAGCGAAAGCAAAGCGAACAGCCCTAATCAATGCTGAGCATGCAGCTCGAATCGTCGGTATCGACATATCGGTATCACATATACATCTCGTCGCCGAAGAACCCGTTCTCGCTCGCAATCCAGACCAGTCGTGGTGAGGGCTCCATTCTCTTCAGTTCTTTTCTTTTCTTTTCCTTCCCTGCGCGAGAGCCAGCTGAACGGAGCCGCAGGCCGTGGCGCGAATTCGTCCATGCGAGATGACGTCGGTGCCGCTGGGATGCAGGGCGGGGAGCGAAAAGGGAGATATGTATGTAGATGGATAGATACTTGGATATGAACGCAAGTGATGAACGAAGGGCGAGGGCACACGAGCATCGTGCCGCAAAAAAACGAGGCCTGGGGCGGGGAGACAAGCGTGGGATAGAGTGTCGTGTACGCACGTACATATGGCGCGGCATGTATGTAATGTGGGCAGGCATTCCAGCCAGCAAGCAACGTGCAGCGTCGTACATGCGCTCGTATCCAAGGCGCTCGAGCAGTTAACAATGGCAAAATTCCCTCTCATTCTGCTTCTGCACGATAGATAAAAGGAAATAGGTAACCGTGCAGACAGAGCAGAGCAGAGCAGAGCAAAGCAAAGCAAAGCAAAGCAATGTCTCTCGAGAAACAGCGCCGTCACCGAACACGACACGACAGACCCGCGGAGGCGTCCGCTCCGAATGACCTTTGGGCTGAGTGCGGGGCCGGAAACACGGCTCCAGCGCGCCAGGGCGGTTCGGCCGACCCCCACGGAAACCCCGACGGCCACCTTTCCACTCGACTCATCCCTTCGAGAGGAGGGATGAGAACTGCATCCCTGCCGGTCTGGGGAGCAATCAGAACAGGTGAGGGAGCGAGTGACTGGGGACGCTTGCTCTGCATAGACTACGTCCGACTCGAGTTTCGTGCACGAGCACTCAATTGCCGGCTGAGACTGAACTCGGGCTCTCAGGTATCGCCCAACGGTCCGCTCGGTCCGGCTGCCAGTGCCGCCCCCGGACTCCGGACTCCGCCGTCCAGTTCAGGCCCGCTGCTGACGGGGCAGCTCGGCTCGGTTCCCGTCCTGGCCTCGGCGTCCGGTGGCCGCATGCACACGGCCAGGAGGAAGAGAACACGGAAAGAATGGCTGCAGCTGCAAAGACCGACGGGCGCAGAGGTACCCATATCCTCCATACTCGATCATCCGTCCTCCATCCTCCATCCTCCATCCTCCGTGCAATTTTCGAACTGGCCCGGCACATCGACACTGCGGGTGTCGATGTAGACGTCCGCACCCTATCGTCTGCCGACTCCAACCGCCAGCCGGCCGCATCCCCGAGACGGCGTAGCTGCTCTACTGAGCGCATAAACCAGTGCGTTCGGAACAGGTGCAACCCTGCCAGGCAAGTCCATCTCCCAGGGTGGCCTCCAACCCAACTAGGGCTTTGCCGACAGGACGGATGCAGCACTCAACCCAATGGAAAACGGGGAAAATCCACAGGCCCAGTCCTTCCTCCTACTTTCCGCAGCTAGAACATCAACACTGTGTCGATCGGCCAGTCCGGATATGGCACCCCCCCCCCCCCGGTCCACCCGCTCGTCCATGCCGACCTAGCCGGCACCTAGCATCCGGGTGTGGGTGGAGAGGGGCGCAGAGAAAGCTTGTTTCTTCGTACCGCATATCGCTTGCACATGCTGACGTCCGGTTCCCCGGGGCTGGGATCGGGGTGGGGTGTGACGGGGTCACCGGCGTGCACTCGGCTGCGGTTATGGAAGGTCTTGTCTGGTGGCGTGCATGGTAGGATCTCCAGGCCCGTCGCTCGGCCTCTCTGCCGCAGGAAGGTGTCCAACGGACCGCGTCCACGGATGTATGTGGGGGAGCTCGCGCCGGCGTGGCTGGATGGATGCTACAGCTCCCCGCATGGCTGGCCGAAGAAGGAAACCCGCTCGAGGCGGCCACTTGCGAAACTGTGGAGCAGTGGCAGCGTGTTCTTTGCTCCCATCGCTGTGGCGGTGCTTCCGTTTGTGCGGCGCATCCGTAGCCCGGACGGTCCTGCAGACTGGCTGCCGGTTGCTGCATCGAGCTGATGGGCACGGCGCGGTGGTGTCGAGCTCGAGGGCAGAGTATGTATTCTGCGTGCATGCACGTTCAGCCTGCTGGCTAGGTTGGGCAGTTTGTGGACACGCCGGGTCGTTGGCAAGGACCGATCCTGTATGCTGCCCGGATTCGACAGGATGGCCGGCGTGAAGAGTGGTCTGCCAGTCAACCCAAATCGCTGGCTGGACGGCTGACTTAGCCTCCACTCGGTCAGACGGGTTGCATGACTGTTTTGTGCTTCCACGCCTGTTGCTGTTCCGAGCAGTTGTTCCTCCGGTGTCAGTGATACCCCTGTCCCATCCACTCCTCCGACACACTGCCAGCCGGGATCCAGACATCCCATCTCCAAACCACTCACCACCTTCTCCCTTCAAGCGTTAGTGCCATCTCCACGCTCCACCCGGCTTCTCAGAAAGGACTCGTCCACTCCTCCGATGGCCAATCGAGTCTCGGTGACACCCCCCCATCACCCCCTCTTCCTCACTCCCGATCCATCCTTCACGTCCCCAATCTATCCTCGACACCCCCGCTCGCTCCGCTCCCTTCTTGCCGCCACTCCCTCGCCAAGCGCATAGTCCGCACTTATACCGCCGGACACCGTTCGCCACTTTGGCCGTCGCCCACTCTCCCAAACCCGCCAACCTCCCAGTCACCCCGAGCCCCCAGGACCATCCACTTATCCCCCCTCTCCCGAGTCCGGGAGTCCTCTAAACTCCATTCATTGATTCCGTATGTGCTCTCCTCCCCCCTCGCCGGAACTGCGCTCCCCAATGCCGCCCTAGATGTCGTTCAACGCCGCCCAGCGCGCCGCGTTCATTCGGACTCCCTCTGACAAGACCAGTGCGCTTACGGGTGCGAGACGGTAGATCTCCACCGCTATACAGTACTTGCCGGGTAGGGTGGTGTTTTTGTTTAATCAGTAATTGCATGCGACTTATATAGGTCGTGGCAATATACACACTGGTTCCCGACCACTGCCCATACGGCTCGTCGAGGGGGGGTTTCAATCTGTCCATTAATCGCGTGCGACCTTCCTAGATCATGGCGATGTACGGCTCGTCGAGGGCAGGCTGGTGCGAAACCCGGCCAGTGTTTCGTGCCACAGAGTGATCAAGCGTGACGAACTGCGACTCCTGGTCTCGGCCGCAGCTCTGTCGGGCAGCAGCGGATAGGTCGCACGCAATTAGCCATCGAACAGTAGCTCCGGGAGCATGTCGCTCACCTGCCTGCCTGCCTCAATCGTAGCGATCCCGTGACGTCCCCATCTCCCATCCGCCCGCTCAGCAAGCAAGTCAGGCACGCCGAGAAGGGAGCAGGGCAGCCCAGTGGAGGACGCAAAGTGGAGGGGGGTTTCTGTTGTCTTTTTTTTCTTCTTTTCTTTTGTCGCGTTGTTTCCTCGATGCGATTTCTGGCTTCGGACAGTGGACGAGAACTAGAGTGCGGGTGTTGCCGTGTTCTAGAATGCAATTCATGATTAAACAAAAATAATAATACACAACTGCAACTCGGCGTCGGCGACGGCGATAGTACGCTCGCCGGAAGGTCCTATATCGGTATGAGAGGACTACGGCGTTAGGACGGCGGATCCGCGGTGCAGCAAAGGCATCGCCCACTGGCGGAAAAGCGAGTGAGAACGAACCGAGTCGTCCCGTGCCTGTCCCGCGAGTAGGAACCGGTGTTATTTCTGGCCCCTTGGAGACCTAATCTGGCGTATCTACCGATCCGTATCTATTTGCTTGTCGAGAGTTAAATCCGCCAGGTGTTTATATGTTCTTTTTTTGTGGGATGCCAAGATGGCGCTAGCGCGCAGTGTACTCAAGGCTATGAGTGACATACATCGTTATGAGTGATACTCTATGTGTCGGGCCGGAAATCGTCTCGCGCGCGAGCTTCCTGCCCCAACCCGGACAGAGAGCCATCGCTTCTCATCCAGTTTCCATCGGATCGGCTCGATAGAAAGGCAAAAAGTGATCCTCAAGCCAAGTAGGATCCAACCGCATGCGCCCCGCGAGCCAACGCTGCCCCAACACCCACGAGGCTGCACCAGATGCTTGCCCTTCGTGCGGGGGCAACGGCAAGGCGAACACGCGACAGCTTCCCTCTCTCCGAACTATCCACAGACCCTGGCGCGCTCTCCCGCCAAGTAGCTACGGACAGGCGTTGCCAGGGTAAGCTCTGCTTCTTCCGCCACCGGCACTCACTCTCCACATCTCGAATGTGCGGAATCTAGGCCCCTGTGCGACGAGCCGGAGCCTTCGCGCAGCGTGCAGCCCCCCGCCCTAGTGGCGCAGTGGCGCAGTGGCGTCCGTCAGCCGCCACCAGCACGCCTACCGTCCGCTCAAAGCACGGGCGTCGGCGAACAGCTGTTGGTTGGCGGCGGACAGTCCAAGAGCCGACACGGTCGCACGGAGCTCCCGCGAGGCACAGATATATACATATGCTGCTGTGCACGAACTAGGTAGTTCCCGTCTTCAACGGCAAGGCGCTCTCTGTTTCAGCCTGACGCGCGGAGATCGAGAATCCAAGTGCGTGCACTCCTCCGCTGGGTCTGCCCCCTCGGACCACCCGGGCTGCACTGGCGTGGACTCGGCGCGGCCATGCACAGCAGAGATCTGACGTGGGACGTGCAGCGGACGCTGTCCCGTGGAACGGGAGGATGAGAAGAGAGGGGCAGCGGCGCCGTGCGGGGCGGAGCACGCGGCCAGGACTGGTTCGGGGGCGCATTGTTTGACGACTCGGCTGGCCCCCTCGCGATCGATCGGTGATTGGGTATGTATGACGTTCATGGCCGGTGATGTCGTAGGCTTCGGAGTTCGATCCCGCAATCTCGCGCCCTGTCGTATGGCGGGCCGCACTTTCCAGGCCTGTACGCGTGGCTTCTCAACATGGCGCGCTCGCCCAAGGGGCCCCATGCATCTCTGTTTGGCTGGCTGCTTGGTTGGTCGTCGCCGGGGGACGAACAGTGAAAAACAAGGGCCGTCGTTCCTTCGCCACATGCAAGGCCTATGGCACGCGGGGCATCGCAAGCTGTCGTTCGCGGGCCCGTCCCCCTGCATCGTCGGGGGGGCAACGGCAATCTCCGCATATGTATGCATATGTAGAAAGCACGATCCGCTAATCCGCTTACGATTAGCTCAACGCGGATGAGGGGATATGGCAGAGGAGCCTACATATGGTGCTCGTAAGTTGCGCAGAAGGTGCGTCTGCGGTTGCGCTCCTCGCGGAGCGGGATGTGCGCGAACGCACTCAGACCATGGCGAAAGAACACTCGGACCGGACTAGAATAAAAAAAAGAAATCAGGAGTGTTCTGCATATCTACATCTCCTGTTGCGGTGGCTGCCATATGGGCCCTGGATCGGAAGTGCCCGCCGATCCGTGGATACGTTCGTATGTAGAGTATGTATGTACTTGCAATTGCTGTTGCATGCGCCGAGACGCTCGGCACTGCAATCGCGGTCGATGCGAAACGTTACCAGTCAACTTGCAGTCCGCAGCGTAGGTCATATATACTTTATACATAACGTGGCAGATTGATCTCTACATGCATATGCGGAAGACTGAGATGTGTGGGCGGATGCCCCCACGGGGCAGGAGTTTTATCGTCGCCCGTCCTCGCAAATAGATGGCGATAGAACAGGCCAGTAAATAGCTGCGACTGCCTATTCTCGCTCATCTGGGGCGTCTGTTGTTGCTGGCATTGCTCCACCGCTTTCGAGCGCAAATGTTTTCTCTTGTTCTCATGCGTTGTCTCCGAGGGAGCCAGATGTCGGAAGGTGTGTGGTTACCGAACAGAGGTCACGGAAACCCGAAGGCCGCAATCTTTCGCACACAGTGGCGCATTCAGTGCTGAGGTTCGACCAGAAACACGTTTGCCCGACGTTGATACGTACCGCCCCCCTGTAGCCGATGGGCCTCGAACCCGTCGAAAGGCTTAACACGGGGCGAGCAGGCCCCCCAACCAGGAACAACTAACCTCACCTGAACGCAGGTGGCTGCAACCAACTGAATAAGCCACTTTCTGCGAACAGCTCGCACACCACGGTCGTGGAGTTCTCGGTCGTCATGTGGTCGGTGAACCTTCAAAGGCAAGGTCGGGTGTCCCACCGCGCGTCCTGGAACAGCTGAAGGGAACCAAGCGCGCGTATTACGAGCGCGAGTTCCCACGTTCACCAAGAAAGCGCAGTGTGGTGCCATGAATTCCGTAGGCGGAGTTGCAGTGCCCCCGACTACACACGGGCAGCTGTCCGGGCATCGAGCAGGAGCGGCGGCCGTGTGGCTCGCTTCCGATGCTGCGCGCGAGCCGGACGGATAGCTGGAGGGGGCATGGACTGCGGTGCGCGGGGCATCCATCGTATGCAACACCCTCAGGACGTATGAAACCTCTCGCCGTCGGCCCGGCAGGCAGGTATGCACTGCACTCGGCACCCTCTCTCCGGGTATCTGTTCGCCGCTCTCGGAATACACGGGCGAGATATATCCATGCGATATATGAGGCAGTCAGCACGTGGAAGAACAGTGAATCGCTAGGAAGGATGCTGACCGGATACGAGTGCACTGGAGCGCAGCGGAAAGGAGGCGGCGATGGGCAATGTCCACGCAGTTCTAACTGCGCTCCCGTCGCTAACCGCGAACCGGTTCGACGCCCCACCACACACCCTAGATAGCTGCGCACCGGACTCCCAAGACAGTGGAACACTGTGCACATACGTGAGCAGTGAGCACATACCGAGACGTCGATACACTCCGCGACTACACATCCTATGCCTCTCGCACCGTCTATGCACAGCCGCGACTGAACTGTATGGATATGTGTGCGGAGGGGCCGATTCGATGTCGATGTCTCATGCGAGCACAAGTTTCGTGGCGCTAACAAAAGGTGTGCACATATGTATATACATAGGAACGCTTCTCGGGCCCTCCCCCGTTCAGGGCACGCGGCAGGCGGCAGCCAAGGCGAACCAGGTCCGTCCAGACAGGCTCGAGAAGGTTGGTATTGCGCCACAGAGCGGCACTCTCCACGGATCTCCCCAGGGCCCTGGGCGATAGTTATTCTCCTGTTGTAGTTTGCGTTTTGCGGGCACATTGACTCCATACGCCGACGAGCCAAGGCACCGCCCCCCACCTCTGCAGCTGATAGGGCTATGCACCGTTCCCTATTGAACACCCGATGCATTTCGGGGGCAATCAGGGGCTAGCGTGGTCGTGTGGTGTGGGTGTGGCGGGGGGGAGATAAGTGTATATATATTGTTGGGCAATACACCAGTCATCCTCCGCTCCAGTCCGCTGCCACCACCGCTCTCCACTCAGTCAGTCCCCAACAAAGTGCCCTGGATTTAAAAGAGCTCACCCCCTAAAGCCTTCTCCATCCGCTCGATCCTGCATTGTCACCTCAATAACCTCAACGTCCGTATATCACTACCCCTCCCTCCGCCGCCATCTTCGTGTCGGGCACCTTCTCCGAACTCCCCAAAACCTTGAACCGTCAGATACTTTATTCGTTTCATCCACAAGAATGCCTTCGGGAACGGCTTCGAAGGACAGAAGGTGCGGATTCCGTGTCTGGTGTGAAGCCCGTGTATTTCCTTACAAGCGTGAAGTGCCTCCAATAGTGCAGATGAATGTGGGAGCAATCCCGGCAGCGGTAATAGCGGTGCTGGTGCACATCAGGGCTCGGAGGTCTATTTTCCAGGCTGGGTCGAGCGAGTGTATGCCCCAGGGTTCGAGCGAACTGTTGGCGAGGGCGCCAATGCGGTGTTCCGAATCGACGCTGCGTTCCCTCCATCTCCACCTGCGGAAGCTTCCCCTAGGAGCAACGAGACCTCGTCGAGCAGCTCCGCTCCGGATTCTCCGGCAACTAAGCGGAAGCTGGCTTCTCCCACCCCGTCGGAGGGTATTCCCGCTGAAAAGAAGAAACGTCAGGAGTGAAGTTTTATTCGCATAGCATGAATGGTACCGACACAAATTCCTAGTTATTGTTCCGAAGACCAACTGTTAATCCCGTACAGTTTTTGTTAACTCATTTTCACCTTGTGCGCGGAAGATTATTGTTGCATACAAACGGCATTTGGTAGAGGGTCCGGTGGCACGGCGCATGGTTATGGTTCGGTCATACTTGTTTGGCGGGAGAATTGGTTTAGATGAGAGCGAACTTTTTTCTTGGTCTTCCTAGAGGTTTTTTGTTTTTCGATCTTCAATTATTTCCTAAACTTTTGTTGCTATTTTATAGATTCTAATTCCACAAACATCGGGGTAACTCACATCTCCATGCAACAGTGCCACACCCCTGAATAAGCAGCTTCCCACGCAACCCAGCTATCGCCGCCTCAATCCCCCCTTTCCTCTACTCACACACTCAGCGGTTTCGACACCCAACCGTTGGCCCTTCAAACTTTTTTTTTTTTTTGCGTCCGCTCGAGAATACTTGTTTGTTCCGCCTTTTTCGACGCACGAAACGAAAGTTATCCTCATTCCCATCCGAAGCTTGAAGCTCTAACAAAGCCCTGTGACAGCCGTCGGTATTAGAGGGCGCAGTCTGTTCCTTGAGCATGCGACCACCGACTTATCCACTGCCGCCCTTTTCGATAGCTCGTCGGGACTCGGCTTGATGGCTCGGAAATTGCGGGCTATGAAAAGCACCCCCCGAGACAGACGAACGCTTCGACGAAGACCTCCGGACATCGCCACGCCTTGTGCCGGAACCTGCCATGCCGGCCAATCGGCTCATCCCGCGCACACCTCTCGGAGCGCCGAGAAAAAAATCGGGATAAAACTCGGCGGAAGAACGGAATGGCGGAAGAAGTGAGATGGAAAGCCGATTCCGGTGCTTCGAAAAGGATTAGCGACGTGCGACTTCGGCGTGCGCAACAAAATGGCCTGGAGAAGTGATCTTATACCCCACCGAGTTTGGTCCGGTCATCGCATTGCGCAGCGTTCCGCTTAAGCCACGTTGCTGCATGACGACGACCACCACTACGGACACGAAATGGTGGATGGTCATCCTGGTTGCCGACGGCCACCCCCACCGGTCGAAATACCCCAGCCAAGGTCGACAATTGAAACGGAACGAACGAGCTGCCGGATCCATCGGGGCCGCGTGTATTCTCTTACAGGAATAATCCGGCTCTTCGTTTTCTTGATGACAGTGGCCTGGTTCTGGTGGCGGGGGTGGTATGAACTGCACCGTGTTTCTGCTCGTCGATGTGGATGCGTATCTATCACGATCGTTCTGTGTCAGTCTTGAGGGACACGTGGTGTTTTGTGCTTCAGGGCCGAGGGCTACTGTACCACAAAAGTCAAAGCTGCAGTCTTCGGAACTCACCGCTGTGTAGCTCGTTGCAGCTCACCGGCATACGAGTTGAACAAAGCGAACATTTCTGCCTCGCTGTGGTGGAAGGCAATCATCACGCACCGCCGCTATGCCTGGAGGCCAGCGGTGCTGAAACGTCGGAAATATGTTGGTTGTGATGCACGAATGCTGCTGTTGAAGTCCGGATACTGATTCGAATTCTGGCTCCATGGACGGCGAAGGGCGCATGGTGTGTAGCAGTTTTGCGGTTCGGACTGAACGGTGGTGTTTCTGTTTCCATCAGACAACTGTGGGTTCCGACTTTTATTCAAAGCAACTCGATTTCCGAGTGCGATGAAATAACACCCCCACCGACGGTTGTCTCGGCGGGCGGTAGGGCAGACTTGACTGCTGCTGATCAATAACTTGTCCAGGCGATGAATAGAGCTGAAATGGTTCGAATCCACCGCATCGAGGCCGGCGGCAATAAGCGAGATACTCGGTCTTCGGGGTCTGATTCGTGAGGTGGAGTTGGTGATATAATGAACCCTAGGTGATGAAAAGGCGGTAGTTGTCTGCACAGCTGAGCGCACCCAAACATCAGGCACGGTGATCGTTCGCGGAACAAGAGGGACAGGCGCTCTCTCGAATGCTGGATGGCGGTACTTTACTCGATCTGCCGAAGCCCATCCCCCGGGAGCCCTCCATACCATGGGTCTTCTGTCGTCGTTCTGGGCTATGTACCCACTGAGGCGGCGTCCGACTGCATCCGGCGAGCGCATGGAAGTCTCCTGTTCCGGTACTATGTAACACCCCTTGCTTCTGCATGTAATCGTCAATTCCGGGCGGATCCGACCCATCAGTCCGGTACAGTGCAACACGATGAAACCTTTTATTTCTCGTCTGCTAATAGCCTGGCTTCCGTCACACAGAAGCCGTCCAACAAACTCAAAATTCATAATCTCGATGGTCCTATTTCCGTTGGGCCCATGTGGAAAGTGACGTATGCCGAGCCCGGAAAGGTCACTGATTAAACTGGCGATATCTGTGACGATTGGCAAATGGTGTAGTATGCGCTGTTCCGTCCGGCATCACCAAACCTGGCTGACTGCCATGATGACCTCCGTTTCAGTTCTTCTTCCCGCGGAGCAGCGACGATTGTTGATTGTCGACGGTACGCACGTTCGTATGGGATTACCCGAAAAGAACCGCCTCGTCGACTGTAGCACCTCGGCGATGTATCCGTGGACATCGTATGGAGCCAAAATCGCCACCGTTGGAGTGCGGTGGTGGGTTTGGTGGGTTTGGTGGGTTTGGTGGTGATGGCTGGTTCCCGGGAGTCTGGGCCGTGGGGTCGTTGTACAGGGAAAATTCCTCAGGATGAATGCGAGTTAAAAGAACGAGACTGGCCATTAGCGCACGGGCCACTGCAGTCCGTGCTGGGAGAGTCCAGCGACTGATTTCCTTACAAATGGGCACGAAAGCTTGTTCCCATGGCCAACTATGAATGGGCCCCAACCCCTTCGGGGCGGTAACCAGCTTGTGCAGATGCTGCTGTGCAGTGGCACAACGGTTGCGGCATCGGACCTGAGTGGAATGAGAAGTAAGCAAGAACCAACAAGTTGCATTTTGACAAGGGGGTACCCGGGAAACGAGAAAGCCAGATGGGCCAAGCTCATGGCAGAGGAGACAGCCCAGTGGAATAGCTAGGTTACATATCTACTCGGACTGCGCGCGTGACGCTGCTCCCAGATCCTTCGCACATCAAGCGAGATCTCCGAGAAGTGCATGGAATCCTGCCAATGGGCTGAGGCCAGGCCTCCAGGAAGGGACAATGATGTCGAGCAGGCAGAAGCTGGACGGGGCGGTTTGTGGAGCTCCAAGAGGCCCACTTCAAGGTTTCAGTTGAAGACAGACACTGCCTCACCACTGGACGAAGAGTCGGCCCACCCACCGCTCAGTGCTGGTGGTGCCCGTACAGGATGTAGACGCGGGAGCATGTCTTCAAAATTGCCCCAGGCTGGAAGGTCCAACAGAAGATCTTGGGGGCAGAAGTTCGGAAGGAATCCGGGAGGGGTAAGACCGGTTCAAGATCCTGGATTTCCTCGCCGACACGAGGTGCAACTAGCCGGTACTAGACTTCCTCTTCCACCACGGATGTAGGAAGGCTGGTTTCGACTGAGGAAGACGCGGGGAGCGAGGTGTTGGAGTGGGAGCAAGGGGAAGCGGAGAGGAGCGGAGGGTGGATGCTGAGTAGCTGGATGCCAAGGGTAGATCAACCGTTGTTTCTCCCCGCGCTTTCTTCATGGCATCCGCAGGAGAGGAGTAGGGGTGAGGTTGAGGTTTCCTTTGTGATTTCCTTGGTGCGCATCTACTCTTTCTTGGGACAAGGCCTGGGCGGAGGGTAAAGGGGAACTTGCAACATGCCGCCTGGACAGCGGACGGGAAATCCGGACAGTGTTTTCCTCGCCATGATCTATGTATCGCATGCGAGTAATGAATAAACAAATAATAAAAGGTTGCTTCTTGACTTAGACTGCGCTCGTATGCAAAGTGCATTTTATGAGTTGGAAAGCCCAGACAAACGGACCTGGGAATGGGCTGTGGAGAATTTCATCCGTTGGCATCTTCGTTCATATGTACTTCCCTCTGTCCAGTCATACGCCCATATCACAAAGAGATCAGAAGAATCCAGGCTTGATGGTTTGCTATAGTCCACATGGCTGCACGCGAATTTGATTGCTGCTCCCAAACCCCGATGGCTATGCTCATGGCCGATGCTCCTACCTGCATGTGTACGCAGAGACATATGTTGGAATCCAACTGCGACTACCCAACACCTCTCACTCTTAGGGGGGCGGCGGGGACTGGGAGAAGCGGGCGACGAGGCAATATTAGAGTATCCCCGTGTGATTATCGCAAAACATTCATCTATCCGTATATCGATGTGCGCCGGGCATTTCCGTCTCATCGTCGACTATCGCCATAATCGAGAAAGGTCGCATGCGATTAATGAATAGATAATTTTAAAAAACTATCCCATCGCCGATTGCGTGCAGCCTATCTACTCAAAACAATGGTAGTACTCGTACTCACCCGAGGTTTCTGGGTGTCCGCGACCATAGCGGCCATCGACTTGTGGAAGGATTTAGGCCGTGACTAATACTTGCTAGCTAACTAGACTATTCATGGTAATATTACTGCAAATATAGTTTCGCCTATCTAGACTACATACTTAGGTATGTATGATATGTTTCTCGTCGCTAGATAGGTAGCGCTGCCATCTGCAGCCCGGCGGCACAGTTTGGTCTAGGACGAGTGCCACCTTTGTTTGTCCGATTATTAATCGCATGTGCCGCGGTTCACGCGATTATACGATGATTAGATTGTGTGGTCTGACTAGGCAGGGTGTGTCGGCAGCTCTTTGTACCGAAGCCGGTCAACATCTCGTAGGTGGAGTCTGAGACCCTCGCCTCGACTGTGATAGTCAGGGAGCCTCTTAGTACGTGCTCGGAATAGATGGGAGCTGGGTCGAGTGAATTCTTGACCAAACAATTGAGGTCCTTGAAATCCAGGCGGGAGGACTCCAGCTCTGCTGTCACTGTCTCGTCGCCCCGCTTCGACCGGCCCCCCGCCGCTCCCCTCTGCCTTCAAACTCCTTCCGACGCAGGGACCGTTAAACCCCTTAATCGTGGACTGATAAAAAAGTGTCCAGGACTTTGTATTTGTTCGCAACAACCTACACCCGGTCGAGCGGTGGTTACTTAAAAGGACCGAGGAGGTTGGACCGCCGCTGCAACGTGGTTCCACTTGGTTCGAAAGTTGTAATTCCCGCTGCTACGGCATCGCCGAGTTTTATGTCTTCTGAGGCGCTGTTGGTTTGGGCAGTAAATTTGCCCTTCTCCTCATCCTGGGTTCTAGGGCCCAGGCTCAAGCCTCACCGTGGTCAAACTGGTCGTATGCGGGCAACGACTAAACAAATAAAACCAGCATCTCGCTGGATGGGTGGCCTTAGTTAGCCGGAGTACGCGTCAACCAACCAGTTCATGCTCTTGGTCACGTTCGGGTTCGCAATCCCATCCGCACTGTTAGTCCATCAGTCACCCGTCGGATGCATATTCTCCTTCTTCCCGACATAGCCTCTATTAGTATATCCACGGGCACGGCACTCCAAGAATCCTCGATCACCTATGTACATACATATCTGGGACTGCCAGCTGAATTCTCTCACCTTGTGTCTGATCGACCAGCCCTAATAATTGTGCACGGGTCCGCCATGTTGGTTCAATGTGCCAGAAAATCCGTCCGCCAGACTGTCTTCTGCAGGTGTTGGGGGGGACTCAGGCTGATCGCCCCCGCCGGCGTCCCGGCAATGCTGAGTCGAATTCCAGTTGCACTTCGCACTGGTTTGGGTACGAGCTGTGACCGTGAACGGTGTTATTTGGAGCATTCCAAAGTTTCCGAAGTGTCATCCGGCCGGGGAGTATTGCATTGAAGCCGCGTCGCAAGCGAATCGTGTGGCTATCTCATCTGCCAAGGAGAGACTCTCGGATTGATAACACTCAGTATCGGCTCCAGCAAGGGGGCCTGCCAGTGGGTGAAATGTTCGGGGGCCTGACCCACACGCACCGAACCCGGGTCATGGATGAGGGTATCCCGCTCTACCTGAGGGGGTTTTGCAAGCAGGAATCTTCATTCTCGCATTCGGCCATCTTAGCGGTTGTTTTCGTAGCCGCTTGTTTAATCTCCCACGCCAGAGCATCCGCAGCGTGATTCCATTTTAGCTGCGGGAGATAGAGTGGAGCGGGAGGAAGCATAACTGAAATGTTGGTGCCCCTGGATACGAGCGTCGTCAGCTGAAGAGTCGCTAACGGCACGGCTTTCGACGGCGATCGGCTGTTCCAGTTGTGAGTGCCCAATGGAGCTCCAGAACACCTGAGCGACATGTGATCAATAATGACAAAACAAATGCGGATAACACGGCAACAGTCTTACCAATATGCATACATGCGCAACAAAGCAAAAACCGTGCTCATACAGCTGCGTGGAAGGGGTATGTGTAGATGTCCCTTATTTCGGCGCCACTGCAGTTACACGTTCAGCTCAGGTTCGCGGCTCTACACACAATGGACGAGCACTACCTATCATTCTATACCACAACGCCTCCCAACATCTGGCAGAGTCAAGTACTGGGGTTAAAAGCCTATCCGAAGGGTTCTCTCGTGCGACGGACAATCGAGGATCGTTTTCTATGGCCAGCTGCGCCCTGAAGCGCCACAGGCCAGTGGGTCCTGCATAAGTACGACTACAAGCGATGCCTAGTACGGCTACGTATCCGGCAAGCACTTTCTCCGGTGCTCTATACCGGGTCCCCCTCCCATAGTGGGTTACTGTATAGTGCGCTCCTCTTAACGCAATAAAGGGCTTCATTCTTTCTCACTCGCCAAATACCCCGTATTTAAAGGCTGCCCGGAACGCTACGCCGCCTTCAGGCCAGGGTGGAGGGCAAGGGGAGCTACAACGAGCCTCCTACGGACTGATCGAGGTCGGGTTGGACAGTACTCGGGTTGGAAAGTACGCCGCCATAGTCTACATAGGCTGTATACGAGTATGATTAAACAAAAGCTGCGCTGTCTTCAAAGCAGCGCCGAGAAGGCTACTCTTGTACCGTCAGCGGGTGCCAGCGGCCCATGTATTGAGCATGTACTGAGTGGTCCTCTACATAAGTAAGTAAGTATCCAACTCGTATGTGCATCATGATGTTTAATTCTGTAGAAACCCGTTGTTGTTCACTTGCGATGGCGATTTCCCCTTCTCGGAGCCACCGGCAGTTGTGCTGCTCTCCCATGGTATCCGGTACGGAAGTCCGAGGAATTGGTTTCACACAGTATGCTATCTAGATGTTTTAAGGTTTTCTTTTCGCCACTTGCCGTCTGGCCGTCCGGTACAAGGAAGTTTCCAAGCCCGCAGTCACTCAGGGGTCCATGCTGCTCCACAGGCTTGGGGGACGATGCCTACCTATTTGAGAGGCGCCCCCTTCCTCTCCCCCAGATCGCAAAACTTCCTGGGAGACCCTCACCCACAACCTACGTCCCGAAAACACCACCATCGCGCTTGCACATCAATAACTTCGGCCCAGCACGATATTCGCTCGAGTCCTTGTAGTTGTGGCGAAAGAAGCAAATCTTCACCAGGCGAATCATGAGCGGATCCTCAATAAGTACCACCGAATCTGTCGCGTTCGATTTAAGACTCCGTTTTCGTTCAAAGGGCGATAGGAACAGCCGAACCGGGAGACCTCCGTAAGCTCCATCGCCGTTGAAGGTCAATTGACGGCGGTGTTATGATGGACAGACAGACGCTCATCACCGGCATACAACCACACCGCTTTCCCGAAGTAGCCACACACGTGTGTTTGTTAGCTGCGGGGTCAGCACACGTGTTTCCAGTCAATCGTATTCTATTGCATCGGATCGGAACCGCCGGAACGAACACTGGTCCTCACGATCACCATCTCCGCCCGTTAACTCCAACCTAGCATCGAACCTGGACAAATAGTCAGATCATCTCCGTGTTCCGAGCTTGGGGAGTATTCGTACGATCAAACGCCGTATCCTTTGCATTCACACTACCAAAGGAACAGATTCATGATGCTGAGGTGCGATGCAACCGTCGCTTAAACCCGATTGATTCCCCACGGTCTAATAACGGACTCGTGCAGAAGCGATGGAGATAACTCAGGCATCAACCATATTGGGCGGGGGCCAGTCGAAGTGGGGCGACGATACAAATTTTCTTTGGCGATTCACCCATAACCGGCAAAAACCACTCGACAAAGGTAGCACAGATCACGCACCGAGTGCCAGCATCAGATGACGGCTGGCTACCTGCGGCTCGGAAGCACAGACCAACATCGCCTTCCTCACTGTGGAGTAAATTTCTCGCTTGATCCCGCCGGCTACCATCGATTGATCTACGCTCAGCTTTAGTATTGACTCAATGAGGCGATGGGTGACAGGCGGTGATCGTGACTGTTCTGCTGTCCAGCCAGTATGTCCACCACACCGTTGATGGCAACTGAAGTCTGGCTTGAGGGGAAATGGTTGGGAACTGAGCTGATTTGGATACTGGATCCAAGGTTCCTTCAGAGAAAGCGATCGCATTTGCACCAACAGAATCCAGCAACGCCTCGTCACACAGATCCGCGCCATCCAACGAGCGACTCGCAAAGCCATCAGCATTCGCTAGGCACCAATGGCATGGTCCATTGCTACAACAGCACCACCGAACGATGCAACCGTTGCTCTCCACGACTGCGTACCGCCAGAGCGAGCCGTTGTCGATTCCGCCCGTGATGCGCACAAACAGGACGGCGAGAAGGGTTGCGCCACAACTCTCCGCACTGCGATCGAACCTCGTACATGACGCGGCGGCCTGCGGCGACTCCGAGGCATCATAGAGACCAGATCCCACATGTTGGTAAGGAGACATACTGGTCCGGGAACGGCTCCTGGCGCCGACCGCAAACACCACACAAATCCGACGCATCGTTTATGATGCCATCTCAATCAACCTTGGCCACCTGAATTGGCCGACGCCATTGGGTCAAAACGACGAGTCAATTGCGGCTTCGAGCGAGACGAATATAACCCTAGTGGCTGAATCTTTGGGTCTGTTGAGCGTTGTGGCCTGGCACGATTTTGGACTATCCATTCTTGGACTGGACATTCCTGCTGCGGTTGGTAGACTTCTTTGGATGGTCGGGTGGCGGACGCCCGCCTTCACCTGCTATTCATGGCCAAGGGGGAAATGACACGATGGTGACGATCGATCGCCGGTTATAACTCGGCCGCTTCGCCCGACCGTGGTTTTTTCGGATCTTGTCGTGCACGAAGCGAACACCCGTCGCTCATAGATATTTTCGATATCCAGCGTCGGTTCTCCCTCCCGTCTTCTCTCGGCTTTCTCTTCTTCCCTGGAATTTAACTTTTCCACGCACAGGTTGCCGACGCTAGCGATGCCTGCTACGCATCCTCCAGACCCAGCCAGGGCTTTGGGCGAATTGTCGGGAAGCGCCGGCCTCGCAGTTTCAGTAGCCCTGTTCTAACTCGGGATTTCATTGCCCGCCAGTCCCTGGGCGACCAAAAGGTCGGACATCCAAAAGGACGGTTATGATGCGGCTCGACAGGCAGTCGGTTAGGGAACAGGCTGTACCAACAACTGTCACATGCACTGTTAGAGCTCGGAGGTCCGGCCGATGGAACGAGGAAAATAGGTTCACTTCCCGAAAGAAAGAAAGAAAAGGTGGACGAAAGACGCCCGATTTTGCTGGTTGGGCACATGCAAGGGGTACTAAAAAAAATGGTTGCTGGGCCGGCCGGCGAACGAGTGTTTGATTTAACTCTAGGAAGTTGAGGGAGGAGGGGGATTGGGGGCAAGAAATACTTCTACGGAAGTGTGTGGAACCGTCTGTCCCTAGAGTACATTCGCATGAATGTGGCGTCAGCAGTTCCTACGTCGAGAATGCGACCTAGTGATCTCCCGTATGTATCCGTCCTCTGGCGGAGTTGCTAGGCTGACATCCACGTGAGCAGTCATAGGTGTGAATGGCCGAGTTTACAACACATTCGGGGCCAAGGAATCTGGGGACCGTGCACGAACTAGGAGCTATCGCCAAAGGTCACAATATCTGTATTCATTCTGGAAATATACTGTTATCTAGGAAACAACTAGACCGCCGAATAGAGAGGAAACATGATGCACCGACACAGGCGAAAAAAAAAACACACCTCCGGCCGAACGCGGGTTGCACGGTTCGAGAAACATTGACATCGGGCGGCAGAGAAAGAAAAAACAAGCACTACTTCGCGCAAAAAAAAGAAAGAAGAAGGAAGAAAAAAAGGCGGGGAGGAAGAGGGAAGAGAAGACAGGATTTAGTTGAGGTTTCATCGGCACATACAAAAGGAACAATTAAAAGAGTACGAACGACGATGACAGGCGAAGAGACGAAAGAGGCAACATGGCAGACGAAAGCAGGAACTGTACACCACGCGTTAGTAACTCTCCTTTGGAACAACAGCTTGGTCCCGGCGTGAATACCATTCACGAAACGACTAGACGTCACCAAGATACCTCCACTCAGGGTGCTTCTTCACGGTGCTTCTTCCCGGGATGCTGCGAGCTCTCGTCCAGGGCGGGAGACAATGGCCTCTTGGTGGTTGGGGAGACTGGGGGGGAGGCCGCGGAAACAGGAGGCTGGGGGTCGGGAGAGGGTGAAAGTGGAGGCGAAGCTGGAGGGAGCGGTGAAGGCGAGGGCGAAGGCGAGCCTGGAGGCGGTTCCAAAATGTCCGCGTCGCTCAACACTTTCCCGACATTGGTGGACCTCTCGCAGCCGGCGACCCACCCTCCTCTCGCAAGCCACCCTAGCATGTTCAGACGTGGTTGAGCTGCCCCATTTCCACTACCGGTATCGCCACCAGAATGGCTCGCAACACTGTTGTCGCTATTGTGCGCCTGTCAGTCATCGTGCAAGTTTGCCATCGACACTGGGACACTGGGAATATGTACCTGTTGGAGGGGGGTGACTGTCCAGACATGATGGGGTTTCCTCGCGGGGGGGCGGGGTGGTCGATGCCTCCGGATCGGAGTGCGGGAGATACGTGCACGAAGATGTTCGATACGAACGAGAAGACAGCAAGCGACGGACGACACCCGCACAGAGATATCGGAAGGAGCTATGCTGGGGGAATAGAAATTCACTGAACTCGGCGAGCTTTATCTGGGGTATGAGTATGGAGGGAGATGGGAGATGATATTGACGTGGAAAGAGGGTTTTTAGAGAGCTGCTGCGACCTTGGCACCCCCCTGTGGGGGGGGGGGGGGGGGGGGGGAAGAGAATCCACAGTCCGTTCCTACACCATCCCGGCAGCCACCCCAACCTACTGGTACGGTCTCGCAGTACCAGGCATGCAGCGTCGGCTCGTGGCTGAGGAGAGATTCTGATCACACCGTCGGTGGCATATCTACGGCAATTTTTGGGCAGATGACACGCTAATGCATCCGCCGCACTGACCCCATCATCGAGTCATTCATCAGCAGGGAACCTCCTCCTCAGCGGCCGTGTTTCTTCTGCCACCCAGAGCCTTCAATCCACCGAGTGCGAGGAAACCGTGGGAGAGGCAGGAGATGGGTTCGATCGACCGCTATGACGCGGCAAAAGTTTATCGGTCTTCTTGACCAGATTCGGACCGCCGGAGGGAAACCCGTAGCTCTCACTTTACCACCGATCACCGCCCACAGCACTGAGCCCGAGCAGCCGCAACTCGCGACGGAATTGCAGCCCGATACGCGCGTGGAGGGAGGGGGCGGTCGGTCGTTAGGGGCTCCGGCTGGCAATGCTGACTTTACAGTGCACACCTGAACTCCAAACCATTGTAGGCACACAGAACTTCTCGGCAGCTTCGCCAAAACCACAACGGCGAATGCCGGGCTGTGGAGCTGACTCACCGCCAGAGGGTATGTACTGCAACACCCCTCGAACGCGTCCGATAGTGACCTTTGGGTGCATGTCACCATGGGAATGGGTGGACGGGGGAGTCGCTGAAGGTCTGTTTCCGCCTGCAACCCTCACCAGCCGCCGAGTGCATGCTTGCAGGGGAGGTAAGAATCCAGCAGATCACACGCTCCCTTCCCCTAAGTCAATTTGTGTGCTGCTCTGCGGGATTGAAAGAGGGCGGAGTTGATTAAACAGCTATAGGTGGAGAGGGTATAATAGCAGTACGTAGTAAGGGGCCTGTGGTTTGCAGCGGTCTTTGTCCTCTGACAATCAATAGGCGCCTCTCACGTTGGAAGGCCTGAGTACACCTACTTACTTTGGTCACTCTAGTCAATTTTTTTTTGGGGGGGGGGAGGGAGGGGGTTGAGAAAGCGGCGGAGGAGAAAAGAAGGGGGAAATCTCGTTCGGCAGACAACATCTACTGACCACAAAACTAGATACGTGACCGGCGTCCCTCTTCCGGCTCCACCCTCCCGGCCCGGGTGCGGCCCGCGACGTTTGCACGCCCGTTCGGTAGCCCTGGTTTCACTGGAGGCACCCACCCTTCATCCTGTGCCCTATTCCTGTGGCGCGATATGATCTCAAACAGTTGGGGAAACGCACCATACCACTCGCCGGCCGAGTTCGACACCCTCACGACTAGTTCCGCAGCCCTGAATCTCGGGTATTCGACTGCTTTGGGTGCTCACCCAACCCCCCACTCTCGACATCCGTCGTCGGGCCGGCGGCTCATTTGTGGTGCTCGCCGGCCGGCTGGCCCATGTGAAAGAATCCCATCGATGTAACTGCTGCTCGGGGCTGACGGCGCCCACCAAACACGCTTCCACTCTGTGCGCCTCATAATCGGTGCATCTCTCGGCCAGGAATTGGTGACCTTGTCTGCTCCGAGCATGTTCTGACCCTTCTCCGGCAGTACTCCTGATGTCCTGTCGAAAAAAAAGCAACGCGGAAGGAAGGCCAAGAATCGAAGTGCCCCACAGGTCACGGGTGCAACCACCCACCGCGGTCAGCGAAACGGCTCAACGGACCGACGGCAAGGCAGGGTCTTGTTGGAACCAGTGCTCTTTCCCGATTCGACTGCCACTCATCCCAGTGCCCCGAGCACACGCTCCCGAATTGGACTGCCCGCCCACGGATTCATCGACACACCACCGTCCACGGCGAAAGAGCCGTCACGTATGAGACGATGCGTACTCCGGGGTGTGGGCCAGGAGCGGGTACTTGTCTGCACCGATCCACACACGACGGCCATTGGCCGTGCCCACGACACGCCAACTCCGCGCGAACACTCGACGGACGAGCTACCGGGGCTAGTTCTCAAGACTCTAGGGCATCGTCTGCGAAAGCTGCATCTGCTGGCCCCTGGGGGCGGCGATGTCCCCTCCCAAGCTAAGACGCAGTGAGTATTCCGTCGTGTCCTGTGTGAGCGCTGTCCGTGCGTGAATTCCTTCCTACATGCCACAATGGAATACGGCAACACCATACCGCCCTGTCCCACACCATCACAGCCTGCCATACCGTTGTCTGCAACCGCCTCAATCGTGACACCACGGTCAAGGGAGATACAGTACGAAGAAAGGGCACCGCAGCGACACTGAGCGGCCGACCACCAAGCACACCCGCTGGCTATGCAAGCCACCAAGGAAAAAAGAAAAGCAACCGAGCCATAACACTACACCCTCTTCTATATACATGTCGGTCAGACGCACCGCCCCGCCTACCACCTTGGTGACTTCCCGATCGCCAATCACGATGCCCATTATCCCAACCTCCGCAAATTCTCGAACCCCGGCCCCCGCCGCACTGCAGTGCAACTCGCCTTCATATCGGCGACGTCTGATACACCTATGCTGGATGTCAGCACTTGCACCTACACCTACGCTTTCATCGCGGCCGCACCCCATGTGTATCCGTAGGAATGATGATGAATCCGCCAGTCATGTATCTAAGGATATACTCGTACCCACTTCGTGTTCGGATGCACGCCGCCGCCCACGGCGCACCCTCCCCCCCCCCCGAGCATGGCGCGTGCGGTTAGGGAAAAAAAGACCAAGCTCACACGCCCGGGTGTCAGCTGCACAGGTTGTAGGGATAGAGTGATATTGGGAAGGGGCGAGGAGACAATGATGATGGCTCCACCGTAGAGTTGTAGTCTACCGTATTCATCTACTCGTTAAAGGGACAGACACACACTAAAGACACTGCCGAATGTATGAAGACAACCTCCATACTGCAGCCATGCATACCAACGAGCAAACTACTGTATTGCTCGGTGGGAGGGACATAATATGTACGTATCTAGCGTTCGGGGTATGCCTAGCCGTATCTTGCGCCCATGGGCCGATGAAAGGGGGGATGATCACTGGGGTTCGATTTGGGATATCGCTATAGGTAGTTTGAATGTTATCCGTCCCAGCCGGCGTAAACGCCGGCAAGCGCTAGTGCGAAGATGGAGACGGACATGAGGAAGATGAGAGAGACAAAAAGTGTGAGAAATGCTGCCTACTGATCCACTGGTAAATAGGTCGAGACTTTCGCGTTACTGCTTCCTTCTGTTGGATGATGCAGGGAGAAGGGTGACGATCCCGATTACTCGAGTAAGTGTTTCAGGACAGGGTCCAACCCAGCTCCCCACCCTGCGCACTCCCCACCCCCGCTCCCCACCCCTCTCCAGCTGGGGGCCGAACGAACAAGTGAGTGGTCTCCTTGTGGGTGTTCGTAGAGCGTCTTGCTCGATCGGCCAGCCAGCGTGGACAAAAAGGTCTGTCGGTTCCTCTTCTGGTTTCCTCACACATAGCTGTACACTATCTATCTCACGGTCTCACCAGACTTCTGCGGCTGGTGCGGATACCCTGGATGGGACAGATGAGGTTTCAGCTTCTTTCCGGTGATATGTAAGGCGGGTTGGGGATTAGCGTGCATTAGCATGGCTTACTTGGGTGTGGTGATATGGAGGGATCGACAGACGGACTAAGTTAGATATCAACTACTCTACCATCAATGTATCTAGAGTAGCCCACTTTGAGTAAACTTGAGGGTACTTAAGTGGCACCAGGAGTTCGGGATTTATTGTTAGTCAATCAACGGCCTACATACGTCTTTTCATGGCTTTCGTTTTAGTTTTTGTTTTTGTTTTTTGTTTTTTTGTTTTTTTGTTTTTTCGCCTCTTTGTTTTTTGTTTTTGTTTTGTTTTTGTTTTTGTTTCCCCTTTTATTTCCCCGTGCAATATGTATCTATCTATAGGACGCGCATCCATATTCCAGCCGGGAAGAAGAAAATAAATAAAATAAAAGAAAAAAAGAAGAAAAAACGAAAAGAAAGAAGAAGAAAAACGACAAGCTGGTAGGGAAGCAAGCATGGGAAGGTGACACGGCTACCGACGCTCGGTATACACGCACCCCGTCCACCACCGCCGCCGGAGGGAGATGAAGGTGTTGGACTGCTTGCCAGCGCCAGCCCTACGCTTGCATGATTCATCCGACGACAGTGTGTTTGTTTGGTCGGAACGGTCGCTTTATTGCAATCATGCGTCGTATGTAGAGTAAGTATATGCTGGTGGGGAGTTGGAATCGCTTTTTTTTTTCTTCGCCCGCGCGCGAGATATGACTGGTCTGCAAAACGGCGGTTCAAGTTGTGCAGAGGGAACGGTGTGCAGACCAAACCGCTCTGATGAGCTTGACGGCTACCTGCCATGTTGGCGGCGATGGCTGCGGTGAGAGACTGGCCGCAGCCCTTCCGCTTCTCCTGAGTCCTGAAACGCTGATGTGCGCGAGTGGGGGCGGAGAGCCGAGCACTAGTGTCGGTGTGAAGTACCAATCCGGTCCAGTCGCGCTCTCGCGGACTCTCTATATACCAGCTTTTGGCCGCCGGAAATCGATCCTCGTGCGCCTTCACGGGAGATGGACGGTGGCACAGCCCTGTTGACTCAACCGCATCCCCCACACCAACGCATCGCGCGCACGCAAAGGCCCCAGCGTGAGACATCTCAGGTCCCCACTATAGTCGAGCTCCGTGTTGCTCCGAAGGGATCCAGAGCCGTGCAGCGGACGGCGCGAGTGATGCTGAGGTTGTGTACGATGCTTGTCGTCCGCACTAGAACTGCTCCGCAGATGTGGATCTCAAAATGTCGGCCTGGCCAACTGGGTCCTGCACAAGGCCGGTCCGATCGTTCCTCCCGCCCCCACGCTACCGGAAGGCTGCGTCTTGAGACGTGCACATGATTCGTTGGGAAAAAAAGCATCTGACGTCAAAATCCGCCCTGGGGCACGGTCAGTGAGTGTTCGACTCCACGGATCGACAGCTGCCCCCAGCCTCCACCGGCGAATTCGCTGCGCGGCCAAAAAAGCGGGTATTACGCCTACCCGGACAAGGCAACTACCCCTCAAACAACCCAACGGCAGTTGCCGGGCGATTCGAATTCTCCTCCGAAACCAGGCTGCGTGTTTGCTGCCTCCGTGCCTCCGTGCCTCCAGTTCCGCCCAAGTCCAGTCAGCCCAGTCAAGTCCCAGCCGGTTGCCCACAAATCATGCAACACCCGTCGACAACGCTCACAGCCTCCAATGTGCCGGTCCCCCTTTCCCCCGTGCCCACCAATGCCCGACCCCGCCAAACGTGCGCCAATACGACCGCCATTCCCCCCAGTCACCCCCCGCGTACATGCCAACCAAGGACCTTAAGTCCAAGCGGGGAGCAAATCCCCCCATACGCAATACAGAGGTGTGTACGGTCGGATATATGCAACGCTTCGAGAACGTCATGTTCAGCTGGACGGGTAGGAGTGCGGCCTGCTAGTGAGTTTGATGATGTGCGCGATTACGTGGGGGGGCCTGTGGGAGGCGCTATCTAACACCTTGAAGTCAGTGAGACCGGGCCACCATTGATGGCGCAGTGCTTTTAGCTGAGCTACCGGGGATGACAAAGCCGTTATCTCCGAAGATTATTCGTCGAATCCATTTATCGGCAGCTGTGAGCTGATATATAATGAGGTGATGAACGAGGATCGACCCGGGTACTGAGCTTCTTTCGTCTCTTTTGTTATGCTGCAGTCGTAAGGCCTTCAGAAGTTTGGCTGGTACATATCATGGATGTTTGCTGGCGCGTCTGACGGTTTGGCGCCACAGGGTCGCAATATGCGGCCCGGCTAAGGGGACATCTGTGTCGAGTGACGAATAATGACGGCAGCTGTTCAACAGAGAGTTGCTCGCTCGATGTCCTCCGCCTCACTCCACCAGAGCACACGGTACTTTAACGCTCCATGCTGATTCGTAATGTTCATGTTCCAAGGTACTCGCGGTGCCCTCTGTCCAGTCATTTCGCCATGCCCCTGGTGCTTCTCCTCTCAGTGCCCGCCACCGTTGAACGAAAGCCTCGGAACGTCTATTCAGAGTCGGGTGTGCGTCGAATAGCGGTCCGGGGGGGGGGGGGGCACCTGCGAGCTTTTCCGC
>Ga0307508_10001119_pt1 | contig 31027 bp, 25 predicted proteins | sample 9_EM_MG_FD_203089 | JGI IMG/M metagenome (GOLD analysis project Ga0307508, IMG submission 203089) | Populus trichocarpa ectomycorrhiza microbial communities from riparian zone in the Pacific Northwest, United States - 9_EM | ecosystem: Host-associated > Plants > Roots > Unclassified | place...
CCGCGGCTTCTTCGCCGTGTCCGACGCGACGACGGGCGGCGCCACCTTCTATACCCGCAATGGTGCCTTCACCACGGACAATTTGGGCTTTCTGGAAAACAACGGCTATTACCTCGAAGGCTATCGGACCGCCGCGGACGGCACGCGCTCGTCCACCTCGCTGGAGCCGATCAACACCGAGGTCGTCAAGACCAGCGCCAGCGCCACCACCGAGACGACGATCGCGGCGAACCTGCCGTCCGACGCGGCCACCAACGCCACCTTCACCAGCTCGATGACGGTTTACGATTCGCAGGGCACCGCAAATTCGATCCAGATCACCTGGACCAAGACCGGCAGCGACGCCTGGAGCGCAGCGTTCGGCAGCCCGACGCTGGCGTCCGATCCGACCAACACCACCGGCACGACGAGCGCCACCGGCAACCCGGTCGCGATCACCTTCAACAGCGACGGCTCGCTCGCAACGCCCACCACCATGCCGAGCATCGGCGTGACCTGGACCAACGGTGCGGCGGCAAGCACCATCTCGCTCAACCTCGGCACCGCCGGCAAGACCGACGGCCTGACCCAGGATGCCTCGGGCCAGACCACCCCCGCGGTCGACGTCACCAGCATTACGTCGAACGGTCTGGCGTACGGCAAGCTGAGCAGCATCGCGATCGGCAAGAACGGCCTGGTCAACGCCACCTATTCGAACGGCCAGACCATCGCGATCTACCAGATCCAGGTCGCAACATTCGCCGATCCCAATGGACTGGCCGCGCACAGCGACGGCATGTATTCGGCGACCATGACCTCCGGTGCCGCCACCCTGCACACGTCGGGCGCCGATGGCGCCGGAACGATCTATGGCAGCGAACTGGAGTCGAGCACGACCGACACCAGCGGCCAGTTCAGCAACATGATCTCGGCGCAACAGGCCTATTCGGCGGCCTCGCAGGTGATCACGACCGTGAACAAGATGTTCGACACCCTGATCTCGTCGATGAGGTAGCGATGGCTGATGCAAAGCGCAATGGCCCAAGCGAGGGCGAGGCGTTGCTGCGCCGGCTGCGCCGACTGACGGTTCGCACCGAGAGCGCGAACGCGGGCGACCGAGTGCAGCTCATCGCATTGATCGACGATATCGAGGCGGCGCGTCGGCGCCTCAAGCGCGAGTGCGCGCGGCTGGATGAGGAGTTGAAGCGGGTAACGATGAGGGTCACAGCGATCAACGCCTATGCCCGGGGCGCGCGAACGCTCAGCGTCGCGCCTCGGCGCGGGCACTCGTGTGGTCTTTCAGGAACGGGAGCGACAAAATGATACCGGTACGTCACGTCAAGACCAGCCGTCCCTCGTCAACCGATGCGCGCGTCACGTCGCTGATTGCACTGATTGACGATCTGGTAGCGGTCGTCGCCAGCGAAAACGCGGAACTCAAGAAGGGGCTGCCGGCCTCGCGCCTGAAGCAGGTTGACGAGAAAAATCGGCTGGCCGTGCTGTTCGAGCAATGGGTCGCGGAATGCGCAGCCGGGGTGCCGCTCCACGTGCAGGATCGCATCCTGCGCGAGCAGCTCCTGGAGCGGATTCTGCGCTTGCGCGCCGCGATGGATGAGAACGTGCTGCGCCTGCGCGCGGCGATCGAGGCCAGCAACCGCCGGATCGAGGTGGTCATGCAGGCGATCCGTGCGCAGATCGCCAGCGTGTCGCCGTATGGCGCCGGCGGCCGTCAGAGCGCACGCGCGATGTCCTGCAGCACCAATGTCCGGGCCTGAGCAGGCCTCATCGACGGGAGATCACCGTGTCGCTCGATATCGCACGCAGCATCGCGTTCAGCGGGCTTTCGGCCGCACAGGTTCAGATCAGCGTGGCTTCGTCGAACATTGCGAATGCCGACACCGCGGGCTACACCGAGAAGATCGCCAATCAGGCGAGCAGCGTCACGGCCGGGGTCGGCACCGGCGTCGTTGTCACCGGCATCACCAGCACCGTCGACAGGCTGCTGCTGAAATCCCTGGTCGGCGCCACCTCGGATCTCGGCTCCGCCGACACCATCAACAGCTACATGGCCGAGCTCGCGCAGCTCTACGGCAGCACCGGAAGTTCCGACGGCTCGACGGCGGGCACCTCGCTTGCGAATACGCTGGCGTCCCTCGAATCCGCGCTGTCGTCTCTGGCGAGCTCGCCGAGCAGCGCGTCGCTGCAGTCGAACGCCGTGAGCGCACTCGGCGACGTGGCGACGCAATTGCGGGAAACCTCGAGCAGCATCCAGAAGCTGCGCGCCAATGCCGACCAGGACATCTCGTCGTCTGTCGATGATGTCAACAAGGACATCCAGCAGATCGCCGATCTGAACGCGGAGATCAGGCAGCAGGCCGCCGCCGGCCAATCGACGGCGGATCTCGAGGATCAGCGCAATACCGCGCTGCAGGACATCGCGTCCCAGATGAATGTGAGCTACTACACGGCATCGAACGGCGATCTGCAGGTCTATACCAGTTCGGGCCAGGCGCTGGTCGACGGCTCGGCGCACACGCTGAGCTATACCCCCGCCGCCAACGTCACGGCGTCAACCAGCTACAGTTCTGATACGTCGACCGGATTCAGCGCCATCACGGTCAACGGCGTCGACATCACCTCCCAGATCAGCTCCGGCAAGGTCGGCGCCCTGATCACGCTGCGCGATCAGACCCTGCCTGCCGCGCAGTCGCAGCTCGACCAACTCGCCCAGCAGCTCGCCTCGAGCCTCAATGCAGTGTCCAACGCGGGCACATCGGTGCCGCCGCCCGCGAGCCTGACCGGCACCACCACGGTCAGCAGCGCGACGGCATTGTCGGCAACCGGCACGGTCCGTCTGGCTGTGACCGATCAGAGCGGCAACCTGGTTTCGTACCAGGACCTCAATCTCTCCTCTTACGCAACGGTCGGCGATCTCGTCACGGCCATCAACGGCATCTCCGGCCTCTCGGCGTCAATCGACTCCAACGGCCACCTGTCGATCACTGCGACCGGGTCGGGCGACGGGGTCGCCATCAACGAGATGACGAGTTCGATTGGCAGCGGTGGGGCAGGGTTCTCGGACTATTTCGGCCTCAATGACCTCGTCACCGCCACCGGAGCCTCCGACTTTGCGGTTCGCAGCGACATCCTCTCCGGCGCCGCCGCGCTGCCGGCCGCGACACTGGATTCGTCGGCAACGCTGACTGTCGGGAGCCAGGTGCTGTCGTCGGGCTCTACGATCATCAACGCGCTTTATGACAAGCTGACGGGGTCGACGAGTTTCGCCGCGGCCGGCGGACTCAGCGCGACCACCAGCTCATTCGCCGATTATGCCGCAACGATCGTGGCGAACGCCGCGAACAAGGCCACGCAGGCCTCGGCCGTCTATACTGCAAAGGAGACCGCGCAATCGACCTATGCGAGTTCGTTGTCCTCCGAATCCGGCGTCAATCTCGATCAGGAATCGTCACGTCTGAGTTCGCTGCAGAACGAATATACGGCAGCCTCGGAACTGATCCAGGTCATCAACACGATGTTCACGTCGCTGATGACCGCCATGCAGGCAACGGCCTGATCGGGGTCACATCATGGTCATGCGGGTCGCCACCTTCGCGCTGTCGGATCAGATGATCGCAGGTGCGCTGCGTACGCAGGCGGTCATGGCCAACCTGCAGGTGCAGGAGTCCTCGGGACTGAAGTCGGAGGATTTCGGTGGCTATGGCTCCGACGCCCAGCAGGTGATCAATCTCCAGGTCTCGGTGACCCGTGCCCAGTCCCATATCGATGCCGCTACGCTTGCCGACAGCAAGGTGCAGGTGATGTATTCGGCGGTCGGTACGATGACCGACATCATCACGCAGCTGCGCACGCAGCTCAGCGCCGCCACCACCGGCAGCAGCACGGAGACGGCGTCGGTGGTCAGTTCGGCGCAGCAGCTGCTGACGCAGATGGGCTCGCTCCTGAACACGCAATACGACGGACAATATCTGTTTGGCGGTGCACACACCGCCGCCGCGCCGGTCGACCTGTCGAGCTTCTCGTCCGGCACGGGGTCGACGACCACCGCCGACACCAGCTACTACAGGGGGGACGACGAGATCGCCGCGGTCCGGGTCGCCGACGACCAGGCCGTGTCCTATGGCGTCACCGCCGATAATTCCGCGTTCGAGCAGGTGATGCGGGTGCTCAAATTCGTCGCCAACAGCTCCTCGCTGTCGTCGAGCGATATCACCCAGGCGCTTGACCTTGCCAGCAGCGCGTTGAGCGCAACGTCCACTGTGCAGGCCAGACTGTCGAGCGCCGCGTCGCAGATCGAATCGGCGAGCGCCGGCCAGAGCGACTACAAGAGCTTCGCCCAGTCGCTGTCCAGCGATCTGACCGCCGTCGACGTCGCCGCGGTCACGGCGCAGCTATCGACCTATCAATCGCAGCTCACTGCGTCCTATTCCGCGATTGCCAAGATCCAGAGTCTCAATCTCGCCAGCTACCTGAGATAGCTGGTTAAGTTTTGTTGCGGAATGCGGCGCCGCCATGAGAGCTGGATGGCTTTTGGTTGAATCGGCCTTTCAACAGGTTCGCTGCACCTCTCCCGCTTGCGGGGGAGGTCGACGCGCTCGGCAGAGCGCGGCGGGTGGGGGAAGGTCTATCCGATCGAGCAGTGCGTCCGGCGGAAGCACCCCCACCCCAACCCTCCCCCGCAAGCGGGAGAGGGAGCGCACTTCCGTCGTTGCAACAATTCGATCTAATCTCGTCCCGCTCTACAGCGCCGACGCAGGCTGTGGCGAGGAATCGTAGGCACCCCAGATCGACTGGTCGTAGTTCACCATGGACCCGGTCATTAGACCGGACTCATCGGTCGACAGGAAAGCCACGGCGCGCGCAACCTCCTGGGGGTCAACGAGACGGCCGAATGGTTGTGCCGCCGCCGCCCGTGTCAGCCAATCCGGGCTTGCACCATGATGCTCGCGCTGGATCCGGTCTTCGCCTTCGCTGGACATCCATCCGATGTTCAGGCCGTTGACGCGGATACGGTTGCGCATCACCGCATAGGCGGTGTTCTCCGTGAGTGTCGCCAGCGCACCTTTTGACGAACAATAGGCAGCGATGAAGGGCTGACCGGCTTTCGACGACATCGAGCAGATGTTGACGATATTGCCCTCGATCTTGTCCCGACGCATGATCTTGATGGTGTCCTGCATCAGGAAAAACGGCGCGCGAACGTTGACATTGAACATTCTGTCAAACAGTTCCGGCGATGTGTCGAGGATGGTGCCGCGATCGGTTATCGCCGCGGCGTTGACCAGCACGTCGACGCGGCCGAATTCGGCGTCAGCCTTGGCGATGACGGCCCGGCAATCCTCGACCTTGCCCAGATCGGCCGCGACAAACACCACCTTCGTGCCGGTTGCTTCTTGAATTTCGCGCGCCTTTGCCTGTCCTTTCGCCTCCGAGCGGCCGCAGGTGACGATGCCGGACGCGCCACGATCGGCGAATAACCTCGCAATGGCTGCGCCAAGCCCCTGCGTGCCACCGGTAACGACGGCGATTTTTCCAGTCAGTCCATTCATGACGATTGTCCTTCAATGTTGTGACCGGCGTTGGCCAGCGCCTTGGTCAATCCGGGTGGCAACCAATTGTCAGAGAACGAGGCGACGATCAGTTATAGGCGTCAGCCGCACCATGTCGGGAGTCGGATGGCGCGAACGCGGCTGAGTTGAAATCGCCTGTGGTATTCCAGTCGAAGCGGCCCGTTCGATTGCGATCAGTGCGCGCATGTCCGCCAACCCCTCCTCGCCATCTGCTTCGGGCGGCGTTCCCGACCTGATGCAATCCGAGAAATATCCGACCTGCGCGCCGAAATGGTCGATTTGCGGAAACTGGGTCTCGACGATCTTTCCGTTGCGGCGCAACCGCAGCCGTGTCGCAGTCTCGAACCTGAATCCAGGGTCGAGCTCCAGATCGCCCGACGTTCCCACGACCCGGTAATTGTCGACGTCGGCTGCCCCGAAGCTGGCGATGAATTGTGCGAGGCCGCCGGAGGGAAATCGCAACATCGCGGCCACCGAGGCGTCGATCTCGGCAAAGCGCGGGTCGTCGGCCGGCCGCTGCGCCACAGCGATGGCCTCGATCGGCTCTTCCGCAAAGATGTGACGGGCGGCGTTGATGCAATAGACGCCGACATCCTGAAGCGGCCCGCCCCAGGCCGTCGCTTTCAGCCGATGATTCCCCATCGCCGTCTGGAAGCTGAACACGGACTGAAAGAACAGCGGTCGGCCGATGGCGTCAGCGCGGATGTGTTCGAGAACGGCGACGGTTCCCGGTTCGTGGTGCAGCCGGTATGCGGTCATCAGAAATACGTTCGCGCTGCGTGCCGCGGCGATCATGGCGAGCGCTTCGTCTTCGCTGACGGCGAGCGGCTTCTCGACCATGACATGCTTGCCGGCGCGTGCCGCCCGCATGGCGTAATCGGCATGCATGTGGTTCGGCAAGGCAATGTAGACCGCGTCGATCGCCGGGCTCGCCAGCAGGGCGTCATAGCCGTCATAGCCGACAATCGCGCCGATGCCGTAAAAGTCCGCGAGGCGCATAGCCTTGGCGCGGTCGCCGGTGACGATGGCCGCAACCCGCGAATTTCCAGACTGAACCACGCCCGGCAGGAACGCCTCCTGCGCAATCCAGCCAGCGCCGACGACGGCATAGTTGATCATCAATTCTCTCCAAGGCTTCGCCGATGGAACGCATTTGAACGCTATCGACCGACGCCCGCGCGGGGCGTTCTGGTTCAGTCGTACAGCTGCGGACGCGGCGGGTATTTCAGCGTCGTCCCAGCAGAATTGCTGAGAGCGGCGGCGATCTGCTCGGCGATGGACGAGGCGATGTAACCGTCCCAGGCGCTGGCCCCGACCGGCGTTCCAGTGGTCACAGCGCCGATCCAGTCAGTCAATTGCCTGCGATAGGCGTCCGCAAAGCGCGGAATCCAATTGTCGGGATAGGACACCCCGCCAATGCGGTCCTTGTTGTGCATCGTGAACGAGGACGGCGCCAGCGCGACTGTTCCTTGCCGCCCCACCAGTTCGGCATGGACATGATAGCCGTAGGCGGCGTTTATGTTGACCTCGGTCGACACGATCTCGTCGCGGTCGGTCCGCATCGTGATCATCAGCGGTTCGCCGCCGGGCCCGCTGGCAACATGAGCGGAGACCATTTCCGATCCGGTGAGCCAGCGGCTGACGTCAATCTCATGCACGAATGAATTCGTCACCGCCATCGGTCCGGTAAACCACGCCGGCGCGCTGACGTTCCGGTGCACGTTGTGCAGCAAGACGGTTGCGCCTACGCCGCCTTCGTCCTTGATCCGCTTCATCTCCTGATAGCCGGGATCAAAGCGGCGCATATATCCGACCTGGATCAGCCTGCGCTGCAATGCAGCTTCGGCCTCCACCACTCGCAGAGCGTCTGCCGTGGACGAAGCCAGCGGCTTTTCGCACAGGACGGGCTTGCCCGCTTCCAGGCAGGCCAGGGCCAGCTCCGCATGGGTCGCGTCCGGCGCAGCAATGATCACCGCTGCAACGCGGTCCGACTTGATCAGAGAGCGAGGGTCAGGAAAGACAGTGGCGTCCGCCGCAGCCGCTTGCGCGCGGGCGGCGTCGGCGTCGAACACCCCCGCCAGATGCGCGCCGCGGATCTCGCGACTGACAAGACGCGCATGTTCGGAACCCATCACGCCCGTTCCAATGACACCGACGCCGACGCTCATTATTGCACGACCTCGTAGCCGGCCAACGCCATCACGCGCACCAGCTCCGCGTGACCTTTTTTTGCCATTGCGAGCGGTGGACTGAGCTTCGGATCCTGCTCGGCCTCGACCACGAACCAGCCCTCATAGCCATGGGAGGCCAGCCGTCCGACGATGGCGGCGAAGTCGAGCGAGCCGTCGCCGGGCACCGTGAAGGCGCCCTTGACGACCGCGTCGAGGAAACTCTCTTTGTTGCGATCAAGCTTGTCGATCACCTCCATCCGCACATCCTTGGTGTGAACATGGGTGATGCGCCTGTGGTGCTTGTCGATGACGCGCATGACGTCGCCGCCGGCAAACGCCATGTGGCCGGCATCGAACAGCAGCGGGATGCCTTCGCCCGAATGTTTCATGAACATGTCGAGCTCCGGCTCGGTCTCGATCACGGCGGCCATATGGTGGTGATAGGACAGTGGCATGCCCTGTTCGGCGCACCATTCGCCGAACGTCGTCATCTTGCGGGCATAGAGCTTGATCTCGTCCTCTGAAAGCCTGGGCTTGGTGGCCAGGGGTTTTGAACGGTCGCCTTGAATGGTGCGGGCGCACTCGCCGTAGACAATACAGGGCGCGTTGACCGCCTTGAACAACGCCATTTGCGGGGCAATACGTTGCTTCTCCGTTTCCATGTCGCCGTCAAGCAGCAGACCCGAGAACCAGCCGCCGCAGACGCTCATGGCGTGGGCTTTCAGGATCGGGCCAAGCACGTTCGCATCCATCGGAAAGCGACGGCCCGTCTCCATGCCCGTGAAACCAGCCTCGCTTGCCTGACGCAGACATTCTTCGAGCGAAACGTCGTCGCTCAGTTCCTCGAGGTCGTCATTCCACCACGCGATTGGCGCGATGCCCAATTTTGCTTTCACATTATTCTCCAGAATTTCGATGCGCGTCACTTGCGGGAACGGCGGGATCACACGCCGACCCGCTGTTTCTTGCGGCCCTCGAGCTGATCTTTCGAGGCTTCGAGCACACTCTGCCGGGCGCTGAGCTGTGGCACGCCGACATCCCACCAGGCATCGCCAGGGGTCCAGGTGAAGGCGTCGGATACGATGGTCAGCACGGTGGTTCGGTCGTTGGTCTTTGCCCAGTCGACCGCCGCACCAAGGTCGGCGAGGCTCTCGACCTTGCGTGCCAGCGCGCCCATGGATTCGGCGTGCTTGGCAAAGTCGACGGAGAACGGCTGCTTGACGCGGCAATCCGCGATGAGGTTGTTGAAGCTTGCGCCGCCCTTGCCGTTCTGCAGGCGGTTGATCACGGCAAAGCCGCCATTGTCGCAAACGATCAGGATGATCTTGTGCCCGGTGAGAACGGTCGAATAGATATCCGAATTCATCATCATATAGGTGCCGTCACCCACCATGACGATCGGAACGCGGCTGGGGTCGGCCATCGCCGCGCCCCATCCGGCTGCGATTTCATAGCCCATGCAGGAAAAGCCGAACTCGCAGTCAAATGTATTGGGCTGCTTGACGCGCCAGTTCTTCATCACCTCGCCGGGCAGGCCGCCGGCGGCGGCGATGAGATAGTCGCGCTCGCCGGCATGGGAATTGACCACACCAACCACCTGCGCATAGGTCGGAACGGGTTCGTTGGTGGGTTTTTGATAGGAATCGAGCGCCGCGTTCCATTTGGCGAATTCGGACTTACCCCGGTTGGTCCATTGAGCGTCAGCCTTCCATTCTTTGAGCGAGGCTGCCAGTTCGGCAAGGGTCTCGCGCGCGTCGCCAATGACCGCGAGGGCCTGATGCTTGGTCGCGTCAAAGCGGGCAGCGTTGATCGAGATGAATTTCGCGTCCGGCGCAAAGCACGTCCATGATCCCGTGGTGAAATCCATCAAGCGGGTGCCGATCGCCAAGATCACGTCGGCCTCAGCGGCGAGCGCGTTGGCCGAGGTCGAGCCAACGATGCCAATCGGGCCGACATGGGCCGGGTGATGATGCGTCAGCGTTCCCTTGCCGGCGATGGTCTCGGTAACCGGAATGCCGTGCTCGGTCGCAAACGCGCCGAGAATATCCTCGGCGCCGGAGTAGCGCACGCCTCCGCCTGAAATGATCAGCGGGCGCTTGGCGCTCTTGAGAATGTCGAGCGCCTGAGCCAGACGATCCTTGTCGGCGCGCGGGCGCGCAATGGCATGAACGGTTGGTTTGAAAAAGGCTTCCGGATAATCCCAGGCCATTTCCTGCACATCCTGCGGCAGCGCGATGAAAGCCGGGCCGCAATCCGCCGGATCGAGCAGGACGGCGACAGCCTGCGGCAGCGACGAGATGATCTGCTCGGGGTGGGTAATGCGATCCCAATAGCGCGTCACGGCACGGAAGGCGTCGTTGACGTTGATCGAGGGGTCGCCGAAGTGCTCAACCTGCTGCATCACGGGATCGGGGCGGCGATTGACGAATGTATCGCCGGACAGCAGCAAAACCGGCAAGCGGTTGGAATGGGCAACGCCGGCGGCAGTGACCATGTTCAGCGCGCCGGGGCCGATCGAGGAGGTCGCGACCATGATCTGGCGACGGCGTTTGGCCTTGGCGAAGCCGATCGCGGCCAGCGCCATCGATTGCTCGTTCTGGCCGCGCCAGGTCGGCAGTGTATCCTTTACGGCTTCCAAGGCCTCCGACAGACAGGTGACGTTGCCATGACCGAAAATGGCAAAGACGCCGGGGAACAGCATCTCCTTGTTGCCGTCGATGATCGTAAACTGATTGCACAGATAACGGACCAGGGCTTGCGCCATGGTGCAGCGAACCGTTGACATGCGCGTTCCTCCCGAGCTTCCGGCGCACCTGCAATGGTGCATATCTTGGTTTCAGCAATATTTATTGTCATCTTGTATTCTATGCAAGATAAATTGCGACCAATCGGATACGCCAGATATCATGGCTTGGAGGAATGCCTCTGCCGTCGTGCGTGCGCGACAGTCCGGTTATGCGCCATTTCGGTCACCGTCGGAATTCGCGGCGCCGCGTTCCGACCCGGCTGGAGCAGGGCAGCGGTCGCAATTGCAATACACTGAACCAGACACATCGGTGCAGCGAGAGACCTCGAGAACGAATATTCGTCCTCCGGAATCGTGAAGAGGATACGGGCGTCTTTGGCGAGCGGCGACAACTGGCTGTCGGTAACGGCGATGATGGGCGTATCGTTGGTCACCGCCACGTCGGATATGACGATGACCTCCTTGGCGTAGTGCCGAAATGCGATCGCAATCAGCACGTCGCGGCCGGTCATGATCGCTGCCATTTCCTGTGCCAGTCCTCCGGCAGGGTCGAGCAGGATGACACGGCGGCGCAGCATGGTCAGAAGATACCTGAGCAATGACGCGATCGGTTCGGATCGAAGTTGTCCGGCAATGTAGATCGTTTCGGCCTGCACCAGCAACTTGGCGGTGCTGGCAAGGGTTTCTTCCGACATGCCTTCGAGCAGATCCTGAAGCGCGGCCATGTCGCGCACCACCAGGTCCCGCAGATAACCGAGACTGCCGTGGTGCTTATGTCGTGACAGTTCGCTTTCGAGCGCGCTGATACGCTCGCGAAATCCGGGGGCGGCGGTGGCGAGCCTGGTCTGAAAAACCGATTGCAGCTGCTTGAAGCCGGAGTAGCCGAGGCTCTGGGCGAAGCGGACCAGGCTCGATGGATGCGTCCCGCATTTGGCCGCGACCGCATTGATCGATTCGAGCGCCACCACATTTGGATTCTGCGTAAGGAATCGCGCGATCTGCTGAAATCCGGTCGATAAATCTGGATATTCGCGGGTGATCAGATTGACGATCCCTTCATAATTTTTGGGGATTGTCGCTGCCGGTCCGCTGCGCTTGGCTGGCATTCCCGTTCCTCGGTCCTCGACGTTCGCTGGTCGAACCAGAAATTGTTGCCGCAAATATATTTGCAATTATTGACTTTAGGAAATTATATTTGTAATGCTCTCAATCGCAGAGCAGCACAAGCGGCCGCGATCACGGGAGGGAAGCCTGACGGATCATTTCATCACGTCCTGACGGACCATGCGTCAGTGTAGCGGCTCTTGGAGTTCAATCGCTTCGAACGCCGTGCAGGACGAGCTACTCACATCCCTAACACCCTTCACGTCAGCGCATCTCCGCGTCTTTGGCGAAGGCAGGCAGTTGACCTCGAGATAGACCGGAGTTTCTACGAATGCTGCGCGTTGCCGTTCTCGGTGCTGGACGAATTGGGAAAATCCACGCGGCCAATGTGGCGGCCAATCCCAATGCAAAGCTTGTCGCGATTGCCGATCCATATGGCAGCTCGGCCAGGGACCTGGCCGATCATCTCGGTTGTGAGGTCTCGCTTGATCCCATCACGACGATTGAGCGCGCCGATGTCGACGCCATTATCATCGGCACACCGACGGACACCCATGTCAGCCTGATGCTTCATGCCGTGAAGGCGGGAAAGGCCGTGCTGTGCGAGAAGCCGATCGACCTCGACATCGGCAAGGCAGACGCTGCGGTCCATGAGATCGAACGGCTCAACGGCCGCGTCATGGTGGCATTCAATCGTCGCTTCGATCCCAGCGCCCGGCAACTCCGCCGCGCCATCGATGCCGGCGAAATCGGCGAGGTGCGGCAGGTCATCATCAGCAGCCGCGACCCGGGAATGCCGCCGCGCGAGTATCTTGGTCATTCCGGCGGAATATTTCGCGACATGACGATACACGATTTCGACATGGCGCGCTGGCTGCTCGGCGAAGAGCCGATCGAGGTCATGGCGACCGCGAGCCGGCTGGTGGATTCGACCTTGGCGGAGCTGGACGATTTCGACACCGTCATGGTGCAGATGCGCACGGCGTCGGGGCGGCAATGCCATATCAATTGCTGCCGCGAGGCGGTCTACGGCTACGACCAGCGCTTCGAGATCTTCGGATCGGCCGGAATGCTGCTCAACGAGAATCTGCGACCGACCACGGTGCGGCGCTGGAGCAAGACCGCAACGGACGTGCGCGAACCGCTGCTGAACTTCTTCCTGGAGCGATATGCCGACGCCTACAAGGCGGAACTCGATGCGTTTGTCGCCGCACTCGAAAACGGCTCGCCAATGCCGACCACCCCGCATGATGGCCGTCAGGCGCTGCGTTTGGCAGACTGCGCTCTGGAATCTGCCCTGACCGGCCGAGCCGTCAAAGTTTGATGTGAAAGCGGATCGGAACGTCATGCGGGATATCGGCGTCGGCGTCATAGGCACGGGCTTCATGGGCAAGGCGCATTGCTTTGCCTATCGGGCTGTTGCGGGGATTTTTCCGGGCAGCCTGCGTCCCGTGATGCAATCCGTCGCCGATATTAATGAGCGAGCGGCAGAGCAGGCTGCCCAACAATTCGGCTTTCGGGGCTGGCGAGCCGATTGGCGTGCGCTTGCCGAAGATCCGGATGTCGAGATCGTCTCGATCACGACGCCAAATGTCTTTCATCGGGAAATGGCGCTTGCGGCCATCGCAGCCGGCAAGCACGTGCATTGCGAGAAGCCGATCGCGCCAAATGCCGATGCCGCAAAGGACATGATGGACGCCGCTGAAGCGGCCGGCGTCGTAACCCAGGTTGGCTACAACTACATCAAAAATCCGATGCTGAAGCTGGCGCGTTCGATGGTTGCGGCCGGCGAACTCGGAGACATCACCGGTTTTCGCGGCATTCACGCGGAAGATTACATGGCGGATCCGGACGCTCCTTATAATTGGCGCCTGGACGGTAGCGGTGGCGCAGGCGCCATTGCCGATATCGGCAGCCATATCATCGGCATGGCGCGCTTTCTGCTCGGCCCCATCAGCCACGTCAATGCTGATCTGGAAACCGTGATCAAAAGCCGCCCCATTGCGCCCGGCTCATCCGAGCGCCGTGCTGTCGAAGTTGACGATATTGCCCGACTTACCGTCCGGTTTGAGCGGGGATGCAGCGGAGCGATTGAAGCAAACTGGGTGGCGACGGGACGAAAAATGCAGCTCGGCTTCGAGTTGACGGGCACCAAGGGGTCTCTGGTCTATACCCAAGAACGCCTCAATGAACTGCTGCATTATCGCGCCGGCGGCGATCCAAGCCGTGGCGGTTACACCCGTATCGAGGCAGGGCCCGCGCATCATCCCTACGGGTTGTTCTGCGTGGCACCTGGACACCAGCTTGGCTTCAACGATCTCAAGACCATCGAAGTCGCCGAATTCCTGCAAGCTATCGCCGGTGGCGAGAGGCGCGGGCCGGACTTTCGCGAAGCCTGGGAAATTCAGAAGATCATCGATACCGCGGTTCGATCATCCCAATTGCGGACGTGGCAGGCCATCGCGTAAGCGCGGCGCTCGTTGCCGCCAGGGGCAACCCTGGTTATGATGAAATGGTCGGACCGAAGGCAGCCGGAAGAGCTGCGTGACAGGGAGGCGCTGGAAGTGGCTCTGCTTGAAGTTCGTAACGTATCGAAAAGCTTTGGCGCGATCCACGCGGTCAGCGACATCAGCCTGTCGATCGAGCCTGGCGAGGTCGTGGGCTTGATGGGCGACAACGGTGCCGGCAAGTCCACCTTGGTCAAGCTGATCGCCGGGAATTTTCCGCCGACCGACGGGGAAGTTCTCGTCGACGGCGAGGCCTGCCACTTCCACAAGCCGATCCAGGCGCGCGCCAAGGGCATCGAGGTGGTCTACCAGGATCTCGCGCTTGCCGACAATCTTACCGCCGCGCAGAACGTGTTCCTGGGCCGCGAGCAGAAGAAGGGCATCTGGCCCTTCAATGTGCTCAACAAGCAGGCGATGATCGACCGCTCCGGCGAATTGTTCGACGAGCTGAAATCCGAGACGCGACCGCGCGATCTGGTCCGGAAAATGTCCGGCGGCCAGCGCCAGGCGGTGGCGATCGCCCGCACCCGGTTGTCCAACGCCAAGCTCGTCCTGATGGACGAGCCGACCGCGGCCATCTCGGTGCGCCAGGTCGCCGAGGTGCTCGAACTGATCCGCCGTCTGAAGCACCAGGGCGTGGCCGTCATCCTCATCAGCCATCGCATGCCCGACGTGTTCGCGGTGAGTGACCGCATCATCGTCATGCGGCGCGGCTCCAAAGTTGCCGACAAGCCAACCGCGTCGACCTCGCCGGAGGAAATCACCGGCCTGATAACGGGAGCGATCCGTGCAGCATGATCTCGCCAAGGCGCCCGAAGTCAGTCACGCCGTGATTGCAGATGTGGCGGACACCAAGGAACACACCTTTGCCGCGCGCCTCATGGCGAGCCAGCCATTCTGGGTGACGATCGCGCTCATCGTGCTGGTCATGGTCATGGCCATCAATGAACCGACCTTCGGCACCACCGAAAATGCCGCCAACGTCACGCGCAACTTCGCGCCGATCGGAATCATGGCGATGGGGATGACCGTGGTCATCATCACCGGCGGCATTGACCTCTCGGTCGGGTCCGTGATGGGCCTGGTGGCGATTGTCGCCGGCCTGTTCCTGACCTGGCACTACTCCTGGTATGTCGCCTTCACGATGGGGATGATTGCCGGGCTGGCTTGCGGCGCGGTCAACGGCCTGTTCGTGGCCTATGTCGGCATGCCGTCCTTCGTCGTGACGCTTGGCATGTTGTCAATCGCACGATCGCTTGCGGTGGTGTTTTCGGCCAACCAGATGCTCTATCAGTTCGGGCCCGACGCGCCGATCGTCAAGGCCATCGGTCAGGCGAAATGGCCCTTGCACGCGCCGGCCGGCTGGGCACCGCACTGGATTCCGGAATTGTCCTCGCATTTCTGGGTCATGATCGGGCTCGCCCTCATCGTCGGCTATGTCTTCAATTCCAAGGCCTGGGGCCGACATCTGTTTGCGATCGGCGGCAACGAGCAGGCGGCTCGGCTCACCGGCGTTCCGGTCGATTGGATCAAATTTCAAGCCTATGTGTTTTCCGCATTCACCGCGTCGTTGGCCTCGCTGCTGCTGCTCGGCTACAACGGCTCGGCCATCAATGCCATGGGGCAGGGCTATGAGTTGCGCGTCATCGCGGCGACCGTGATCGGCGGGGCCAATCTGATGGGAGGCTCGGGCACCGCGTTCGGGGCTTTCATCGGTTCGGCTTTTCTCGAGGTCATCCGCAATGCTCTGTTGATGGCCGGCATCGATTCCAATTGGCAGGGCGCATTCGTCGGCGCTTTCATCATTCTGGCGGTGCTCCTCGGCATGCAAACCGGGGGCAAGTCGATCGTTGCGGCCATTTTGGAGCAGTTGTTGCCGAAGAAGCACCGTTAGAAACCGAATTCACTGCGGGCAATCAGTGAAGGTCAACGAGGAGGAAACGAAATGAAAAGATTTTTGTTAGGCACGGCTATCGCCTTCGGTGCCATGTCCGTGGCGATGTCCGGCGCGCAGGCGAAACATGTCTTCGCGCTGGTGCCGAAGAACATGAACAATCCGTTCTTCGATCAGGCCCGTGACGGCTGCAAGAAGGCCGAAGCGGAATCGAAGGGCGCCTTCGAGTGCATGTACATCGGCCCCGGCGAACACGGCGGCGGCGAGGAGCAGGTGCAGATTCTGCAGGATCTCGTCGCCAAGAAGGTGGACGGCATTGCGGTTTCGCCCTCCAACGCCGCGGCCGCGGCGGTGGCGTTGCAGGCGGCCAAGGATGCGGGCATTCCTGTTCTGACCTGGGACTCCGACCTGCTGCCCGACAGCAAGGGCCTGCGCGCCGCCTATATCGGCACGCATAATTACGAGATCGGCGTCAACCTCGCCAAGCTCGCCATGCAGATCAAGTCGAAGGGCGGCACGGTGTGCATCCAGTCGGGCGGCGCCGCTGCGGCCAACCACAATGAACGGATGCAGGGAATTCGCGACACCTTGTCGGGCAAGAAATCGGCCGCTTCCCCTGGCGACCGCCTGACCGGCCAGAACGGCTGGACCGAGATTGACGGTTGTCCGCTCTACACCAATGACGACTTCCCGGTATCGGTGCAGCAGTTTACCGACATCATGGCGAAGAATCCGAAACTCGATGCCTTCATCCCGACCGGTGGTTTCCCGCAGTTCATTCCCGACGCCAACCGCGCCGCGGTGGCGCCGTACAAGGACAAGATCGCGTCCAAGGCACTTGCCCTTGTGGTGGCGGACACCCTGCCGGTTCAGATCGACCAGATGAAGGAAGGCCTGTCGCTCGGCCAGGTCGGCCAGCGTCCGTTCGAGATGGGCTTCAAGACGATGCTGGCGCTGGAAGCGATGAAATCGGGCAAGCCCGCGCCCGCCGATCCGACCTACACCGGTCTCGATGTCTGCACACCCGCGACCGTGGCCACCTGCATCGGCAAGTAAGTTCGTTTGGTTGCGATGACGGGGCGGAGGCAACTCCGTCCCGTCGTTGTCATCGCATCGACAAAGAGAACCACACCCACGGATCAAAACGGCCCGAGCATGCCGCGGGTGGCCGGCTCGAATTCGTTGCTGGCTTGGCGGGGTCGTGAGCGATCTCAAGCGGTCATTGCAGCTCAATGCCTGTCGTCATTGATCCCTGACCCGCCGCGCGCGCGATGCAGTCGGCGAGGCGCGCGGCGTCATCTCCGACGCCCGACAGGAAGGACGAATTCATCTTCGATAACCACGGCAGGCCAAGGAAGTACAGACCGCTAACAGGAGCGATCCCACGCTTGTGCATCGGCCGTCCGTGTTGGTCCAGAACCGGGAGATCGATCCAGCCGAAATCGAAGGTGTATCCGGTCGCCCAAATCACGGCGCTGAGGCCGATGACGGCGGCATTGAGCTGGCGCAGCGGTTCGATGACGCATGGCGGCTCTCCACGCTTGGCGCGCGCCTCGGGTTCAACTGGGACGCTCAACCCATTCTGTTCAACAAATCGATCCACCCTGTCGAGGAAGTCGCCATAAGCGGCATCGCCATAGGCGAGGTTTTGTCGGAGATCATCGGCAAAGTGCAGAATGCCGTCCTGCACCGCCTGCAGTCGGCCGAGAAGCGTTACGCCCTGCGCAGCAAACTCGCGGAAATCGACGGTGTGCCCGCCATAGGCTCCGGTGATCAATGGCAGCGTCGCGTCGGGTCCGCGCGCCTCGACCGGCGTTTGATCGAGACCCATCGCGCCAAGCCACCAGATCAGATCACGTCCGCGGTATCGGCGCGGCATGCGCTTGTGTCGACCGACGGACAAATAGACCCGTCGACCCGCGCGAGCGAGTTCCTCGGCGATCTGGGCGCCGGAAGCGCCCGAACCGACGATCAGCACGGCCCCGGTCGGGAGCTGGTCAGGTTGCTTGTACGCGCTGGCGTGGAGCTGAAACAGGTCGCGATCGCCGAGAGGCAAATCTGGAGTGACCGGCCGCTGATAGGGCCCGGTTGCGATCACGACATTGGTCGCTCCGATCGATCCCGCCGAAGTCCGCGCCACAAAACCTTTGCCGCTCTCGCCCTGATGCAATGCGGTCACTGCCACGCCGCAACGGACCGGAGCCTCGATCTGCCTGGCATACGCCTCGATGTAGTCGACGATCTCGCCGCTGCCCGCAAACCCGTCGGGGTCCGAATGAGGGAAGGGACAATCGGGCAGGCGCACCGACCAGTTGGGAAACTGAAATCTGAGACCGTCCCAGCGTTCGCTGCGCCAGCGCTCGGCGATGCGGCCCCGTTCAAGCACCAGATGCGGCCTGCCGCGGCGGCTGAGCATGTGGCTCATGGCAAGACCAGCCTGGCCGCCACCAACGATCAAGGTTTCGATATGCTCCGCAGACACGGCGGGGTCCTCGTGTGCTGTTTCCGATATCCGGCTATCCAAAATCGGACATAGTTTGGCGTATCGCAGCCCTCGCTTGTAGCGATATCTTTTTACAACATTGTTTAGTCCGGCTAACATTACCCCATGCGCAAGCCGCTGCCGCCGCTGAGCTCGTTGCGATCGTTTGAAGCCGTCGCGCGCCAGCTCAGTTTCAGCAAGGCGGCCCAGGAGCTGCACGTCAGCCCTGGCGCAGTCAGTCAGCAGATTCGCGCCCTCGAAGAGTTGCTCGGCGCGAAGTTGTTCGACCGCACCAGGCGCTGGGTGGCGCTGACCGATACCGCAGCCCGGATGCTGCCGGATGTTCAGGCCGGCCTCGACCAGCTGTCGCGGGCGTGCAGCAGCGAGGCGGCGCCGGTTGGCGAGCAGACGTTGACGATCAGCGTCGCTCCCTCATTCGCGTCCAAATGGCTGCTGCCGAGGCTGCCGGGATTTTATGATTCTCATCCCGAGATCGACCTGCGAATCTCGGCTACCGTCGGGCTTGCGGATTTCAAGCGCGACAAGGTCGACCTTGCCATTCGCCTCGGCCACGGCCGCTACCCGGGGCTTCGTGCCGAGCCGCTGTTCAACGAGGCCTTGACCCCGCTGTGCTCACCCGACCTGCTGAAGCGCAGGGGACCCCTGAAGACACCTGACGACCTGCGAAAGCACCGGCTCATTCATGACATGTCGATTCCCGGCAGGGCGGACTGCGCTGCCTGGGACAGATGGCTGGCGCTTGCAGGCGCACGGCAGGTCTCCGCGAAACGAGGCGCCAAATTCAGCCTTGCGGAGCTCGCCATGCAGGCGGCGATCGATGGCGTCGGCGTCGTGCTCGGGCGCGTTGTGCTGGCCGAGGGGGATCTGGCGGCGGGTCGGCTGGTCCGCCCCTTCAAGATCGCTCTGCCGCTGGATGTGAGCTATTTCCTCGTCAGGTCCAACGCCACCGTACCGCGCCCGGAAATCCTGTCATTCCGGAATTGGCTTCTTGGCGCGCTGAAAAAGGCGTCCGTGACCAGGAGCCCATTCCCGTCGTCATCAAGCAATGCCTGGACCGCAAACCGCTTTGGCTACGCCGTCGTGTCGAGTTTTCATCGCGGAGAGGCCTGTGCGGCGAGCTTCGAAAGCTTCAAGCCATTCGGCTCATACAACGCCCTGAGCTCCCTCGCGACATAGGAAGCAAGCGTCCTCCGCGACCCAAGCCGCCGACGCGGAGCTTGTATCAGTGCAACATCGTCTTAGCCGAGTTGCTCGACCAGCGCCGACCACAAGGCCCACGGCTCGTCATTGTAAGTCGGATCCTCGACGGCGGTGTGCACCATGACGAGCTTGGAGAGCGGATCAACGCAAACATACTGGCCCTTGTATCCCAGCAGTGCGAACTGACGCCTCTCGCCAGGAAACAACCACAAGAGATAACCATAGCCGAACCTCTTCGTCGCCCTGCCTGGCAGCAGATGAGCGTCCGCAGCGCGCACCGTCGTCGCATCGATCATCCATTGTGCCGGAACGATCTGCCTGCCTTCCCATGCACCGTCGTGCGCCAGCAAACGCCCGAGCCGCGCATAGTCGCGCAGCACCGCATTGAAGCCGAAATGCGCCAGTTCAAATCCCTCCGCGTCTATCAACCATCTGGCGTCCGCTTCTGCGCCGATCGGCTCCCACACCTTCTCGCGCAAATAGTCGGACGCCGATTTGTTGACCGCATTGTGAAGCACCATGCCCAGCACATCGGGTTCTACGCTCGCGTAGTAAAATCTCGTTCCCGCCGGGGCTATCCGCTGATTGAACTGCACGATACTGTTGACCGTTCCGATCCCGGTGGCGGGAAACGCGATCCCCATACCGTTCCACAGGCGATTAAGGTCGCGTCCTCCGTCTCTGGTTTCCCCGAAATCGACGCCCGAGGACATGTGCAGGAGATCGCGAATCGGCGTCCTGCCGTACTCGGTTTCTTTGAAGCCAGGCACATAGGTTTCCGGACTGTCATCAACGGATTTGATCGCGCCCTCGGCGATTGCGATGCCAGTCAACAGCCCGACGATCGATTTGACCATCGACTGGGAGACGAAAAGGTCATGATCGGTTCTCGCATATTGATAATGCTCGAACAGGATCTGATCGTCCTTGGCGATCAACAGGCCGGTGACCGGATTGCGTGACACGTAGTCGTTGGGCGAAAACCGGTTGCCGCGAAATTCGTAGTAAAACTGTGCTGTCGAGCACTTGAACTTCCAGGGCGTCGCGGCTCGTTGCACCAGCCGTGTCGGATAGATTTGATCGATGTGTGTGAACGCACCGACGCGGTACTTGGCGTCCCAGGGGTCGCCATGCCTTCGTGCGTCCATGATGTCGGGGAGCGGATAGCCGGCTTTTGCGCCGTAAAGCTCGGCGTCTGGACCTGTCGCGGAGAAGCTCGGACCGGTGCAGTCTCGCGTCCGGCCGGGAAGGTCCGGCTCCGCGCTTGCGGAGGAGTATCCGGCCAATGTGCAGGCGACCGTAGCGGCCAGTGCTGCAACGGCGTTGCGACGGGAGAGTTGCTCTGCCGACATCTGATTCCTCGAAGTTCGGCAAGACGAGCGAAGAGTTTAGACCGATTGGTTTCCCTCGCTGCAGCACAAGGTAACGAAGTCTCCTCGGCCTCTACCCGCTACGAGCCTCGTTTGCGTTTTGAGTTTCCCCGTTTGTTTCCTTGAGCATCGCTTTGAGTTCGTCTTCGAGCGATCGCGGCGAAATTCCGAGCAGGCCAAATCCCGGCCGGCGGTCCGAGGCCGTGGTGTCGATCTGCATGAGCTCAACCTGATTTCGCGTGAACGGCGGGCGCGGCAGGAACTCGGCGAGGCCGGCAGCGGCACCCCAGAAAGCAAAGGGTATTCGCACCAGCGCCGGCCGCAGGCCTGCGGTACGCGCAATGGTCCGCAACAGCTCTCCGTATGAGTAAACGCGCGGACCGGCCAGTTCGTAGATCGGAGATGGTCTTTGTGTCTGCCGCAGGACTTGTGCGATCGCAGCGGCGACGTCGTCCACATGCACCGGCTGAAGCCTCGTCCTGCCGTCGCCGAATAGCGGATAAGCCGGCAAGGTCCGAAGCAGTCCAAGAATTGTCGTGAGAAAGGCGTCGTCCGGCGCGAACATGACCGCCGGGCGCATAATGACTGCGCCAGGGAACGCGGCTTGCACGGCCGCCTCACCCTCGCCGCGACTGCGAATATAGGCTGAAGGCGAGGCCGCGTCGGCGCCTATTCCCGAGACGTGCACAAATCGTTTGATTCCGGCCCGCCGCGCCACTCTGGCGATCCTGGCGGCCGCTTCGACGTGCACCGAATGAAATGTGTCGCCTCGGTGCTCGACGTACAGGCTGATCGCGTTGACGACGCCGTCGGCACCCATAACGGCGGCCTCGACGGAGCGCTCGTCATGGGCATCGGCGACGATCTGTTCAACGTTGTCGCCCTCGGCCCGCGCAGGATGCCGTGAGGCTATGCGCACCGTAGCAGTGGAGTCGATCAAATGGCGCACGACGCGACGACCAACAAAGCCAGTCCCCCCGAACACCGTCACGCGGCTCAACCCCCGGTCCATCCCGGGATCCTGTGCGACGTTCTTTATTGACTCGCCAAGCGCCGCGCGCACTTCCGCAGCGGCCTCCGCCGGCGAACTGCCTTTGTTGAGATGATGTGAGATCACATCAAGCAAGATCTGCGCTGCAGGCCCGACCGTTTGCCACTCTTTCCTGGCTTCATCGATCAACGGCTGTGCTTCATTGTAGAGCGCCTGCGCCTGTTCGATGATCGGATGTGCCCGATTGAGAAGTTCGATCAGCGCCTTGGTCGCCGGCAATGACTGCTCAATTTGTTCAAGTTGCGCGTCGCTGAGACCGGAAGCGTGACCAATGACGTTAATGAGCAAGTGTTTCAGCATAGAGTAACCTTGCTGGTCGCGACGCACCAGCTCTGAGCGGCCAACCCAAAGTGGGCACGGGCTGAGGGCTTGCGTCGGTCGCTGTCTGCGTCGACAGCGCGCCGATCCGACCGCCAAGCCCGGAGCTCGGGACAATCCCGCGCAATGGTAGCTGATATTTTATCCACAGCAACTGTGTCTCGCATCCGGATGCCGGGGGTGTTGTCCCTTGGTGCAAGGTCGCTCCCTGGCGATCTGCTTTCTCCTGCAACCGTTACGTCCCGGCCATGATCGCCATCACGCGTTGCACCAAAGCGGGGTCGCGATAGGCGCTGCGCGGTCTCAACAAATTCTGGACTTCGGCGGTCAGTCTGTGCACGGCCGGATCTTCGGCAGCGAGCCGGGTCAGCGCGATACCGAATTTGAGTCCGGTCTCAAAATCGGCCGGGCGTTGCCCCCGCGTCTCCGGAAATACGAAGTCGAATGTGGCGACCGCCCACGGCGTCTCGATCAACGTCTGCACCTCGGCGAAGAAGGTCGGCGCCAACGCGGCGATGGGTTCGCCGTCTGCCGCCAGTCTCCCGAGCAGCGTCTGGAGCAGGCACGCCTCCTGGGCGGCCACGCTCATGCCTTGTCCGTAGACGGGATTGAAGCGGCAGATCGCATCGGCGATCGGCAACAGCCCGCGGGGAAACGCGTCGAGCCGTTCGAAGTGCCGGCGCACGCTTTCACGGAAGCCGTAGCGCGCGACCCCGCCAAGGCGCTCGGCGCGACTGATCGCGTTGTAGATCGTCGGCGTCCGCAGTGCCCTTGCATAGGCGAGATACCCCTCGGCATCGCCGGGCGGGATGTCGCCGTGACGCCCGCCGATGGTTGCCATCCAGCGGTTGCCCTCGAGCGGCAGCATCGTGCCGCCACGGCTGTTGTGCGGTGCCTGGCCGAAGGTCATGACGCCTTTCCAGTCGGTCGGGGCGTCGTCCGGAATCGCAAAGACGCATGTCGCATAGCCGAGATCGATGCCAATCGTGGTTTGCTCCGGCAGTGGTCGGCCGATCGATTGCAGCAGATCGAGCGTGAGGGCGCCGCTTCCGGAGGCGTCGACGACGAGATCCGTCGCAATCGTCTCGCTCGCGCCATCGTCATTCTCAAAACGCACGCCGGACACCGTCGCTCCATCCGGAGACGCCAGCAATGTCTCGACCCGGCACTGCGGGCGCAGCGTGACGTTGGCACGGCCTTCCACCCGCCGTCGCACGACGTGCTCGATGGTCGGCCTTGACACCGCGTAACTGAACCAGCCGAGGTCGCGTTGCGGGAACGGATCATAGTCCGGGCGCTCCATGCGGACGTCGAGACCGACACGGAGCGGCACGGCTCCCGCCCGCGCGAGATCCTGCTCGAACCCCGCAAACAGTTCGCTGAGGGCGCGCTGGCCGCTGAGCAGCAGCCCATGCACGTGCCGCGCCTGCGGCGTCCCGGCGCGATGCGCAGGCTCTGCAGGCAGCGTGTCGCGCTCGAGAACGACGACCTGATCAAAGAAGTCGGCGAGCGCGCCGGCGGCGGTTAGTCCACCCATTCCCGCGCCGATCACGACGGCCTGTCTGCCGACCAGCGTTGACGCCATAGCCGCCTCCCTGCTTGCGGGCTCTACGCGCAGTAGAGGTGCCGACACCAATAGAGCATATCGCCACGCCGCCGCGAAAGGAAGCCGCCGAGACTTTCAAGTGACCCGTATCCATGCGGCTGCCGCCGGACGCGGAATGCAATGTCTCGCGAAGTTCAATACCGATCGTTGGCTGGCGGGGAGGGAGCACGGCAAGTCGATTCGATGAGCGGGGAGGCCCTGCTCGCCGAACATGTTCCAGAACCACCAGAGCGCGATCAGCCGCAACGCCCAGTGTCGAAGTCGCCGGGCCGCTGAACACTTTCGCGGCGGGACGATAAATCGGGCACCGCGTCGTCCCGCGGATTTTTCCTAAATTGGAGACGCCGTTCGTTTCAGGATATCGTGGCACATCCCGTCGTTGCGGCGCCGCGGGCGCGAACCTGCAAACCGGGTGTGATCGATCGATGGCTGCGTCAGAGTGGCCGTACATTCGCTGCGTATGAAGCCCGAGGAGCGCGGCAGCTTCGATAGAGCGCGCTGAGGACTGCGGTCTGCGCTAACTCATGTGCACAAGGGAGGATCAGGCCGATGCGCCCCGGCGGGTCGCCACGGGTGTGCACCATATGTGCGCCGAGAGGTCAAGACGTGTGCAATTCCGTCTGGTTTTGGGCTGCCCCCGTAATACTGCGGTCCCCTCATTTAACTCCGCCGTATTCCTTTTTCTCCTAGCGTCACCGTCTGTGCAGGCGCGCCGGTCCGTCCGCTCGGCAAGGCAAGCAGCCATGTTAGCCTCGTCGCGGCCTCTCCGGGGTGCGCGCACGCGCGGCCCGAGCGCTGAATTCGGGACAGTGTTGCCAGCCACCATCGCGCCACGGTGCACCACGCACTGCGATTGATTAACGAGGTCGGACATCATGCAGATTGAAGAACTCCGCTGGACGCCTCTGACGGGCTGGCGCACCGAAAGAGGGGCGGGCAGTGGCCGTGCCGATCTTGTCATCTATTTTGGCGACCGCGACGCCTTGCGGTGCGGTGCCCGTTACGCCGAACTTCGCGCTGCTTACCCGGACGCCCACCTGATCGGCGGCAGCGCGACAGCAACCATCCTGGGCGGTGAGCTGGATCGGCAAAACGTCGTTGCTTCCGCCATTCGTTTCGCCGGCACGCGCGTCGCGGTGGCCCAGTTGGACAGCGTCACCAAGGAAAACTCGCGCGCTTGCGGTGAGGCGATCGGCCGCAAGCTCGCCGCGCCTGATTTGGCCGGCGTTTTCGTGCTGGGCGACGGCATGGGGGTCGATGGCAGCGGACTCACGGCGGGACTGAATCACGTGCTTGCAGGCGCCTGTCTGATCACGGGAGGAATGACAAGCGATCCGTGCGACTATACCGAAGCGCTCGCCGGCGCCGACGCACCGCCGGCGAGTGGCGTGGTCGCGGCCGTCGGCTTCTACGGCCCGAACATCCGGCTTGCTTCAGGACATGCCTGTGGCTGGGACGCTTTTGGCCCGCGTCGACGTATCACCCGCACGTCCGGCAACGTGTTGTTCGAGATGGATGACAAGCCCGCCCTCGAACTATACGAGCGCTACATCGGGGACGAGGTCGGCGGTGGCACCGGCTCGGGCGTCGTGTTCCCGCTGTTGATCTCGCCGTCGGACCAGCCGGAGCACGCGGTCGTGCGTGCGATTCTTGGCATGGACAAGACCTCGGGTGCGATGACCTTCGCCGGCGACATGCCGGAGGGCTGGATGGCCCGTCTGATGCGCGGCAACCTCGATCGGCTGGCATTGGGGGCCGCTGACGCCGCACGCCAGATCTGCAGCTCGCTGCCGCAAAATGCGCTGGGCGATCGGCTCGCCCTGATCGTCTCCTGCACCGGGCGCTATCTGCTGATGGGCCAGCGGGTGGTCGACGAAATCGCCTTCGCGCGCGACGAATTAGGCCCGGATGTCAGGTGCCTGGGGTTCTACTCGTACGGCGAGATCGCGCCTGCCGACAGGGCGAGTGGTGCCGAGCTCCACAATCAGACGATGACGATCGTAGCGCTGGCTGAGATCGAAGGTTGAATCCGTGCACCGGCTGCTCGCCCACCAGCTCGCGAGGGTTACCAGCAAGAGTGGTGACGTAAACCTCGCCGCTCTTCTCGATATGGTCAGCCAGGCCTATGCCGAAGCCGACCTCGACCGGAGGCGAACCGACCACTCCGCCCTGGTCATGTGTCAGGAGATGGAACAGCTCAACACCGAGCTCCATAAGCTTGCGCATCACGATACGCTGACGGGTCTGGCCAATCGGGGTCTGTTCCGCGAAGGCATGCTGCGGCAGCTCGCACTGGCACGGCGTGATGGCACCTCACTCGCAGTCCTCTGCATCGATTTCGATCGGTTCAAAAACATCAACGATACGCTGGGTCACCATGCAGGAGACTTGCTGCTCAAGCAGGCGGCCGAGCGGATGCGCAGCTCGATCCGGGACAGTGACACTCTGGCACGGCTCGGCGGAGACGAGTTTCTCCTGCTGCAGATCGCCGGTTCGCAACCCGAAGCGGCCGCGCAACTCGCCGACCAGCTGATCAAGAGACTTGCCGAGCCTTTTGATCTTGATGGCGAGCAGAGCTACATCGGTGGCAGCATCGGCATCGCAGTGTCGCAGCCGGATGGCAGCGGGGCGGACGAACTGTTGCGCAACGCCGATCTCGCACTATACCAGGCGAAAGAGGATGGACGCGGAACATTTCGCTTTTTCTCGCCCGGGATGGACCTGAAGATGCGATCGCGTCGCATCATGGATCAGGATCTGCGCAAGGCGCTGCCTGCCGGTGAATTCGAACTCTACTATCAACCCGTGGTAAATCTGGCGAGCAACAAGATCAGCGGATTCGAAGCCCTGATCCGCTGGAATCATCCGGAACGGGGATTGATCGCTCCGAACACATTCATTCCGCTGGCGGAGGAGACTGGCTTCATTGTTCCAATGGGGGAGTGGGTTGTCCGGCAAGCATGTGCCGCCGCAGCCAAATGGCCTGAAGACCTCCATGTCGCTGTCAACGTTTCGGGAGCTGAATTCCGCAACCCCGGGCTCGTGCAAGTCATAGTTGGTGCGCTTGCGGCCTCAGGCTTGCACCCTACGCGGCTGGAGATCGAGATTACCGAGTCCGTCCTTGTGCAGAACAAGGAAACGACACTTGCTACCCTTCATCAGCTACGCGCGCTCGGTGTCCGGATCGCCATGGACGATTTTGGCACCGGATATTCCTCGCTCACCTACCTTCAGAGTTTTCCGTTCGACAAGATCAAGATCGACCGCTCGTTCGTGAAGGACATCATGGAAAACGCCGGCTCGCTCAACATCGTGCGGGCGGTCGTCGCGCTTGCAAACGGAATGGGGATGACGGCTACTGCGGAAGGCGTGGAAACAACGGAGCAACTCGACAGCATCACCTCTGAAGGCTGCACCGAGATGCAAGGGTTTCTGTTTAGCCAGCCGCTTCCGGTGCAGGACATCGAGCGGTTGTTCCTGTCAAGGAGCAGAAAGCAAGCAATTGCCGAGCGTTCTTTCGTGGCCTGATGCACCCAATGCCGCCAGGCGAACCCTGGACCGCCGTAGCCGCTATGAACGGGCCAAGATTGGTCATTCGAATGCTATCACTTTCTCCTCGTGCGCCACCCGGCGAGAAAATGACGGGCGCTCTTCAAGACCCTGCGCGACAGAGAGTCGTTGTTCAGCGCTCTCGAAATGACCACGGCGCCAACAAGCATGCTGAGAACCGCCATCGCTTCCGCATCGGTGTCCTCGTTGCGGTCATCGCCGATGAGAGCTGCAACCTCGCCGACATAGGTCTCGAAACGGCTCGTATAGACCGCGCGCGCGTCTTCATCGCTGCGCTGAATGTCGGTCGACAACGCTGCCAGTACGCAGCCGCGGCCGGGATCGTCCCGATGCATCGGGCTGAGATAGGTCCCGATAAATGTCTCCAGCGCGTTGTCTCGTTTTGGATTGAATTCCCGAAACAGATCGTGCCTCGCATCGTCAAAAGCCCGGTCCAGCGCTTCGCTGACCAATGCTTCGCGCGAAGCGAAGTGGGTGTAGAAGCCGCCGTGGGTCAGGCCCGCAGCTGACATCAGCTGCGCCACGCTCAACCCATCAAGGCCCCTGGCACGGAATTCCTTCGCCGCAATCGCGAGAAGTCGCTCGTGATTGTCGGCCTTCTGCTTCTGCGACGAGCCCATTTTCCATCCTTTGGAAATGACGATTGACAATCAGCATGATGGTCGTCATGTTGATAATCAGGATGATATGTATCATACAGAACTGCGGCAGCGTCAAGCTGTTCCTGCGGCCGTCGCGCTCTTGCCGCTTGTGGAGGTTCGCCAAACGAAGACGCTGCAGTTCGCGAGCAGGTCGCTCTCGAATCTTTCATCTCAAACTGCATGTCGCAAAGCCTTGACCAGGGAAGGAACCAAACATGCCCATGATCCACTTCCACTATCCCGCAGGTTCGTTGACAGCCATTCGGAAAAGCGACCTCGCGGAAAGATTGACGCATGTTCTGATCGAGATCGAGGGCGGCGCTGGCAGCGATGGGCCAAAGGCACGATCGATCTCATGGGTGATGTTCTACGAAATCGCCAGCGACAATTGGGCCATCGGAGGGAAATTCGACGACACCTACGTTTCGCCGCCGGGGAAATTTCTGGTCAACGTTCACGTGCCTGAAGGCTCGCTTGGCAGGGATCGCAAGGCAATGGTTCACAGAATGGTCGATCAGGCCGTGTTCGATGGCTTCGATGTGTCGATGCCGGACGATCTGGAAAGTCGCAAGCCCAGCATCTTCGTTCAGATCACCGAATGGCCCGAAGGAAATATGGGCGCGTTGGGGAAGACCTGGGGGCTCGCCGATATCGGCGGCTATGTCGGAGGCGGCGGCGATCCTGCAATTGGTCAGCGCGGCAAGGCTTATATGATGGCTCGGGCGAAATTACGCGCCACAGCCGGTTTTCCGGATTAATTGCAAGCCTGTTCACGCCGGCTTCCGCTTACCGGTGGGTCGGCGGCACATCGCCGCTGAGGGCCAGCCCTAAGAGGACAATCCAAGGAAAATGATGAGCGCGTTCAAGTTGTTTCGTCGCAGCGATTGCAAAGGTGTCGCTGTTATCGAGACCGGCAATCCACCGGTTAACAGGCGCGGGCTGTCCAGGAGATAAAGTGAGCACATCTTGCCTTGAAACGCATCATCCTGGAACGCATTGACAGCCGCAACACCCGATAGCAAGCTCGCTCAGTCATTTCCGGCGCAACCCGTCTCAACCGCGCCTTAGAGAATTCACCTGGAGTTCCAACAGTGAACAGATCCATCCTGCTCGCCGCCGTCTGCGCTTCGGCGCTGGTGGCGGCTTCGGCCGCTTCCGCCAAAACCCTGGTTTTCTGCTCGGAAGGCAGCCCGGAAAACTTCTATCCCGGCGTCAACACCACAGGCACGTCGTTCGACGGCAACGAGCCGATCTACAACCGCATTGTCGAGTTCGAACGCGGCGGCACGCAGGTGATGCCGGGCCTCGCCGAGAAATGGACGATTTCGCCTGACGGCACCGTCTATACCTTCAACCTGCGCAAGGGCGTGAAGTGGCATTCGACCTCGAAGTCGTTCAAGCCGACGCGCGACTTCAATGCCGACGACATCATGTTCTCGATCGAGCGGCAGTGGAAGGAAGACAATCCGTATTTCAAGGTGACGAGCCCGAACCATTCTTATTTCGGCGACATGGGCATGCCGAAACTGTTGAAGTCGGTCGAGAAGGTCGACGATTACACCATCAAGGTGACGCTCAATCGGCCGGAAGCCCCATTCCTCGCCGACCTCGCGATGCCTTTCGCGGCGATCCAGTCCAAGGAATATGCCGATGCCATGCTGAAGGCCGGCACCCCCGAGAAGATCGACCAGGATCCGATCGGCACCGGTCCGTTCTATCTGGTGCAGTATCAGAAGGACGCCGTGATCCGCTACAAGGCATTCCCTGACTATTGGGGCGGCAAGGCGAAGATCGACGACCTCGTCTATTCGATCACGCCGGATGCATCGGTTCGCTGGGCCAAGCTCCAGAAGGGCGAATGCGACGTGATGCCTTATCCGAACCCGGCCGACATCGACGCCATCAGGAAGGATCCGAACGTCACGGTCCTGGAACAGCCGGGCCTCAACGTCGGCTATCTGGCGTTCAACACCCAGAAGAAGCCGTTCGACGACGTGCGCGTGCGCAAGGCCATCAGCATGGCGATCGACAAGAAGGCGATCATCGACGCCGTCTATCTGTCGACCGGCATCGCCGCCAAGAACCCGATCCCGCCCACGATGTGGTCGTACAACGACGACGTCAAGGACGATCCCTATGATCCGGCGGCGGCCAAGAAGCTTCTCGCCGAGGCCGGATACCCGAACGGCATTGACACCGATCTGTGGGCCATGCCGGTGCAGCGGCCCTACAATCCGAACGCCAGGCGCATTGCCGAGCTGATGCAGGCCGACCTCGCCAAGATCGGCGTCAAGGCCGAGATCAAGTCATTCGAATGGGGCGAATACCGCAAGCGGATGCAGGAGGGCGAGCACCAGATGGGCATGCTGGGCTGGACCGGCGACAACGGCGACCCCGACAACTTCCTGCACACCTTGCTGGGCTGCGCCTCGGCGCAATCGGCCTCCGGTTCGAATATCGCCAAGTTCTGCTACCAGCCGTTCGACGATCTGGTCGTGAAAGCCAAGACCATCAGCGATCAGGCCGAGCGGGCCAAGCTGTACGCGCAGGCTCAGGTCATCTTCAAGGAGCAGGCGCCGTGGTTCACCATCGCGCATGCGGTGCAGTTGAAGCCCATCAGCAAGCGCGTGGTCGACTTCAAGCTGTCGCCGTTCGGCCGCCACACCTTCTACGGCGTCGACGTCAAGGATTAGGCGAGCGTGTCCGAGGTACGAATCATATCGACGCTTGCGCTGCTGCGCTCCCTCTCCCGCTCTTGCGGGGGAGGGTTGGGGTGGGG
>Ga0307508_10001120_pt1 | contig 31019 bp, 31 predicted proteins | sample 9_EM_MG_FD_203089 | JGI IMG/M metagenome (GOLD analysis project Ga0307508, IMG submission 203089) | Populus trichocarpa ectomycorrhiza microbial communities from riparian zone in the Pacific Northwest, United States - 9_EM | ecosystem: Host-associated > Plants > Roots > Unclassified | place...
CACCGGGATGAGCAATACCTGTTTAAGGTTCATCACTCCCAGGTCCGGCTTTGACTGCCCGTCAATCAACAAGATGTTTGTTCCTTTTGATAACAGCACCGTGCCGGGGCGCCAGTCTTTAAAAGATTCCCATCCGCCGGTGCTGGCAACTGTGCCGGAGAGCTTTGTTTTGGGGGTGCTGATATGGATAGTTGAACCGGCAGACTGATCGGTACAGGCATACTTTAGCACTACTGTATATTGACCGGCTGCCGGGGCGTTGATTGTCCATTCTGCCGAGTCGGCGCCCATCCAGCTATTGATATAAGGTTCCTCCGACATGGACAGCGCAAGGCGATTCCCTTTCAGGCGGGCCTCTTCTGCCGGCAGGCGATACGTGCCGTCCTTACCGGCAACGATGCCCTGGTCTGCGGCCGGCAGGGGCTGCCCTTCGGCCCCGAGCACAATTACGGTCGCATTCCCGTCTTTAAAAGCCTTATTGCTGACATTTATATCGATGCCTTTTGCCGATATATCCAACGGCAATGCGGTGTGCGCGCTATCGGCCAGGAACCAGGCCCGCGGATGGGTACCGGCAGTTACGGCCAGCGGCACATGCAGGCGATTGTTCTGCGGCCAATTGAAAACATGCAGGTAATACAGGCCCGGCCGGGTGGTGATACGTCCCCAGCCTACCCGTGTAAGGGTATTGGCCCGGGTGCCGTAAATGGCTTCGCCGTTTGTTTTCATCCATTGCCCGATACCGTGCATGAGTGTGATGCTCCTGGCGGGTATCGTTCCATCTCCCATCGGACCTACGTTGAGCAGGTAGTTGCCTCCTTTGGATACGATATCGCACATATTACGGATCAATTGGCGCTCCGTGCTCCAGTTCTGGTTGTTTTTACTGTATCCCCAGGTGCCGTTCATGGTCATACACGATTCCCAATCCATTCCCTTAAAACCCGTTTCGGGTATATGCTGCTCGGGCGTTACCAGGTCGCCGCTGGCCCGTGTATACTGGTTGTTGTTTTCGAAAGCATACAGGCGGTTGTTCATAATAATATTGGGATGGTGTTTTTTGACCATCGACACCAGCTTTGTAGCGCCCCATTTTTCGCCCTCTATTTCAAACGAGCTGTAATCCCACCACACCACGTCGATGGGGCCATAACCGGAAAACATTTCTTCCGCCTGTTTGTACATATAGTCCACATATTTGGCATTATCGCGGCCGTCGTTGGTTACATTGCCCGGCGCAGGAAGACCGTGCTGCACATAAGCATCGGGATGATGCCAGTCGAGCAGCGAGAAATATACGCCCACGCGCAAGCCTTGCTCGTGCAGGGCGGTAACGATCTCTTTAAACAGGTCGCGGCCCGTTACATCCATGGCATCGAACAGCGTGGTCCTGCTGTCGTGCAAGGCAAATCCTTCATGGTGCCTGCTGGTAAAAATTACATAGCGGCATCCTGCTTCTTTGGCCGTCTTTGCCCATTCCCTGGCAAAATCCTTTTTAGGCCGGAATAGCGGGAGCAATGTTTTTTCATATTCAGCCGCCGGTACATTGGCCGCATTTTGCAGCCATTCTGCCGCCCCGCCGTAGTCTTTGCCCTTCCATTCGCCCGCGGCTATGCTGTATAAGCCCCAGTGTACGAACATCCCGAAATGAGCGTCCCTAAACCATTCCATGCGCGCATTGCGCAGGTATTCCGGTTCCTGCGCGTTAAACGCCAGTCCTTCCTTTTGCTGTGCCGCCACGGTAAAAGCCTGCAGGCAGGCCAATACCAGGTAAGCCCCGATCTTGTTTTGTTTCATTGTTTTTTTTGTTTATTGAATGGTCATATCTATCCACTGCCCATTGGTGGACCGAAATAGTTTTTACCGATAAGCGTTGCGGGAAAGTTTATTTGTTAATGATCAGCGAGTCCTTTGTTTGCTTTATATGCAGGCCCAGGATGGTTTGCAGGGCGGTAAATAATTCACTCGAATCCCTGACGCAGATGGTACCCGATATTTTTTTGCGTTCCAGCGAAACCTCCTCTCCTACCCGGACCTTTATTTTGTAATTCTTCTTTATGAGGCTAAGCACTTCGCCGAGGCTTGTATTATTAAAATGAAACCGGTCGTCTTTCCAGGCGCAGTACAGGCGCACATCCACCTCTTTTTTGGAGATATTGCCGTCGAGCATTATCAATGCCTGCCCGGGGGTGAGGGTTATTACTTCATCGGGGCCGATATGCGCTTTTATCTTTCCCGTATTCAGCGAAACCTGGAAGCCGGAGGAATCCGTCATCACGTTAAAAGACGTGCCCAGCACTTCTATATCCGCTTTGTCGGTATGCACGATAAAATTGGTATAGGCCCCGTTTTTTTTGCACTTCCTGATATCAAAAAAAGCTTCTCCTTTCAGCCATATCTCCCGCCGGTCGTCCGACCATTTATCGAGGTTGACCCGTACGTTGGAAAACCGGTTGAGGGTAATTTGGGAGCTGTCGGGCAGGCTAAGCTGCCGCTGGCCTGCTCCCGAAATAACGGTAGCCAGCTCCGGGCTGTCCTGCCGGCCGATAACAGCAACATAATACAGGGCCACAGCTCCCACCGCGGCGGCCAGGAGCAGGGGCAGCAGGCGGCGTTTTCTTGCCGCCGTCCTGCCGGCGGTTATTTTTGCAGACAGCTCTTTCCAGCTCTGGCCTTTAAGCGCTTCGTCTTTTTCCGCTTTGATAAATTCAAACGGCGCTTCTTCCGGCAAAAAGGGATCATTGTCATCAGCCATAGCTACAGTTCTGTTATATTCCTATAAGACACCCGAATGGGCTTTTCAACTCATTTATATATGTTTTTCCGGCTAAATAGTCACAGGGGGACAAGGCTGGCTGCATGGCGGAGCATCAATTATAATACCCGGGGTAGTTTTTAAAGGCTACTTTCAGCCGGCCCAGTATCCGGTTAATCTGGTTGACCAGCGATTGGTAATTCATATCCATGATGCGGCTGATTTCTTTATTAGGAAGCATTTCATAAAATTTAAGGTATATGATCTCCTTTTGCCTGGGAGGGAGCTGGTTTAGCATGTCCGTCAGCTGCCGGTGGCTAACGGCGTCCGATTCAACTTTTATTTTTATTTCTTCGGGCGAAAATTCGATGTCGGGCGTGGAATATTGCAGCGAAATGTTCAGCTCATACAATTTCAGCGACCGCAGCTTATTCAATATAGTGGTACGCATGCAGCGCACCAGGTAGGCTTTTACAAACCAAACTTCGGGAAGGGTAGCGCGGCGCGCCCACAGCTTCAGGAAAAGGTCCTGGATGGCATCGTAGGCAAGGTCGGGATCCTGCAGCAGGCGCAGGGCATAATTATACAGCAGGTGAAAAAAAGCATCGTGCAGCTGAGCGAATTCCTTTTCGTCGCCTTTTCTGAAAGCGTTCCAGCAATCAGACCAATACCTGTTATCGTTGTTTTTGCATGACATATACCGCTAATCATTGAACCGGGTGACACGAAAAATAAGTATTACTTTTTTATAAAATCCACGCAAACGTTTGTGCTCTTATCTTATGGCTGTTTTTCCGTTTTCCCCTCTTCGTATTTTCTTATGGCGTCGAATAATTTTTTAAATGTATCCGCATTCTCCAGCGCCTTTTTCCATTTGGATCTGCCATAATACGCGTCGATAAAATCCTTAGCGCCCATCCACGAGGTTTCGAACATGCCTTTCATTCTCGAAGACAGCACCGTGGAAAAATCAGCCCGCACCGCATTTTTTCTCATCGTCATTACCTGGTCCAGCTGCGCCAGCGCCACATCTGTCTTCGAGCAGGGACTGGCCAGCACGTTAAAGCCCTTGATGGCGAAATACGCCGGCGTTGGCGGGGCATCTTCGTATTTCCAGTCGCAGATTACGATGTCTTTCGGAATAAGGTCGATGGCGCGGTAAGTATTATTCATACTGGCCTGCCAGGCCAGCAGGTTGGTGGTTTTGCCATCGATGAGCCGGTCGCTCCACATCCACATCTCGCAACGCTTTTTTTCCAGGTGGTCATGGAGCCGCGTAACATATTCTGCAAACAGCTCCGCTTTGTCGCTTCCGCCGCAGCGCGGGCATTTATCGTATCCCAGTATCCATACTTCATCCAGGCCCACATGCAGGGCATCTGCTTCGCAAGCATCTATCAGCTCATCGATGAGGGGGAAAATAATGCCGAACAGGTCCGGGTGGCGGGGGCACAGGCTTTTAGAATAAAAATCAAACTGGCCGCCGTCTTTCCAGGGAACCGGGGGATTGTAATCGGGCGATTCATCCAATGCCGGGTATTTTGCCAGCAGGGGCAGCATCTCCGTTTTCTCCGACTGGTGGGCCAGCAGGTTTACGGTAGGTATCAATCTTACCCGGGCTTTCCTGCAAGCCGCTACAATCTGTTTAATGTCTGCCAGGGACAACGCGTTTTTATCCGCCAACCCAGGATGTGTTTTAAACTGGTACCCATATTCGATACGCAGCGCCAGGGTATTAACGCCTTCCCGCGGAAGGGCATCGGTGATAAATTGGCAGAGCAGCGGCACGTCCTGCGGAGAAGGGACGCTCAGCAGCAGCCCCTTGACAGGCAGCTTATTCCAGGGAAAAGTTTTATAGTCCTGCGCGGGCAACCGGCAGCAAGCCGTGGCGATAATAATGAGGAGGCAAAGAAGGATTGATTTCATGCAGTTATTTAAAGCATTGAAAATACTTACTTAACCGCTGTTCTTCTAATAACCGGCAACGATGAATGCCTAAGCAAACGTTTGCAATGGCTATGCAAACGATTGACTGATTTTTCCGGTATGCGTCCGGAATCGTTTGCGGTAATTTTCTGTGTGGGTACCTGTTTTTCGTTAATTTAATGTTATCTTGTACGTATAACTCCTTCCCCCCTTTTTCCGGCGAAACCCAGCTCCGATTTCTAACCATCTAAATAAACGCATGCTTATGAAAAGTAATCCTCATTACATTCCGCCCGGCTAGGCCTATCGCCCCAACGACAGCCATTTTCCACTTCATTTAAAATTAGCCATATGAACTTTAACCTACCACATGCACGGCATGCGGGTTTCCGCATGTCATTGCTCACCATGTTATCTTTCCTTGTACTGTCTTTTTCATTATCCGCACAACAACAAACCATTTCCGGACAGGTCACCGACGCCAGGAAAACACCGCTGGCTTCCGTCAGCGTATTGCTCAAAGGCACCGTGCAGGGCGCCGCCACGGATACGAGCGGCCGGTTTACCTTAACCAACGTGCCGCTCAACGGTATATTGGTTTTCAGCTCCGCGGGATTCGAAACCCAGGAAGTTTCAATAAAAAACAAAGGCGCCGTCATCAGCGTCGTCCTGCAGGAAACCAGCTCCGGTCTGAATGAGGTGGTCGTAATAGGATACGGCACCCTGCAAAAGAAAGATCTTACCGGTTCGGTGTCACAGATAAAAGTGAGCCAGCTGGAAAATGAAAACCCAGCCAATGTGCAGGATGTGCTTCGCGGCAATGTGCCCGGCCTGAATATTTCGCAAATCAATGCCGCCTCGGCCAAAGGCGGCGGCGATATACAGGTAAGAGGCCGCTCGTCTATCAACGCAGGCACCACGCCGCTGTATGTAGTGGACGGCGTTATATATCCCGGTCAGCTAAGCGATATCAATCCTAATGATATCGCCACCGTGGATGTATTAAAAGACGCCAGCTCGGCAGCCGTCTTCGGCGCCAAAGCCGCCAGCGGCGTTATCCTGGTCACTACTAAAAAAGGCACCCGGGCCAAACCGCTGATAACCCTTAATACCAATATCGGCTATGGCGAGCTGGCGAGGGACCAGCCTTTATACGATGGCCCGGGATTTATCAAATGGAGAACGGATGTGCTTAACAGCATAAACGTGGCGCATAAGCCTTACCAGTTCGATGACCCGCGCACCCTCCCTTCCAATATTACGATAGACCAGTGGAAGGCCTACGACAACTCGCAGGGCGACCCGGTGGATATCTGGCTTACCCGCTTAAAGCTGCTGTCGGTAGAGCGCGATAATTACAAAGCGGGCAAAACAACCAACTGGTACGATATGATGTTTCGAAAGGGGTTCCGCCAGGACCATACCCTCAGCATTGCGAGTAAAAAGGAAGACCTGAACTATTATATGTCGCTGGGCTATACCAATAACGAGGGAATTATCGTGGGCGACAATTATAAAGTTTTAAGACTGCGCATCAACCTGGAAGCAAAAGCGGCGAAGTACGCCATTTTCGGCATCAACATGCAGTTCTCGGACCGCGATGAAAGTTCGGTGCCGGTTGCCTGGCCGCAGATGATAAATGCATCGCCTTACGGAGAAGTATATAAACCGGACGGCGTTACCCTGCGTGACAGTCCCAACGACGATATCGGCAATAACACCAATCCCTTCCTGGATAACGTGTATACCAATCGCCTGCAGAAATACAATACGCTTTTTGGAAGTCTTTATGCCAAAGGCGAGCTGGGGCATGGCTTTTCCTACCAGGTGAACTATACGCCCAATTTTACTTTCTACCGTTATTTTAACGGCATTTCGGCCAAAGACTTCCGGTATTCGGTACGCGGGGGCGTAGCCACGAGGACGGATTCTACTTCCTACAACTGGCAGATAGATAACCTGCTTAAATGGAATGGCAGCTTTGGCGCGCATCACATCGATGTGACCCTGCTGGCCAATGCAGAAAAATTCCAGTCGTGGAAAAACCAAATGGACAATGAAGGCTTTAGTCCCAACGACAAATTGAGCTACCATAATATCGGTTCGGGTGTTAAGCCCATTATCAGCAGCGACGACCAATACAGCACCGGCACCGCGCTTATGGGCCGTATCAATTATTCCTTCCTGCGCAAGTATATGCTCACCGCCTCGTTCCGGCGGGATGGGTATTCGGCCTTTGGCCAGAAAAACCCCAACTCTACCTTTCCGTCGGTAGCGCTGGGCTGGCTGTTTTCGGATGAACCTTTTATAGGGTCGCCCAAATGGCTTAATTACGGCAAGCTGCGTGTGTCGTGGGGTATTAACGGCAACCGCGATATCGGGCGATACCAGGCCTTGTCTGACCTTGCCACCGGCAAATACCAGTACATTACGCCCGCCGGCACCATCATTCCTGTAAGCCAGCTGTATGTAAACCGGCTGCAAAATCCCAACCTGAAATGGGAGAAAACCACTTCGTATAACGTGGGCCTCGACTTTGCCGTGCTGAACAGCCGGCTTACCGGTACCGTGGACGTTTATAGAAAAGAAACCCGCGACCTGCTCATATTGCGCGCCCTGCCCGATGTAACCGGCTTTACCAATGTGCTGGACAACCTGGGCCAGGTAAATAACCAGGGCGTTGAAATAAGTCTTAGCAGCTCGAACATTATTACGAAAAACTTTTCGTGGAGAACCAGCGCCAATTTTTCGCTGAACAGGAATAAAATTATTCACCTCTATGGAAAGGTGGACATCATCGACCCCGTGACCGGTAAGGTGATTGGCCAAACGGAAAAAGATGATGTAGCCAACCGCTGGTTTATAGGTCATGACATCAATGCGCTTTGGGATTTGAAAGTGCTGGGCGTGTGGCAGCAGAACGAGGCTACCGAGGCCGCCAAATACGGCGTACGTCCCGGCGACTTCAAAGTACAGGATGTGACCGGTGATAGCAAATTTTCGGATGCCGACAGGCAGTTTGTGGGCAATACCAATCCCAAATACCAGTGGACATTGAGAAACGAGTTTACTTTTTTCAAACAATTCGATTTCTCTTTTATGCTCTATGCCGTTTGGGGGCAGGATGCCAACTACAACCTGGCAAAAAACAATTCCGGCTTCATCGATCGGCAGAACTCGTATAAATTTCCTTACTGGGCGCCCGAGCATCCCACCGATGATTATGCACGCCTGTTTTCCAGCAATGGAAGCGCCAGCTTTAACGTATACCGGAAATCGTCTTTTATACGGCTTAACACGGTAGCGCTGGGATATACGCTGCCAAAAGCGCTGGTGCAGAAAGCCCGGTTGGAAAACCTGAAAATTTATGCCAACGTAACCAACCTTGCGGTGTATACGCCCGACTGGAATTTCTGGGATCCTGAATTCAGGAACAGGGATGCCGCCGGCGCCCTGTCGGTCGCTATCCCTCCGCGGTATTATACACTCGGCCTGAACCTCAGTTTTTAATTTAACGACGTTAATTGATCTCTTTATGAAAAAGCTAACACTTCCATTTATATTACTGCTGCTCGTGGCAGGACTCGCGGCCATCACCAGCTGTAAAAAAGGCTTTCTCGAACCGAAGCCACTTTCTTTTTACGAGCCTTCGCTTACCTATACAGACGCCGCTTCGATGCGGGCGGCGCTGGTGGCCTGCGCGGTCAATATGCGGATTGAGTATTACGGCGGCAATCCGCCCATCCTTACCGAAATGCTGTTTTCGGAAATAACGGTGGAAGGCATCACAGATAAATCGGGGCCGGCGCAGGACCTGAATTTACAAATCACGCCCGATCTCGTTATGGCCAATGACGATGATCACAATAAAATATACTATTACTGGACAGAAGCCTACCGCGCCATCAAGTATGCCAATACCATCATTTCGCGGATTGACAATGCAAAATATGCCTCCCAGGCCGAGCGCAATGCCATTCTGGGCGCCGCTTATTTTTACCGCGCCATGCGCTATTACAGGCTCACCCAGCAGTTTGGCGATGTGCCTGCCGTTATGAAAGAGATAACAGAGCAAAAACTGGATTTCTATTCTACCAAACGCGAGGTCATCCTGCAAAAAATAAAGCTGGACCTTGATTCGGCCCTCCTATGGACATCGGACGCCGTCAACCGGGGCGAAGTAACAAAAGGCGCGGTAGCCCACCTGCTTACAAAAGTAAACCTGGCCCTGGGCAAATTTGATGACGCCATCGCCGCCGCCAACGTGGTTATCAACGGTGGCATTTACAGCCTTATGAAACAACCTTTCGGCGCTACCAAAAAGAATGTTATCTGGGATTTGCACCGGCCCGAAAACAAATCGCTGGGTGAAAACAAAGAAGGCATACTGATGATCATCGATCGCTTTGGCGACGGCGGATTTGGCACGGGCATGACCATCATGCGCCAGGCGGTACCATTCTGGGGCACCAATATCAATACACCTACGGGTAAAAAAGGTACGAGCGACCAGCTGAATGTAGAGCTGATCCAGTCGAACCTCTATGGCCGTGGCATTGGCAGATCACGCCCCAGCAACTATAGCCAGTATGAAATATGGGATGACCCCAACGACCTGCGGCATGCCAAAGGCAACTGGATGACGATGGAAGAAATTCTGTACAATGATGCCGGCTTAAAGAGCTCCGGCGATGCTTATTACCTCAAGCCGGTGCAGCTGCGCAATAGTTCGGGCGGTTTGCTATGCACCGATACCATCCGCAGCTACTACGGGTGGCCGCAGTATAAAATATTCATTCCCGACTTTGAAAATTCGCCCATGCAGGGCGGTCACTCCGACTGGTATGTATTTCGCATTGCGGAAACCTACCTGCTGCGTGCGGAAGCGTATTTCTGGAAAAACGACCTGGCCAATGCCGCCCTCGATATCAGTGCAGTAAGAACGAGGGCCAACTGCGTACCCATTGGCCCCGCACAGGTCAATATGGGCGCTATTCTCGATGAAAGGGCCCGCGAGCTGTTTTTTGAAGAGCCCCGTAAAACGGAGCTTACCCGTATAGCATACCTTTTTGCCATGACGGGCAAGCCTGCCGAAAACGGCAAGACCTATACCCTGGACCGGTTTTCGGAAGACAGCTATTTCTATGACCGGGTAATGGCAAAGAACAATTTTTATAAAAACGGTATCGTCACCAATCATGGCGATAAATATACCATGAGCCCTTACCATGTGTGGTGGCCCGTTCCTTCGGCAGCCATACAGGCCAACAGCAACGGGCATATTAATCAAAACAAAGGTTATACGGGATTTGAAACGAATGTGCCGCCGCTTACCACCATTCCATAACGGGTATGGATGGATTAAAATACCGAGGTCGTCCCAAAAGTGAATGGGGCGACCTTTATATAAGTAAAAAACCCCGCAGCAGTACTGGGGGTTTTTCAGAGAACCTGATTTTAATGTTCTTCATCCGGACGGATTTTAACCAGGCTTGGCTTTTCATAGATATTCGAGTTCATAGAAACCGGTCTGGCTGGATTGTCTTGAACAGGAGCAAATTACTTATAGATAGAGTAAGAACAACACTTTAAGTAAAGTGTTTTATTCAAATAAGTGCAAATAGTTATATAAAATGCGGTAAAATACCGGGGAGAGAAAATATTGTTGACTACTGTCAATAATATTGGGGATAGATCACCGGCGTGATTCACCTGCGTCAAGATTCTTTTGCCGCTTTATCTGTGCATGTCTTACCCGGCTCAACGTTTCCCTTGATACACCAAGATAAGAGGCTACCATATGCAGTGGTATACGCCTGAAAATATCCGGAAAGGAAGTGATGAAATCCTGGTATTTTTCTTCCGCCGTATAACTAATATTCATCAGTATGCGGTTTTGGCTTGCCTCCAGCGTGCGGGTAATAAGTTGTTCCGAATACAATTTGAAGGCGGGAACAGCAGTAAATAATTCATGTAAATTTTCGCGCGGCCATACTATCACATCCGTATCTTCAACGGCTTCAATATTATACCTGGACGGCGTTTGGTTATTAAAGCTTTCGGCATCTATCATCCACGAATTTTCGGCCGCAAATTTCATAATATGTTCCGTGCCGTCATCTTTTTTGCGGTAGGTCTTTAATAAGCCTTTAACAACAAATGCCTTATACCGGCATACTTCACCCTCGTGCAGCAGGAGCTGCCTTCTGCGTAATTTTTTTTCTGCAGACAGCAAACGCATGCGCCTGAGCTCCTCTTTGGTAAAAGAGGTGATGGAAGTGATATGCGTTTCAAAATGCTCAAACATTGCTTACAGATATAAGAGTTATAACAGGGCAAAGTTAGGTCAAATGACATCGAAAAATTGTGTCAAATCTCCTTGTTTACGGCAGCCTGCCTTCGCAAATTTGCATCCGGTCATTCATCTAAAAAAGTAATATATGCGTGTTTTTGTTACCGGGGCATCAGGCTTTATCGGCTCCGCCATTGTGCAGGAGTTAATCGGCGCCGGCCACCAGGTGCTCGGCCTTGCCCGATCGGATGCGGCGGCCCAATTGCTTGTCGCTGCCGGCGCTGAAGTGCATCGCGGCACGCTCCACGAGCCTGAGCGTCTGAAAAGCGGGGCGGCGGCATCGGATGGCGTTATCCACACCGCCTTCGTTCACGACTTCTCGAATCTTCCGGCCGCCGGCAATACAGACAGGCTCGCTATCGAGGCGCTCGGCGCTGCGCTGGCGGGTTCCGGCCGGCCCCTGGTCGTCACTTCCGGTACTGCCCACCTCCCGCCTGTGGGACTTGCCACCGAAGCAGCTGCGCCCGATCCCAACGCCGTTGTCACACACCGCATCCCTTCGGAAGCAACAACGTTGTCGATGGCATCCCGCGGCGTGCGCGCCATGCTGCTGCGCCTTCCCCCATCGGTACATGGCGATGGCGACCACGGCTTCGTCCCGGCGCTTATCGGTATCGCACGTGAAAAAGGCGTTTCTGCGTATGTAGGTGACGGGCTCAATCGTTGGCCTGCGGTACACCGGCTTGATGCAGCCCACCTGTACCGGCTGCTGTTTGAGAAGGGTTCTGCCGGCGCCCGGTATCATGGCGTGGCAGAAGAAGGCGTACCGTTTCGCGATATTGCTGAAATCATCGGCCGGCGCCTGAACCTGCCGGTTGTTTCCAAATCCCGCGAGGAAGCACCCGGCCATTTCGGCTGGCTCGGGCACTTCGTTAGCATCGACCGTCCCACTTCCAGCGCGCAAACGCAGGAACAATTGGGATGGCGCCCAAAACAGCCCGGGCTGGTGGCTGATTTGAACGAAGGGAGTTACTTTCCATCTTAAATTATTAATTTATACTATATTTGAATCCGCATGCCAATCATGCCTGTCGCTGTTTTGCTAACCATGAACGCTGATAAACCCCCGTAGCGATTTGTTGCGCTTTTCGTTATCCTTTGCGGAAAAAAAACACTCAGAAGCTCCTACCGTTCGGAAAATAACCATATGGGTTTGTTCAAACCCATACATAGCCTTTAAACCCTCATCCGGAAGAAAAACCTGGTAGCAAAATTGGTTATCGCATGATTATACGAGTAATGGCTTTACTTAACAGGCCTGGTATCGAAAATAACCTGGCCCGTCTTTTAGCATCGGATGAAATACATATTACCGGCATTGCAAATAATATTCAGCAGGCAATGCTGTTGTTTAAAAAGACCCGTCCGCGGGTTGTTATTATGGATATCGACTGGCCCGCATTGCCGGGTATGCTGGAAGAGATGTCCGCCTTTTTTTTGGATACTGATTCCCCGGTAAAGCTGGTAGGCATCAGTGAGCACTACGACCACCAAAACATACAAAGGCTAAGAAACGCAGGGGTGACAGGTTATGTATGCTGGAATACAGATCATGTAAAAGATCCCGTAAAAAGAATTATCCGCGTGTTTCACGGCGGTTGGGCCATTAACCTGGATTACGAACAATAAGGAACCCGTTTTTTCGCCGGGAAATTAACGATATGACCTATTTTTACCGTTAAATACAATTGATGCCCTATGGCGGTAAGACTGTTCCTTTTGATTCCTGTGGTTGTTTTCCTATTGTCATCGTTCGGGCTGCGTGCACAAACCCAGCAAACTTTTTCGGGGTGGACGGCGGTATTCGGGTCCGCTAAGCTAAGCGGTAAATTCAGCCTGCATTTTGACGCACAGGCCCGGAGCGCCGATAAATGGCAGGAAGTACAAACCATCCTGCTGAGGCCGGGTCTCCACTACCAGGTAAGGAAAAACCAGCTGGCCACAGTTGGCTACGCCTTTATATATCACCACAGGCGAATAGGGACCGTTGGCGGCTGGGGGCCTGAGCACCGCACCTGGGAACAGTATATTATCAACCAGCGGCCCAACCTATTGGCGCGGACCACCGCCTTACAGCACCGTTTTCGGCTTGAACAGCGGTTTATCAGCAAAAGCATCGTACGCAATGACAAGCTGGTTACAGACGGTCACCAGTTTGCGCAGCGGCTGCGCTATTTTGCCCGGTGGGTGCTTCCGTTCAATAAAACCAAAGAATTCAGGCGCGGGGCATTTATGTCGCTGCAAAATGAAATATTCGTGAACATAGGCGACGCGGCTGCGGTAAACGGGAAATTTTTTGATCAGAACCGTGCCTATGGCTCTGTTGGTTACCGTTTTTCTCCCAAATATGATATGGAGCTGGGTTATATGAACCAGTTTGTTTCAGGGCGAAGCGCCAATACCGCTAATAGTATTTTGCAGCTGGCGGGGTATGTGCGGTTATAAGACGCCTTCCGAAGTCATGATTATTCTTTGCATGGTTCCGTCATCGTTGTAAAAAAGCCGGTCGATGCATACCGATCTCCGGTGGCTTCCGCCCTGGGGCAGGGCGCCGTTGTGATAAAAGAACCACGATTTATCCGGCATATCGATGATGGCCGGCCTGTTTGTTTCACAATTACCCGCTATTTCATTTAATATACCCATGAATTGCCATGGGCCTTCAATATGGCGGCTCATGGCGTATGCGCATTTTTCAGGAAATCCATAGCCATAGCTGAGGTAATACCAGCCACCGCGCCGGTGAATATGCACGCCTTCCTGGAAGTCCGGCAACGAAATTGTCTTAATCTCTCCGTCAAGCGCTGTCATGTTTTCTTTTAACCGCGCATAATAACACACGTATTTCCCCCAAAAAATATACGCTTGTCCATCCTCATCTATTAAAACCGAAGGGTCAAAATTATCGCTGCCAGGCTGTATTCCCGAGGCCTTTGTAATAAGCGCGTCGCCACGGGCATCGGTAAAAGGACCGGTGGGTTGAGACGATGCGGCAACGCCAATGGCTTTTCCCTCGCCTGCATGAGGCGTCACGGCAGCATACCAGTAAAACCTGCCATTTCGCGCTATCACTTTAGAGGCATAGGCATTTCCTTTTGCCCATGAAAAACCGGTTGCTTTTAAAGGCGATGGATGTTCTGTCCAGTTAATCAAATCCGTGGAGGAAAAACACAGCCAATCGTTCATCACGTATTGGTAAGTGCCGGGCGGCGCTTCGTCGTGGCCGGTATAAAGGTAAAAAGTATTGTTGTGAACAATAACGCTCGGGTCGGCCGTAAACTTATGCGTGATAATGGGATTCATTATTTACTACATTTATTCATCCTCATCATTTTCTTCGTCTTCCGTGGCTGCTTCGTAGTTGATATCGTTTTCGGCTATACCGGTAAGTATTTGGTCGGCTTCTTTTTCTTCCTTCAGCGTCTGCCGGAGTAATTGAGCCGCATTGTCAAGCCGAAGGGTTGCGGCCAGCTGCGCCAGCCCGCCATAGGTGGCTATTTCGTAATGTTCCACCTTTTGTACGGCCATAATAAGGGCCACATCACGGGTGGCGCTACCGGTTTCGGTATTGTCTATGACACCCTCCCCTTCTTTGACCAGGCCCTCCATGGCATCGCATTTTTTGGCCAGCGCCTTTTCGCCCAGCATACCAAAAACGTCTTCCATGCGGGTAACGTGCACCTGCGTTACGCCGAGGTGCGCTTCGATGGCGTCTCTCAGCTGGTCTGAGCTGGCCGCTTTCCTGAGCTTTGGGAGCGCTTTCACGAGGTGCTTTTCAGCCCAATAAATATCTTTGAGCGCTTCTATGAAAAACTTCTTCAGGGCAGGGTCCTGTTGCGTTGTTTTGGCACGGCCCGAAGCGGCATTTTTCGCCGTTCCCGGGTTGGTGGCTGTGCTGGATTTTTTTGACCTGGCAGGCATACGATTGCTTTAACTACTGGTAGCTAAAAAAACATGCCACGGTTCATATAATTGGCCGCCAGCCGGATGAACAGTATATTTGGCAGGAAATTCTTCTTTTACATGCGCGTCCTTTATATACTGGCTCTCATCGTTATCATCATCGTTTTCGGGCTGTCTGCGTATAAAATCCTCGATACCTACCTTTCAATAAAATATGAAATAGCGCCGTATGGATCAGCCACAACCGATCCGTCCATATTGGAAAAATCAAGGCTGTATGATAACCTCCTGACCTGCTATTGGGTTATTTGTTGCTTTTGTATGGTAACGTTCAGGCTGGTGGCGAAGAAGATAAAAATCCGCAAAGCGCCTTCTACGCTTCCAAAAGAGAATGCTGCATAGTTTCGAATATTGGGAGGGCCGGGAGGACGGAATGCCCCTGTTGCCATGAACAGTTACTGTCTTGCGACTGTGAGCAGGAACAAGATGCGGAGGAGGAAGAGAATAAATTGATTTGATGAATAACACTATATTGGTCTTGCCCGCTACGCATCGTATTTCTTTATTGTAATGCCGCATTTATGTGTCGTTAATGTACGTATGCCGGAACAGAAAATACCCGGGGGATAAAGTTGTAATTTCCGGTCAGCTTCCATAGATGAAAACAGCTTATTTTCGGGTTGAAATAAAACCATTTCCCATGAAAAAAATGCTTTTCCTAAAAAGAGCAGCCGTGTATGGCGCTGCTGCAATTACACTGTATGCCTGTACAAAGCACCATGTGCCGGCGCCCCCATCCACTCCAAACAGTATCATTGGCACTAACAGCATCATCGGTACCAACGGTATTATTGGAGGCGGTAAGCCGGCTTCCGACACCAGCTCAACAAACAGTATCATAGGTACCAACGGCATCATCGGCGGTGGTAAATAATCAAACCGGTGTCATTACCAGGTTTACGGCGTGGGCTATTGCCTGCGCCGTTTTATTTACAGCGCGCCCTGACAGGTATCCATGCCGCCGCTACGAAGAACCGGCGGCAGACCTGATTGTGGAGGCTACGATAAAAAGTCATAATTTAGTAATATGGACATTGAAGGCATACAAACCATCTGTCGCGGGATGGCAGGTGTTACAGAGGATATAAAATGGGAACACGACCTGGTGTTTTCCATTGGCGGGAAAATGTTTTGTGTAGCGGGGCTTGATCAATCGCCCACTACCGCTTCCTTTAAGGTGCCTGACGAAGATTTCGAAGAAATGAGCCAGCGGCCCGGGTTTAAGCCGGCGCCATACGTAGCCAAATACAAATGGGTTTTTATTGACGACATCAATAAAATGAACAAGAAGGAATGGACGCATTACCTGTCGCAATCATACCGCCTGGTAAAAGATAAACTTTCCAATAAGGTGAAAAAGCAGCTGGGGCTGGATTGATGAAACATGTATTAAACTATCCCACTCACCCGCCAGAGGCGGGCGAGTGAGCGCAGGCGTACCTGGGCCAATACTTTATGGCGGCCCGACTCACTTTATAAATGAAGCCCTGCCCACCACGCCGCGGCAGTGACATCTCCTTTCAGGGGCATGGCCTCTCCTATCATCGGCAGCAGTACAGGCATGTTTTTTCGTTGGGCTTCATTATATACGCGGATGGCAGGCTCGTCCCAGGCGTGTACCGAAAGCGAAAACTTCGACCAGTGTACCGGCAATAATTTTTTAGCCCGCAGGTCTTCTGCCGCCTGCACTGTTTCTTCCGGCATCATGTGGATGTATTTCCAGTTTTTATTGTACTGGCCGTTTTCGAGGATAGCGAGGTCGAAAGGCCCATATTGCCGGCCTATATCGGCAAAATGATGGTCATAGCCTGAATCACCGCCGATAAAGAGTTTCATCGTAGGCGTTTGCAGGACAAAAGATACCCATAGGGAAATATTTCTTTTAAACGCCCTGCCTGAAAAATGCCGGGCGGGGACTGTGTGAACGATAAAGCCTTTGTCTAATATTACTTCTTCGTTCCAGTCCTTTTCTATGATCATGTCTTTATCATATCCCCAGCGTTCCAGGTGGGCGCCTGTGCCCAGCCCGGTGATTACTTTACCAATCTTTGGCATCAGCCGCAGCATGGTATCATGGTCCAGGTGATCGTAATGATCATGCGTGATAAAAAGATAATCGATAGCAGGTATTTCATCGGCCGTATATATATCGCTGCCGGGAAAGCTTTTGGTGGTAAATGTAACGGGCGAAGCATAGCCGCTCAATACGGGATCGACCAATATCTTTTTCCCGTCCAGCTGTATAAAATAAGAGGAATGCCCAAACCATACCAGCACATCCTGGCCGGGCGGCAGGCTATGCAGGTTTGTCTTTCGTGACGGGATGCTGCCGCCGGGCCTTATCCTTTTACTTTTATTAAAAATGAATTCTTTTAGTACGCGGTAGAAATTGGTATCCTCTGCTATTGCCGGCGTGGGGCTAAGGTTCTGGAACTGCCCGTTTTTGTAATTCGGCGATTGTTTGATCCGATCCAGGCGTTCGCCGGAAGGCGGCTGGCCAAACCCGGGCAGGCGGATAAAAGCAAGGACAGCCATAAATACAAGGGCGATGATAGCAAGAATTATCATAGCCTACAATAAACGGATTATCGCCTGAAAAGTTCGGCGTATCCTGCCTGTTTTTTGCCGCCAAAACATTAACCCACCGGTTTCTTTTCGGTTAAAGTAGTAAATTAGTAAAAAGCAGCACCGTGGCCAAATGCCGTAGAAATGCCGTATGAAATCCGGGGGTAATATTTGGAAATAAGGGGGCGGCAGGGCTAATTTAGGATAACACATAAATTGCTATTATGAAACAGCCAGCACTGGGTAATACCATCTCCACATTCCGAAATCAAAAAGGCCTGACGCAAAAAGAGCTTGCCGAAGCCTGTAATATGGACATAAGGACCATTCAACGAATAGAAGCAGGCGAAGTGACGCCAAGAATGTACAGTATCCGGTTATTGGCGGCGGCCCTGGGTTGCGATACCGGTATTTTTACCGCGGCGCCCGGTGTAACTGAAAATGTTCGCAAAGCCTCCACCGCCGATCTTAAATGGCCTTTTTGGGCCGGCATGGTGTTTTCGATCAATGCTATCGCGGTGGTTTTTGATCTTACCACCCGTTCATTTAATACTTATTTCCATGTATGCACGCTGATGGTACACGCCGCCTCCTGTATATTCTTTTTTAAAGGCTTTTATCTTATCGGTAAGCAGTACAATAACGAGGTGCTGGCCATTTCGTCTTTACTGGCGATGGTGTTACTACCGCTTGTTAATGTTTTTTACCTGCTGAATGCATACTATGCTGCGGCCAATTATATTCTTTTCATCCTGTTGTGCATCAACAATATCATTAACGGCATCGGCTTCCTGACCGAAGGGTATAAAAGAAAAGGCCAATACCGGGTTAATCTTTATATGATAGCCGGGTTTACCATTATCATTCAGAATGCGATGTTCCTTACGCCGGACAGGGCAATTATTGCCGCCGCGTTGATCCTGTCATTATTTGGGAATATGGTCACCACCACTATTCTATATACGGAGTATAATGACGGCAGAAGAGCCGGGGGTATGTCAGCCAATCGCTTAAAGAGCCTGTTTTGAAGTAATCAGGTCAGTAACCTTAAATAAATAGCTGCAAGCTACAAAAAACCGGGCGAAGGCAATTTACTCCGGCAATTGGGTATAAGCTTGTTGTGCAGCATTGATGAAAAGCAGCAGATTGCTGTGTTTTATTACCCGGCATTAACCGGGCATTAACTGCATGAGTCTTCGCGGCGAAAGGGCGCTGCATTAATTTTATCGGGTCATAGCCACCACCCCGTATGAATAAAGCAATACTTATTTTAATGTTTTTACTGGCCACCGGGTTGTTTGCCGCTGCACAGGACAGCAGCCTTCATGCAACCATTGTCGACAGCGCTATCAAAGTATCCGTTATACAACACGGGCGGTTTAGTTCCGTTTTGTACACCAGCAATGGCATGCCCTTGACAAAAAAAGGGATCGAACAACGGCTGCTGCGGTATCCGGATGCGGCGCTGGAATGGGAGAAATATAAGCAAAGCAGGCACACGACACTGTTTTTCGGGTGCCTGTGTGTTGCATCAGCCATAACGGCAGCTATTGAATACAACCAGCGCAATACCGGGGCATCGCATGTGTTTATTGGGTTGAGCATATCCGGTTTGCTGGCAGAATTTATTGCCGGCGCCCAGGGGCCACGGCATTGTAACCGGGCGATAGAGGTGTATAATGCGCATTTTCAATAATAATATCCCCGAATAATGTTGGAATGGAGAAGTATACCATACCATCCCCGGTTGCTTACTTTCTTTTATAGGCAGCTTCCAGCACGGCGGCCAGGTGATTGGGGCAGCGGCTCCGTACGATGTTGTTTTCACCAGAATGCTGTATCAAAAGCGGACAGTTTTTGTATCGAAAACGAACAAGCCGATATTCATAGTATAACTACCGCGCTGTAAATCACTTATATGGTTATCCGGCACTCTCTTGGCACACCATTTCCGCAATCCTTCCTGTTATATTTCAATGAGTTATTGATATACTATGATTAGAAATTTCTTCAAAATCGCTTACCGGAACCTCCTGCGCAATAAAGGCTTTTCCGTCATCAATATTACAGGGTTGGCCATTGGCATGGCTGCCGCGATACTTATTTTGCTGTGGATAGAAGACGAAGTTAGCTACGACAAGTTTCATGAAAGCAAAAACAGGATATACGAAGTATGGAATAAGGTGCCATTTGATGGTAAGATAAGAACCTGGAATTCTGTACCTGCGCCACTGGCCCGCGCGCTGGAAAAAGATTTGCCTGAGGTAGAGCGTGCAGTAAGGGTAAAACCGGACAATGAATTTCTTTTATCAGTCGGGGACAAAAAAATAATAAAATCGGGAAATATAGTGGATACTGGTTTTCTGCAAATGTTCAGCTTCCCGATGCTGAAAGGCGATCCTTTTACGGCATTGAAGGATATGCATTCGGTGGTGCTTACCGAAAAAACAGCTAAAAGCTTATTCGGCAATGAAGATGCCATGGGAAAAGTGATAAAAATCGAGAATAAAGATAATTTCATCGTTACCGGAATTTTAAAAGATTTGCCCAATAATTCAAGGTTCAATTGTGAATACTTATTGCCCTGGTCATATATAAAATACCGGGAAGGAGAAGATTTAGGCTGGAACGATAACAGTACGGATACTTATGTAATGCTGAAGTCAAATACAAACTATGCTTCTGTAGCGCCTAAACTAAAAGACTTAAGACACAAGTACGATAATGAGGCAAAAAAAATGAAATGGGAACTGTTCCTTTATCCGCTTAACCGCTGGCGCTTGTATTCAAGCTTCACCAATGGTGTGGAAGACAACGGGGGACGTATCGCATTTGTAAAACTATTTGGCATTGTAGCCGCGTTTATATTATTGATTGCATGCATCAATTTTATGAACCTGAGTACCGCCAGAAGTGAAAAACGGGCGAAGGAAGTAGGGATACGAAAAGTAGTGGGTGCGCAGAAAAGCTCTCTTATCGGCCAGTTTATCGGGGAATCTGTTTTTATCGCCTTCCTGGCAGGTATTGCCGCTGTCCTTATTGTTCAGGTAAGTCTGCCCGGCTACAACCAGCTTACTGAAAAAAGGTTATTCATAAACATTGACAATATCTATACATGGATGGCTTTTATCGGGTTTATCCTGCTCACGGGTTTGCTGGCCGGCAGCTATCCTGCCTTCTTTCTTTCGTCTTTCCGGCCCGTTAAAGTATTAAAGGGCACGTTTAAGAAAGCAAATGCGCTGGTGACGCCAAGAAAAGCCCTGGTTGTATTGCAGTTCACCTTTGCTACCATTCTTATCATCTGTACTATCATCGTAAAACAGCAAATAGACTATGCCAGCGACCGGGCGACGGGGTATAACAAGGACAATCTCGTTTACCACTTCATGACGGGCGATATATCTAAGAACTATGCACTGATAAAAAATGAATTGCTTGCATCCGGTATTGCGAAATCGATTACAAAAACCAATTCTCCGCTTACTAACCGGTGGAGCGATGGATGGGGGCAGGGTTGGGAAGGAAAAGACCCGAATGATAAAACATCTTTCGATCGGCTTTTATCTGATGAAGGGTTGGGCGCCACCGCAGGGCTACAATTTATACGAGGCCGTGATTTCGATTTGAAACAATTTCCTACCGATTCAACCGGGCTGATTATAAATGAATCAGCTTTGAAAGTAATGAAGTTCAAAGACCCGATTGGGAAAATAGTAGGGGACCTTGGCATTAAATGGCATATTGTAGGGGTTATTAAAGATTTCATATTGACCAGCCCTTATGAACCAACAAGGCCCCTATTGATATGCGGTGCCAAGAGCAGCTTTATGAGCTTCAATGTGATGCAGATAAAACTAAACGGGAATAATGCTACGGCAAAAAACCTGGCAAAAGCAGAAGTCATTTTCAAAAAATATAATCCTGATTATCCTTTTGATGCCAAGTTTGTTGATGAAGCATATGCCAGGAAGTTTGAGGATGAAAAACGCCAGGGCACACTTGCTGGTTTGTTTGCCGCGCTCACCATATTTATTTCATGTCTTGGTTTATTTGGCCTGGCCACCTATATGGCAGAAAACAGGGTTAAAGAAATTGGGGTACGAAAAATATTAGGCGCTTCCGTAACCGGTATTACCACCTTATTGTCAAAAGATTTTGTAAAACTGGTTATCATTTCATTTTTAATAGCAGCACCGCTGGCATGGTGGGGCATGCATAAATGGCTGCAAAGCTATACCTACCGGGTTAGTGTCGAATGGTGGGTGTTTGCATTAGCCGGTTTTTTATCTGTCATGATAGCATTGCTGACAGTAAGTTACCAGTCGGTAAAAGCGGCAGTGGCTAATCCGGCGAAGAGTTTGAGAATGGAATGAGTTTTGGCGATCGTGGGCAATTAATCAGCGCATTGCAATTTACTGCTCCACAAAATGCCAGCAAACACCTGCAATGTCAATGATATTGACTTCCCGGCCGTAAGGCATTTTTGTTATCGTGCCAATCCTGATACCATACTTTTCCGGCAGTTTTTTATCTATTACATCCTGGCGGAAGGCGGCCACATCCGTTACTTTCACACTTATCATAAAGTTTTCTGCAAATTCCTTATTGTTGAATTGCTGCAGGATAAATCGACATTCATCCCGCTGAAAACCGATGTAATCACCGGCATCCCAGCTGATCTTAAATCCCAGTTCCAGAAAAAATTGTTTGGAACCTTCGAAATTACTGCCGGATGGCACAAAAGGCTCAAGAGATAAGAGTTTCATGGCTATAAAATTAAATAGATATTAGTTAATCAGGCCATCAACGTGCTATTTTCCATGCTGATACAGTCCCATCATATTGCCCGCCGGGTCAGCAAAATGGGCTATTTTTTCTTTGCCATCGATATTTTCATATAATATCTTTCCGCCGTTGGTCTTTATCAACTCCATGGTTGCTATTATTGCCAAATGTTGGGTGACTCATAACAGTTTAAGGTAGTTTTATTATTGGAATATTATCCTCCCAACCGCTTGTTTGTAGAAATTTTCGGCGAGGTGGTTGAAAATGGAACATGGTTTAATTTTTTAATAAAACAAGGTAGTTAAACTGTTTCATAAGTGTCGATTAAACAAGATATGCTGCATTTTTGAGGGCTTGTGTCCGGGGCTGGTTCAAGCATGCAGCCCGGCCTTGAGACAGGCGTACCCGGGCCCCAATAATATATAACAGTTGGTGTATAGTGGGATTTTTCACACACAGGCCTGTCATTTTTATGGCTGGTCTTTTATTTTGACGGTATGTCAATTCAGTTATTATTATTTATAATAATACTTTTTAGAAAACTGCGCTGGTAATAGGCTGTATGTAGGGAGTACCCTGGGAGTATCTACCTGCTACCTACCCATGAACCAGGCAGGATGTACGCATGATCCACCCACCACCCTCCCATGATCTGTGGAAGACCTGGCCAGGACCAGCACGGATGGCTCTTTTGAAATAGCAGTAAAAGAAGCGCTTATAATGTCAGAAAACAATATATGTATCGTCGTTATTTTTTTTGGTAAATTCAAGAACATTTGGAAATTCTCCCTTGTTTTAACCGTGAATCATTTTTTATGGCAAAGCAGGCTGGTCCTCTATTCCTGGAACGCACGATAGATAACCTCATTTTTTATAAAATGGACGGGCAGTACTATGTGCGGATGAAACCGAGCTTTCCGAATATCAGGCGGAGCCCCCGGTTTAGGGGAACGATGCAATCGGCACGGCGGATGGGGCGGGCGTCCAGGATTGGTTCGGTGCTGTATGCGGCATTGCCGAAAGGATTGAAGCAGTTCAATAAATACCGTGCACTGACAGGCGAGGCTTTTTATTTATTGAAAGCGGGTAAGACGGATGCGGAAGCATTGGCGGTACTATTGGCGCGGCAAAAGGATTTGGTGGAAAGGGGCTGTGCGATTGCGGCGATGGTATACGATGGATTAGCGGAACATTTCCGGCGTGAATGGATGTTGTGGGCCTATGCCGAAGAGGCGATGGTTATGGTTACAGAAGGAAAGCCGGATGAGGCGGTGCAGGCCGTGTTGTGGAAACTGTATGCGTGTGAATTTGACGTGGGATATAAGGAAGAAATCAGCTTTCTGCATGCATTGCCGTTGGTGGCGGAAAAGGTCATTAAACGGAAAAGAGCTATTGAGCTGCGGAGCAGGATAGTGGTATTGGCGGATGGACAAATTGTTGACAGCCGGTATGAGCTTGCCGGCAAAGCTTACCGGAGGCAATATATACCTGTGCAAACATTATTAACAGGGGCACGGGAGCGCCGGCGCGCAGGGCCGGACGGCTGCGGCTATAAGACATTTTCGGCGCCAGCAGGGTAAGCCTCCGGTGAAATGCCTGTGCTTGCCCCAAATTGAAAGCCACCCGCATGCTATGCTATGAATGGCCAATAATATGATGACTGATATACTTATGAATTTGACTAAGAAAGTGATTTGATGATAAACGTTATTCCTATAGAAATAGCTGCCCCTAATATCATGGAAATAAATAGGTGCGCCCGCCAAATGGCACTAACGACTTTATTTTGAGGATATCCAAATTGTCTAAAAACAGACTTCTTACCTATGATTGCTATGACGGTTGTAGCAATCATAAAAGTAATTATGGTAATTTTTGCATAATCCATAACGATAAAAGTTTAAGTAAAGATACAGCTTTATTGTTTTACCCCGTGCTGGTTCAAGTATGCGGCCCAGCCTTGAGACAGGCGTACGTGGACCTGCATAATCAGGCACAGGAACGCTAACCACAATTTCTTTTCGGCATCCCTGCGCCAGATCCTTGAGATATACTTCGGCCAGTTTGGGGCCAATTCGATGAGATACCCTTAGTCCAGTTTGTCCTTCCGGATGCGCCAGCCGAAAACCTTTTCATAAAAAGCGGCGGACAGCGCAATGTCAATTGCCGGAATTTCTATGTAGCAGATCTTCCCGTTGCCAAATGTAGGATGGTTCATATAAGCGATTGATTTATTTCAGCTTATTCAAATTTTCCAGGAAGTCTGACGGCAGGTCGTTCATATCTATACCGCCTTTCGCCATTAGCCGCAACATGTCTTCCTTCAGCTTTTCGCCCATCGATATACTGTGATCCTGAATATCGATACCTAAAATATTACCGATGACAGCATACAACTCGTAGCAGAATTCCGTATCCTCCGTATCGAGCAGGGCGTCTTCTATCTGGTCAACGGAACTCCTTACGATATTTTTTAGTTTTTCGTCCATCGGGTTCGGAGTGTCAAGATACTCCAACACCCTGTTACAACAATCCTGCATCTCCTCCTCCACCAGTTGCCTGGTGTCTGCTGTAGAGTTGGCAACAGCCGGCTGCAAATCCTGATAAACAGTATATTTATCACAATCGCGAAATTTGATAAGCTCTGTCCGAATGCTGGTTTTATCGTTCATTTTTATCTTAGAGGTTTATTTTTTTATCCGCTTCAGTAAGACGTTGAAGCTGAAAACGCTTTCTTTTTACCATTATCATTGTCCAAACGATGCCTTGGGCTACATATACATTCCCTATCAATACCAGATAGAGATAAGTACCATTTTTTATGATGAGATACAGAAAAAAGCCAGCGGCCAAAAAGCTAAATACCACGCTTGTTATCACCTCACTGTATTTGAAGGCCGTGTCAAGATCACTCCATTTAAAATAGGCGAGTATTTCCATACCCAGCACAACGAGCGATAAAATAACAAACAATATAAAATAGGCGCTGGTATTTAAATCGACATATGAGCCGCCTGATTCTCTTACCGAAAGGACATATAGTGCCAGCGGCATGAATACAAGATTCCGGTATTTAAACAGGGTTTTCATGTGAGCTTTACTATTTTGATTTCAAATCCAGTTTTTCTCTTTTTGCCGTTTCCTTCGCCACCTCATACCCCGCATCCGCGTGCCTTATCACCCCCATACCAGGGTCGTTTCGTAAAACCCTTGCCAGGCGGGCTTCCGCATCGGCAGTTCCATCGGCGACGATGACCATCCCCGCATGAATACTATACCCCATCCCTACTCCACCGCCATGGTGCAGGCTTACCCAGCTGGCGCCGCCGGCGGTGTTGACAAGGGCGTTGAGGATGGGCCAGTCGGCAACGGCATCACTGCCGTCGAGCATGGATTCGGTTTCGCGGTTGGGAGAGGCGACGGAGCCGGTGTCGAGGTGATCGCGACCGATGACGATGGGGGCTTTGACTTTGCCGCTGCGGACGAGTTCATTAAAGGCAAGACCGGCTTTTTCGCGCTCGCCCTGGCCCAGCCAGCAGATGCGGGCAGGAAGACCCTGGAAGGCGATGCGCTCTTTGGCGAGGCGCAGCCAGCGCTGCAGGCTTTTGTTGTCGGGGAACATATTCTTTATCACTTCATCGGTGACGGCGATATCGGCGGGATCGCCGCTGAGGGCGGCCCAGCGGAAAGGTCCCTTGCCCTCGCAGAACAGGGGGCGGATATAGGCGGGGACAAAACCGGGGAAATCAAAGGCGTTTTTTAGTCCGCGTTCCTGCGCGCGGGCGCGGATATTATTGCCATAATCGAAGGTAATAGCGCCGCGGCTTTGCAGCTCGAGCATCAGCTCTACGTGGCGGCGCATGGACGTATAGGCATAATCGGTGTATTGCTGTGGGTTTTGCTCACGGAGCACTTTGGCCTGCTCTATGGATATTTCGTGCGGCCAGTAGCCGATAAGCGGATCGTGGGCAGAAGTTTGGTCGGTGAGCGTATCGGGAATGATATTTCTTTCTACCAGCCTTTCCAGCAGGTGAACGGCATTGCACAGCACACCGATGGAAAGGGTTTCTCCTTTTTGTTTGGCCAGCAGGGCGCGGTCGATGGCGGCATCGATGTCTGTAATCTTGATATCGAGGTATTTTGTGTCGAGGCGTTTGTCGATGCGCCACTCCTCTACTTCGGCGATAAGCGCCACGCCTTCGTTCATGGTAATGGCGAGGGGTTGTGCGCCGCCCATACCGCCGAGGCCGGCGGTAATGTTGAGCGTGCCTTTGAGGGTGCCGTTGAAATGTTTGTCGGCCGCAGCGGCATAGGTTTCATAGGTGCCCTGCACGATACCCTGGCTGCCGATGTATATCCAGCTGCCTGCCGTCATCTGACCATACATCATGAGGCCTTTCTTTTCCAGCTCATCGAAATGCTCCCAGGTGGCCCATTTGGGCACGAGCTGCGAATTGGAGATGAGGACACGCGGGGCGTCTTTATGTGTTTTAAGGATGCCGACGGGTTTGCCGCTCTGGATGAGCAGGGTTTCGTCGTCGTTCAGGTCTTTGAGTGATTTTATAATAAGGTCGAGGGCTTCGAAGCTGCGGGCGGCTTTGCCGCGGCCGCCATAGACAATCAAATCATCGGGCCGCTCGGCTACTTCGGGGTTAAGGTTGTTGAGCAGCATGCGCAAGGCCGCTTCCTGGATCCAGCCTTTGCAGGTGAGTGTGGTTCCGGTAGGGGTAGCGTACTTGACAGGATCGTATTTTGAAGAAGTAATAGTGCTCATAAAGCCGTTTTATTAGGTTTATTTTTAATGGGCTTCGACAAGCTCAGCCTGACAGATCCTGAAGTAAATTTTATCAGGGTACAAACTTTAATGTTCTGACAACATCATTTAATAGATGATACCGATTGGGACTTGCTTTCGCAGCCTGATAAGATTAGTGTCGAGGGCTGTCACCCTGAGCTCAGCCTGCCCTGAGCCTGCCGAAGGGTCGAAGGGTCGTCGTTAAGGTCTTCATCTTTCTTTTGATTTGAACCGGATTTAGCTAATTGTTTTATCTGATTCCAATCACCTTTGAATAAGGCCTCTTTCTTTTTTCTTGACCAGCCTTTCAATTGCTTCTCCCTTCTGATAGCTTGCATCGAGTCTGTAAAATGTTCGAAATATTTTAATTCTACCGGTCTTCTTTCATAGGTATAGCATTCCTGGCTATAGCCACTATTATGCTCCCATAACCTGCGTTCTATATCGTTTGTAATACCGATGTAATAACTACCGTCACGACACTGGACAATGTAGACGTAATAGTTGTGGGCGATTTTCATCAGCAGATAAGGGTTTACCAAATTTACTGAAAAATACACCCTTCGACAAGCTCAGGGTGACAGGCAGCGGAACGCTTTTGAGTATTGGAGGCAACTCCGGCGGTTGTTTCCTAATACGGCGAAGTGTATTCCCCTACCATTCCGCAAACTGCTCAAACCCTTTATTCAACCCTACTCCCTTCGATACTGCCACCGCATTTACGTGTTCTACAAAGGAAAAATCATGAATAATGGCGCGAATCTTATTGATATCATCCGCGAAAATGCGGTCTTCTTCGGCAAAGCCCACGAACTGCCGCACATAGTCATGCGCGGCTTCGAGGATAGCGCTGCTTTTTAAGGGACGACGGAATTCGATGGCCTGACAGGCGCTGAGCAATTCGATGGCCAAAATGTAATCGAGGTTGTCCAGCACTTTATTGGCTTTGCGGCCGCTGATGCTGCCCATGCTGACGTGGTCTTCCTGGCCCAGGGAAGTGGGAATACTGTCGGCGCTGGCGGGAAAGCAAAGGGTTTTGTTTTCGGTGACGAGGGCTGCCGTGGTGTATTGTGGGATCATAAAGCCGCTGTTGAGGCCTACGTCGTTCATCAATAACATGGGCAGTCCCCATTTGCCTTCGAGCAAAAGATAGCAGCGGCGGTCGGAAATATTGCCGGCTTCGGCCGCGGCAAAGCAGGCATAGTCCAGCGGCAACGCCAATGGCTGACCGTGGAAATTGCCCCCGCTGATGGTATCGTTGGCATCGAAGATGATGGGATTATCGGTAACGGAATTCAATTCAATCTCCGTAAGATCTTTTAAATGCAGCCAGGCATTGCGGCTGGCGCCATGTACCTGCGGCATGCAGCGCAGCGAGTAAGGGTCCTGCACGCGGCCGCAATCTACATGGCTTTGCATGATGGCCGAACCCTCCAATAAAAACCGCAGGCGCTGCGCCACGAGCATATTACCGGCATAGGGACGCAGATCGTGCAGGCGGGCATCGAAGGGCGCCTTGGTGCCGGTAAGGGCTTCGAGGCTCATGGCGCCGATAATGTCGGCAGCTTCCAGGCTGTAATGCATGCGCTGCACGGCCTTGACGGCAAAGGCGAGAATGAACTGGGTGCCGTTGATAAGTGCCAGCCCTTCCTTGGGACCGAGCTGTATGGGCGCCATACCCAGTTTATCCAACAGTTCGGGTGTTTTATACCGCGCGCCCTGGTAAAACACCTCCCCCAGGCCTACCAGGGGCAGGAAGAGATGGGCGAGCGGGGCCAGGTCGCCGGAAGCGCCAACGCTGCCTTTCTCGGGCACCACGGGAATAACATCATTGTCTATATGCCAGCATATGCGCTGCAGGGTTTCGGGCTGTGCGCCGGAAAAACCGCGGGCAAGGGCATGCACCTTGGTAATCAGCATGATTTTAGCCGTTTCCACCGGAATAGGATCGCCTACGCCTACACTGTGACTTTGCAGTATCTTGTGCTGGAGCGTGCGGGTATCGGCTTCTGAAATGGACGTATTGGCAAGGATGCCAAAACCGGTATTGATGCCATATACGGTTTTGTGGCTGGCAACAATTTGATCTACATGACGGCGACTGGCATTCACTTTTTCCAATGCATCTTTGCCCAGTATTCCTTTGAGGCGTTTATTGGCAAGCGCAATCGTTTTTTGAATGGTAAGCGTGTCTGTTCCGTATTGAAAGATATCTGGCATATGGGCGTATTAGCGGCCAAAAATAGCCTTTTGAGAGAAGCTAACGATATGTGGCACAACTTTTTCAATATAATTCAATACAACCCATAAAATACCATATGCGACCGGTAAAACTTGGTTTCTACGCCCGCCTTGCATTAATATTACACGCGGTAATTTTGATTTTATTCATTATGAACATTGGGAAAACGGTGTTTATACCGCTTTTCTTCGCGTTCCTGGTGGCCATGCTGCTGTACCCGGTCACCAGTTTCCTGGAGCGGCGCCGCTTCCCACGGGGAATAGCGGCTTTTTTGTCGGTACTGATTTTTATCGTCATTATTGCGGCGCTGGTATGGTTTTTCAGCGCGCAGGTCATCAGCTTCTCCAAGGATATACCCCGCCTGCAGGCCCGGTTCAGCGAATTATTAAACAACACACAGGAATGGTTTTCGCACAAATACCATATCGATGACGTGCAACAGCGCGCTTATATCAATCAATCGGCCAATGGCATGATATCCGGCCTGGTAAACAATATAGGCACCACCTTTGTAGGCATCCTGGAAGTGGTCATACTCACGATATTCTTTTTCATCTTTACCTTTTTTATCCTGGTATACCGCAAGCTGCTGGTAAAGTTTGTACGGGCATTTTTTTCGCCTGAACAATGCGAAAAAGTGAACGAAGTAATATTTAAGACACGCACGGTAACCAACAGCTACCTGGTAGGGCTGCTCACGGAAATGCTGATAATGGCGGTGATGAATGTTTCGATACTGCTTATTCTTGGCATTAAATACGCTTTCCTGCTGGGCATACTGGCGGCGGTGCTGAATATCATTCCCTACCTCGGGATTTATACGGCGATGGCCATCGGTGTGCTTATTACACTGGCCAACGGCACAGGCACCCAGGCATTGCAATTTGCCCTTTCACTGGTGGTGGTGCATTTTATCGATGCCAATATTATCCTGCCGCGCATTGTGGGCGGGCGTGTAAGAATGAACCCGCTCATTACCATCATTGCCGTGCTGATAGGCCGGCTGGTATGGGGCATTCCTGGCATGTTCCTGTTTATACCACTTACAGCCATAATACGCATCATCAGCGCGCGCATCGATGATATGACACCGTGGGCGATATTAATAGGAGACGAAAAAAAGCCTAAGGGTATTGCAAAAGTAGTGAATGATGCAGCCGGGGATGCCAGCTAAGATAGGCGTGCCACGGTTCATTTACTGTACCGGGTTAACCGTGGCACGCCGGGAGGTTTTTATGGTTCCGTGGCGCCATTCAGCATCCAGGGAAGATTCCATTTATGGAATTCGATGGAGCGGTGGCTGGTGCCGGAGCTGGATACATCTTCATTGGTTTCAATCAAAGCGCCTACGGTATAATCGGCCGTTTTGACCATGCTGGAATAACCGCCTTTGCCCTGGTCGATGGCTTGCTGCTCGGTGAGCCAGTCGTAAATGCGGCGGCTGATGGGCCAGGTAACGCCGCCGTCATAACTAATACGCACACGCATTTTGCCGCGGGTGACGGTGCTAGCGGAATTAAGAAACACAATACGATCGGGAGCGCCGGTATAGCGCATGATGGATGCTTCGCAGGGCTCATCGAGCAATGTATCATCGGGTGCAAAGGTGCTGAAGCCGCCTTCGATGGTGCCGCGC
>Ga0307508_10001121_pt1 | contig 31009 bp, 14 predicted proteins | sample 9_EM_MG_FD_203089 | JGI IMG/M metagenome (GOLD analysis project Ga0307508, IMG submission 203089) | Populus trichocarpa ectomycorrhiza microbial communities from riparian zone in the Pacific Northwest, United States - 9_EM | ecosystem: Host-associated > Plants > Roots > Unclassified | place...
TGAGCAACGACACCGATGTCGACAGCAGCGCGTTGCAAGTCACGCAGTACACGATCGCCGGCGTCTCGCACGCGGCAGGCACGGCCACCGCCATCGCCGGCGTCGGCACGCTGGTGCTGAGCGCCGACGGCAGCTACACGTTCACACCGGTCGCCGACTACTTTGGTGCTGTGCCGGTGATCGGCTACACGCTCAGCGACGGCACGCTCACGAGCAACTCGACGCTGACACTGGCCATCACGCCGGTCAACGACGCGCCCGATGCCGCCGACGACATCGCGTCGACGCCGATCAACGTGCCGGTGACCATCGCGGTGCTCGCGAACGACCATGACCGCGATGGCGACGCGCTCACCGTCACCGGCGCGACGCTCGCGAACCCGGCGCAGGGCACGCTCGTCGTCAACCCCGACGGCACCCTCGCCTTCACGCCCGCGACCAACGTCGCCGGCCCGGTGACGATCAGCTACACCGTGTCCGACGGCCACGGCGGCAGCGACACGGCGAGCGTCACGGTCAACGTCGGCGCGAACACGGCACCGACCGGTGCCGACAGCACCCACACCGTGGCCGAAGACAGCTCGTACACCGTGGCCGCGACCGACTTCGGCTTTGCCGACGCCGACGCCGGCCAGACGCTCGCGAACGTGCGCATCGACAACCTGCCGAGCACCGGCAGCCTGCTGCTCGACGGCGTGGCCGTGACAGCCGGCACCATCGTCAGCGCCGCCGACGTGGCCGCGGGCAAGCTCGTGTTCGAGCCCGCGGCCGATGGCAACGGTGCACCGTACGCGCACTTCACGTTCAGCGTGCAGGACAGCGCCGGCGCATTCGACACGGCGCCCAACACGCTGACGCTCAACGTCACGCCGGTCAACGACGCGCCGGTCGCGACCAACGATGCGAGCACCGGCCTGGAAGATGTGCCGCAGACCGGCAACGTGCTGGCCAATGACCACGACGTCGATGCCGACCCGCTCAGCGTCACGCAGTTCAGCATCGGCGGCACGACGCACGCCGCCGACTCGACCGCCACGCTCGCCGGCGTCGGCACGCTGACGATAGCCAGCGACGGCTCATACACGTTCACGCCGGCCGCCAACTACAACGGCCCGGTGCCGGTCGCCACCTACAGCGCCACCGACGGCACCGCGACCACGACGGCGACATTGACGCTCGAGGTCACGCCGGTCAACGACGCGCCGGTGGCAGTGGCCGACAGCAGCACCGCGGCCGAAGACACCGCGCAGACCGGCAACGTGCTGAGCAACGACACCGACGTCGATGGCGACACGCTGAGCGTGACCCAGTTCGTCGTCGGCGGCGCGACCCACGCCGCGGGCACGACCGCCACGCTGGCCGGCGTGGGCACGCTGCTCATCGAGGCGAACGGCAGCTACACCTTCACCCCGGCGGCCGACTACAACGGCCCGGTGCCGACGGCGACCTACACCGTGTCCGACGGCACCACGACGACGACCGCGACGCTGACCTTGAGCGTCATGGCCGTGGCCGATGTCGTCGGCGACACGGTCGCCGCGACCGAAGACACGCCGATCACGTTCAACCCGATCACGGGCCTGAACGAGGCCAGCGGCGCCGACAACTTCGAAGGCTCGCCGGTCCTGACCGCAGTGGGCTCGCCCGCGCACGGCACGGTGTCGTTCGCGGCAAACGGGGCCATCACCTACACGCCCGACGCCGACTACAACGGCCCGGACTCGTTCACGTACACGGTCACGTCCGGCGGTGTCGCCGAGACCGCGACGATCAGCGTCAACGTGGCCGCCGTCAACGATGCGCCGGTCGTCACGGTGCCGGTGGCGCAGGCCACCGACGAAGACACGGGCAAGACGATCACGGGTGTGAGCGTGGCCGATGTCGACAGCAGCAGCCTGACCACGACCTTGACCGTCGCGCACGGCACGCTCGGTGTCGCCGCCGGCGGCGGCGCCACGATTGCCGGCAACGGATCGGACACGGTCACGATCAGCGGCACGGCCGCGCAAATCAACGCCGCCGTCGCGGCGATCACCTACGCCCCGGTCGCCGACTACAACGGCAGCGACTCGATGTCGGTGTCCACCACCGACGGCAGCGCCACGACGACCTCGTCGGTCGCGCTCACAGTTGCCGCGGTCGCCGACATCGTCGCCGACTCGGTCGCGACCAGCGAAGACACGGGCGTCAGCTTCAACCCGATCACCGGCCTGAACGAAGTCGGCGGCGCAGACGACTTCGACAGCGCCGGGCGCGTGCTCTCCGCGGTCGGGTCGCCTTCGCATGGCGTGGTCACGTTCGCAGCCGATGGCACGATCACCTACATGCCCGACGCCAACTACAACGGCGCCGATTCGTTCCAGTACACCGTCACCTCGGGCGGCGTGACCGAGACGGCCACCATCACCGTCAACGTCGCACCGGTCAACGATGCGCCGACGCTGGCGGTGCCGGCGGCGCAGGCCACGCTCGAAGACAGCACCAAGCTGATCGTCGGCATCGCGGTCGCCGATGTCGATGGCGATGTGCTCACGACCACGCTCGCCGTCACCCAGGGCACGCTGACCACGAGCGCCGGCAGCGGCGCCACGGTGGCCGGCGACGGCAGCAGCACCGTCACCTTGTCGGGCACGGCAGCGCAGATCAACGCCGCGCTGGCCGCGCTCACCTATGCGCCGCAGGCCGACTACAACGGCAGCGACACGCTGGTCGTGTCGACATCGGACGGCACCGCCATCACCAGTGCCTCGGTCGCGATCGGCGTCACGGCAGTGGCCGACATCGTCAGCGACACCGTCGCCGCGACCGAAGACACGCCGATCACCTTCAACCCGATCAGCGGCCTGAACGAAACCGCCGGCGCCGACAGCTTCGAGGGCGCGCCTGTGCTCAGCGCGGTCGGCTCGCCCGCGCACGGCGCGGTCAGCTTCGCCGCCGACGGCACGATCACGTACACACCCGTCGCGAACTACCACGGCAGCGACAGCTTCAGCTACACCGTCACCTCCGGCGGCGTGACGGAGACGGCGACGATCACGGTCAACGTGGCATCGGTGAACGACGCGCCGGTGGCCGCTCCCGAGGTCAGTACCGGCCTGGAAGACGCGATCCAATCCGGAAACGTGCTGAGCAACGACAGCGACATCGACGGCGATGTTCTGAGCGTCACGCAATTTGTCGTCGCTGGCGTGACCCATGCCGCCGGCAGCATGGCCACGCTCGCCGGCGTCGGCACGCTCGTCATCGGCAGCAATGGCGCGTATACGTTCACGCCGGTCGCCGACTACAACGGCCCGGTGCCGGTCGCCACCTACACCGTCAGCGACGGCACGGCGACCACCACGGCCAGCCTGACGCTGACCGTGACACCGGTGGCCGACATCGTCGCCGACGCGGTTGCCGCGGTCGAGGACACGCCGGTCACCTTCAACCCGATCACAGGTGCGAACGAGACCAGCGGCGCCGACAGCTTCGAGAATGGCGGTCGCACGCTCACCGCGGTCGGTACGCCTGCCCACGGCACGGTCACATTCACTGCCGCGGGCGCCATCACCTACACCCCGACCGCCAACTACAACGGATCGGATTCGTTCACCTACACCGTCACGTCGGGCGGTGTCACCGAGACGTCCACGATCACCGTCAATGTGGCCGCGGTCAACGATGCGCCGGTCAACACGATCGCTGCGCTCTCGACCAACGAGGACACCGCGCTCAAGCTCAGTGGCTTGTCGATTGCCGACGTGGACGCCGCTTCCGGCTCGATGACTGTCACGCTGAAGGTCGCCAGCGGCACGCTTGCCGCCACCAGCAGCGGCGGCGTCGCCGTCTCTGGTTCGGGCTCGACCACGGTGGTGCTGACCGGCACGCAGGCTGACATCAACGCCTTCCTCGCCTCGAGCAGCTCGCAGCCGGTCTTCACGCCCGCAGTCAACGTCAACGGCACGGTCAACCTGACCATGACCACCAGCGACCTGGGCAACACCGGCTCGGGCGGTACCAAGACCGATGTCGACACCGTGGCCATCACGGTCGTCGCGGTCAACGATGCGCCGGTCAACACGATCACTGCGCTGTCGACCAACGAAGACACCGCGCTCAAGCTCAGCGGCTTGAAGATCGCCGATGTCGATGCTTCGACCGGCACGATGAGCATCACGCTCAATGTCGCCTCGGGCACGATTGCCGCCACCAGCTCTGGCACCGTCACCGTGGCGGGATCGGGTACGGGAACAGTCATCCTGACCGGCACGCTGGCCAACCTCAACACCTACCTCGCCACGTCCACGTCGCAGCCGATCTACACGCCGGCGGCCAACGCCAACGGCACCGTCGCGTTGACGATGACGACCAACGACAACGGCAACACAGGCGCCGGCGGCGCGCTGACCGATGTCGACACGGTCAACATCACGGTCAACGCGGTCAACGATGCGCCGGTCAACACGATCGCCGCGCTGTCGACCAATGAGGACACCGCGCTCAAGCTCAGCGGCCTGTCGATTGCCGACGTGGACGCCGCCTCCGGCTCGATGACCGTCACACTGAAGGTGGCCAGCGGCACGCTCGCTGCCACCAGCAGCGGCGGCGTCACCGTCACCAACACGAATGCGACCACGGTGGTGCTGACCGGCACGCAGGCCGACATCAATGCGTTCCTCGCCTCGAGCAGCTCGCAGCCCGTCTTCACGCCGGCTGCCAACGCCAGCGGCACGGTCAACTTGACCATGACCACGAGCGACCTGGGCAACACCGGCTCGGGCGGCACCAAGACCGATGTCGACACCGTGGCCATCACAGTCGTCGCGGTCAACGATGCGCCGGTCAACGCGATCACTGCGCTGTCGACCAACGAAGACACCGCGCTCAAGCTCAGCGGCTTGAAGATCGCCGATGTCGACGCTTCGACCGGCACGATGAGCATCACGCTCAACGTGGCCTCCGGCACGATCGCCGCCACCGGCAACGCCAATGTCACGGTAGCAGGTTCGGGCACCGGCACGATCACGCTGACCGGCACGCTGACCAACCTCAACAGCTACCTCGCCACGTCCGCGTCGCAGCCGATCTATACGCCAGTGGCCAACGCCAACGGCACCGTCGCGTTGACGATGACGACCAGCGACAACGGCAACACCGGCGCCGGCGGCGCGCTGACGGATGTCGACACGGTCAACATCACGGTCAATGCGGTCAACGATGCACCGGTCAACACGATCGCTGCGCTGTCGACCAACGAGGACACCGCGCTCAAGCTCAGTGGCTTGTCCATCAGCGATGTGGACGCTGCCTCGGGTTCGATGACCGTCACGCTGAAGGTGGCCTCGGGCACGCTCGCCGCCACTGCGAGCGGCGGCGTCAGCGTCTCCGGTTCGGGCTCGACCACGGTGGTGCTGACCGGCACGCAGGCTGACATCAACGCCTTCCTCGCGGCCAGTGCGTCACAACCCGTCTTCACGCCCGTGGCCAACGCCAGCGGCACGGTCAACCTGACCATGACCACGAGCGACCTGGGCAACACCGGCTCGGGCGGCACCAAGACCGATGTGGACACGGTGGCCATCACGGTCGTCGCGGTCAACGATGCGCCGGTCAACACGGTGCCGGCTGCACAGACGACCACCGAAGACAACACCAAGGTCATCACCGGCGTGAAGGTGGCCGATGTCGACAGCGCCAGCCTGACCACGACCCTGACCGTGGCCCACGGCACGCTGGCCGTGGTCATCGGCGGCGGTGCCACGATAGCCAGCAACGGCAGCGCCACGGTCACGATCAGCGGCACGGTCGCGCAGATCAATGCCGCGCTGGCCTCGATCACCTACAAGCCCACCGCCGACTTCAACGGCAGCGATTCGATGTCGGTGTCCACCTCCGATGGCGCTGCGACGACGAACTCCTCGGTCGCGCTCACGGTCACTGCCGTGGCCGACATCGTCAACGACGTGGTCGCCGCCACCGAAGACACCGTCGTCACCTTCAACCCGATCACCGGGCTGAACGAAACCAGCGGCGCCGACAACTTCGAGAATGCCGGGCGCACGCTGACCGCGGTCGGCACGCCATTGCACGGCACGGTCACGTTCACCGCCGCGGGCGCCATCACCTACACGCCGACGGCCAACTACAACGGCAGCGACTCGTTCACCTACACCGTCACCTCCGGCGGCGTCACCGAGACGGCCACGATCACCGTCAACGTCGCCGCGGTCAACGACGCACCGGTCAACACGCTGCCGACCGCGCAGACCACCAACGAAGACACCGCCACGGTCATCACCGGTGTCAGTGTGGCCGACGTCGACAGCGCGAGCCTGACCACGACCTTGACCGTCGCCCACGGCACGCTGGGCGTGGTCACAGGCGGCGGCGCCACGATAGGCGGCAACGGTTCGGGCACGGTCACGATCTCGGGCACCGCTGCGCAGATCAATGCAGCCGTGGCCTCGATCACCTACACGCCGGTCGCCGACTTCAACGGCAGCGACTCGATCGGCGTGGCCACCTCGGATGGCTCGTTGACGACGAGCTCGTCGCTGGCGCTCACCGTCACCGCCGTCGCCGATGTGGTCAACGACGTGGTTGCCGCCACCGAGGACACCGTCATCACCTTCAACCCCATCACGGGCCTGAACGAAACCAGCGGTGCCGACAACTTCGAGAGCGCGGGGCGCACGCTGACCGCGGTCGGCACGCCCTCTCACGGCACGGTCACGTTCACCGCCGCGGGCGCCATCACCTACACGCCGACCGCCAACTACAACGGCAGCGATTCCTTCACCTACACCGTCACCTCCGGCGGCATCACCGAGACGGCCACCATCACCATCAACGTGACCCCCGTCAACGACGCCACCGTGCCGACCTTGTCGGTGTCCACGGTGGAACGCTGGGCGTTCGACGAAGCGAGCGGCAGCTCGACGACGGACGCCTACAACGCGCAGACCGGCACGCTCAGCGACTCGACGCCCTCGCCGACCACGCTGCCGACCTGGACCACCGGGCACACCGGCACCTCGGGCAGCGCGCTGCACTTCGACGGCGCGGGCAGCTACGTGGCACTCGCCTCGACGACCACCGCCGCCTTGCTGGGCAGCAGCTCGCTGAGCTTCTGGATCAAGACCACACAGACCGGCAACGCCGCCGGCTGGGACTCGCCGGCCGTCATCGCCAGCGAGCAATCCGGCAGCACCAACGACATCCAGTGGGGCGTGCTGAACGCCAGCGGCAAGATCGGCTTCGATGTCGGCAACGCGGCCGGCATCTACAGCACCACCAGCGTCAACGACAACGCCTGGCACCAGGTCGCGATCACGCGCGACGCGAGCACGAGTCTCGTCAGCGTCTACGTCGACGGCGTGCTCGAGGCCACCGGCTCGCCGACCGATGCCGGCTTCACCGCCACGCTGAACAAGCTGACCGGGTTCGGTGCGACCAACAACTTCCTGAACGACGCCGCCAGCACCGACCTGACCGACAACCATTTCCTGAATGCCGATCTCGACGACGTGCGCATCTACAGCCACGTGCTCACCGCCGACCAGGTGGCGGCGATCAAGTCGGTCGAGTCCGGCTACCACGACGTCGCGGTGGCCAACGATGGCGATGCGATCAAGCTCGCCCTGACGGCCACCGACTACACCGCCCTGTCGGTCTCGGGCCTGAACAGCGGCATGGTCATCTCCGATGGCGCGGGCCACACCACGACCATCGGTGCCACCGGCACCGACACCGTGGTCGACCTGACCGGCTGGACGCTGAGCGGGCTGTCGATCACGGGCGCCGGCACCGGCTCGGCCACGCTGGCGTTCCACGCCACCGACACCGTCTCGGGCGAAAGTCAATCGACGACGGAGTACCTGAACATCGTCAACGGCACCAGCCTGCTGGCCGGCAGCAGCGGCGACGACAGCCTCACCGGCACCGCGAACGCCGACCTGCTGATCGGCAACGCCGGCAACGACACGCTCAGCGGCGGCGCCGGCAACGACCGGGAACTGGGCGGCGCGGGCAGCGACACGCTGATCGGCGGCAGCGGCAACGACATCCTGTACGGCGGCGCCGGCAACGACACGCTCGCCGGCGGCGCCGGTGCCGATGTCTTCGCGTGGACGTTGACCGACAAGGGTTCCAGCGGCACGCCGGCGAAGGACGTCATCAGCGACTTCGACGTGGCCTCGGTCGCATCGGGCGGCGACACCATCGATCTGCGCGACCTGCTGGTCGGTGCCAACCACGTCGGCACGGACGCCGGCAACCTGACCAAGTACCTCGACTTCGACACGACCACGACACCCGGCAGCACCACGATCCACGTCAGCTCTGCGGGCGGGTTCACCGGCGGCGTCTACACCGCGGGCAACGAGGACCAGACCATCACGCTGCAGAACGTCGACCTGCGCGCCTCGTTCGGGCTGGCCGCGAGCGCCACCGACACGCAGATCATCAGCGAGCTGCTGACGCGCGGCAAGCTGGTGACCGACGGGCACTGACGAACCCGCATTGGCGCACCGGCCACAGCCGGTGCGTCAGTGCGGCGCGTCGTCGCCCCTCGATGCCTGCACCCAAGGCCCGGTCAGCCCGTCCACGCCGCAGGCCCATAGCGCCTGCGCATCGCCCGCGTTGCTCACGCCCTCGGCGAAGACCTGCAGCGAGAGGCTGTGCAGCATCGTTGCGAGGCCTTGGACGAACGCGGCACGCTGCGGATCGGCGGCCACGCCGTGCGCCACGGCGGCATCGAGCTTGACGTAGTCGAGCCCGGCCTCGAACAGGCGGTCGATCCGGCTCAGCCGCTCGCCTGCATGCTCCAGCCCGAAGCGCGCACCGGTCGGCCGCACCTGGCGCGCAAATTCGCGCACGACATCAAAATGATCGACCGCAGCGCTTTCGTCGACCTCGATCCAGAGGCTGCGCGCGGCACGCGGCGCATCGAGCAGCAAACTGCGCATGCGCGCCGCAAAGCCGCTGTCGAGCAGCGATGCGGGCGCGATGTTGATGCCGCGCGGCTCGCCGTCGCGCGCGATCGCCTCGAGCGCGAGCACCAGCGCGCGCTCGTCCACGTCGCCCGTGAGGCGGCTGCGGGTGGCCAGCGGCAGCCAGTGCGCGGCGGCCTCGAACGGCCCGTCCGCCACCAGCTGCAGGCGCAGCGGGCTTTCGAGGTGCAGCAGCGCACCCGCCGCATTCACGACCGGGAAGCTGGCCAGTCGCACGCGTGCCTGGCTCAAGGCCTCGCGCACGCGCTCGCGCCAGCCATGCTCGCCACCGGCGGCGAACGCGCCCTCGGTCGGGCTGGTCGAGACCACCGCGAACGGCCCGTTGCCCTCGGCCTTGGCCAAGGCGAAATCGGCCGCGGACATCGCGGCGCCGAGCTCCTCGCCATGGTGAGTTTCGACCGCCCCGGCGACCACCGACACCGCCGACCCGAGCGCCGGCAACGCGACGCGCAGCAGCTCGACCACGGCGAACGCAGTCTCGTGCGAGATGCCGCCTTGCGGCAGCGCGAGCGCGAAGTCCGAGCCGTTGAGGCGGCCGGCAAACGCACCGGTCACGCGCTCGGCGTGGGTCTGCAGCGTGTGGCCGATGCTGCGGATCACGCGGTCGGTCGCCTCGCGGCCGAGGCTGCGGTTCACGTCGGCCAATTCGAGCACGCGCAGCAGGATCAGGCCGCCGGCCGCGTGGCCGTCTTCGCGCTTCAGGGCCGCGTCGAGCTGGGCCATGAAGTGGCCGCGGTTCGACAGACCGGTGAGCGCGTCGCAGCTGGCCTGCCGGCGCAGGCTCTCGACCTGAGCGGCCTGCGCTTCGAACACGATGCGCAAGCGCGCGACCATCGAATTCATCGCCCGCGTCAGGCGCCGCAGCTCGGGCACGTGGGGCTCGATCACGGTCAGGTATTCGCCGCGCTGCAACGAGGCGGCCTGCTCCACGGTGTCATCCAGCGGCCGGCGAATGCGACCCACGCCGAGGGCCGCCAGCAGGCCCGCCAGCACGCCGACCACCGCGAGCGCGTAGGCAGCGCGCAGGCTGCCTTGCCACAGCTCGTCGTGCGCGTACGCGGCCTGGCTCACGACCTCGATCGCGCCGAGCGCACGCCAGCCGTCAGAGACCTGCGCCACGCCGGGCGTCGACTCGATCGGCGCCAGCGCGACGAACCACGCCGGCGCGTGCAAGGGGCTGGCATCGGCCTCGCGCTTGAACACCAGCTGCCCGTCGGCCGCGGTGAAGCGGATGCTGCGGTAGAAGCCGGTGTCGAACTGCGCCGCGGCCGCGAGCTCCATCAGCTCGCGCTGGCCCTTCTGCTGCGACAACACCTGCGCGAGCGCGGTCGCGTTGTCGCTGTTCTTGAGCCGCAGCTGGGTCTGCAAGGTGTCGCGCGCCGAGCTCACGTTGACGGTGACACTGGCGAGCAGCGCGAGCAGCAGCGTGCCCAGCAGCAGCAGCCAGATTTGACGGATCAGCGACATCTGCGCCTCCCTTGCTCGTGATTCTTCATTGAAACCCTTCGGCGCGCGCCTTGGCCAGCACCTCGCGCCAGCGCGACAGCCGTGCCACCGGGTCGCCGGCGCTTTGCGCGCCCACTCCCTGCCACAGGCCGTCGCCGTTGAAACTGAACACCGGCTCGAGATCGGCACGGCGCGAGGCCGGCCTGATCTCGCCGATCAGATTGTCGAGAATCAGCGGCTCGGCGCCCGGCGTCGCGTAGTAGGCCAGCACCATGTGCGCGACCACCTCGCCGCCGGGGCCGCCTATCGTCGCACGCACGTAGACCAGGCGCAGGCGAGCGACCGGCACGCCCGCGGCGAGCAGGCTGAAGTACTTGCCGATCACGTAGTCCTCGCAGTCGCCGCGGCCCTTGGCCATCATCTCGAGCGGGCTGGCCCAGTAGTCGGCCTGGCCCCACACTTCGGCGTCCGACGTGAACACGATGCGCCGGTTGAAGAACTGGTTGATCGCCGCGAGCTTGGCCGGCTCGTCCTGCCCCGTCAGCCCCGCGAGCACCGATTGCAGCGCGCGTGCGCCGGCCAGCGCCTGCGGGCCCTGGGCCTGCGCCGCACGCAGCATCGTGTCGGCGTCCCAGGCACGCGGAGCGAGCATGCTGCACGCGAGCAGCGCCAACGCCATGCGGACGAACCAGCCGCGCCAGCATCGCACCATGGCAGCCGCGACCCGGGCATCGGGCAGCGCGTCGGGACGAGCGAGAACGGCAAAGGTCACGGGCGGAGCGCGGGTTGGGCCAACCCCATGTTCTCGTCCGCAAACCACCTTTCTTGAGAGGCATTCGGTGCGATCGATGGCAGCGTCGCGGGCGCGAGAGCGCCGCGATGCTCACGGCGAAATATCACGGTCCGCATGCGGGCTGCGCGGGGTGCGTGTGGCGTATGCGTTGACTTGATCACGCGAGTCGTGACTTAGTGCGAGCGACCCCGTAGATACGGGGATTTCATCGGCTCACGCATCCCTACACTCGCGCGCATCGCATACAGACGACACCACGCGCATCAGACGCCTGGTCCAGACAACGTTGGGATTCAGATGACTTTCAATCGACACATCTGCGCGGCCATCGCGCTCTTGCTCGCCGCCGCCGGCGCGAGCGCCCAGCCTGCCGATCCGCTGCGCGTCGCGGTCGAGCAGGCCGTCAACACCAACCCCGAAGTCGCCGCGCGCTTCAATGCCTATCGCGCGTCGGTCGACGCGGTCGACGTGGCGCGTGCCGGCTTCCTGCCGCGCCTGGACCTCAACGCCAACGCCGGGCGCGACAGCGACCGCATCACCACGCGCAGCCCCGAGACGCAGAGCCTCAACCGCCGCGAAGCCGGGCTGACGCTGAGCCAGCTGCTGTGGGACGGCATGGGCACGAAGAACGATGTCTCGCGCGCCGGCCACGACCGCCTCGCACGCTACTTCGAGTTCATCGACGCGACCGAACAGACCGCGCTCGAAGCCGCACGCGCGCACTTCGACGTGCAGCGCTTTCGCCGCCTCGTGCAGCTCGCCGAAGACAACTACGTGCAGCACCGCTACGCCTACCTGCAGATCCAGTCGCGCTTCAAGGCCGGCGTCGGGCGCGGCGTCGATCTCGAGCAGGCCGGCGCGCGCGTCGCGTTGGCCGAGTCGAACCTGACGACCGAAGTGGCGAACCTGCACGACGTCGTGGCGCGCTACCAGCGCGTCGTCGGCGTTGCGCCGCCGAAGGAACTGCCGGTGATCACGATGCTGAAGAACGGCGTGCCCGCGACGCCGGCCGAGGCGATGACCACCGCCGCACGCCAGAGCGCCGCGGTCAGCGCCAGCATCGAGGCGCTGCGCTCCGCGCGCGATGTGGCCGACGGCCGCAAGGGCGTCTACCAGCCGCGCGTCGAGGCACGCCTGCGCGGCAGCGCGGGCCGCAATGTCGACGCGATCGCCGATCGCACGCGCGACACCGCCGCCGAGATCGTGCTGACCTGGAACCTCTACAACGGCGGCGCCGATCAAGCCCGCGTGCGCCAGCAGACCAACCTGCTGAGCCAGGCCGCCGACCTGCGCGACAAGGCCTGCCGCGACGCGCGCCAGACCACCGCGATCGCCTACAACGACACGCGCAAGCTCGTCGACCAGCTCGTCTACCTCGACCGCAACACGCTCGCGATCGAGAAGGCGCGCGACGCCTATCGGCAGCAGTTCGACATCGGCCAGCGCAGCCTGCTGGACCTGCTCAATGCCGAGAACGAGGTCTACACCGCGCGCCGCGCCTATGCCAATGCCGAGTACGACCTCGGGTTCGCGTATGCACGCACGCATGCCGCGATGTACCAGCTCGGCTCGCAGCTCGGCGTGAGCCGCGTCGACAGCGTCGCGAACGAGGCCTCGGGCTGGGAGCAAGGCAGTGATGCGCCGACGCGCTGCCCGGTGATCGTGGCCGAGGTCGTGGCGATCGACCGCAACGAGCTCGACGCGCGTGCGCAGAAGCTCGCCGAGAGCGCGCCGCGGCCCGTGCCCGCCGCACCGGCGCCCGGCGCTTCGGCACCGGCGCGCAAGCCCTGATCGGGCCGTTCGCCGCCAATGACAAAGGGGCCCATCGGCCCCTTTGTCGTTCAGCGTCGCAAGCGCGCTATTTCTTCACCGGCGGCAGGTCGGTGCACGCGCCTTCGAAGGCTTCGGCCGCGAGACCGATGCTCTCGCCCAGCGTCGGGTGGGCGTGGATGGTCTTGCCGATGTCGACCGCGTCGGCGCCCATCTCGATCGCCAGTGCGATCTCGCCGATCATGTCGCCCGCGTGCGTGCCGACGATGCCGCCGCCGACGATGGCGTGCGTGGCCTCGTCGAACAGCAGCTTCGTGAAGCCTTCGTCGCGGCCGTTCGCGATCGCGCGGCCGGAAGCGTTCCACGGGAACAGGCCCTTCTTGACCTTCACGCCCTTGGCCTTGGCTTCGTCTTCGGTGATGCCGACCCACGCGACCTCGGGGTCGGTGTAGGCCACGCTCGGGATCACGCGCGCATCGAACGCGGCCTTGGTGTCGCCGGACGCGACTTCGGCCGCGACGTGGGCCTCGTGCACCGCCTTGTGCGCCAGCATCGGCTGGCCGACGATGTCGCCGATCGCGAAGATGTGCGGCACGTTGGTGCGCATCTGGATGTCGACCGGGATGAAGCCGCGATCGGTCACCGCCACGCCGGCCTTGTCGGCGCCGATGCGCTTGCCGTTCGGCACGCGGCCGACAGCCTGCAGCACGAGGTCGTAGACCTGTTCCTTCAAGGCGCCCTCGCCCTCGAACTTGACCAGGATGCCGTCCTTGGTCGCCTCGGCGCCGACGGTCTTGGTCTTCAGCATGATGTTGTCGAAGCGCGGCGCGTTCATCTTCTGCCAGACCTTCACGAGGTCGCGGTCCGCGCCCTGCATCAGGCCATCGAGCATCTCGACCACGTCGAGGCGCGCGCCCAGCGTCGAGTAGACCGTGCCCATCTCGAGGCCGATGATGCCGCCGCCGATGACGAGCATGCGCTTCGGGCTCTGGCGCAGCTCGAGCGCACCAGTGCTGGTGACGACGCGCGGGTCGTCCTTCGGCATGAACGGCAGCTTCACCGCTTCGGAGCCGGCGGCGATGATGGCCTGCTTGAAGCGAACAGTCTGCTTGCCGCCCTTCGCCAGATCGACGCCGATGTGGAACGGGTCGAGGAACGCGGCCGTGCCCTGCACCACCGTGACCTTGCGCATCTTCGCCATCGCGGCCAGGCCGCCGGTGAGCTTGCCGACGACTTTTTCCTTGTGCGTCTTCAGCTTCGCGAGATCGATCGCGGGCGGCGCGAACGTGATGCCGTAGCTGTCGAAGTGCTTGACCTCGTCCATCACCGAGGCGACGTGCAGCAAGGCCTTCGACGGGATGCAGCCGACGTTCAGGCAGACGCCGCCGAGCGTCGCGAAGCGCTCGATCAGCACGACCTTCATGCCGAGATCGGCGGCACGGAACGCGGCTGAGTAGCCGCCCGGGCCGGCGCCGAGCACGACCAGGTCGCACTCGACATCGGCACCGCCGGCGTAGGTCGAAGCCACCGGCGCGGGGGCCGCGGCGGCAGGTGCCGACGCGGCTGCAGGCGCTGCCGCCGCCGGTGCGGCCGGCGCCGGCGCGGCAGCGGGTGCTGCGGCACCGGCCGCTTCTAGCGACACGATCACCGAGCCCTCATTGACGACGTCGCCGACCTTCACCGCGACGCTCTTCACGACGCCCGCGTGCGAGGACGGGATCTCCATCGAGGCCTTGTCGCTCTCGACCGTGATCAGCGATTGCTCGGCCTTGACCGTGTCGCCCGGCTTGACGAGCAGCTCGATCACGGCCACGTCCTTGAAGTCGCCGATGTCCGGCACCTTGATATCGATGAGGGCCATGGTCAGCCTTTCAACTTGAGTTTGATGGTGTGGGCGTTGATCGGCCCACTGGAGTTCTTGTCGAATTCGCAGCCGGCGCGCACGCCGAGCTCGGCGAGTTCGGCCGCGCTCTTCGCCTTGTCGTACGCCGCATACATCGCCCCGAGTGCGAACGCACGGCCGGTGCCTATGCCCCAGAAGCGGTCGAACTCGAACACCTCGCGGTACGAGTACACGCCGAAGATGCCGGCCGAGTTCGCGATCAGCGCGGTGAACTGCGAGCTCTCGTACGGGTCGGAGTCTTCTTCCTTGCTGTTCAGGAAGAAGGTCTCCTTCAGCTTCGGGTGCAGCTTCAGGAAGGTGTCGAACACCTCGTCGCGCGAATGCAGCTTCAGGTCGACGGCCGGCAAGGCCTCGAGCGCGCGCCGCAGCACCGGGAAGTGCGCGGTCGTGCCCGCCATGCCGATCCATGAATCGCGCACCTTGAACAGCTTCATGTTGGCCTCGTAGCCATGCGACAGCCGCGTGTCCCCGAAGGTGACCAGCGTGTCGGCAGCAATGGCCACGGTGCCGCCCTTGCGGACCACCACCACGGTTGTCACGAGCCGGCCCTCAAAGAAGAACGCGACGGAAGTCGGCGAGGACTTGCCCGAGGTAGGCGTTGAAGCGCGCCGCCGATGCGCCGTCGATCACGCGGTGGTCATACGACAGCGACAGCGGCAAGGTCAGTCGCGGCACGAACTGCTTGCCGTCCCAGACCGGCTTCATCGCGCTCTTCGACAAGCCCAGGATCGCGACCTCGGGCGCATTGATGATGGGCGTGAAGTGCGTGCCGCCGATGCCGCCCAATGAGCTGATCGAGAAGCAGCCGCCGGTCATGTCGGCCGGCCCGAGCTTGCCGTCGCGGGCCTTCTTCGCGAGCTCGCCCATCTCGGTGCTGATCTGCAGCACGCCCTTCTTGTCGGCGTCTTTCAACACCGGCACGACCAGGCCGTTCGGCGTGTCGGCCGCGAAGCCGATGTGGAAGTACTGCTTGTAGACGAGCTGGTCGCCGTCGAGGCTGGTGTTGAACTCGGGGAACTTCTTTAGTGCCGCGACCACGGCTTTGATCACGAAGGCCAGCATCGTCACCTTGACGCCGGACTTCTCGTTCTCTTTGTTCGTCGAGACGCGGAAGGCCTCGAGCTCGGTGATGTCGGCGTCGTCGTTGTTCGTGACGTGCGGGATCATCACCCAGTTGCGATGCAGGTTCGCGCCGCTGAGCTTCTTGATGCGCGACAGGTCCTTGCGCTCGACTGAGCCGAACTTCGTGAAGTCGACCTTCGGCCACGGCAGCAGCCCCGGAATGCCGCCGCCGGCCGCCGCCGCGGCAGCTGGCGCACTCGCCGCCTGCGCCTTGGTCTGCACGCTGCCGGCCATCACGCCCTTGACGAAACCCTGCACGTCTTCCTGCGTGATGCGGCCCTTCGGGCCCGAGCCTTTGACTTCGGCCAGCGGCACGCCAAGCTCGCGCGCCAGCTTGCGGATCGTCGGCGATGCATGCGGCAGCACGCCCTTGTCCGCCGTCGGTTCGTGGGCGGGCAGCGCCGCGGTCGGCACAGGCTTGTCGGCCACCGGCGCGGGGGACGACGACGCGCCAGGCGCCGCAGCGGGCGCAGCCGCTGCGGCCGTTGCCGGCGCAGCAGCAGGTGCAGCAGCGCCACCCGCGGCCTGCACGACAGCCACGAGGCTGCCCTTGGCCACCTTGTCGCCGACCTTGACCTTCACGTCCTTCACGACGCCGGCGTGCGACGACGGGATCTCCATCGAGGCCTTGTCGCTCTCGACCGTGATCAGGCTCTGCTCGACCTTGATCGTGTCGCCGGCCGCGACCATCACCTCGATCACGGTGACCTCGTCGAAGTCGCCGATGTCGGGCACGACCACGTCGACCGGGCCGTCGCTCGCGGCGGGCGCAGATGTGGGCGCCGCAGCCGGAGCAGTTGCAGGCGCCGGCGCCGCGGGCGGCGTCGGTGCGGCGGCCGCAGCCGGTGGCGCCGCAGCGGCGCCCGCGGTCTCGAGCACCAGCACCAGCGAGCCTTCCTTGACCTTGTCGCCGAGCTTAATCTTGAGTTCCTTGACGACGCCGGCATGCGACGACGGGATCTCCATCGAGGCCTTGTCGCTCTCGACCGTGATCAGGCTCTGCTCTGCCTTGACCGTGTCACCGGGCTTGACCAGCAGCTCGATGACTTCTACCTCCGCGAAGTCGCCGATGTCCGGGACCTTGACTTCAACCGTTGCCATTTTTGTTATCTCCGGGCGTTCTTATGCGTACAGCGGGTTGATCTTGTCGGCATTGATGCCGTACTTCTTGATCGCCTCGGCGACCTTGGCCATGGTCACCGTGCCTTCATCGGCGAGCGCCTTCAACGCCGCGACGACGATGTAGTGCCGGTTCACCTCGAAGTGCTCGCGCAGCTTGCTGCGGAAGTCGCTGCGGCCGAAGCCGTCGGTGCCGAGCACGCGGTAGGTGCGCCCCTTCGGCATGAAGGCGCGGATCTGCTCGGCGTAGTTCTTCATGTAGTCGGTCGACGCGATCACCGGTCCAGCGAACTTCTCGAGCTGCGTGGCGACGAAGGGCACGCGCTGCGCCTTCTCGGTCGGGTGCAGCAGGTTCCAGCGGTCGCAATCCTGGCCGTCGCGCGCGAGCTGGTTGAAGCTCGGGCAGCTCCACACGTTTGCGCCCACACCCCAGTCCTTCTCGAGCAGCTCTTTCGCGGCCTGCGACTCGCGCAGGATCGTGCCGCTGCCCAGCAGGTTGACGCGCGGTGTCTTCTTGGCACCCTCTTCGAGCAGGTACATGCCTTTGATGATCTGGTCTTCGGTGCCGGCTTTGAGGCCAGGCTGCGGGTAGTTTTCGTTCAGCAGCGTCAGGTAGAAGTAGACGTTGTCCTGGTTCTCGACCATGCGCTTCAGGCCATGGTGCAGGATCACGCCGACCTCGTGCGCGAAGGTCGGGTCGTAGCTGACACAGTTCGGGATCGTGCTCGCGAGGATGTGGCTGTGGCCGTCCTCGTGCTGCAAGCCTTCGCCGTTCAGCGTCGTGCGGCCCGAGGTGCCGCCGAGCAAAAAGCCTCTGGCCTGCATGTCGCCCGCGGCCCACGCGAGGTCGCCGATGCGCTGGAAGCCGAACATCGAGTAGTACACGTAGAACGGCACCATGATGCGGTTGTTCGTCGAGTACGAGGTCGCCGCGGCGATCCAGCTGCTCATGCCGCCGGGTTCGTTGATGCCCTCTTGCAAGACCTGGCCGGCCTTGTCCTCGCGGTAGTACATGACCTGGTCCTTGTCGACCGGCGTGTAGTTCTGCCCCGCGGGGTTGTAGATGCCGATCTGGCGGAACAAGCCTTCCATGCCGAAGGTGCGCGCCTCGTCGACGAGGATGGGCACGGCGCGCGGGCCGAGATCCTTGTCGCGCAGCAGCTGCGTCAGGAAGCGCACGAAGGCCTGCGTGGTCGAGATCTCGCGGCCTTCGGCGGTCGGGTCGAGCACGGCCTTGAAGGTGTCGAGCGGCGGCACGGCGAGCTTCTCGTCGGCCTTGGTGCGGCGGTGCGGCAGGTAGCCGCCGAGCGCCTTGCGCTTCTCGTGCAGGTAGCGCATTTCGGGCGTGTCGTCGGCCGGCTTGTAGAACGGGATGTCGGCGAGCTTGCTGTCGGGGATCGGGATGTCGAAGCGGTCGCGGAAGGCGCGCACATCCTCGTCGATCAGCTTCTTGGTCTGGTGCGCGGTGTTCTTGCCCTCGCCGCTCTTGCCCATGCCGTAGCCCTTGACCGTCTTGATCAGCAGCACGGTGGGCTGGTCTTTGTGGTTCACGGCGCGGTGGAACGCGGCGTAGACCTTCTGCGGGTCGTGGCCGCCGCGGTTCAGGCGCCAGATGTCGTCGTCGCTCATCTTCGCGACCATCTCGAGCAGCTTGGGGTGGCGGCCGAAGAAGTTCTTGCGCACGAAGGCGCCGTCGTTGGCCTTCATTGCCTGGTAGTCGCCGTCGACGGTGTCCATCATGACCTTGCGCAGGATCTCGTCCTTGTCGCGCGCAAGCAGCGGATCCCAGTAGCTGCCCCACAGCAGCTTGATGACATTCCAGCCCGAACCGCGGAATTCGCCTTCGAGCTCTTGGACGATCTTGCCGTTGCCGCGCACCGGGCCGTCCAGGCGCTGCAGATTGCAGTTGACGATGAAGATCAGGTTGTCGAGCTTCTCGCGTGCCGCGAGGCCGATCGCGCCGAGCGACTCGGGCTCGTCCATCTCGCCGTCGCCGCAGAACACCCAGACCTTGCGGTTGCTGGTGTCGGCGATGCCGCGCGCGTGCAGGTACTTCAGGAAGCGCGCCTGGTAGATCGCCATCAGCGGCCCCAGGCCCATCGACACGGTCGGGAACTGCCAGAACTCGGGCATCAGCTTCGGGTGCGGGTAGCTCGAGATGCCCTTGCCGTCGACCTCCTGGCGGAAGTTCAGCAGCTGCTCTTCGCTCAGCCGGCCTTCCATGAAGGCACGCGCATAGACGCCGGGCGCCGAGTGTCCCTGGATGTAGAGCAGGTCGCCGCCGTGGCCTTCGCTCTCGGCGTGCCAGAAGTGGTTGAAGCCGGTGCCGAACATCGTCGCGAGCGACGCGAAGCTCGAGATGTGGCCGCCGAGATCGCCGCCGTCTTCGGGGTGCAGACGGTTCGCCTTCACGACCATCGCCATCGCGTTCCAGCGCATGTAGGTGCGCAGGCGCTCCTCGATGTCGATGTTGCCGGGCGAGCGCTCTTCCTGGTCGGGCGGGATCGTGTTGATGTAGGCCGTCGTGGCCGAGAACGGCACGTCGATGCCGGCCTGGCGCGCGTGGTCGATCAGGGTCTCGAGCAGGAAGTGCGCGCGGTCGCCGCCTTCGGCGCCGATGACCGCCGAAAGCGCGTCCAGCCACTCACGGGTTTCCTGTGAATCGGCATCGTTGGCCGCGGCGCCGAGGAACGAATCAGGCTGTGCTGACATGCTTGTCTCCATGGGTGAATTTGTGAGCCGAGCGGGAGTGTCGCACAAGTCTTTTGTAATTCCAAATTGTGCGATTTGATTTCATATCGTGAATACACGTAGGCCGAATGATCAGCGAGTGATGTCTGACGCACTCTCTCTGCTTCGCAAATCATGGCTGTTTCGGCGCACCCTTGATAATCCGGCCATGCAATCCGCCAACGAGGCCGCTGCGCTTCCTCGACCCGCCCGCACCTGGCCCGAAAGACTGTTCGGCCGCTGGTGGCGGCGCCAGTCTGCCGCGCGCCAGGATCGCTTCGCCACGCTCGGCCCCTTGGTGTCGGTGATGCTCTTCCTCGCGGCGATCATCTTGGCGTTTTGGTACTTGCGCAATGAGGAATTCGAGCGGGAGCAGGAATCGGTCAAGCGCGACAGCGAAGTCGCGCAACAGCAGATCCGCCTGCGCCTGATCGAGAACCAGGAGCAGCTCGTGCGCATTGCGCGTGAGATCGTCACGCGCACCATCGACCGCGATCAGTTCCTGCAGCAAGCCGCGAGCTTCACGCGCGAGCGGCCCGAGATCACCAACCTCGCGTGGATCAACTCGGCGCGCCTGCCGCGTGCGAGCTACTCGGCGACGAGCTTCCCGCCCGACGCCGGCGTCACCGGCGACGACACGCCGGCCTCGCTGCCGGTCGAAGGCAAGGACAGCGCCGCAGAAGCCGCGTTCCTCAGCGCACGCGCGCAGCGCCAGCCGGCCTACTCCAAGCCCTTCGTCGACGCCTTCGGCAACCCGGTGCTGCAGGTGCAGGTGCCGCTGCTCGAGCGCAGCGCGTTCGCCGGCGTGCTGATCGCCGAATACTCGATCGAAGGCCTGATGCGGCGCCACGTGCCGCGTGAGGTCTCGGCTCGTCACGCGATCTCGTTGATCGATGCGAACGACCATGTGCTCGCGAGCACGGTCGCGACCATGCCCGGCACCAAGGCCGCGCGCCCGTCCATCGTCTACCAGGTGCCGGTGACGCCGGCGGGCAATGGCCTGTTCCTGCGCGGCCAGGGCTACCGCACCTCGATCGGCCTGATCGGCAACACCTTGTTCTGGATGGTCGCGGCGCTCTCGGTGCTGACGGTGTGGATGCTCCTCGGCACCTGGCGCCACATGCGCCGGCGCCTGCAGATGCAGAGCGCGCTCGTGACGGAGACGAACTTCCGCCGCGCGATGGAAAACTCCATGCTCACCGGCATGCGCGCGATGGACATGCACGGCCGCATCACCTATGTGAACCCGGCCTTCAGCGCGATGACCGGCTTCTCCGAGGCCGAACTGGTGGGCCGCACGCCGCCGCTGCCCTACTGGCCGCCGGATCGCCTCGAAGAGAACGGCCGCCTGCTGCAACAAGAGCTGCAAGGCCGCAGCCCCGCCGGCGGCATCGAGGTGCGGGTGATGCGCAAGGACGGCTCGCTGTTCGACTCGCGCATGTATGTCTCGCCGCTGATCGACCCGAAGGGCGTGCAGACCGGCTGGATGACCTCGATGACCAACATCACCGAGGCCAAGCGCATCCGCGACCAGCTCTCGGCCTCGCACGAGCGCTTCACGACCGTGCTCGAAGGCCTGGACGCGGCCGTGTCGGTGCTGTCGGTTCAGCAAGGCGAGCTGCTGTTCGCGAACCGCTCGTATCGCCTGTGGTTCGGTGCCGAGTCGCAAGGGCACGCGCTGCTCGCCGGCGCCGAGGCCGGCATCCCGTTCCTGGCCGAGCTCGACGACTCGGTCGACAACTTCGGCGGCCTGCCGACCGAAGCGCTGACCGAGGCCGGCTCCGATTCACGCGAGGTCTTCATCGAGCCGCTGCAGAAGTGGTTCGACGTGCGCGCGCGCTACCTGCAATGGACCGACGGCCGCCTCGCGCAGATGCTGATCGCCACCGACATCACCGCGCGCCGCAGCGCCGAGACGCTGGCCGCGAACCAGGCCGAAAAGGCCCAGGTGACGAGCCGGCTGGTGACGATGGGCGAGATGGCCTCGTCGGTCGCGCACGAGTTGAACCAGCCGCTGACCGCCATCACCAACTACTGCAACGGCATCATCTCGCGCGTCAACAACAACGCGATCGCGAAGGAAGACCTGATCGCCGCGCTCGAGAAGACCTCGCGCCAGGCGCAGCGCGCCGGCCAGATCATTCACCGCATCCGCGCGTTCGTGAAGCGCAGCGAGCCGCAGCGCGTGCCGTCGCAGGCGCACAGCATCGTCGAGGACGCGGTCGAGCTCGCCGGCATCGAGCTGCGCCGGCGCAATGTCGCGATCCACACCTATGTGGCGCAGCGCCTGCCGATGCTGATGGCCGACCCGATCCTGATCGAGCAGGTCGTGCTCAACCTGCTGAAGAACGCGGCCGAGGCGATCGACAACGCCAAGCTGCCGCCCGCGCGCCGCAACATCGAGCTGCGCGTGGTGCCGCGCCACAGCGGCGAAGAAGGCGACGTGATCGAGTTCAGCGTCACCGACATGGGGCCGGGGCTCCAGCCCGAAATGCTCAACCGCCTGTACGAGGCCTTCTTCTCGACCAAGGCCGACGGCCTGGGCATCGGCCTGAGTCTGTGCCGCACCATCATCGAGAGCCACCGCGGCCGGATCAAGGCGCAGAACCTCTACAATGGCGAGACCGCAGTGGGCTGCCGTTTTTCGTTCACACTGCCCGTCACCAATGCGTCCGGAGCACCGTCCGCGCTGCTTCCCAACCCGAAAGCGACTGCCATTCCATGAGCCTGATTCCGAAGAAAGGCACGGTCTACGTTGTCGATGACGATGAAGCCGTGCGCGACTCGCTGCAATGGTTGCTCGAGGGCAAGGACTACCGCGTCAAGTGCTTCGACTCCGCCGAGTCGTTCCTGTCGCGCTTCGACCCGCGCGAGGTCGCCTGTCTGATCGCCGACATCCGCATGGACGGCATGAGCGGCCTCGAACTGCAAGACCGCCTGCTCGAGCGCCGCTCGCCCTTGCCCGTGACCTTCATCACCGGCCACGGCGACGTGCCGATGGCGGTCACCACGATGAAGAAAGGCGCCGAAGACTTCATCGAGAAGCCCTTCAAGGAAGACGAGCTCGTCGCGCTGGTCGAGAAGATGCTCGACCGCGCCCGCGTCGATTTCTCCAAGCACCAAGAGGCCGCGAGCCGCGACGCGCTGCTGTCGCGCCTGACCACGCGCGAGGCGCAGGTGCTCGAGCGCATCGTCGCCGGCCGGCTCAACAAGCAGATCGCCGACGACCTCGGCATCAGCATCAAGACGGTCGAGGCGCACCGCGCCAACATCATGGAAAAGCTCAACGCCAACACGGTGGCCGACCTGTTGAAGATCGCGCTGGGAGCCCAGGCCAAAGCCTGACCGCAACGCATCAGCTGAAAGGCCGCCTGACCAGCGGCCTTTTTTGTTCAAGGACCAGTCCATGCCCGCACAACTCATCGACGGCAACGCCCTCGCCAAGACCATCCGCGCCGAAGTCGCGGCGCGCGCCGCCGCCCTCACCGCCCGCGGCCACACGCCGGGCCTGGCGGTGATCCTGGTCGGCGACGACCCGGCCTCGCAGGTCTACGTCAAGCACAAGGTCGCCGACTGCGAGGCCAGCGGCGTGCGCTCGGTGCTCGAGCGCTACGACGCCGCCCTGCCCGAGGCCGAGCTGCTGGCGCGCGTCGGCGCGCTCAACGCCGACCCGACGATCCACGGCATCCTGGTGCAGATGCCGCTGCCCAAACACATCGACCCGCACAAAGTGATCGAGACGATCTCGCCGCTGAAGGACGTCGACGGTTTCCACGTGCAGAGTGCCGGTGCCTTGATGGTCGGCCAGCCCGGCTTCAAGGCCTGCACGCCCTACGGCTGCATGAAGCTGATCGAGACCACCGGCGTCGATCTGCGCGGCAAAAATGCAGTCGTCATCGGCCGCAGCAACACGGTCGGCAAGCCGATGGCGATGCTGCTCTTGCAAGCCAACGCGACCGTCACCATTTGCCACAGTGCGACAACCGACATCGGGCTATACACGCGCCAGGCCGATGTGGTGGTCGCAGCGGTCGGCCGGCGCAATGTGCTGACGGCCGACATGGTCAAGCCGGGCGCGATCGTGATCGATGTCGGCATGAACCGCAACGACGAAGGCAAGCTCTGCGGCGACGTCGACTTCGCCGGCGTGTCGCAGGTCGCGGGCTGGATCACGCCCGTGCCCGGCGGCGTCGGCCCGATGACGCGCGCAATGCTGTTGGTGAACACGATCGAAGCGGCTGAACGCAGCGCCCGCTGAAGCGAAAAGCCCGAAGGACGAATCCATGACGACCGCGACCCCGAACCCTCTGCTCGACACCAGCGGCCTGCCGCGCTTCGACACGATCCGCCCCGAGCACATCACGCCGGCGCTCGATGCGCTGCTGGCCGATGCCGACGCCGCGCTGGCCCGAGCCACCAGCGATGCCGTGCCGGCCGAGTACGAGGCGCTCTCGGCCGTGCTCGATGTCGCGACCGAGCGGCTGTCGCGCGCGTGGGCTGCGGTGAGCCACCTCAACGCGGTCGCCGACTCGCCCGAGCTGCGCGCCGCCTACACCGACAACATGCCGCGCGTCGTCGACTTCTACACCCGTGTCGGCGCCGACGAGCGCCTGTTCGCGAAGTACAAGGCGGTGCTCGCCGATCCGCGCTCCGCGCGCTTGAGCCCGCCGCGCCAGCGCGCGCTGAACAACGCGATCCGCGATTTCAAGCTCTCGGGTGCCGAGCTCGAAGGCGCTGCGAAGACGCGCCACGCGCAGCTGCAGGACCTGCAGGCCGAGCTCGGCCAGAAGTTCTCGGAGCACGTGCTCGACGCGACCGACGGCTACGCCTACTACGCCAGCACCGACGAAATGATCGGCGTGCCCGACGACGTGAAGCAGGCCGCGCGCAACGCGGCCGGCGATCAGCCCGGCCACAAGCTGACGCTGCACATCCCGTGCTTCCTGCCGGTGATGCAGTACGCCCAGGACCGCGCGCTGCGCGAGAAGCTCTACACCGCCTACGCCACGCGCGCGAGCGAGTTCGGCGCGGCCGAGCTCGACAACACCGCACTGATCCGCGAGCTGCTCGCGCTGCGCCAGGAAGAGGCGCAGCTGCTCGGCTACGCGAACCACGCGGAGCAGTCGCTCGTGCCCAAGATGGCCGGCTCGCCCGCGCAGGTCATCGAGTTTTTAAAGGACCTGGGCCGGCGTGGGCGCCCAGGCGCCGAACGCGACCTCGCCGAGCTGCGCGAATTCGCGCGCAGCGAGCTCGGCCTGACCGAGCTGCAGGCTTGGGACATCCCGTTCGCGTCCCAGCGCCTGAAGGAGCAGCGCTACGCCTTCAGCGAGCAAGAGGTGAAGCAGTACTTCACCGAACCCAAGGTGCTCGAAGGCCTGTTCCGCATCATCGAAACGGTGTTCGAGGTGCGCATCCGCCCCGACACCGCACCGGTGTGGCACCCGAGCGTGCGCTTCTTCCGCATCGAGCGCGATGGCGTGCAGGCCGATGCGGCGCCGACGCTGGTCGGCCAGTTCTACCTCGACCTGTTCGCGCGCCCCGGCAAACGCCCCGGCGCGTGGATGGACGACGTGCGCGATCGCTGGCTGCGCCCCGAAGGCCGGCTGCAGACGCCGGTCGCGCACCTGGTCTGCAACTTCGCCTCGCCGATCACCACCGGTGGCGTGACGCGCCCCGCGCTGCTCACGCACGACGATGTCACGACGCTGTTCCACGAGTTCGGCCATGGCCTGCAGCTGATGCTGACCAAGATCGACGACATCGGCGTCTCGGGCATCTCCGGCGTCGAGTGGGACGCGGTCGAGTTGCCCAGCCAGTTCATGGAAAACTTCTGCTGGGAATGGGACGTGGTCAAGCACCTGACCGCGCATGTCGACACCGGTGAGCCGCTGCCGCGCGCGCTGTACGACCGCATGCTTGCCGCGAAGAACTTCCACAGCGGGCTCGACACGCTGCGCCAGGTCGAGTTGTCGCTCGTCGACATGCGCCTGCACACCGAGCCGGCCGCGCAAGACCGCGTTCAGCAACTCGTGAGCGAGGTGCGCGCCGAGGTTGCATTGCTGCAGCCGCCGGCGTTCGCACGCCCGCTGAACACGTTTTCTCACATCTTCGATGGCGGCTATGCCGCCGGCTACTACAGCTACAAGTGGGCCGAGGTGCTGTCGGCCGATGCCTGGAGCGCATTCGAAGAGACCTCGTCCGAAGACGGCGGCGTGCTCAGCGTCACGACCGGCCGGCGGCTGCGCGAGAGCGTCTTCGAGACCGGCGGCAGCCGCAGCACGCTCGAGAGCTTCAAGGCCTTCCGCGGCCGCGAGCCGCGCATCGACGCGTTGTTGCGCCACCAAGGCCTGAGCACCGCGCCTTGAAGCGCTGAGGTGCGTGCGGTAGATTTCACATTCACGCCAGAGATGCCGGAGCCTCGATGAATTTCCCCCGCACGTCCATCACGACTTGGGTCAGCGCTTGGCGCTGGGCCCCGTTGCTCGCATTGCTCGCGGCACTGCCCAGCCATGCGCAGTACAAGGTCGTCGGCCCCGACGGCAAGATCACCTACACCGACCGGGCGCCGACGACGAGCGAGGGCAAGGCCGTGCCGCTCACCGCGAAGGCGGGCAGCGGCACGCTCGCCAGCGATGCGCCGCTGCCGCTCGAGCTGCGCCAGCCTGCGGCGCGCTACCCGGTCACGCTGTACACCATCTCCGGTGCGTGCGAGCTGTGCAGCTCGGCGCGCCAGCTGCTGCGCCAGCGCGGCATCCCATACGCCGAGAAGCAAGTGCTGAGCGCCGAAGATGGCGAAGCGCTCGAGCGCTTGTCCGGCGGCCGCGACATCCCCACGCTGGGCATCGGCAGCCAGACGCTGCGCGGCCTCGCGTCCGAGGTCTGGAGCTCCTACCTCGACGCGGCCGGCTACCCGCGCGAATCGCGGCTGCCTCCGAACTACGTGTACGCAGCCCCGACGCCGCTCACCGTCGCGCGCAGCGCCGCGGTGCGCCCGGCCGACACCGCAGCCTCGGCCGCGCCGGCCGAGGCACCGACCGCGCCGCCGCCGAATCCGACCGGCATCAAGTTCTGACCACCGGCGGCGCGCCGATGCGGCGCGCCCACGCGCTGCCGGCCGCGACCGCCGCGCCCATCACCCAGAACAGCGACGCCGCACCCAGCGCCGCGCCAGCCACGCCGAACATCAACGGCATCACCGCCGACGAGAAGTTGATCGTCATCGAGCGCAGCGCAATCGCCTCGCCGTGGCGGTCGTGCGGCGTGAGCTGGTGCAGCGTGGTCATGATCATCGGCTGCACCGTGCCGAGCGAGAGGCCGAGCAGCATCGCGCACACGCCCATCATCCAGGCCGAGTGCACGAACGGGTAGACCGAGAAGACAGCGCCGGTGCAGAGCATCGCGCCGACCAGCACCTGGGCCTCGCGCAAGCGATGCGCGAGCGCCGGGATCACGAGCCGGACCGCCGCCACCGCAGTTGCGAACACGCCGAGCACGAGACCGATCGCCGACGCGCTGAAGCCGCGCTCGTGGCCGAGGATGGGCACGACGAAGGCATGCACGTCCCAGCTCGCCGACAGCAGCCAGTTCACCGCCAGCAGGCGGCGCAGGCCCGGCGTGCGCAGCAGCGCCCATGAACTCTGCGCGTGTGCCTGCGGCGCGCGCGGCGCCGGCACCTCGACCGGCACGCGCCGCGCCCACCACAAGCCCAGCAGCGGCAACAACATCAGCGCGCCGAACGCGACGCGAAAACCGCCCTGGTCGATCAACACGCCGGCCATCACCGGCCCGGCGACGTTCGACAAGGCCGGCGCGAGGCCGAGCCAGCTGAACACGCGCTTCAATGCGGTCGCATCGCGCGCACTGCGCCCGGCGGTGCGCTGGATCGTGATCAGGCCGAAGTTCGAGCCCGCGCCGGTGAGCGTGGCGGCCAGGCAGAGCACGGCAAAGTCGAACGGGCTCGGGCACCAGGTCGCCAGCATCGCGCAGGCGCCACCGGTCATCGTGAGGCCGACCGCCAGGTACAGCGGTTGGTGATAGCCGTAGCGGTCGGCGAGCCGGCCCGCGTGCAGCGCAAGCACGATCGGTGCGGCGGCGAACAAGCCCATCAGCACACCGACGGTCCAGGCCGAGTGGCTTTGCTTGAGCACCCACAGCGGCGCCGCCATGCGCACGCCGGCCATCGTCGAGTGCAGGCAGATCTGGCCGACGATCAACGCGACCAGCGTGCCGGCGGGGCTCGCGGACGACCGCTGCGCCTTAGCCATTCTCGTCGTCGGCAAGCTCGGCCTCGGCCCCCGGCAGCAGCAGTTGCGTGCGCGTGTCCGACAGCGCCTCGACCGACTTGAGCTTGCGCGTCATCACGTTGGTGCGCGTCTGCGCGAGGTCGATCGTGCTGCTCGCTTCATCGAGCTTCTTCTTGGTCTTGGCCAGCACCTCGCCGAACTTGCCGAACTCGGTCTTCACCGCGCCCAGCACCTCCCAGACCTCGGCCGAGCGCTGCTCGAGCGCGAGCGTGCGGAAGCCCATCTGCAGGCTCGTCAAGGTGGCGAGCAAGGTCGTCGGCCCGGCCAGCGTGACACGGTATTCGCGCTGCAGCGCTTCCATCAGGCCGGGGCGACGCAGCGCCTCGGCATACAGGCCTTCGGTCGGCACGAACAGGATCGCGAACTCGGTCGTGTGCGGCGGCGCGACGTACTTCTCGCGAATGACCTTGGCCTCGAGGCGCAGCCGCATTTCCAGCGCCCGGCCCGCGGCCTCGGCCTCGGGCTTGTCGGCGCGCTCCTGCGCGTCGAGCAGGCGCTCGTAGTCTTCGCGCGGGAACTTCGCATCGATCGGCAGCCACAGCGGCAAGCCGTCGTTGCGCCGGCCCGGGAGTTTGACCGCGAACTCGACGCGCGCGCCGCTGTGCGGCACGGTCTCGACGTTGACGCCGTACTGGTCCGGCGTGAACACCTGTTCGAGCAAGCCGGCGAGCTGCACTTCGCCGAAGGTGCCGCGCGACTTGACGTTGTTCAGCACGCGGTTCAGCGAGCCCACGTCCTTCGCGAGCACCTGCATCTCGCCGAGGCCGCGGTGCACCTGGTCGAGCCGATCGGCGACCTGCTTGAAGCTCTCGCCCAAGCGCTGCTCCAGCGTCGCGTGCAGCTTCTCGTCGACAGTGGCGCGCACCTGCTCGAGCTTCTTCTCGTTGTCGGCCTGGATCGCGCTGAGCTTGGCCTCGACCATGGTCCGCACTTCGTTCAGGCGCACGTCGTTGCTGTGCGCGAGCGCGCGCAATTGCTCGGCGAGCGCCTGCGAGAAGCGCTGCAAGGCATCGGCCTGGTGCGCTTGCGTCGCCGCGAGCTGGGTGCGGAAGCTGTCGATCTGCTCGTTCTGCGTGCGCGCCACGTCGCCCTGCTGCGTCAGCAGCGTTTGCTGGAAGGCCGCAAGCGTGGTCGACAGCTCGGTGCGCGTGCCGCCGGCACTGCGCGCGACCTCATCGCGCAGGCCGCGCTCGAACTGCTGCACATCGGCCTGGATGTCGGTGCGCAGCGATGTCAGCGGCCCATGATCGGTGCGGCGCAGCACCAGCCACAAGGTGAGCAACAACAGCAGAACGAGGAGCGCGAGCAGGATCCAGTCAACGGGCATGCTCGGATTGTCGCAGCAGCCGGCGCTCTATCCATTCGAACACCGCCTGCACCAGCAGCGCGAGCACCGCGGCCGGCACGGCGCCGGCCAGCATCGCGCCGGTGTCGTTGACCGCCAGCCCCGAGACGATGCGCTCGCCGTAGCCGCCGGCACCGATGAACGCGGCCAGCGTCGCGGTGCCGACGTTGATCACGGCCGCCGTCTTCACGCCCGCCATCAGCGTCGGCAGCGCCAGCGGCAGCTGCACGTCGCGCAGGCTCTGGCGCGGCGTCAAGCCGAGCGACAGCGCGGCCTGCGCCAGGCCATCGGGCACGCCGCGCAGCCCGGCGTGCGTGTTGCGCACGATCGGCAGCAAGGCGTACAGGAACAGCGCGACCAGCGCCGGGCCGAGGCCGATGCGGCCCATCAGCGCGATCAGGAACGCGAGCAGCGCCAGCGACGGCACGGTCTGCAGCACCGCGACCACGCCGAGCAGCCAGGCCGAGCTGCGCGGCCAGCGCCACGCGGCGATGCCCAGCGGCACGCCGACGACGATCGCGATCAGCAGCGAGCCGAACACCAGCATCAGGTGCTGCACCGTGAGCGTCAGCAGGTCGGGCGCGAACAGCCGCGCCGCGAAGCCCTGCCGCGCCGCGCCGACCGTCGGCACGACGCCGGCGACGAACTGCCGCGCCACCTCGGCGAAGCTCTGGCCGTCGAGCTCGACCTGCGCGTTCATCGCGATCATCGCGTCGGTGCCGATGCGCCCTTCGAGCCGCGCCAGCGGGCGCACGTCGACGCTCGCGCGCATCAGCAGCACCGCGTCATACTTCGGGAAGAAGCCGCGGTCGTCCTGCAGCACCCGCAGCTTGTAGCGGCCGACCTTGGCGTCGGTCGTGTAGATGTCGATCAGGTCGACGCGGCCGGCGCTGATCGCGTCATAGGCCAGGCCGTGGTCCAGGCCACCGGTGGCAGCGAGCGGCAGCTGGTACGCGGCCTTCAGCGCCGGCCAGCCATCGCCGCGCTCGAGGAATTCATGCGACAAGCCCAGCTGCAGCGCTTGTGCCTTCGGCTGCGCGAGGTCGGAGATGCGCGTGATGCCAAGCTCGGCCGCGCGCGACTCCAGCATCGCCAGTGCATAGGTGTTGTTGAAGCCCAGCGGCACCGCGGCCTTCAGCCCGCGCGGCGCGAGCCATTCGTTCAGCTGCGCAAGCGTCGGGTTGACATCGCTCTGCGGCCGCTTCAGCAGCTCGCGCACGATGGTGCCGGTGTACTCGGGATAGACGTCGATCGCACCGCTGGCCAGCGCCTGTTCAAGGATGCCGGTGTTGCCCAGGCCTTGCCGGTGCTCGGCCGCCACGCCCTGCGCCTGCAGCGTCTGGCGCACGATCTCGCCGAGGATGTACGACTCGGTGAAGCGCTTGGAGCCGACCACGACAGGCGCCGCGCACGACGCCGCGGTCATCCCGAGCAGGAGGGCAAGCGTCGCGATGCGGCGGAGTGCGGCGTGCATGGCTCGATTCT
>Ga0307508_10001122_pt1 | contig 30956 bp, 28 predicted proteins | sample 9_EM_MG_FD_203089 | JGI IMG/M metagenome (GOLD analysis project Ga0307508, IMG submission 203089) | Populus trichocarpa ectomycorrhiza microbial communities from riparian zone in the Pacific Northwest, United States - 9_EM | ecosystem: Host-associated > Plants > Roots > Unclassified | place...
TACTCCTCGATCCTCGGCGGCAACATCTGCTCCTGCCCACGGTCCTCTCCGATTATATAACCCATGTGTTCTTCGACGCCGGGTTCTTATTTTGGTTTCGTCGAAAGTTTTCACACAGTCTGTCCCGCAGCGGGCTACATAAATTCCGTCTATATTTTTAAAACCACCCTATGGGCTACTTCCTGGCGCCCAGTCGAAGGAGGAGCCCGCAAGCGGCCGCACCTCGATCGGCCTCTCCGCCGCCGACGGATGACGGGCGGCCCACTCGAGCGCGGTGTCGAGGTTGGGCACGTCGATGATTACGAAGCCGCCGAGGAACTCCTTGGTCTCAGCGTAAGGCCCGTCCTGAACCTGCCGTTTGCCATCGCGCACAGAAACGGTTGCGGCCTTTTCCGGAGATTGGAGTCCGGCGCCGGCGATGAAGACACCCGCCGCCGCCAAAGCTTCGGCGTAGGCCCGACCCGCGGCGGCGAGGGTGCGTTGTTTTGATGGTTCAAACGCGTCGTGGGAAACATTGACGAGGAGGATGTATTTCATGCGCGGGTTGAGGGAATATGATTTGGGCGAATGATATCGTTAACTAATTCACCATTTTTGTGCGCCTGCAACCTGTCGCGTGGGCACGTTGAGACGGTTGAAGACATTTGCTGCTGCGATCGAGAGCAGCAAGCCCGCCATTTCCGCCTCGTTGTAGTGTCGTGTGGCTTCGTTCCAAACCTCGTCCGGTACCGGATTGGGACGGTCGCTAAGGCGGGTGACCGACTCGGCGAGGGCGAGCGCCGCACGCTCGGCCGGCGTAAAGTAAGGTGTCTCGCGCCATGCGGACACTGCGAATAATCGCTCGTCGGTTTCACCGGCTTGCTTCGCGTACCGGGCGCCACCGTCAATGCATGGGGCGCATCCGTTGATCTGACTGATGCGTAAGTGTGCGAGCGCGACCGTGGCGGGCGCCACGCCGCTTTTTTGTGCAGCGCCAAAGAGCGCCAGGATGGCAGGTGTGGCTTCTGGAATGATCTCCGCTGGATTTTTCATGCGGGGATGCAGGGTGAGGATTTCAGTTTTCATATTTTGTTTTTGGTTGGTTGATGAAGCCGTGGAAATGACCGCAGCTTCACCTCGATGACGGGTCCACAAGGTTCATTCCGACATTTTGGAGAAAATTTTTCGCCTGCTATGCGGTTTATTCGGAGAGGCCGAATTAAGGGGAAAACATCGGACTACTGGCCGGAAGACGTACGACTGGTGAGTTCTCTACGCCCAACAACGAATGGTGTCGGGATTACATAATGTTTATACTCTCCGACGTAGTGAACCCCTGGCGCTCCTAGCGGCGGAGTTTCGGTACGTCTCCCATGAACACTTTCGCGTATGTCCTTTCCGCCGCCGCCGCGTTGCTTACGGTCGCCATCTTCCGTTTCGCGCACACGCCTAGCCCGAGGCACGGTCCTGATGCGGCGGGCGTCGAAATGTTTTACCTTCTGATCTGTCCGATGCGATGGGCAATCGTCGCTGTGCTCCTCGTGATGGCGGCTCGCGCGTCTGGACTCGCCGGCACCGGTCGCTCCGTGGGCGTAGCGATGGCCGTGTTGCTTGGGCTGCACCTGGCGGGAGGGGTGCTTTCGATCTCGTCGTTCATGGGATTGCGCGGTGGCGGGCCGCGCGAGCAAGTTGGCGCGTGGGTTTTCGGCTACGTCGTCCCCCTGTTCTTTTGCGCTTACGCGGCCGCTTCCCTCCAGTGGCGCGGGCCATTTCCGGACGGATCGTTGTGGCAGAAAATTGCGCTCGTGGTCGTAGCGTTGGTAGTGCTCGCTGGAAGCGCGGTCGGGTTGCGTGGTTACTCTGAATACAGGGTGGCGAAGGCCGAAAGCGATCGTTTGATCGCCGAGGAAAAACACGACACGGAGACAAAGGAGCGGGAGGAACGAGAGGCTCGAGACCAGGCCCGGCGCGACGAACTGGAGCGCTTGCCCGCAACCGAACCGCTCGTGGTGTGGCTGCGTTTTTTTGCCACATGTGACGGCGACGTGCGTCAGGCGGTGGCACAAAAAATAATTTCACGGCCGAATTTCTCGGAGGAACTGGGAGCACTCCTGCAGACGGAGGATCGGGTAATCGGACTACAATTTTTCTGGTGGCAGGTCCCGCACCCAGCGCAGACCCTCGCCGCACCGTTTCAGGGTTGTCTTGAGAGCATGCCGGCGTGGACTGAACGGACACTCGCCACGCTCGACGAAGCACACGCGACCGAAGTGAACTGGGCCTGTGAAGCGATCGTCATCATCGCCGAGCGCTTCGAGAATAAGACGGACTTCCGTCCGGCCATCGAACGCTTGAGCCGATTCATCGAAGAGCGTTATGCGTTCAATGGATTTCGCTCCCGGGGATTGCTTACGGGCTGGCTCGAGCGCGACGCCGCGCGCCGTCAACCCGCATCCTCTCAATAACAATTATGTTCCCAAAGCTGTCATCCACCTGGTTACTCGCTGGCACTCTCCTTATGTTCTTTTCAAAATCAGTTACGGCCGCCGAACCTGTTCGAATGGACGTTCATTTCGCTCTCACGGATCTGGACTACAAACCGATCCCCGCCGCCGATGTTCGCGTCGTACTCGGAACGAAAGCCGCGTGGCAGCGGGCGGATGCAGGACATCGATTTACGACCGACCCCGCAGGAGAATCCCGATTCACCGACGCGGTCACGCTCACGTCTGTCACGCGGAAACGCCCCACCAATTTTGTCGACAGCCTGTTCAGCCGCGCGCAGCCCGCGGACTTCCTTCAAGTTGCCGCTGAAATGGGCTTCGCCGGCCATCGGTGGTTGTACGTGTATCATCTTTATCGTTTCGGCGATGGGGACGTGTTGATGGATCACGTTGAGATCTATTCCCGCGATCAAAGTGGAAACTTCACGGTGAAAGCTCAAGCCACCGATGAAGGTTGGAAGATCGCTGATCTGGGCGGTTTGATGCTTACCTCACCGGGCCACGACATCTGGCGGCAAAGCTTTGGACCTGACGAGAACGATCCGGAGAAAAAAGGATGGACGTTCAACCTCGCCTTCCGGCGCTCTCCGGAACCAGTCATGCGTTAAGTTGCGACTACAGTTTAGCTGAAAACCCGCCGCTGTCTCGATTGCATGACACCAGGCCAGCGAACGAACCCGCTTCGTTGCGGGCAGGCCGGCCCCTTCGCGTGATCGCGCTCGTACGAAGCAAGATTTCAATGGGAAGACCTGGACCGGGCGCCGTTTCAAAGCACCTCGGGGAGAAGGACGCCTTTGGGCCGCTTCGGATCAAAGAGGACGAACACCGGCTGTTTCGATTCCAGTCTTTCGCGCGCAAACGCTACGACTGCGGGTTCCCACTTGTTCGTTTCGAGGGGCGGGGCGTCGGGGTGATCAAGACGCTTTAGTACGATCCGGTAAACGTGATGGTTGCCGATCGTGGTCTCAGTGCGCTCGAGAGCGGTGACGAATGCTTCCGCGACTTCGCCGTGCACGAGCAAATGCAACGCTTGGTGTCGCAACCTGAGTCCGATCACGATCATCGTCACGCCGATTCCCGGAAAGAGGATCACGAACGCTGCCATCCCCCTCGTCTTGGTCAACCGCGCACCTTCCACACAGGCGATTGATGGATCGTTGGGACGATAGCGCACCACCACCGTGGCACCCTCCGACCAGGGACTGCCGGTGGTGTAGCACGTCCCGCGCAGTGTCCTGGCCGATGGCGGCGGGGCGTACTCGAACGTCGTCTGCCTCACCCGCTGTTTTTCGATGGAGAGGCTGGTGGATTCGATCGCGATAATTTTTCCCGACGTCGTCATCGCGCCCTCCGCGTCGAGCTTCCATTGTTGGGTGAGATTCCACGGGAAAAAGGCGGCAACAAAAATCATCGCGAAAGCCGCGAGTACCGCTCCGATGACGATGAACAGGAGCGGCGCGGTCTGTCGCGTCGCCGCGCGCCGTAACTCGGGTGGCACGTGACGTGGCGGCGGCGCGGCGAGTAGTGCGACAATCTGATTGAGAGGCGAAGGCGCGGAGTCCATCGGGGCAATGCCGCGACCTTGCCTTCTTCACTGCAAATCGGCCAGCCATTTTGCGTTTCTCGTGACGACACCACCCCGACTCACGGACAGATCTCCGGAAAAGAGTCCGGAGTCACCCCGTCTGCTTACTCCAGGTGCTGGCTCAGAGCCGCCCGCACTCTTGGCGCACCAGCCGTAGCCAACGCTCGCCGTTGACCGGCTGGTAAAATGGAGAAAGGGCGGCAGGCGGACGAGGTGAGCCCTCTTACGGAGACCAAGTGCAACTGGAATGATAATTCGTCGATGCTGATTTGCCTGAGTGAGCCCGTTCGCGCTGAAAAGACAGAGAGGCGGGTTGTTTGGCATCCCTTACTGAGGGACCCGGTTGTTTCCCTTCCGTGGAGCTTCGGACTTCGCCTTCTCCGTGCTTTGCGTGACCGACTTTGTTGTCTTGGCTCATTTCTTCCTTATTCCCGCGTGAAATCCCATCTCCTTCCGCCGTAGCTCTGGTGGCGGGGCAAGCAGGGGCTGCAATTTTTTCCACAAGGAGAGCAGAGCGCTATTGTGTTCGAGCAGAGTCTCCGTGTGAAAACACTTTCCGGGTATTTCGTGTGTTGTTCGCCTCGCGTCCGATTGGCACCCGCTGAGATTCCCCTCGGCTCTTGCCTTGAGCTGTTCCTCCGTCCGACGGGATCCACGACGGCATCTCCGTGCTATCGCATTTGGTCCGTGGAGAAAACCCTTCGCATTTTCCCCGTCTTTTTGTGGCCATCCGCCCGGGCTTTGCGTCTACTGTTGCCGATGTCACTCTCACAACAAGACGGCCCCGTCATCCTGGTTGATCCGCATCCCCGGCGGATCGAACGCATTTTTGACGAGCCCACCAAGCGTCGCCTGGAAAAACTTGGCCGCGTGATCTGGCACGACGGATCGCCCGCCTCCGCTGAACATATCGACCGGTACCTCCCGCAGACTATAGCTTTAATCGGACAGTCGCCGCTCGACAAGGCTCGCCTCGATCGTGCGCCGCAGTTGCGAGCGGTGTTTAACGTCGAGAGCAATTTCCTGCCGAACATCGATTATACCGAGTGCCACCGGCGAGGGATTCCGGTGCTCTCCACCGCGCCGGTCTATGCACGTCCGGTCGCCGAATTGGCGCTCGCAATGGCGATTTCTCTCGCGCGACGCATGCACGAGGCCGATGCGGCGTTGCGGATCGGCAAGGAATTTAAGGGCGACAATCACGACTCATTTCTCTTGCACGGCAAGCCGCTCGCTCTGGTGGGATTCGGCAATCTCGGCCGCGCCTTGCTGCCGCTGCTGCGGCCGTTCACACGGGAAATACTCATCCACGATCCGTGGGTGCAGTCCTCCGTGCTGCGGGAAATGGACGTGATCACGGCCTCACTTGACGAATGTTTCACCCGCGCGCGGGTGGTTTTTCTCCTGGCCGCGAACACCAGTGAAAACACCGGCAAGATCGGCGCGCGCCATTTTGCGAGCATGACGCCCGGCAGCGTCGTCATTCTCGCCAGCCGTGCGGCGCTCGTGAATTTCCCGGAACTCCTCGCTGCCGCGCGCAGCGGACAAATCCGCGCGGGCATCGATGTCTGGCCTGAAGAACCGATCCCAGCAGATGAGCCGGGTCGCACCACACCCAATACTTTGTTGCAAGCCCACCGCCTCGGCAGCGTGCCCGAGATTCAACCGTTGATCGGCCAACTCGTCGTCGACGATTTGGAAGCCATCATCGCCGGTCTCGCACCCCAGCGCTGCCAGCGTGCCGTCCTTGAAACCGTGACCAAACTCCGCAGCATCCCGGTCGGGGCGTGGTCGCTGAGTGACACGACGCGCAAACCGTAGCTCGATTTTTTTCTTACAGGAGGCAACAGAGGGCGCAGAGAATCAATCTTATCCCAGTCTGTGTCTCCGTTATCTCTGTTTCCTCCTGTGCAAATTTATTTTTTATGAAAATTCTCTTTATCGGCGGCTCGGGTGTGATCAGCCGTGCTGTTACCCTGCAAACCATCGCGGCGGGTCATGAACTCTGGCTGTTGAATCGCGGGCAGCACCGTCCTGTCGAGGGCGCCCGGATGCTCGTCGCGGACATGACCGATATCGGCAGCGCGCGCGCGGCACTCAGGGGGCAGACGTGGGACGTGGTCGTGCAATGGATTGCTTTTGCGCCGGCCGATATTCAGCGCGACCTTGAGCTGTTTCGCGGGAGCACCCGGCAATACATTTTCATCAGCTCGGCGAGCATCTATCAGAAACCGCCGGCCCCACCGTATCTGATTGCGGAGTCCACGCCGCGGGTGAATCCGCATTGGGATTATTCGCGGAAGAAAATCGGCTGCGAGCTTGAGCTCGAGGCGGCGCATCAAGCGACGGGCTTTCCTTATACTATCGTTCGTCCTTCACTCACGTACGGCGACGATCAAATCCCACTCGTGCTCAACGCGTGGCAGCAACCGTGGACCGCAATCGATCGGATGCGTCGCGGAGCGCCACTGATCATTCCTGGGGATGGCAGCTCTTTGTGGACGATCACGCACAACAGCGATTTCGCCCAGGGTCTGATTGGGTTGTTTGGCCAGTCGGCGGCGCTCGGTCAGGCGTTTCACATCACGTCCGACGAAGCGCTCACGTGGAATCAGATTTTCGCCCTCACTGCCGGGGCCGCGGGAGTGACCGCGCCGAAGTTTGTGCACATGGCGTCGGATTTCATCATCGCGTGCGTGCCGACGGTGGAAGGCACATTATTGGGTGACAAAGCGGTGTCGTCGGTCTTCGACAACTCCAAGCTTAAGCGCCTCGTGCCTGGGTTCGCCGCCAAAACACCTTTTGCCACCGGCATTCGCCGTACCCTCGCGTGGTTCGAAGCCGATCCCGCCCGTCAGCAAATTGACGCCGAGATGAACCGCCGCTGGGACAAGCTCATTGCTTGCTACGACCGTGGGCTCGCTCAGGCGAAAGCGGAATTCGCGAACGACTGAGAGCATCTGAAAGTTGCCGGCAGTAGGGCGGATTATCCCTGATCCGCCGGGTTTGGAAGGGCATGCGTTCATCGTGCCGGCGCGTTAAGGATAACGCGCCCTACCTTTGGGACTCCATTAAGATCAGGCATACGGAACTGGGCTGCGGTCGTTCATTTCATCCTAAGTTCCTCAGATCAACAGACCGGTTTAACCACGGATTCCACAGATCCACACGGATGCAGAAATAATTCAGGCAGGAATTTCGATTCAAATTCATTCACCTGCGATGTGAGGTTTCACTGATCGGTGTTTGATTGGGTATCCGTGTCCATCTGTGAAATCCGTGGTTTCAACTGCGTTATTGAGGTTCATATCAGTGCCTCAACACTCCGACCGGCACACAGGTTTTCGTCTGGCCTCGCGGAAAGAACGGAAAATTCTTCAAGCCATGGCCCACGTTCCCGGTTTGCGCAGTTGTTACGCGAAGGTTGGCCGTCTCGTTTATTTCGGCCGCATGCTCGATAAGATCCGCCTTTGTGCGACGGGAAAACTGCCAGCCGAGTATCAAAAGAATCTCGGTGATGAGCAGTTCTTTGTCCTCGACGGTCGCTGCTGTCGCTTCCTCGGCATACGCTACGTCGAGCTCCGTGAGCGCACTCTGGCCGGCGGCACGGACGAAGAAGTGCTCGCTTGGGTTCACACCCGCGGCACGGTGCGGACTGACGAGGATTGCCATATGTGGAACCGCTTCATCGTGAAACTCGGCTGGCGTGACGAGCGCTCCGCTGTCCTGCCGCAACGCATCGCCGACAGCGGCCTGAACGGCAAGCCCATCGAGACCCTCATCGACCACATCGAATTTGACGAAGGCCGCGACCCCGTCGCCACGAGAGCTTGGGATTCAGTCTGACCACGGGCTTGCCACGATTTTTCTGGCAGAGAGCCCGTGGCGCCTAAGGGATCGTAACGCACCCGCGCTCTTGCTGCATTCGTGGTCGACAGCTTTTGAGTAGCGCTACTCCGCCGCGACTCATTTCTGCGGCTCGACGAGAATTCTGCCGGCCGCCGCCACGCTCAGAGCCGGCGTGTGGTTACCGTTTTTCTTTAACGTCACGAGACCAGCGGCGAGATTGCGGCCGGCGACGCGGACGTCCGCGCCGGGGACCAATCCATTTTGTTCGGCAAACTGCAGAAATTCTGCGGATTGCTCCGTCACGCGCACCACGCGCAGTGGCTTGTCGAGCGCACACGTGGCGAGCGTCGCGTAAACCTGTGAACTGAGTTTTCCCTGACGGCTCGGAATCGGGTCGCCATGCGGATCGACTGTGGGGTGCCCGAGCAGCGCGTCGAGCCGATCAAGCACCTCGTCCGAGATGGCATGTTCAAGCTTCTCCGCTTCCGCGTGCACTTTCGCCCAGTCCATTTTAAGCACATCGACCAGGAACGTTTCAACGAGGCGATGCTTCCGGAGAACGTTGAGCGCCACCCGCCGGCCCTGAGTTGTCAGCTTCACCCCGTGACGCGGCTGATGCTCCACCAGCCCTTCATCGGCCATGCTCTTTACCATCGTGGTGGCGGTGCCGGGCACGACGGCCATCGCCGAGGCCAACGCGCCCATTGGGACAAGATCTTCGCGATCCTCTGAAAGCAGCAAAACGTGTTTGAGATAATTTTCGACCGTGCTCGTCGCCATAGCCCTCCTGATAAGGACATGACTGTTCGAAGCAACCCAAACATTTATTTTGACTAATCAAAATCACCACCGCAGAACGCTCGTCAACCACCTATGAACAGTCTTCGCTCTTTTCTCTTCCACATCGCATCACTACTCGCGGCGCTGACCGCCGTTGGAAACGGTATCGCTGCTGAAGCCCCCGGGAAGGGAATCGCGAACAAGAGCGCTTATACGCTCTTCAATCCCACGCCCACGGATTTGATGCGCGACCTTTCGACTGACCGTCCGGACCAAACGGAGAGTCCCTACACCGTCGATGCCGGGCACTTCCAGTTGGAAATGGACATCGTGAATTATACCTCCGATCGCGACACCGAAGGCGGGACAAGCGTGCGAAGCCGGGCATGGGCTTTCGCTCCCGTGAATTTTAAGCTGGGCCTGCTCAACAACGTTGACCTGCAATTGATGATCGATCCCCAGGTCCGCGTAGAGGTCGAGGACCGCGTCGCGCACACGACTTGGAAAGCATCGGGGTTCGGCGACGTGACCACCCGGCTCAAAGTGAATTTGTGGGGCAACGATGGCGGCAAGACCGCGCTCGCGCTCATGCCGTTTGTGAAGTGGCCGTTGTCCGCATCCAGTTTGCGAAACGGCAAAACCGAAGGAGGTCTCATTGTCCCGCTGGCGATTGAACTCGCAGAAGGGTGGGGCTTGGGCCTCATGACGGAACTCGATATCGTCCGTAATGAAGCGAATAGCGGCTATGACCGGGAATGGGTGAACTCCATTACGCTCGGCCATGATCTCACGGATAAAGCCGGCTGTTACGTGGAATTCGTCGCTGTCACCGGCAACGCACCCGGTTTCAGATGGACCGGACAACTGGACATCGGGTTCACCTATACGATCAAGGCAAACGTGCAGCTCGACGCCGGCTGCAATTTTGGCGTCACCAAGTCCGCTCCGGACTACCAACCGTTCGTCGGCATCTCCTACCGCCACTGATTTTTTCCATGAAACTCATGTCATCTTTGTTTCGTTCCCGGTTGCTGCGTTCGTGTTGTTCGTCGTGGTGATGCTCGCACCCGCGGGCGCTTTTGCGGGAAGAAACGCATCGTCACGGGATTCACCACTATTCAGGGATGAGTTTGATGAAGCTTCAGGTGTTTTGACTTTCACTGCCAGTCGCAGGTGTGGCCCCTTCCCTGTATCGGGAGGGTGTTTGAGATGGCTCAAGGTTTCGCGAATTCCAGCAAGCCTGCGTGTAGCATTCGCACAACTTCGGCCATGCGGCGGTAGTCGAGTGTATCGTAGGTATCGGTGGGCTGATGGTACCGCGGATTCCGCAGAAAAGCGGTGTCGGTGATCATGAGGGCGGGGAAACCCTCCGCCCAATAGTTGCGATGGTCGGAGAAATCGATCGCCGGTACGAATGACGGAGCGGCGATCGATACCACCGGTAAATTGGCGGTGCCAATGCATGCCCGCTTGAACGAGCCGACCACCGCCCGCTGGTTCCACCGGCCGACAATCGCGATGAAGTTTCCTCGTGACGGATACACCAGATTCATCATTGGTCCGGGATAGGATTGGCTTCCGCGTTCGTCCTGAAAGCAGCCGATCATCTCCAACGACAGCATCAACGCGACCTGGGTATGTTGTTCTCTCAAACTCCGCGCGTGGACTGCGCTGCCCATGTACGGTCCAGCGAAGAACGGCGGCTCCTCCAAGTTGTAAGCCACCAACTCAAAATGAGCCGGCAATGATTTTTCTTTTCCGAGCAGCGACGCCAGTTCCAACAAGCCTGCGACACCACTCGCATTGTCGTCAGCTCCCGGTTGCACTCCACAGGAATCAAAATGGGCGCCGATCACATAGCGACCTCCTTCCTCCGGGCCAAAGTGTGCGACTACATTCTGATATGAACCGGAGGGCGTAGCGATCTCCTGTGTCACCACCCGCCCACCCGCCTCCCGTAAATGGGCGGCGATGTAAGCGATGGCCTTCGCCTGATTTTCGCGAGCCAGGGCGTGTCGCGGATAGCACGTTTCACTCAGGAAACGGACGTGTCCTTCCAGCTTGGACGGCTCGACGACCGCCGCAGAAAGAGGCTGCGCGCCCCAGACCGGTTGGCGAATCACCCAGCCAACGATGACAATGAAGATCAATACTGCCGCCGCGATCCGCAGCCCGCTCTTTATCCACGGTCGCGTTTGAACGCTCATTTAAATTGATGCTCAAGCCCGATTCTAACGTAGCAACCCCAAACCGAGATCACCGGTCCTTCGGGAACCCGGGAACGCCGAGTCCTAGCTCGGCATCATCGGCCGATAGCCCGGGTGGGAGCTGGAACCTCAAAACAATTTTTGTATCGTACTGACGTTTCCGGGGTAGGGAGTGACCGCTGGGCGCGCCACTCTGCGGACCGGCAGAACACTTCAGGAAGGACGTATCTCCTGAAGGCGAATGGATGAAAAATGAAAGAACACGGCGGATTAGGGCATAATCCGCCGTGGCCGTAGATGTCGCGAGCGCGGTTGCGCCACTAATTCAGATGACCAGTATGAGATGATTTGGGTTGAAGGAGATCATTTCACTGGAGCCGTTGCCGGAGGGTCTCGGCGGCTTGATGCAGGGCGGCGCGGGTCGAAGGCACCTGTGCAAGCGCGTTGAGCAGGCCGAAGTCGTGGATCGTGCCGCTGTAGCGCGCGGCAACGACCTCCACCCCCGCCGCCTGAAGTTTCCGGGCGAATGCTTCACCTTCATCGCGAAGGACGTCGAACTCGGCCGTCTGGATGAGCGCAGGCGGAAGGCCCTTGAGTTGTGCAGGAGTCGCCAACAGGGGAGAGGCGTGGATCTCCTGTCGCTCGGTTGGGCTGACGGTGTAGTTGTCCCAGAACCATTGCATCATTGGGCGGGTAAGGAAGTGGCCTTGGGCAAACTGCGAGTAGGAATCGTTTTCAAAATGAGCGTCCGTGACCGGCCAGAAGAGAATTTGAGCGCGCAGCGCGGGACCTCCGCGCTCCTTCGCCATCAAGCTGACAACGGCCGCCATGTTTCCACCGACGCTGTTGCCCACCACAGCCAGCCGGGAGCCATCGACGCCAATCTCTGCGCCGTTCCCTGCGACCCATTTCGTGGCCGCGTACGCTTCCTCGATCGCGACAGGATACCGCGCTTCTGGCGATGGTGTGTAATTTACGAACACGGCAACCGCCCCGGAATCAGCCACGAGGTCTCTTACGAATCGTTCGTGGGTCGGAAAATCCCCGAGCACCCAGCCGCCGCCGTGGAAGAACATAAACGCGGGCAGCGTGCCTTTTACGCCGGCAGGACGGACGATGGTGAGCGAGACCGTGCGACTGTCGGTAGTGATCTGTCTGTGTGTGATGTCTGCCGGCGGCAGGGTGAGGGCGACACCCGCCTGTGCGCCGACGAGTACCGCGCGCGCTTCCTCGGTGGTGAGCTGCTCAAGCGGCTTTCCGGGACCGCTGTGTACGGCCTGCAGGAAAAGCTGGGTTGTTGGCTCGACGCCGGAGCTTCCGATGTTGGCAGATGCCGCGGCGGCGCTCGCGATTAGTGCTACGGAGCTGAGGGAGGATTTCATGAGTTTCATTGGATTGGTTTACGAAGGGTTGGAGGTTGCGGTTTTGTAATAATAGATTGCATACAACTTATTCGTTTCAAATTGACCGCCGGTCAATATTATATTGTATGCAACCTAATTTGACACATGTTAGACAGCATCTTAGGTTGCAGAAAATTTCCCGCTCATGCCTTCGCGTCCCTCCATCTCCCTCGACAACTTTCTTTGCCTCGATCTCTACGCGACATCCCGCGCGGTAATGAAAGCCTACACCCCGATCCTTGCCCCGCTCGGGCTTACTTATCCGCAATACCTCGTAATGGTCGCGCTCTGGGAAGCCGAACCGCTCCAGGTAAATGAACTCGCCGAACGCCTGAGTCTCGACTCGGGCACACTCTCACCGTTGTTGAAGCGACTTGAAGCGGCGGGTCTGCTCGGTCGCAATCGCAGTCAGGAAGATGAAAGAACTGTGAGTATCGCGCTGACTGCGGCCGGGCGCGCCTTAAAGAAAAAGGCTCCGGAAATTGCCAATCATATTAGCGAGCGCTTCGGATTGGCCCCTGCGGAGATGACGCCGCTCAAAAAAACATTACGAGCGATCAAGGAACGGATGGATCCAGCTTAAGGTGACTGTTGCGGCGGGGAGGTCCGATTGATCTGCGGCCGATTAGGGAGTGTTTTCAAACCGAGTTTGTCATTCTGAGCGCAGTGAAGAATCCACGTCATCGTACATGACATCACTCTCGAATGCATGGATTCTTCGCTGCGCTCAGAATGACAGGATGTGGAAATTGGAGTGTTTGAAAACGCTCCGTAGTCGTTCATCACCGTTTCGACGGTTGCGAAATTTGCCTGCTCGCCAGATGGGTTTGGCATCCCCTCCGCTCCATGCGCATCCCGTTCGTTGTGTTTTGCCTCGTCTCAGTTTCGCAGCTGCATGCCGCACCCGTCGACGGATGCCACGTTTCGCTCAGGAAACGCCGAAACCCTCGCAGTTAATCGATACAAGCAAAGTGTAGGGCGACATCGCAACGTCGGTAGTATATGTTTCTCAGGAATCGCTCCCCATGAGATTTTTCTACCCGGCCCTCATCTGCATCCACATCACCCTCGCGGCATCGGTCTTTGGCGCTACTGCGAAAAGCCCGGCACTCGAGCCCGAACTTCTGGACGCGACCTTGGCCACCGCCAAGGCCCAGTACTCCGGGATGCTCAAGCATCTGGAAGGGAGGGAGGGGCAGCCGCGCACACTCGAAAACGGCACGATAAAACTGGTCAAGGCGACCGACTGGACGAGCGGCTTTTTCCCGGGCGCGCTTTGGTATTTGTTCGAGGCCACTGGAGAACGGAAATGGCGGGACGCGGCGGCGCGCTACACCGACCAGCTTGAGGTGGCGAAAAACAATACGAGCACACATGACGTTGGCTTTATTCTTAATTGCAGTTACGGCAATGGTCTGCGGCTCACCGGCAATCCGCAGTACCGCGAGGTCCTGCGAAAGGGCGCCGGGTCGCTGAGTACGCGCTTCAAGCCGGAGGTCGGTTGTATTCAATCCTGGCCCACCGGGCGGCGCGGTTGGTCCTATCCTGTCATCATCGATAATATGATGAACCTGGAGCTGCTCGCTTGGGCGGCGCGGGATACAGGGGATGAAAAATTCCGCGTAATTGCCGTCTCGCATGCGGATACCACGTTGAAGAACCACTTCCGCCCCGATGGCAGCAGCTTTCACGTTGTCGATTACGATCCGGCGACTGGCGCGGTTAAAACCAGACAGACCCACCAGGGCGCGGCTGATGGTTCGTCCTGGGCGCGTGGCCAGGCGTGGGGGCTGTATGGATACACGATGATGTATCGCGAAACCTCGAAACCGGAATATCTCACGCACGCGCGCAAGATTGCCGCGTTCATGATGAACCATCCGCATATGCCGGCGGACAAGGTGCCGTACTGGGATTTTGATGCGCCCGGCATTCCTGACGCTCCGCGCGATTCTTCCGCCGCAGCGATCATGAGTTCGGCCCTGTTTGAGCTGAGTAAATTTTCGCCGGCAGAGGACGCGTTGCGTTACCGTGCGTTTGCGGCCGACCAGTTGCGCAGTCTCGCCTCGCCCGCCTATCTCGCGAAGGTCGGACAAAACGGCAATTTCATCCTGTTGCACGCGACGGGAAATTTACCCTCACAGAGCGAGATTGATGTGCCGATCAATTACGCGGATTATTATTTTCTCGAAGCCCTGCTGCGCTACAAGGCCTCTTTGGTTCAGCGGGATTAAGCATACCCGGCTCGAGGAGCGAATGTGTAATAAGATCGTGTCCAGCCGTCAGAGGGCGCTACGCGCACGAGGCCTTGCCGGGCATGCAGGGCCGGGTGTTTTCGTTCCTTAGTAGCACGTAGCTGGAAACGGACGATTGATTACGCGGGTCGATCGCTCAGTATAGTTTCGGCGGTTGCGGAATTTCCGCTGTCGCATAATATCCCCAGTAACTCGTCCGTGCCATGCGTGCCCCGTTCGCTGTGTTCTGCCTCATTATCGTGCCTCTGCTCCGCGGTGCGCCTGGCGACGACGTGGAATCGTTCGATACGTGTGAAAGCATTGTCGCGAACTTCCGCGCGTTTCACGGCGACACCTTTCCACATGACAAATGGAAATGCGAGAATGGCGTGCTTCATAGTGTGAAGGGCCAGCGCGTCGACCTCGTGACGCGCGGCGAGTACGAGGACTTTGAACTGGAACTCGAGTGGAAGGTCGCATTCGGTGCCAACAGCGGGATCATGTACGGTGTGAGCGAGGCGGGCACCGACACCTATTGGTCGGGGCCCGAAATGCAGATCAACGACGACCCGAACCACTCCGACGGTCTCCAACCGAAAACATCGGCGGGTGGTCTTTACGATCTCATCGGCCCGAGCCGGCGCGATACGTTGAAACCGACCGGCGAATACAATCAGGTTCGCCTCGTCTGTCGGGGCGGACACATCGAGCACTGGCAGAACGGCGTGAAGGTTGTCGCTTACGAATGGAGCAGCCCCGAGATTCGCGCGCTGATTGGCGAAACGAAATTTTCCAACGCCCCGCTTTTCATGAAGAGCCGCCGGGGCCGCATCGCTCTGCAGAGCGAGGGCGACGAGGTGTGCTTCCGCCGCATTCGCATCCGGCGGCTCACTCCGACCGCTGACCCTTCCCATCGAAAACCGCCAGCGGAAACAGAACCCACTACAGATCGTCGAGATCATTGAGTCTCGCGACGACCAGACGATTTTAAGCAACCCCGATCCCGCCATGAAAAATCCCGGCGTTTCCTTCTCCCGCTCGATGACCCGCCGCACATTTGTTCGAGCTTCCGCTGCTGCGGCCGCCTTGGCGACCCTGCCGCGCCAGGTACGCGCCGGTATCAGTGCCAACGAAAAGCTCAACATTGCCGCAGTGGGGATCGGCGGTCAGGGCGCCGCCGACCTCGGGATGCATGCCGCGAACAACATCGTCGCGCTCTGCGACGTCGACGCGGACTACGCGGCGCGCACGTTTAATGACTTTCCTCGCGCCAAGCGGTACACGGATTTCCGCGTGATGTTCGATCAGCAGAAGGATATCGACGCCGTCATCGTGGCGACCCCGGACCACCTGCACGCGATCGTGACGATGACCGCGCTCAAGCACGGGAAACACGTTTACTGCGAGAAGCCGCTCACGCGTACAGTGCAGGAGTCGCGTATGATCGCCGCCGTCGCGCGCGAAGCGAAGGTTGCGACGCAGATGGGCAATCAGGGGATGCAATACGACGGAAATCGCCAACTCGATGGATGGATCCAAGGCGGCGCGATCGGCGCCGTTCGCGAGGTGCATGTGTGGTCCGACCGACCCACGCAGCGCGGCAAAGGACCGCTCTGGTGGCCACAGGGCGTTGAGCGGCCGACCGATACGCCGCCGGTGCCGGCGACGCTCGATTGGGACAAGTGGCTCGGGCCGGCCCCATTCCGCCCGTACCATTCCGCCTATGCGCCGTTTCGCTGGCGCGGCTGGTGGGATTTTGGCTCGGGCGGCCTTGGCGACATGGGCATCCACAATCTGGCGCCAGTTTTTCACGCACTGAAGCTCGGTGCACCGGAAAGCGTCAGCGGCAGCTCGACCACACAGGTGAGCGATAGCGTGCCGCTCGCCTCGCTCGTGCACTACCGGTTTCCGGCACGCGGCGAGATGCCGCCCGTGACGCTGCATTGGTACGACGGTGGTCTGCTGCCCGCGCGTCCCGATGAACTTGAGTCCGGCAACGAGCTCGATCCCGAGGACGGCGCGCTGTTCATCGGCGACAAGGGGAAGCTCCTTGTCGAAGGCTGGGGCGGCGAACACCCGCGCATCCTTGCCGGCGGTAAAGAACGCTACCGTCGGCCTGCATCAGACGGGACTGCGCTGCAGCGGCACCACGACGACTGGGTCGCCGCATGTAAGACCGGCTCGGCCACAAAATCCAATTTCGCTTTCGCCGGGCCCCTGACGGAAGCTGTGCTGCTCGGTGCGTTGTGCATCCGCAACGGCGGGAAGAAACTCCTCTGGGAGAGTGACGCTCTGAAAATTACGAATGACGCCCGTGCCCACAGTCTTCTGCACTATCCTTATCGCGACGGCTGGAAGCTGTAGGTAAGGAAATGAAAATGGGTGGATGATCGGCGATAATTAATCGCGGAAGTACCGAGAGTGTTTTCAGATCTCTGCGTCAGCTATTCATGTCATTCTGAGCATCGCGAAGAATCCATGGGTGCGCAGGGAAGTCGCGTTCGAAGCCATGGATGTAATACCGGCCTGCTGGCTGGAGCGCTTTAATAAAATTGTAGCCGGGGGCGCTGACCCCGGAGTCTGCGGTTGTGTCCCGGCCGGGTCAGCACCCCCAGCTACAACAGGAAAATCCGGCCACAGTTTTTATGAAAATACTCCAGACTTCACTGCATTCATAATGACAAACCAAGTTTGAAGACTCCCCAGCGTTCCTCACAGATGCTCTTCGTAGGTAATGTCGATCTTGGCGGCGAAGGCCTTTTTCCGGGCGGCACCCTGGAAGCGGATGCTGTGCGTGAGCTCGTCGTAGACGTATCCGTTTTGCGGATCAGGAGAAACTTCTTCACCATCGACCAACACGCGAAGGCTCTTTTTGTAGAAACTCGCTCCGCTCTGAACTGGCTCAAGCGCGACGGCGACAGTATCGGCAATGCGATCGCCGAGCGCGGCCAGCGGTCCTGAAAAATCGCTTTCAATATTCAGCACGGTACCGCCCGTGAGTTCGGCGGCGCGCCGATGCGAAACATTATTCGGTGAAACCACCGCCTCGATTTCGAGCTTTCCGCGTTTGTTGCCTTTCACGATGATGAAGGGACGCAGCACCCAGTAATTGATGTACCCGTCAAGCGTCTGGCGTTTTTCCGGATTGCGGGCGTTGTACTGGTTGAGCAGATCGGGAAGTTTTCCGTCTTCGATCCACTGGGCTTCACGGGTGCCGTCCTTGTTGTCCTTCCAGGTGGCCATGCGGGTCTCTTCTTCGTCCATGAAGAATACCACAATCGTGGTGGCATCGGGTCGCAGGAAGATATGCTGCTTGTTATAGTAACCCGCGACAAAGTTATAAACGGAAGTGAACGCGGTGCGGTTGCTGTCCCCATTGGTGCCAACTTTCACGAGCTCGCCAAAAATACTGTCAGGCGTCTTCGGCGTGATCCACGGCTGCTCCATGAGCGGGAGCGTGACGAGTGTGCCATTGCTGGCGACGCGCTTGGTGATTTGCTTCGGCCGGTCGTTGCGGTCGAGCACCGGATTGCCCGCAGGATCGAGTTGAACGGAGCGAACTTCCTTGAAGTAAGATTGATCCTCGGAGCGACGCCCCACCTCTGCGTTAACAAAGTCGGTGGTCAGCACCCCGATGCGGTAGTCGAGATCGCGCTCGTGGAAGAGCTGGCGGAAACGGTTCAGATTGGTGGCGATGCGGCTTTGGTGCGCGGCCATCGAAGGCGAATTGTTGATGACGAATACCAGATCGACCTCGCGGCTGCGGGAGCGATCGACCGCGACGTGCTTGGAATGGCGGATCGGCTCCACCTTGACTACGACCACGCTGTCCATGCCGAACCGCGGGTTGGCTTCATCGACCGTATAGTAATTAAAATGATCTTCGCCGATGAAACCTGGATTGGGCGCGTAGGTGAGCTGGCCGGTGGCGCGATCGAGTCGGACGGTACCGTTTTGCGGTTTCGCTTTATCGTCGAGCAGGTATGACACTTTCGGTTCGGCGATGCCGACGCGGTCTTCCGGCTTGAGGAAATCCTCGTGGCTGGGGACTTTTTGCGTGACCGGCTGGTTGGGGCGGGTGATGAGCGAGAGTTCATGGGCTTTCACGGTGTGCTCGCGGGTGCCGCTGACCTGGACTTTGTCCAACTCCAACACCTCAGGCTTCACGGTGATCACGACCGTATTTTTAAAAACCAGGCCCGTCGTTTCGTTACGCACGCTGTAGCTGAAGGAATCATCGCCCGCGTAATCCGCCTCCGACCGGTATGCAAAATATCCGGTGCGGGATGTCTTATTGGCGAAGAAATCCGTCCCTTCGTCGCCGCCGGCCAATCCGACGCGACCGTGCTGCGGCTCCGCGGTAATCGTAAAGAACAATTCGTTGCCGGCGTCAGCGCTGAGAATTTCCGGTGCGACGAAAAGTTGCCCATGTGCACCACCATCCGCGGCCGCGAGCTCCATCGGTTTCTTCGAGACAATCGGCTCCGGCTCGTTGAGTGCGGCATTGCCCGCAACAGCTGAATCGCTCCCCGCGGATACGGGTGCGTCTGCCGCGAAAGCCGGCGTCAGTGCCAGCATTAACACAAAGGAGAGAACGCCCAGCCAGGCGTGAGCAGTGAATTTACAAATTGAGGTGAAAGAGGCGATGCGGCGCATAGTATCTAAGTCAGTCGTGCCACCGTTGGGTTCCGTCAAGCTGATGGTGAAATAGAAGCGAAAGAGGCAACATTAAGGATAGTAGCTGCTTTAAGGTTATATTTGGTTGCGAAGAAGGAGACGAATCCAAGCGGTGGATTCTATAAGATGCAATGTCATCGGGCCGTTCCCGTTGCGCCGCCGGTTTTGCTACGCAGTCTTGCCATTGGGTTAATCTCCGGCTTTTAAGTCAGCCACGGGCCAAACAAATATTTTCATGAAAATACGCGGAGTCGAAGGCATGTCGCCGGAAAACATTCGGGACGAAGTCAATCGTGGCGGTCGGCTGGTAATCTATACTTACTGCGTGTCGATCCTGGTAATGACATTTAAGCGGCCGACTGATATCCGGCTGATCAAAGCCGGCCACAATCCGGCGGCAAATGGTTTACCGTACGTGTTCGTCTCCCTCCTTTTCGGTTGGTGGGGATTTCCGTGGGGCCCGATTTATACGATCGAGTGTATTTACCGAAATTTGTGCGGCGGCATTGATGTGACTGGGGACGTGCTGCGACAAATTCTTCCCGCGGGAACCGTGGCAACTCCCGAAGTTGGCGCGAAAACTTCAAATGCGCCTGCCTTTGCCTCGGCGGCGCCTCCCAAAAGATTCGATTTCAAGATCGCCGCGTATCTTCTCGGTGCCGTCTGTGCCGTGGCAGCGTTGGGAATCACCGTCTATTGTTACCAAAAGCAGCATGCGCTTTCCGTGGTGTTGGCCTCTGGTTTGGACCGACCTTACAATGTTACGCTGAACGGCGAATCCCACACACTTCAGCCATTTCAAACGGAGACCTTGGAGCTGCCGGAAGGCGATTTCGTTCTCGCGGACGCGCCCGGAGGACACGTGGTTGGAGGCGAGCAGAAATTTAATTTTTCCCTCCCGTTTTATTCCCATCTGGACACCGATCGTGTGGCGATCATCAACCCCGACCGTTCCGCAATCCTGGTGAGTGCTGAGGTTCCTTATTACAGCAGCACCAGCAGACCGCCAGCGGATGAAAACGCGGTTTCGAGCTTCCTCACCAGTCAGCTGACTTATTTTGTTTCGAAGCCCGATTTCGTCTTCGTCACTCCGGACCAAAACATTTCCATGCCTTCCGGCACCACAAGGCTGGTCAAGACGCGCCTCGACATCATCCGGAAGCCCAATCTTCCCTCCATCCTGGAAACCTTGACGGAAAAGTCGGGCTATCCCGCCATGCGGGACTACCTGATGCAGCTCGCGAGACACCGAACGGACGAATCATTGCTGTCCGCCGCATTGCAGGCGTTGAAACCGGAAGATCAAAAAACTTTTTTCAAATTACATCTGGGCGACCGTCCGGTGTTGGTGGATTGGCACCGCTACTATCAGAGTCAGATGGAAACCATTCAACCGGACCATGACTTGACGGCGGAATATCGCGCCTATTTGCAGGCGGATCCCGGAAGCGGAGCCCTGACCTATCTGTTGGCGCGCGAAATCGATGATCCTGTCGAGCAAGGCAGGATGTGGCACGCGGCCCTGGCGGCGACTCCTCCCTGCTTTTATGCGTACGGTGCGATTGGATTCGATGCCTTAAGCGAAGGACGCTTTGCCGAGGCTGACGCCGCCTATCAATCTTCCTTTCAAAATGGGATTTCCACGCTCTCGCTCGATCATTTTCGCCGGCGGGCTCTCTTTGCCCTCGGTAAGTATCGCGAAATTCTGACAGAACTCGCCGCTGCGCGAAAAGCAGCACCGCACGATATGTCCCTCGTTGAGGAAGAAATCCAGGTTACCTATGCGCTGGCTCACGACAAAAGTTCGGCCGTAAAGATCAAGGACAGTTATCTTGCAGTATATAAAGCGAGCAAACCCGCGGAAAAAGACCTGGCTGATGCGGACGCGTTTCTCCAGTCAGGCATCGCTTATCTGGAAGGGGATTTGCCGGCGTACACCGGTTTAATGTCACGGTTTGATTTTCCGTTTTACCGGTTCAGGGCAGCGTTTACGGCCGGGTCACTTAAGGATGCAGCCAAGGTGGTTTCCGAGTCAGATGCTGATGGCGAGCTCTTGTTGTACCTGCTCGCGCATCGAACGGGGGATGTTGCGGCCGCCGACCTTCACTTCAAGGCGGCGCACAAGGCGATGAAAAACAAGGATCGGGATTTTAGGCAAATCGCCGGCCTGTTGGACACGGGAAAACCGGACGCCTCCACCATTTGCAGTCTGCATATCAACATTGAAAGCAAACGGATTCTGCTCACGGCCTTGGGAGTGAAGTGGCCGGCAGACCGGGAGACCTATTTCGGCCTGGCGAAGAAACTCAATTTCAACACCGATTTCCCGCATCAGTTTCTTCGGAGTATTCTCACGCCGTGATCTGTGCGGAATGCTGGATGCAAGGGGACTGTTCCCACGATACTCGAAATTGAAATGCGGGATTCCGGGCTCTGCGTTGATACGAAAGCCGACCCACGAGGACGCGGTTTTCTACTCCTTCTGCGAAACACGTCCGGTGTGCGTAGCAGGCCGTTCGAGCCATTCTTTTTCGTTCCGATGTCCGATGGAGCAACCCTCTGCCTCGTTTACAATGGCGACCAGCTCGCGGTAATCAGTCTTATTTTGGGCATAATAAAACCCGTAACTCTTCAGAATTACGGGCATTATTAAATTGGCGTCCCCACGGGGATTCGAAACGGGACGCGGCTCGCAAAACTAAGTCGCTAGAAATCGCGGACTTAGTTAATGGTTAATGTTTTAGAACAAGAAAGAAGATGCACACTTGAGAAGAAAAGTGAAGGCAAAAACAGAATTTTTGGCAACCTCTGGCAACCTTCCACTCCACGGGGCGATGACCCCGCGAGCACCCATCCCGCTCAATCATGCCACAGTCGGCGCAGTGAGAACTTCCATTCTCATCCAAGAATTGCCTGCTCGTTTTCAATCGGGCATGGTCATGCGTGTCCTCTTCTCAAAACGCCTCCAACGAAGCCGAGCTTCAAAGCCGGATCGAGGAAGCGCTGCGCGCCACGCTCCCTTTCCCGGCCCATAGGAGAGAAGCCCGTAATCCTTGCTAGCGTTAATCGACCACGTTAGTTATTAGCAATTCAATGATTCTTACCGGACATGCTATCCGCACAGCAGTTCGATCCCAGCGAATCACCATCGAGCCTTTTGACTCCAGACAGCTTAACCCAAACAGCTACAACTATCGATTGGGATCCCGGCTGTTGGATTGCGGCCCGAACGGGAACCGGGCGATTGACCTTCCGAAAAGCGGATTCGTTCTGCGGCCGGGTCGCGTATATCTGGGGACCACGCTCGAGGTAATCGGGAGCAGGGACTTTGTCACCCTTTTGCTGGGAAGATCCTCAATGGGCCGGCTCGGTTTGTTTTTAAATATCACGGCTGATCTGGGTCACCGAGGCGCAGAATCGAACTGGACTCTGGAGATCACTCCGGTGCATCCGCTGCGCGTTTACGCGGGAATGCTAATCGGGCAGGTATCCTTCTGGAGCACAAAAGTCCGAGGGAGTAGCCCTTATCTCGGCAGATATCAGGGGCACCTCAGGCCCACGCCGAATCGAGACCGCCGTCTCCGAACGTCGCCATGATCCTGAGCGGTGCAGAAATCCAGCAGGCCGTGCGAAAACGGGACATAGTGATCGATCCCTTTTATCCCGAGCAACTCAGTCCCAATTCATACGATTTCCGGCTCGGAAACCGATGTTGCGTTTACACATCCCGAGTTCTTGACGCGAAAAAGAAGAATGCGACCCGCACTTTCACGATCCCGAAGAGCGGGTTGGTGGTGAAGCCTCATCGAGTCTATTTGGTAAATGTGGCTGAGCGGATGGGCAGCCCTAGATACGTCCCCATTATCCGCGGGCGGTCTTCAGTTGGGCGCTTGGGCCTCTTTATCGATATCACGGCCGATCTGATCGACTTGGGATCGATCAATCAATGGACCCTGCAGCTGCATTGTGTCCAGCCGGTCCGCATATTTCCCGGCATGCTGATCGGCCAGGTGACTTTCTGGAAAACCTACGGACGCAGGAGCCACTACGCAGGCAAGTACGCCCGGCTGCCTAGCCCAGTGCCTTCTCAATCCTATCTCGATCCATGACCCCTACCACCCTGCCATCGCCTCCGGAGGATTTCTCGCACTTTTTCGACTCGCTGCATGGGCGTGTGCCTTTCGCTGAATTGCCCGAGGAATTTCTTCCTTCGCTTCGCGCGGCACTAAACTCGCCGATTCTCGACCGGCTGACACGCATCAGCCAGCTCGGCTACACGTCGCTGACATTCTTCTCAGCCACCCAAACTCGCTTTTCCCACTCTGTCGGCACCATGCTGACAATGAACAAGCTGACGACGCACCTGTGGGGTCGTAAGGCGCATGCCTCGGTTCCCGCCAAAATTCTGGCGGCGACGAAGCGTGCCTTCCCGGATTCTGACAGAATCGGCGGTGAGGCATCGACCAGCCTTCGGTGTCACCTGTTGCTTGCAGCCCTACTGCAGGATCTGGGCGAACTGCCCTTTCAGAAGGTCACGAGCCTGTATTTCAGCCCGACGGAGAAGGCAACCGCAGAGCTCGAATCCCAACCCCAGTTGATTGCAGCTAAACCACGCTCCTGGAGAAAAGGAAAAGACAAGTTCACGATTTTGTCCGTCATTGAACTTTTCAAAGAACCGGATTTCCACCAGTTCGACCTGTCGTTCCTTACATTCCTTATCACGGGGGAGCCGCCGCAAACCGCCTCGGAAGTGGTTGCCCTGAGGACCATGGTGGATGGGGCCATTGATGCCGACCGCTTGGACTACGTTTTTCGGGATGCCCAACTCACCATCGGCAGCATTACGGACTCGGATCGGGTGATCCGAAGCATCCTTTATTATGAAGGGAGCACCGTGGTGGTTAAGGATCCCCAACCGGCGGTGGACTTTTTTGCGACGAGGGCGCGACTGTGGACTTTCGTTTATGCTTCGCCCACCGTCCGGTTCAGGCAGGCGCTGCTGAAAGCGTTCCTTAGCGCCTGCTTCGCCGTAGAGCGAGGGATCGAAATGTTGAAAGATGCGGGAATGCCGCGCGAACTTAGCTTCCAAGCGTTCCTGAACATGGACGAACACTCATTCCTCACGGCGCTCCGTTCGATGGCCAGGAACCCCCGCTTGGGAGACATCGCCGCCTACGGGCGCGAAGCCCGATCGATCATGGTAAAAATTGTCACCCAATACGATTGCCGGGTGCTCGGCCGTGAGCGTCCGGCCGCAAGCGCAGCGCCGATCGCGCCGATTCCGATCCAACCCTCCGTCTTCTTCGACCTCCTCGCGGACCATGACGACGAGCACAAGCTTTATACCGCCGGTTCAGTGCAGGTCAGGCAGTGCATTCTCGACAAGCTCACCCAGCCGGTTCCCCTGGAAAGGACTGCCGGCGCGTTCGCCTCTCTGTTTCACAAGGACACGTCGGTGCCCCTGGTCCGCGAATCGTTCTTTCTATTTCTACCGGAAACCCGATCAGCCATTACCTACAAGGAAATTACCAGTGCGATGGACGCCGACCTTCCGCGGCTGGTGCGATCCCTCGAGGAAGAGGACATTCGTCGCGAACTGGTCGTGGCCGATGACACTTGGGTGCATGCGGGTAGTCGCAAGCGGATCGCAATCTCATGCTGCTTTCGCGACCGCCTGAAGATTATCCGCGTCGTGCGGGAGCTGGCCCGGCAAAAGGAACCCTACCGCGTGCTGCTCGACTCGCTCATCGGACTGGGCAACACTGCGCCGCAAAACAGCCGAGATTTGATAAAGGACGCGGACGCGGTATTCGTGTTGATGTCCTCGATCTATCTCAAGCGGTGGCTGGACGAGCCGGGAAGCAATATCGCAATCGAGGTCGAGGAAATCAGGAAAAAACCGAGGCAACGGAAGGTCGTTTTTCCGCTTGAGCCGTATACTTTGCTCGACGGCAAAGTTGGCGCGCGCTGGAACGAGCTGGATTCAAGCTACACGACGGCGCCAATCATGGTTGCCGATGAATTACAAAGCGGTGATGAACGCCTGCGCAAATTCGTGGAGGCAGCCTGCACTTTTGTGAACACGTAGCCCGGCATGAAACAGCGGAAAAGAAACCTGACGAGCGTCGGTGAAAAGCGAATCATCGCGGAATTTATTAAGCCTTACTTCAACGCCAGTGACAACGCCTTCGGAGTTGGGGACGACTGCGCGATGTTCAGAATCGGCGATGATGTTGTCCTGTTTTCAACAGATCGCGTGCCGGCCGATCTCACGGCATTCCGTCTCGGCTTTTTGAGTTATCGGGGAATGGGTGACTACTTGGCCCGATTAAACCTAAGTGATATTGCTGCCTGCGGCGGGCATCCGATCGGATTGCTGCTGAATCTGGGCCTCCCCGGCAGCCTTTCCTATTCCGCCATCCGGGAGATATGTCGCGGGTTCCGGAGCTGTGCCCGACGGCATTCAGTTGAGGTGCTCGGGGGCGATATCACCCAAGCAAGCGAGCTGAGTATCAGCGCGACGTCCATCGGTCGCACCAAGCGACGTGAGGTGTTGATGCGACGCGGCGCCCGCGCGGGAGACAGCATTTTTGTGAGCAGACCGCTGGGGATGACACCGAGCGCCTTTTCCGTCTTTAGTGGTCGCTTCCGTCTTGGGCGAACGGAAAGGGCTCGATTGGTTCGGCAGTTCACGCACATGGAACCGATGGTTAGCTTGGGACGCGCCTTGGTCCGGTCTCACATGTGTTCGTCGTGCATGGACAATACCGACGGAATTGGCCAGTCGCTAAGGGAACTAAGCGAGTTGTCCCGGGTGGCTTTTGTCGTCGACCCGCGCAAGCTAGTAACCCCTAAGTTGGTGGCCAAGGTTGCGAAGCTCACGGGGCATTCTGAAATGGAACTGATGTTTGGGGCAGGTGCTGATTTTTCATTGGTCGGAACTCTGAGAGGCGAATGGACTTCAGAGCGGGCGACGCGACGACTTCGCCATCCGGTGGAAATCATCGGGCGAATTGAGGGGGGTAAGGGGGTGTGGCTCGATAGTGTTAAGCGCACTGAGTTGCGCTTTGCGGGATGGAATTATTTCATGCGCACCTGATGCCACGGCAATCTAAGAAAACAACTTCAGCCGGAGGCCTGGTCATTCGAGAAACCGTTCGCGGACCGGAAGTATTGGTCGTCAAGCGAACACGCAATGTAGAGCCGAAATGGCAACCGGTCTTATGCCAATTGCCGAAGGGCAGGGTCGAGCCGGGGGAATCGCTCGAAACTACCGCTATTCGTGAAGTCCGGGAGGAAACAGGAATCAATCCCGAAATCACCGGGTTTATCGGAAAGGCAGCTTGGTCGTATGAACGGGACGGTGTTTTTTGGGCTGAAGAGGTTCATTATTTTCTCATGAGCCTAGCCTCCCCTAAGGCCTTTCAGAAAGATGACGAATTCGACAAGGTAGAATGGCTGCCCTTGAAGGCAGCAGCTCACGAACTTTCGTATCCCGAGGAAAAGAGACTCCTGAGCCTGATTGGAATCCCGAAGCCGTGAGTGGGAGGCAAAAATAGCCGTCAAATATCCGGGTGCTGATCCGCGACTTTTTGATTCAGGCCCAACTATTACAAGATGTGCACGCGAATGCGTCCAGCCGACAGCGGTGGCTCCCAGAAGATTGCGGAGCAGAGGCCCACTCCCGCTTCTCGCTTCCTGAGTCTAGCTCGCTCAATCATTTGGACCTCAAACGGGCAGTCCAAGCGGACCGCCCCGAAGAGCACCAGGGCAGCGTCTGCGTGCCGGTTATTCGCTATCCCTGCGATCCGCGCCTTCTTTCGAGCCCAAGCATCTTCGCATCCTGGGATTTGTTCATCGAGTTTCTCAAGACCATTGGTGCCGTAGGCGAGAATCTGGAGCGCAGCCGTAGAAAAATGCCGCGGTCGGACTCGTTCCAGAACGCCAATCAATTCCTCAAGACGCGCGGGTAACGGATAGGGTGGCTTCGCGATGGGGGTGCCGTGCTCCTCGGCGCGGTAGTAGTCATCCAAGGCCTCGGTGAAGCCGTCGAGTGCGACCTTGGTGTTATTGCGAACCATTTCATCCTCCCTGAAATACAGTCCCTGCGCCAAGAAATGTCCGAATAGGTCCAGCTCGTCTGACACGGTGATGGCTTCGTAAGAATTTACCTCCAAACGGCGGTCGAGGTAATGGAGGAAAACAGTGGGATGGGTGGTCATCTCGGCGATGACGCGAAGGTCGTTTAAACTGACCGCCCATGGCCACTCGACACCGGCAATCAGGCCGAGCTTTCGAATCGAGTGCAATTGGGTGGCAAGGCTGGCAAACTGTTCCCGTGTCACGGAAATCAGGAAATGCCGCTTATAATCGGCAAAGCGCAGTCGGAAGATTTCATGATTCGCCTCATCCAAGAATGGAACCTCGGCGGCGGACCGCATTAGCGTTAGTACGCGCAGTGCCTGAGTATACGCTTTGTCGAGGCTTGCAGTCAGGTCTTCACGCATCCTCTCCGGCGCTCCTCGTCTCGCTGCGTCAGACAGCCCCGACGCCTTAACCTCAACGATCAGGAGGCAATCGTCGTATATGATAAGCCCATCGAGCTCGGCACGGCGCTGTTCCGCGCCTTCCATGTAGTGGTAGTAAAGGTTTCGGTGCGCCGTGCATCCGACGAGAATTCCCGCGATTATATCAACGCCAGTTGCTTCCACATAGTCGTCGCGCCGTTTTAGGAATGTATTTTGCCAGTAGGCTTCGCTTTGCTTGGCGATGAGCGATTCGACCAGGAGCAGCGGGTTGCGAGAAAATAAAGGTAGATGGAATATGTAGTATGAGCCGCCATGCTGGATCAGTGGACGCGCGTGAATAGCTGTTTCGTTGAGCAGCCACCCCACCCATTTTCTGAGGGCGGTGACAAAGCGGGCATTGTCTCCGAACGACATGGCGAGGAGATTGAAGATGGCCGTGTCTGTGGCGTGACGTGGCGTGACCGCAAACATCGCCGGCGAGCCGAAACCATCGGCGGCGGACTGAAACTTTGCGTAGTCCGCCGCATGCTCTTTCTCGAATGCCGCCATCTGTTCCGCCGTTGGATTGGTTGCTTCGAACGCCTCGAACTTCTTGATCAAAGGGGCCATGGCGGCCTTGGACTTTGCGATTTCAGCATCGATCGATGCCTGTAATTGCCGCAGCGAGTATTCCACTGTGCTTAGTAAGTCGGACGAGGTGAAGCCAAAGGCGACCTTCAAGAACGGGTCGTGAGACGCCGCGATTTCTCGAAAGGTGAGTTCGGTGTGCTTACGATACGAGTCCCCGCGCACATGTAGCGTTTGCAGGCGCTGGGAGAGAATTACCTCGGATTCATTCTCGTCGCCGCTCTTCGATTCGGACGTCAGCGAGTAATAGAGCGTCGCCTTGGTGAAGCCATCGTCAAGAACATCGATGCATTCCTGAATCTGCGCTGGGCTGGCTGCTACGGGATTGGCCGGAAAGGGTTCCGCCAAAAATAGACTCATCAAATATTCGACTTGGGCTTCGCTCTGAGCGTGATCCGCATCCTTTCCATCCGGCTTTATCAGATGGTGGAAGGCCACACGCGACAAGAGATCCAGCGGGTTGACGGCTTTACCAAGCATGCGCAGTCGTACGATGGCGGCATCAACCTCGGCTCGGACACTGGAGAGGTCTGGAGTCATGCGCGTTCAGTCGGTTGATTACCGAATTAACCGTGCTCCAAATTCTCTGGTCTTACGCTTGGGTGCAATCTTTTGAATAATGCGTGCGTCCAGCCATTGACTGCCCGTAACGACGGCCTCCAGCCCTGCGCTTAGGATGGATGTCGTTGCAGAGCGAAATGGGACGGCCATTCTTTAACTATGATTCGGCAAGCCATGGTCGCGGTGCCAACAAGCTCCCCCGACAGTTGTATAATGTCACATTTAGGGCAAGAAACGAAACACCGTGGTGGCTTCGTGATGCACGACGCCGTAGCGGAACGCAGGAATACTCGTGGTCCGACATTTTCAGCCGAGATGGATTCCAATGCGTTTATTGCGATGCCGAACTCAGTGCTTCAACGTGGCCCAAGAATAGGGCGAATCTGAAAATTACGAAAGTGGCGGGCGCCACCTATATAAGCTTCGCCCATGCCACCACTCCTAAAGAGGATGAGGCCGGAGGGATGTTCAAGAATCGGAACGTGTGAAAAACCGATTGATCGAGCACCTTTTTCAAGATCGGACCATGCGTCGCCCACCCTCTTCCTAAAACGAAAGCGATGGTCTTCTTGGAAGGTGGCGGCTTGAAACCAGGAAGCTTCGCCATGTAACCGGGCATGCGTTTGTAGAGTTCTTCCTTAGCTTCGAGGCTCAGTTCGCAGTGACCGCGCGACGGCACACCTTTCGTCAGGGAGTGCATGTAACTTTTGAAATTCAGCGCGCCGGCCTCCTCGGTCGTCAGCAGCTCTGTTATAAGCGTTTTCATTTCGGCTACCACGGAGCTGGGCAGCAGATTCTTGGACAAGCAGTCGTCCGCGAGCGATCGGAAAGGGCGGCGAGAGCTAACTTCACGGCTCGACTCGAATACTTGGGTGCCCCGCGTGATTAGAACGAAGAGATCCGAACTGTGGCTGCGGCCAAGTTCCGTCAGTAGGTCGGGCTTCATGCCAATCCATCTGGCAGTCATCGTTGCTAGGTGCTCTTTGTTAAACTGCTTCAGTGCGAAATGCTCGTTTTCCGCTTTCGAGTACCTCGGAGGGGGACCCTCAGGATCGTTTATCCAATCGATCAGTGCGGGAATCAAATCCGTACGCAGACGCCGCGCCTCGACGTTCAGTGTCTTGCCAGGGTAATGGACCTTCCATTCCTCAAGATTTGCGAGCGGCCGATCTACGACTTGGAGGAATCCGCGTTTCTCCAGTGATTCAATTGCTCGGGAAAAGGAGGTGTTCCAAGAGTTTGGAAGCTTGGCCGCACCAGCCCGAAGCTGCGGGGCCATATCCCAACGAAGGGCTTCCAACGTAGTCATCCCTCGGGCGCTGATTTCGGTCAAAATATGGCGTTGAACTTTGCCCGGCCCTTTCGACACGGGATTTAAGTGTTGAACGCCGTCCGATGGACGGGAATCCACGAATAGCTTTTTTTCTCACCGGCCCTTGCCACGATTTTTTTTGAAGCACCGCCCTTAATCGTTTTCACGAAATCAGCGACGATCGGCTTGAGGCACTTCCACGCGAGCGCCACAGCACTTGCTATGGCGGTGATTCCGGCCGCGTAAGCGGTGGCAATCTGTCGGATGTGTTCGGGATCGAGCATTGAAAAAAGGGTATCACGCACTCCGAAAAAATCAAGATAAGTGTTGAACGTTTTAATTCCGACGCAGCCTAAATAATCCAATCCCGGGAAGGAAACAGCCTGCATTGCTCACTCAGGCGATCAACCCCAAGCAGGCTTGAGGCGAAGGGCGGACTTTCGGCTATCTTCCATACCGCAGGTATCGACACACGCAAGGCCGCGTCGATCGTCCGCGCCCCCAACAATTTTTACCAACCGAACCCCGCTTTGGAAACGCGCGAGAGCAGACCGGTCGATCTACATGCCTTGGCTGGTAGGCGCCCCGCTAGAGCATTTCAAATAAAACTATAGCCACAAATTAGGGTTCATGGTAAGATTTGGGCATGAAGAAGACGCTGTCAGTGGATCTGAGGGAGAGGATCGTGGCGGCCTACGACGCGAAGGAAG